>Ga0209056_10000677_pt1 | contig 37866 bp, 27 predicted proteins | sample GraSoiAngelo_114_FD_185876 | JGI IMG/M metagenome (GOLD analysis project Ga0209056, IMG submission 185876) | Grasslands soil microbial communities from the Angelo Coastal Reserve, California, USA - 14_0903_13_40cm (SPAdes) (version 2) | ecosystem: Environmental > Terrestrial > Soil > Grasslands... | reverse complement strand
CCCGTCCTGTCGAATTTCCTCTACCTCGCCGTCGTGGTGGCGCTCAGTCGGTCAGGGCATGCCAGCCCTGAAGGGTAGGCGCGTGGCCCTCTCGGACGGGATGATCGCGGTCCTGAACATGATCCCGGGCTCCCTCGCGGCGCGCTTCCGGAACGGCGCGCTCGTGACGCGAGCGCTCCGCCCGCTGGTCAACCGCCTCCTCCCGGGCCGGGCGGCATGGATCGTCGTCCGCTCCGGTCCGGCTCGCGGGCTCCGTCTCTTGATCGAGCCGAAGACGGAGAAATTCTACTGGACCGGTGCCCACGAGGTCGCCGTCCAGCAGACGATCGCGGACCTCTTGAAGCCTGGCATGACGTTTTGGGACGTCGGAGCCCATATTGGATTCTTCTCGCTTCTCGCGAGCCGCCGCGTGGGCGCGCGCGGTCGTGTGCACGCGTTCGAACCGATGGCCCAAAACCGGGCGCGTCTGGAGGCCGCGATCGCGGCGAACGGGCTGACGAATGTCACCGTTCATGAGCTGGCCCTCGGGAGGGTCGGGGGCGACGCCCTCCTGTACCCGCACGAGTCGTCGCTCATGTGGACGCTCTGCCCAGAGCCCGGGCGGCCCGGGGGCGTCACGGTCCGTTGCCGCAGCCTTGACGAGGTCGCCGAGTCTGCGGGGAGCCCGGACTTGATCAAGGTCGACGCCGAAGGCGCGGAGGTCGACGTGCTTCGGGGCGGGTTGCGGCTCCTGTCGCGGCTCCGGCCGCCGCTCGTCGTCGAGTTCTCGAGCGACGCCGTCGTCGCGGACGCGCGGGCGCTCGTACCGTTCTACACGTTTTCGCGGCTCGGGCCACACCACTGGCTGCTCGCCGCGCGCCTGTGACCGAGCCGATCCGCGGGCCCTACGCCGTCGCGCGGTCGGCGACCGGGCTGGCCGGGCTGTCGCTGGCGAGTCCGCTCGCCGGACTCGCGGTGGAGATGGCGCTGGCCTGGCGGTTCGGCGCCTCGGCGACGGTCGATGCCTTCCGCACGAGCGCCCTTCTCATCCTGTTCGGCCAGCAGATCTTCGTCTTCCAGGTGCTGCCGAACGTCATGGTTCCCCTCTTCGCCGCGTACCGGGCGCAGCGGGCGGAGCGAGAGGCGTGGGAGGCCGGGATCTCTTTGGCCAACCTCCTCGTCATCCCGACCGCAGGGCTCTCCGCGCTGCTCTTCCTCCGGCCGGATCTCGTCGTTCATCTCCTGGGCCCGGGTCTCGACGGCGACGCCGAGCGGACGGCCGTCTTCTTCGCCCGCTGGTTCGCGCTGACGTTTGTCCCTCTGGTGTGGAGCGGGATGATCGCGGGGGTGCTCTACGCCTACGAGATCTTTTGGCTTCCTGCGGCGTCCCAGCTCCTCGGCAACGTGGTGCTGGTGAGCGCGATCGTCCTGTCCGGCCCTGACTGGGGACCGAGGAGCCTGGTCGTCGGCGTGTTGGCCGCTGCCTTCGTCACGTGGGCACTCTTCATCGCGCGCCTCGTCGCGTTGATGCGCCGCGTCGCCGTCCGCCCGACGGTGTGGATCAGCGCCCGTCACCCCGGCGTCCGCCGAGCGCTCCGGCTTGCCCTGCCGCTGGCCGGAGTCGTCCTGATCGGTCTGTGCAACACCGCCATCATCAACCGTGTGCTGTCCCGCCTCGGGGTGGGGACCCTGGCGACGTTCTGGTACGCCTGGAAGATGGGGCAGATGGCTTCTCTCTTGCCGGCAGCCTTGGCGACCGTCTTGTTCCCCAGGTTTGCGGCGAGCTGGCACTCGGCGAGGGAGGGCGAGTTCCGCGACACCTGTACGAACGCCCTGCGGATGGCGGTCTTTCTCGCCCTGCCCGCGACGTGCATCCTCTTCGCGCTGCGCGCTCACATCGTCACGCTGCTGTTCCAGCGGGGGAGCTTTGCCGCCGAGGCGGGCGGGACCGTGGCGCGGCTCTTCGGGCTGTTGCTGGTGGCGGTGCCCGCCTCGGTGGCGTGCGTGTATGCCCAGCAGATGCTCTATGCGGTCCAGGCGACGTGGATCCCAGCCGCGGCTCAGCTGGGCGTCGCGCTGGGGTTGACGGCGCTGGCTCGGATCGCGGCAGCCCGATTCGCCGCCGACGGCGTGATGGTGACGTGCGTGGCGCTCACGTGGGCGAGCTGCGTCGGCCTCCTGACCGTCTTCCATCGTGCCTATCAGCCGCTCCCGACGAAAAGCCTCGCCGTGTTTGCCGCCACGGTCGCTCCGCTGGCCGTGATCTCGGCGTGGCTCGGTGGCGTCGGCGCCGGCGCCCTGCATCGGCTCGTCGGACCTGGGACCTGGTCGCTCGCCCTGACGATCGCCGTTGGGATGTGTCTGGCGAGCCTGGTCTACTACTCGCTGACCCTCTGGTGGCGATTTCCGGAGGCGCTCGAGAGCCGGCGCTATCTTGACTGGCAGAGGGATGTGATGATCAGACGACTCCAGAGCGCGCTCCATGGATAGGGCGGCGACGGCGCCAAGGAATCGTAATGCCGCGGCCTGGAGTCAGCGTTGGCGGCCGCCCCACGCTCCATCCGAACGGGCGCCCGTAGGCCAGAACGTGCTGCCGTTGCGTCGAGACGGCAAGAGGAGGTTCGGTGGTCAGTTGACCGTCAAGCTCGGGGTACGGCTCTCCAGCCGGCGCACCGTGCTCGGCTCCCACCTGTTCCCAGCGTCCCAGGGTGCCCCGCCGCGGGGTCCCCGCCTTCCCCCGGGAAGGGGGGAACGCAGTGGGCGCGATGGTCGCGGCGCGGGGCGTTCGTCCCGAGTCGGGCCGTGAGGAGCCAGTGATGGCACGGAGCGTCTCCGCGGCGGTCGCCAGGCGGTGAGGCCGATCATTCGGAGCGCGAGCGCGACGACGACGCGAACCGACCCGCAGAGCAGACTCGGCGCGGAGGCCATCCTTCTCGGGGGCCTCTTGCTGGCGACGTGCGCCCTCATCCTTGCGAGCTCCTTTGTCGGGGATGTCGTGTTCTTGCACCGGGTCCTCTCGCTCATCCTCTTGGCCGCCGCCATGGTCTACGGCGTCCGGCTGTGGTTCCGGCAACCGGGCGCCGTGAATCTGTGGAGCATATTTCTCCTGTCGTCGATCGTCGCGTTCGCCGGGGCCGGCATCGTCGGTCCCGATGACACTACGCGGTCGAACGCCTACGCCTTCCGGAGCATGCAGGCGCTGGTCTTGGTGGTGGTCGGCCTCGTCGGGAGCCGGGTCGGATTTTGCCTCGTGAGAACGGCCGATGTGGGGGCTCAGGAGAAGGTCGCTGTGTGCCTGCGGGTCCGCCAGATGCCCATGACCGTGATTATTGGCGAGCTGGTGGCGACGTGGGCGCTTCGGGGGTACCTCGCCGCCGCGGGGCTCGTGCTGTCGTGGACCCCGATCGACGTGTTGCGGGAGGCGTGGCTGTCACAACTTGTCCAGCTCTCTTCCCTCCTGCGGTCGATGACGGTGTTCGTCGGGGCGGCGCTGATCACTGATGAGCGCAACGGGCGGCGGCGCATGGGGGCGGCGATTCTGGCGGGCGAGCTTGCCTACGCGCTTCTGATGGGCCGTCGACTCCTCGTCGAGGTTGTGGTCATCGTCGTGATGGTCGGACTCTGGTTCGGACGGGGGATGCGGCTCTCCCAAGCGGCGTCCCGCGTGGCGGCGATTGGAGTCGTTCTCTTCATCGCGTGGCCCTTCGTGTTCCACGTGCGGCAGGTGGCGAGAGAGGTCGGCCTCTATGGAGCCGAGACCGCGGCGCGCCCGCGCATCCTTCTGTCAGAGGTGATGCCTCGGGCGGTCGCCACGTTTGACCCCCTCGCGATGTTGGAACCCGGCGGGCCCTACGTCGAGAACGTACGGGAGCGCGTCCACCACCTGGATTTCCTCGTGGATATCCAGACGGCGCATCAGGACGGCAGAGGCTTTCTGTGGGGGCGGGGCCTCGTGACGTCCCTCGTGGCTGTCATTCCACGGTTTGCGTGGCCGGGCAAGACGCACTTCATGGAGAGCGGTGAATCGCTGAAATTGGTCGAGCAGCTGATTCAGGCGCACTTCAGCCTGCCGCTCGTCGATTCACCGAGCACGGTACTGACGGACGGCTATGCAGACGGCGGTGCCGTCGGGATTCTGGCCTATATGATCCTGATGGGATTGGCCTTTGCGATGTTCGAACGCTGGGTCGGCAGGTGTCGGAGTTCAGCGTCAGGGCTCTGGATATACGCGATCGGGGCCTCGCTCGCGGTGGGGGTCGAGGGAGAAATAACGGATCTCTTCGCGCTGGGACGGGTCATCGTGGTCATCCTCATCGGCGATCGTCTGTGTGGGGGGGCCGTCGAGCGGTGGATGTTCGGCCGCCTGAGGCCCAACGCGTGGTCGGCGTCTGCCGCGAAGCCCGTGACGGACGCAGTCGGCGGACCGGCTGGCGCGCGCTCGTCGAGAGCCGACGTGGCGTAGAGACTGATGAACCGTCGTTGAGGTGTGGGTGTCCACGCTCCCTCGCGCGCCGGTGAGCGCCGTCGTCGAACAAGGCGAGCGCGTTCGTCCGGATGATGTCGGGCTCGCCCGCGTCCCAGGTCGAGTGCGATCTTGTCGGCGGATGCGGCGCCTCTCCGCCGGGAGGGCGCGGGCGTAAATGCCGGGGTCGGTCGTCCGCGTCGCGCACCTCGTCTCCCATCCGATCCAGTATTTCGCCCCGCTCTATCGTGAACTCGCGCGGCGGCCCGACATCGACCTGACGGTCTATTTCTACTCCGACGCCACGGTGCGGGAATTTTACGATGTCGGGTTCGGGCGGCGGGTGCGCTGGGATATCCCTCTCCTGGAGGGTTACCAGGCGCGGATCTGCCCGAGCGCCGCGATGGGGGATATCCCGAGCGGGTTCCTTGGCCGACCGCACGGTGACATCGTTCGCGAAGTCGGGTTCGGACGGTACGATGTCGTTTGGGCGCACGGGTACGCGCACCTCACAACCTGGCTGGTGTTCGCGGCCGCTCGAGCCCGCGGAGCCGGCCTCCTGATCCGCGACGAGCAGACTCTGCTCCACGGGCGGCCGTGGTACAAGCGTGCGGCCAAACAGGTCGCGCTGCGGGCGCTGTTCAGCCAAGCCTGGGGCCTCTACATCGGCGAGCAGAGCCGACGCTACTTCGAGCGGTACGGCGTGCCCCCGTCGAGGCTCGTGGCCGCGCGCTACTGTGTCGACAATAGGTTCTTCCAGCAGCGCGCGCTCGAGCTGAGAGCGCACCGGGCCGACCTTCGGGCCGGATTTGGCATTACGGACGACGGGCCCGTCGTCCTCTTCTGCGGAAAACTCGTCGAGAAGAAGCAACCGCGCCTCCTCCTGGAGGCGTTTGAGCGGGTGCAGCGTCGACATCGCTGCTGGCTCCTGATCGCCGGAGACGGGCCGCTGCGGCCGGCCGCTCAAGATCTCGTGGCGCGACGGCGAATTCCCCGTGTGCTCATGCCGGGGTTTCTGAATCAGACGGACCTGCCGGCGGCCTATACCGCTGCCGACATCTTCGTGCTGCCGTCGGCGCTGCACGAGACCTGGGGATTGGTGGTGAACGAGGCGATGAACTTCGCGCTGCCGATCATCGTGTCGGACAAGGTGGGGTGTGCCGAGGATCTCGTCCGCCCGCGCTGGAACGGCTTGGTCGTCTCCCATCGGGACGCGGACGCGCTCGCGGATGCCATGACGACCTTGGTCGCCGACAAGGATCTGCGCCGCGACTTCGGGGCGCGAAGTCTGAAGCTCGTCGGCGAGTACAGCGTCGAGGCCTGCGCGGACGGCATCGTCGCCGCGTGTCTGGCGGCGAGGCAGGGGCGCACCGCCCTGAGAGGCGGGGGCCTGGCGTAGCGGTGAAGCGACGGACCATCGTCTCCCCCCCTCGGGCACGGCGGCGTCGCTGGTTGGCCGACGCGACGCCTCTCACGTCGCTGGAGGTGGCGGGCGGAGGACGCCGAGCGCTCCCGCGGGCGGTCGCCCGGCTGGCGGGGCCGACATGCTGGCTGGCGCCGGTGCTGATCGGAAGATGGCGGGATGCCTAAGGGGGTGCCGGGGGCGCCGACCCGCGGAACCGAGGTGGCCCTGCTGCCCAACCTGAGCTTCCAGGCCGGGATGAGCATGCGGCTCTACGGATCGGAGCTGCTGGTGTCTCTCAAGGGAATTCCCGGCGTTCGGCCGACGCTGCTGAGTCCCCCGTTCGAGTCCCAGCCTGGAGTCGGAGGGCTGCAACGCCGGTGGATTCAGTACGTGAGCTACCCCGCGTGGGCGAAACGGCAACAGGCGGACCTCTACCATATCGTCGACCACGCCAACGCGCAGCTCATGCTGCGAGTGCCCGGCCTGCGGACCGTGGTCACCTGTCACGACCTGTATCCGCTCGCCGTCGCCTTGGGCCACCTTCGGTTCCCCGGGGCGCCGTCCAGGTCGGCGATGGTTCCAACGAGCCTGCGCCTCACACTCCTGAGGAAGGCGGCGGTGGTGATGACCGATTCGAAGTATACGCTCGATGAATGCCGCCGCTACCTCCGGGTTCCGGCGTCACGTCTGCAGGTGGCCTACCACGGAGTCTCGTCGGCGTTTCGCGTGGCGGCCTCGGCCGGGGCCGTGAGCGCCCTCCGAGCCCGCCTGGGGGTTCGGCCGGGAGACCTCGTCGTGCTGCACGTGGGAAGCAACGACGTGCGGAAGAACCTCTCGACCGCGTTTCACGCCGTGGCCAGGATCCGGGAGCGGGTCAGGGGGCCCGTGGTCCTGCTCAAGGTCGGATCGCGGTTCGGACCTGCCGAGCTGAGCGTCATCAGGGCGCTGGACCTTCAACGGTCCGTGCTAGAACTCGGCGAGGTGTCTGAGGAAGAGCTCTCGGGTGCCTACCGGGTCGCGACCGTTCTCCTGTATCCCTCCTTTCACGAGGGGTTCGGTCGCCCGGTCGCGGAGGCGATGGCGGCGGGTCTTCCCGTCGTGGCCTCGACTGGAGGGTCCATTCCCGAGATCACCGGCGGCGCCGCCGCGCTGTACGACCCCCTCGACGTCGAGGGCATGTCGAGGCGGATCGTGGAACTCGCGGCGTCGCCCACTCTCCGGGAGGAGATGGCGCACGCCGGCCAAGAGGCGAGCAAGCGATTCACGTGGAGCGACCACGGCCGGACGGTGGCGGGCGTCTACGAGGCGCTGATGTCCAGATGACGGCGAGTGGCCACTGATGCGAGTCCTTCACGTGATTGCTAGCCTGGCTCCCCGGTACGGAGGGCCCCCGAAGGCGTGTCTCGAGCTGTGTCGCGAGCTGGCGAGACGGGGCGACGACGTCGCGATCTATACGACGACCATCGACGGCGGCGGTGACCTCCCGGTGCCCGTCGCCGAGCCCCAGTGGAGCGAGGGCGTCCAGATTCGTTACTTTCCGGTGCAATGGCCGCGGGGCTACGTCCTCTCGCCTCCCCTCGCGAAGGCCTTGAAGGTCGCGATTCCCCAGTACGACGTCGTCCACATTCACTCGTTGTACCTGTTCTCCTCGCTGGCGGCCGCTCACTACTGCCAGCGCTTCGGAGTGCCGTACCTGGTCCAACCACATGGATCCCTCGATCCGTACCTGTATCGCCGGCACCGGGGACGAAAGCGGATCTACGAATTTCTGGCTGAGCGACGGAACCTGAACCGGGCGGCGGCGATTCACTTCGTGACGGAGGAGGAGCGGGAACTCACCCGCCCGCTCGGCCTGGAGGCCCCGGGGATCGTGGCGCCCCTCGGACTGAACCTTGCGGACTACGGAGATGCGGTCCCCGGCGCCTTTGCAAAAGGCTGGCCTCAGACCCGCGGCAGGCGGCTTATCCTGTTCCTGGGCCGCCTGAACTTCAAGAAGGGTCTGGATCTCCTCGCGCGCGCGTTCGGCCACGTGGCCCGTCAGTGTGACGACGTGGGGCTCGTGCTGGCCGGTCCGGAGGACGGGGGCTACGGCGCGCGCGTACGGCAATGGCTCGCGGCGGAAGGCGTCCTCGGCAAGACCACGTTCACGGAGATGCTTTTGGGGGCGGAGAAGCTCTCCGCGTTCCGGGCCGCCGATGTGTTCGTGTTGCCGTCGTACAGCGAGAACTTCGGCATTTCGGTGATCGAGGCGATGGCCTGCGAAGTACCGGTCGTCGTCTCGAACAAGGTAAACATCTGGCGGGAGGTGATCGAGGCGGGAGCCGGTCTGGTCGTCGACTGCAACGCCGAGGCGCTGGCCGGCGCCCTCGTCACGCTGCTGGGTGATTCCGCGCGTCGGAAGGCCATGGGGCGGCAAGGTCGGCGGCTGGTGGAAGAGCGATTCACCTGGGAGGCGGTCGGGGAGCGGATGACCGAAGTGTATCGCCAGATCGTCGGGGGGAGGCGGCCGGAGTGAGCATTCGCGACTTCTACGAGGCCTACTGGCGCGGGGCCAAGGCGCCCCCGCAGGGGGACCCGACCACGGGCGAGAGGATGGAGCATCTGCGGGACGCGCTGAAGTCCTTCGTCTCTGGTCCGGTCGAGAGGATTCGGGTGCTGGATGCTGGCTGCGGCGACGGTGAGTTTGTCGCGTTCTTCCGCGATCTCGGGTTTCGGGTCAGCGGGGTCGATCTCTCGGAGGGGGCGATCGTACGGGCCCGGCAGCGATGTCCCGACGTGCAGTTCCGTGCGGCGTCCCTGGAAGAGGTGCTGCCGTTCGGGGATGAGTCGTTCGACGCGATCTGGTGCACGGAGGTCCTCGAGCACCTGTTCGATATCCATGGCACGCTCGCGGAGTTCAACCGGATACTCAAGCCGAAGGGCGCCGTGCTTCTGACCACTCCGTATCACGGCCTCGTGAAGAATCTCTTGATCGCGCTCGCGGGCTTCGACCGGCACTTCAATCCCGACCTGTCTCATATCCGGTTCTTTTCGAAGACGAGCCTCGACCGGTGTCTGCGGCGGGCCGGATTTGTGCCGATCAGGTGGCGAGGTGTCGGAAGAGTCCGGCCGTTATGGAAATCCGTCTTCGTCGTCGCGCGCAAGGATGGTGCGCCGCTCCTGGCACCCGAGATCCTCGGCTAGTGATCAGGCGGCGCGGCTCCGCCGTGGCGGCCGCATGGGCGATCGTGGGCGCCGTCCAGGCGCTGGGAACCCCCGCGGACGCGGCGCCGGCCCTGTTCTGGCTCTCCGAGCCGCTCCGTCCGGGAGAGGTCGCGCTCGCGTACGGGGGCGAGCTCGCAGGGGTCCGCGAGGTACGCGTCGAGAGGCTGGCCGACTCGGATCCCGGGATGCCCCCGCCGAGGGCCCCGGTCGCCAGCGGCGTCGCGGTACGGGTCCTGCAGCCCTCGGACGGATCCCTCAAGTTCGTGATGCCCGCCACGCTGGAGGAGGGGGTCTTCGCCATCAACGTCGGCGGTGGTCCAAGGATGGCCAACGCGCCACGGGTGGAATGGAGCCAGCCGACCCGATTACTCCCGGGGCTCAGCCAAAACGAAACCGTCCCAGGGTCGACGGTCCAGATCATCGGCAGGAACTTCCTCCTCAACGAGGCAAACCGGGGAAGGGTGAAGGTGGTGCTGCGGCAGCCAAACGGCCGCGTGGTCCCGATGCAGGTGATCCGGGTCGAGGCCTATAGCATCCTCGCGGCCGTGCCATCCGACATTCGCCTTACGACGTACGAGGTCTGGGTCCACAACGGCTCGGGCGGGCCGGCCGGGTGGGGAGGGGGGACGCGACTTCGCGTCACCCAGGCCGCGCGCTGGCCCGACCGGGTCTTCAACGCCCGGGACTTCGGCGCGCGCGGCGACGATGTGAGCGACGACAGCGATGCCTTTCGTCGCGCCCTGGCGGCGGCCGAGCGGGCCGGCGGCGGGGTCGTCTATCTTCCCGCCGGGACGTATCGGGTGTCGGGAGGGTTCCGCCTCCCCCGCCAGGTGGTCGTCCGGGGCGAGGGGAGGGAGATCAGCTGGCTCAAGTGGCCACAGACCAATCCGCGATCGGTGTCTGACTTCGTTCCCGCGGCGCTCTCCGGGGACGGCGAGTATGGTCTGGAGCATCTCTCCCTGATGGTGCGCAACGCGAGATCTGTCCTGCGGGACCTGTCGTTCGACGCGCTGAATGGCGCGCTGTACGGGCCCCGCGCGCCCGTCCCGGAGCTGGAGTCCTTCGTGAAACCGGCGGGCGAAGCGCGGGATGTCTTCCTCCGCGACGTACGGATCCAGTACGTGCCCTGGGCGGGCCGGCCGTCGGCGGAGCCGATCCGCGATCCGCAGTGGCAGTTCGACAAGTGGGGGATCACGAACTCTCCGGACCAGGATCTCACCGTCGCGCTGGGGGGAACCCGGAACGTCGAGGTATCGGACTGCGAGTTTGTCGGCACGCAGAGGTTTCTCGACGTCGAGAACGCGCGACTCACGCGCAATCGCTTCAGCAACCAGATGGGTGTGTCCTGGACAGACGGCGGAGGCCAGTACATCGTGTTCGAGGGGAATCACATCACCGGCGCGTCGAGCTGGCGCAGCAGCCTCGAGCCGCTCCGCCATCTTTACATCGCCCACAACGTGAGCCGGAATATCGAGCGCGGAGAACGGGAAGCGCTCACCTTCGACGTGAACGTTCCTCTGGGCCGGCCGGAGCGATCGCATCGGCTCGACGCGTGGCAGGGGCGGGTGGCGTCGGCCTCGGCGGACACGCTTCGACTCCAAGGGGCCGCCCTTCCGCCCGATTCGTACCGGGGGTTCGACGCGCTCATTCTAGCGGGCAAGGGGGCCGGACAGTACGGCCGAGTCGTGGGGAACCGCTCGGACACGTTGACGGTCGCGCATCCATGGGACGTGCCTCCCGACGGGTCGAGCCTCGTGCTCCTCACTCGATTGCCGGGTCACGTCATCTTCTACAAGAACGACGCCGAGGATACGAGCGTGCTCGGACAGATCTGGGGGTACCTGTACGACGTGGTGTTCGACGGTAACGAGGTGAGGCGCAGCCAGGGCATGTGGGGCCTGGCGGGATGGTTCGTGCAGTGGCTCAACAACCGGGCGGAGGTCGCCGTGACCTACCAGACGGACATCGGACCGCGTGGCGGGTCGCCCGAGGGGAATGCGGAGTACGGGTATGTCGGCTTCACGGTCGCCGGCGAGCTGACGAACCTCCCGAGTCGATTCGAGTACGTCCGCGCGGTCGTCGTCCGCGGCAACCGCTTGTCGTACGGCCACCGTATCCTGGTCATGTGGGGGTACGGGGGCGAGCGGAGGCGGGTCAACTTCGTCGTCGCGCGTGATCTCGTGATCGAGCATAATCAGATCGAGCACGCCCCGGTCGGTATCGAACTCGACGCCAACGTCGAGGGCGCGGTGGTCGTGGGGAATCGATTCGCCGATGTCAAAGAACCACTTCGGCTCCACGCGCCGGAGCGGGTCCTCGTGCTCGACCCGCGGTAGGGTGGCGGCCGAGGAAGGGACACCAGGGTAGGCCAGGATGAACGTCGCGTCGGTCCCGCACACGAAGATCCCGGTCTCAGTCATCGTGATGACGAAGGACGAGGAACAGAATATCGCGAAATGCCTGCGCTCGGTGCGCGACTTCGCCGAGGTGTTTGTCGTCGATTCCGGCAGCGCGGACCGGACGTGCGCGCTCGCCGAGGGCATGGGCGGGAAGGTCATAGCCTTCCGGTGGAACGGGAAGTACCCGAAGAAGAAGCAGTGGTGTCTCGAGAATCTGCCGTTCGCGCACGACTGGGTGCTCTACGTCGACGCGGACGAGGAGGTCAGCCCTCAGCTGAGCGCGGAGATCCGGACTCTCGTCGGAGCCGGCCCACGGCATGCCGGGTACTTTGTCGGCTACGACTACGTGTTTTTGGGGGGAGTGCTCTCGCACGGCCATCGTGTCTACAAGCTGGTGTTCCTCGATCGCCGTAAGGCGCGGTTTGTCGAGTACGACGATCTCGATATCGCCACCGCGTTGGAGATCGAGCTGCACTACCAGCCGCGGATTCAGGGGAGCGTCGGACGGCTCCGGGGCCGGATGCTGCACAACGACCACAAGTCGTTGTTCCAGTTCTTCGACCGACACAATCGGTATTCCGACTGGGAAGCCCTCCTCCGGCGCCGCGGCGCGCTCGTTCGGCCGGACGATCCCCAGCCCGGCGTGCGAACGACCCTGAAACGGATCTTTGCTGCCCTCCCCTGCAAGGGGCCCGTCGCGTTCGTCGATTCCTTCCTGCTGAAGGGGGGCTTCATGGATCGCCGCGCGGGGTTTCACTTCGCGATCGCGCGAGCGTTCTACTACTGGCAGGTCGGCGTCAAGATGCGGGGGCTCGGCCCGAGGCGGGCGGAGGGCTCTGAGCGAGGAGAAGGAACCGCGTAGAAGTCGGGGGCGCCGAGAGCCAGAAGCCGCGCCGGCGTGATTCCGAGGTTCGAGGCGAGCGGGCAGACCGCACGGCCGCCCTTCACGCGTCCACCCTCGCCATCGAGGTCCGCCGGCCTCACCTTCGGCCGACCGTCTCCCGTTAGCCCGCCCCACTCCGAATCGCGGCCTGACTTTCAGGTCCTCACTTTCCAGTTGACTCGCTCCCACGGAGTGATATATTTCCGCCCCCTTTGGCAGCCGCCGAGCGGGTGGTCGGGGTGGGGCTGAAAGGGGTTGCATAGTTTCCGTGAGGGGCGGTGGGCAGTATGGGTCAGGCGCAGTACTACGACGAGGAGTGTGACCAGGAGTTCGAGATCAGCCGTCCGCATGCCTGCGGTCGGCTCTACCAGTACCTGATCCGACAGAAGTTCTGGACGGGGCTAGAGCTTCTGGGGCTGGACCTGACCGGCAAGACAGTCCTGGAGGTGTGCTGTGGCTCGGGCATGATGACCGAGCATCTGGCTCGCCTCGGGTCCCGGGTCACCGGGACAGACCTCTCCCCTGGGGCGATCCAGCGCGCCGGCGAGCGGGCCCGCCGCTATGCCTTCAAGGCGGAGTTCCTCGTCGCAGACGTCGGACGCCTCCCGTTCCCCGACCGAAGCTTCGATGTTGTGGCCGTTCACGACGGCCTCCACCACCTGGAGGATCCATTTGCGGCTGTCGCCGAGATGGCCCGCGTCGCCCGCCACGGGGTCCTCATTCTCGAGCCGGCCCGCGCCGCTCTCACTCGGCTCGCGGTCCGCCTCGGGATCGCCGAGGAGGTCGAGGAGGCGGGGAACTATGTCTATCGCCTAGCACCCCATGAGATCGCCTCAGGCCTGCGCCGCTCGGGTTTTGAGCCGGTCGTCTGGCGGCGTATGCTAATGTATTATCAGCATGAGCCATTTAAATGGTTCCGATGGTTTGACGGAACGGCACTCTTCTTCCTGTTCCGTGCTGTATTTTGGAGTGTCAACCTGGCTCTAGGGCGCTGGGGCAACAAGCTCGCCCTGGCGGCGACTCGGGAGACCGCCTAGGAAGCCGGGGCGTGCGCGTCCTTGCCCTCGGGATCAACTACTCGCCCGATCAGACGGGAATCGCCCCTTTCACTACGGGGCGCTGCGAGTACTTGGCCGCCCGTGGCCACCAGGTCCGGGTGTGCACCGGGTTTCCGTACTACCCCGCCTGGCGCGTCCGCGACGCGGACCGGGGACGCCTCTTCGCACGGGAGGCGGTCAACGGTGTCACGGTCCTGCGCTCGTACGCGTATGTCCCCCGGCGCGTCACCGCGGCCCGCCGGATCCTCCACGAGGCGTCCTTCGTCGCCTCGGCCTCCCTGCGGGCGCTGATCGGCCCACGACCGGACGTCCTCTTCGTCGTCTCACCGCCGCTCGGTCTGGCCTTGCCCGCGGTTCTCTTGAGCCGACTCTGGGGGATCCCGTACGTCTTTCACGTGGCCGACCTCCAGCCGGACTCGGCGTTAGACCTCGGAATGCTGCCTCCCGGGCTTCTGGCCCGCGCCCTCTATCTGGTGGAGCGCCTCGCCTATCGCCGCGCCGCGCTCGTCACGACCCTGACCGACGCCATGCGGCGGCGCATCGTCGCAAAAGGAATTGCCGAGGCCAAGGTCGTGCTGGCGTCGGACTGGGCCGACCCCGCGTTGTTCTCGATCCCGCTCCGGGGCGGCGGTGAGGCCTTCCGCCGGGCCTTCGGCCTCGAAGACCGATTCCTCGTGGTCCACGCGGGCAACATGGGGGTCAAGCAGGGGCTCGACGTCGTCCTCGAGGCGGCGGCGGGGTCCCGCCGTGACCCCGACGTGGTCTATGTCCTCGTTGGGGACGGCGCGATGCGGGCGAGCCTCGAGGGTCGCGCGACGGCGCTCGGCCTGTCGAACGTCCGGTTCGTTCCGCTCCAGCCGAGGACGATGTTCCTGGATCTCCTGGCGGCGGCCGACGTCTGCCTGGTGACCCAGCAGCGGACGGTGGCGGATATCGTGTTCCCGTCCAAGGTGTTGACGCTCCTGGCCGCCGGCCGACCGGTGGTGGCGTCGGTCAGCCCGGGGAGCGAGGTGGCTCGGGTCGTTCGCGAGGCGGACGCGGGGCTGGTCGTGCCGCCCGAGGATCCCGGCTCCTTGCGGGAGGCCGTCGCGACGCTTCGGGGTGATGCAGCGGCGCGGGACGCGAGCGGGGAGCGCGGCCGCGCGTACGCCCGGCGGCACTGGGACCGCGAGCGGGTTCTCTCGGAGATGGAAGCGCGGCTCCTCCGGCTGACGGGAAGCCCCGCCCGGGTCTCGACGCTGTCGCCGGAGCCCGACCATGTTCGATGAGTATCGGACGCTCGTCCGCCGGGTGCTCATCGCCGCGGACCTCGAGGTGCTCGCGCTCTCGTTCCTGGTGGCGTTCGTCGTCCGGGACCGCTTCCTGAGCGCTGAGGTCGGCGAGCTCTCGTCGATCGACGACTACTTGTGGCTGCTCGGGCTGGTGCTCGGAATCTGGTTCGGCTGTCTGAAGCTGTTCGGATTCTATCGGCCCACGCGCTACCTGCGGCGCCGCAAGATCTTCGGCGCCCTCCTCAAGGCGCACGGCCTCGGGGCGCTCGTGCTCCTGAGCCTCCTCTTCGTCGCCCGCCGCTGGGAGGTCAGCCGCCTCCTGACCCAGCTCTTCTTCTTCATCGGCTTCGTCGGCCTGGCCGGCGAAAAGCTCGTGGTCGTCACGATGCTCCGGCGGCTCCGCGCCCGGGGGCTCAACTCCTGGCGCGTGCTGGTCGTGGGGCCGGATGATCGGGCGCGCCAGTACCTGCGGTCGCTTCGCGAGCACGCGCACTGGGGCGTCCGGGTGGTCGGAGTTCTGGAGAGTGACGGGTCCGGATCAGCCGTCTCGTCGGGCGAGTACCCGATCCTCGGCAAGCTGCGCGACCTCCCGGACGTCCTCCACCGCGAGCCGATGGACGAGGTGCTCTTCACGGTGAGTGCCCAGGACTTCGCTACCGTGGAGCCGTGCCTCGAGCTCTGTCAGGAGATGGGGATCACGTCCCGGGTTCTGCTCGACCTACCCCGCCGTGCCTGGACGACCGAGCAGCTCGACTGGTTCGAGGGGCAGGGCGTCCTGTCGCTCGAACCCGTCCGCCGGAGCCTCGCCGCGTTCGCGTGCAAGCGTCTCATCGACGTGGCGGGCGCGCTCGCGGGGCTCGCGGCCTTCGGCGTGGCGTACCTCTGGTACGCGCCCAGGATCCGGCGAGACTCTCCGGGGCCGGCGCTCTTCTCGCAGCGGCGGGTCGGGTTGAACGGCCGCCTCTTCAGGCTGTACAAGTTCCGTACCATGTACCACGAGGCTCCGGAGGCCGCGCAGGCCCGGCTGGCTGGCCGCAACGAGATGCGGGGGCCGATCTTCAAGATCAAGGACGATCCGCGGATCACCCCCCTCGGCAAGAAGCTTCGCGCCCGGCACCTCGACGAGCTGCCGCAGTTCTGGAACGTGCTCAAGGGGGAGATGAGCCTCGTGGGCACGCGTCCCCCCACGGTCGACGAGGTCGAGCGCTATCGACCGCATCACCGGCGACGCCTCTCCATGAAGCCGGGCGTCACCGGATTCTGGCAGCTCAACGGCAACGACGGGGTCAGCGACTTCGAGAAGATCGTCGAGCTCGACTGCCAATACATCGACTCCTGGTCGCTGCGGCTCGATCTGAGGGTCCTCGGGCGCACCGTGGTCAAGGTGCTCCAGGCCTCCGGGTGGTGACGAGGCCGCTCGCCGGGTGACGCAGCCGTGACCATGGTGCTGGTGACCGGCGCGGGCGGGTTCATCGGCCATCATCTGGCGACGGCGCTCGTCCGGCGCGGCTACGTGGTCCGGGGGGTGGATCTCAAACGCCCGGACTACGAGGAGACGCGCGCCACGGAATTCGAACTCCTCGACCTCCGCCGCCGTGACGACTGTCTGCTCGCGACCCGCGGCGTCGAGGAAGTCTACGCCCTCGCTGCGAACATGGGCGGCATCGGGTTCATCAACAGCCACAAGGCCGAGATCAGCCGCGACAACGTGCTGATCGACGCCCACCTGCTGGAGGCCGCCCGGGTAAACGGGGTGAAAAGGCTCCTCTACACCTCGTCCGCCTGCGTCTACCCCGGGTATCGGCAGGACACGCCGGACGTCACCCCCCTGAGGGAAGAGGACGCCTACCCGGCTGAACCGGAAGATGGGTACGGCTGGGAAAAGCTCTACGCCGAGCGCCTCTGCCGCCACTACGCCGAGGACTTCGGCCTCGAGACGCGGGTGGTCCGCTTCCACAACGTCTTCGGCCCGCTGGGAACATACGAAGGCGGACGGGAAAAGTCGCCCGCGGCGATCTGCCGGAAGCTCGCCCTCGCCAGGGACGGCGACGTCATCGAGGTGTGGGGCGACGGCAAGCAGACGCGGTCCTACTGCTACGTCGACGACTGCGTCGAGGGAATCTACCGGATCATGCGGTCGGATTTCCGGGGACCTCTGAACCTCGGCCAGGACCGGTTGATCACCATCGACGAGCTCGTGGACATGGTGGCGAAGACGGCCGGCAAGCGGATCGTGAAGCGGTACGATCTGAGCAAGCCTCAGGGCGTGCGGGGCCGGAACAGCGACAATTCGCGGCTCCGCCAGGTGCTGGGCTGGGAACCTGTGGTCAGCCTCGAAGAGGGGCTCGAGCGCACGTATCACTGGATCAGACGCGAACTGATCCGATCGCGCCGGCTTGCCGAGTAGGCTGACCGAGGGGCGATGAACGTGCTCTTCGTGTGCACGGAGAACATCGCGCGGAGCCCGCTGGCGGCGGCGTTGTTTCTCGGGTTGCTTCGTGGGGACGATCGACACCTCGCGCGCTCGGCGGGGACCGCTTCCTACGCGCCACGTCGTCTCACGACGCGGGAAATGGCGTGGGCGGAGGTGGTGGCGGTGATGGAGGAGGCGCACTTGAATTTGATCCAGGGACACTGGCCGGACCACGCGAATAAGGTCGTGGTCCTCGGCGTGCCAGATTACTACGAGCCAGACGCGCCCGAGCTCCGCGCCCTCCTCGCCCCGAAGATACGGGCCCTCCTGAAGGATCTCGACGGCCACGACCGCGGCGCCGAGTAGTCGCCCGGGCGACCGCGCGCGCCGTTCAGTCTCTCGACCGCACGGCGTGTGAACGGCGAAGTGGGCGGCGGCGTCGGAGTCGACCCGTCACCGGGCGTCGTGCCCCCGGACCGTACGGAGCAGGGCTCGCTTCACTGCTGCTACGAGGCTTCTCGTGTCCGCAATCTTCGCACGACCGAGCGGCCCGGGTCGTCAGCTCACCGTCAGTGGTTCAGGTCGCACTCAAGGCGGCCTCGATGAGGGTCGTGTGCCGCCAGCGGTCGCTTCTCTGCGCCCTCCGCGTCCGTACGCGAGCGCTCTCGTGGTTGCCAGGACGACGCGCGCCCCAGCCATGCCAGATGCCGGTCGCTCGGGACCCCAGGTGGGCGATGGTCCAGCCGCGTCAAGGCTTTTGGGCCACCACGAGGAGGTTCCGGGTGTGGACACTCCCCCGAAACTCGCCGGACTCCGCGGCGTCTGCGAGGAGGAGGACGAGCTCCACCCCGCGCCAGATCGCGGCGCGCACCGCGGACAGCGCGCTGTGCACAATGGGCCGGCACGGGATGATCGAGAGCTCTCGCAGGCCGGTCGCCGCCAGCAGCTGCTGCGCGCTCGACGGAGTGAAGGCCAGCAGGTGCGTTAGGTCCCCGTGACGTATCGCGCCCCCGAAGAGACCGGCACCGTTCGGCACCCTGAACACGAAGCGGCCGTCGTCGCGTAGACACCGGGCGACTTGCTCGCACCACTCCACCACCTCAGAAAGCGTCAGGTGCTCGAGGACGTCGATGGCGACGACCGCCCCGAGCGATCCCGGCGCGCACTTCCGCAACGTCTCGAGGCCGTCCGCGAGCTCCACCGCATTGCCCGCCGCGTGGGCACGTTCAACTTCCGAGGGGCTGCTGTCTACCCCGCGGCAAGACGAGAAACCCATCGAACGCAGTGCCGCGACCGTCCACCCCTCGCCCGCCCCGAGCTCGACAATCGGCGCGGCGCGAAGGTTCGCGAGGGTCGGCTCGATGTAGGCGCGCGCGAAGCGGGCGGCCACCTCGGAACTCATTCCTTCTGGTGGCCGCTGGCCCGTCTTGTAGTCGTGGTACAGCCGCCGCCGCGCGCCCTTCGCGCCGGCCTCGGACTCTTGCTCCTGCTTGGCCTTCCTTGCCACCATCCGCAGGACCATTGTCTCCCATGATCTTCGAGCTGAGAAGCTAACCAGACCGCGACGGCGTTGCCTCTCTTGGAGGGGCTCAGGGGTGTCTGGTGCGCGGGCCGAAAACGCGGCCCGCCTTTCATCGCGTCGGTTCGGTGGGCGACACGCGCGCAGGGCTTCCCAGCCGACGGTCCTCGCAAAGAAGGACCGTGGACAAGAGCTGCCGCGGTAAGGAGTCATGCATCAATAACGCCTGACCCGGACCGCAGGCTCAGTGAAACCGGTGCTCGAATATGCCGGCCGGCGGCCGAAGGCTGCCCGCGCGACGACGAGCGGTGGGGTTCATCCTGGCGGAGGCGCTATAGCAGTGGTGGCTTGGGGGGGTCGAATCCGGGCAGTAGCGGCGCGCTCGACCGCGCGATGACGTATCTCGGAGCGCCCAAACTCGACTCATGCTGAGCAGGCGCTCGACCAGGGGAATTAGGGTGGCGGCAAAACGCCGTGGCGGCGTCTGCTGTCGGGTTATAGAATTGCACGGTGACAGTCGAGCACCGGGCGGCTGTTTTGATGATTGCGGTCGGCCTCTCGATCGGCCTGCTCGAGCGCCCAGGCTGCGCGCTGGCTCAGGCAGGCTACTATGTCACTCCGGCGTTCTCGCTTTCGGAAAGCTACGACGACAATGTCTTTCTCACGAGCTCCAACCGGCAGGACGACTTCATCTCCCGATTCACGCCGGCCTTGAAAGCGGGCTATCGGTCGGCGCCGTTCACGCTACTTGGCGGCTATTCGTTTCGGAGTGCCGTATACGCCGAACACCCGTTACTCAATACGGCGGTCGAGAGTCAGTTGGGCAGCCTCGAGCTAGCATACCGGCCGACCGAAATCCTCACGCTTGGCTTGGACGGCGCCTACTCGAGGACGTCAATCCCAAGCGAACTGAATCAACCCAGTCCTGCTCTCCCCTTTATCCCGGTTCAGGCGACCACAGGCATTCTGACCGCCCGAGTGACGACGGATTTTTACAGCCTCACGCCATCGATCGCGTACAGCTTCGACGTTCTCACTCGAGGCAAGGCGATCTTCAGCTATGTGGTCTTCGAAGGGGGCGGTATCTCGACGACGACCCAGAATGTGACTCTGCAACTCGATCGTGACCTCACACCTCGAGACACCGCACTGCTCAAGACCTACTATCGCCACTTCGAGACGACGACCTCGGGCTCCCTGGCCTCGTCGCTTCCGTCGACCTCGTCAGATTCGTACGCCGGGACCGCCGGTTGGCGGCACCGGTTCACGGCGCAATTGGACGCGAGCGTCGAGGCGGGACCGAGGGTCACGGAGGGGACCGGCAGCCCCAGCAGGGTAGATGCCGAGACCGTCGCCACGGTCAGCTGGCATTTCGAGCTTGGGACGGCCTCCCTCGGCTATACGCGCACCGAACTCACGGCCGCCGGGGTCGGCGGCGCGTTGCGAAGCGATTCTGTTTTTGCCTCGGTCACGGTCGATCCATCTCGATTTCTCCACCTCTCTGTGACCCCCAGGTGGGTGCAGAACACGCAGGAGGGGACGGCGGCGTCGACGACGCCAACGACCACGATCTACGCCGTGGACGCGTCGGCGACCTACCAGCTCACACGCTGGCTCAGCGCCCGGCTCGCCTACTTCTACGCCTCAGAACAGGCCGGGAGGCTCGACATCCCGCACAGCCTCGTGACGATCGGATTGGACTTTGGCTATCCAGAGCGTGTCTACTGAGACAGACGGGCAGCCCGGTCGCGAAACGCGCCGGGCACTCGAAGCGTGAAGCCGTCGGTTCGGCGCGGGGTGTACGAGCAGCGATTCGACGAGGCTCAGCGCTGGCTGTGACTGTGTCGTAGAAGGTCCCCGGTATCCGGGGCGCGAGAGTCGTCGGCTCATTTGCGTGGCCGCCGAGACGTCCTTACCACTCCCGATGAACTGACCAGCGGGCACAGTACGCCTGGATCAGCTGACGTCCCGGTGCTCCTTGAGGCTCATCCGGGGACTGACCGGGGGAGGACGCCAAACCCTGGCGGCCATCTTCTGAGCGGCGCCGGCGGCGCCGCGATGAGGGCTCGACCGCCGGCCCTCGGTCCAGCGTTGCGACGCTCGCGCTCGTGACCAGGGCGACTCGGGCCTCGAGACGACGGCGGCGGCTCCTGCCGAACCACGGACATGCGGCGCTGGGCTGAATGTCGAGCCTCGATCTCGGCGTGACTCGAACCGTCGAAGCCGCCCCCATCCGCGCGCCGAGTTCCGAGGCAACAGGAAGCGCTGACAGGCGGATCTTCTCTCTCGGGTAGCCGCCGCCAACCGCCCCGCCGTCTAGCTTGGTGCCCACGGCCTGCTGCTTCCACGACCGGGCGGCCGCCGGCGCCGAAGGCTCGTCCCCTCTGCGGCGCTACCGCTGGCCGCGAGAGGGAAGCGAGCTTCTCAATCTATTACCTCCGCTACTCAAGATCGTCGATCGTCGTGCAAGATCTTTCCGTTGCACTGAACGGACCTGACGAGACTCCGCAATTAATTCGCAGGAAAATCTGTGACTTGGCATCGAGGCGCCTATCGACCGGCCGCTTGGCATCCGCCTTGCGACTCAGAGGGGACGTGGAGCGGCGACCGTGAACGACAGGCCTGTGCTGACCGTTGGACCAGAGCCAACCCTCCAGAATCACTTGACAAATCTCCTTCAGGGCTTGGGATACGCGCCCGTGACCGCCTGCTCGGCCGAAGAAGCGTTGGCGGCGGTAGCGACGTCTCGCTTCGACTTCAGCTTGGTGGCGATGGACCTCGCGGGGGCCGACGGGCTCGACTTCCTCCGCCGCCTCAAGCTCCAGGGCGGGGAGCCCGGGCCGATCATCATGCTCTTCGAGCACGCCAGCGCCAAGCTGATCGGAGAGGCTGCCGCGCTCGGAGCGGACGACTTCCTCCAAAAGCCCTTCAAATCAGACGAGTTGGAGAACGCAATCAAGGGGGTGTGCGCCGCGCCGCGACGCCTGTGGGGGCGGCCTTCGCCCGACGACCTCGCCGTTCGACTCGAGCGGGAAACGGGCCTCTGGCGCAGCCCCAAGATGCTGGAGTTGGGGAGGGTTGTCGAGCAGGCCGCCCGGGTGCACGTCACCGTCCTGATTCGGGGCGAGACGGGGACGGGGAAGGATCTCGTGGCCCGGGCGATCCACTACCGCTCTTCCCGCCAGCGACGGCCGTTCGTGAAGGTGAACTGCGCCGCCGTGCCCCGGGAACTGCTTGAAAGCGAGTTATTCGGGCACGAGCGGGGAGCCTTCACCGGCGCGCACCAGCTCAAGATCGGCAAGTTCGAATCGGCCGATCACGGGACGATTTTTCTCGACGAGATCGGCGACCTCCACCCGGCCCTCCAGGCCAAGCTCCTCCATGTCCTGCAGGACGGGGAGTTCTCCCGCGTCGGAGGCAAGTCAGCCGTCAAAGTCGACGTCCGGATCATTGCCGCGACAAACCAAGACCTCGAGAACGCGGTGGCGGCCGGCCAGTTTCGCGAGGACCTCTACTATCGTGTCAACGTCATCCAGATCGTCGTGCCTCCCCTCCGCGAAAGGACCGAGGAGATCCCTCTGCTCGTGCAGTATTTCACGCGCCGCTACTCGAGGCTCTTCGATCGTGACGGCTTCGCGGTCGAGCCAGAGGTCATGCAGCAGCTCGTCAGGCATACCTATCCCGGCAACGTCCGCGAACTCGAGAACATCATCAAGCGCATGATCGTCTTGAACGACCCCCTCCTCACCACGACGAGCTTGACTCCCAACGTGCCCCAGACCGGCTCGGGCGGAGACGGCGCCTCTCAGCCGACCGAGGCCGACCGACCCTCCCTGAGGCAGATTGCCCGGACCGCGGCCCTGGCGGCGGAACGCGAGACCATTTCGAAGGCGCTTGAACAGACTCATTGGAATCGGGTCAAGGCCGCCAAGCTCCTGAAGATCAGTTACCGTGCCCTCCTCTACAAGATCAAGGATGTCGGCCTGGAGCCGACCAAATCTCAGTTCCGGTCGCCCTTTCACACGGACGCCAGCCGTTAATGAACGCCGCCATGACTGGGGAGGTGACCGTGAAGCGCTTTTGCCGGACCGCATCCTCGATCGTGCCGCTCCTGCTGGGAAGTCTGCTCGCGCTGGCCTGCCCGGCCCTGGCACAGCGGCTCTCGGTGGACGCGGAGAAGGGCCAGCTGTCCTGGACGCCGGGCGCCGGGGGTGAGGCGGTGGAGGAATATCGCGTGAGGTGTGGTCCGGCGCCCGGGATATACGTGCTGCCCGCGGTCACGCTCTCCCCCTCGGTCACGAGCGCCCAGATCGCGCGTGTGGTGCCCGGTCCGGGAAGATATTTTTGCTCGGTCGCCGGGGCCAACCGACACGGGGAGGCGGCGCCCTCGAACGAAGTCGCCGTCGTCCTGGGCGCAGAGCGCACCCCCCCAGGTTCTGCCCAGCTGCCGCCCCCTCCGACGCGGGCCTCCGACGCTACGCGACTCGTCGACGCCGACGAGTTCCGGATCGGCCCCGAGGACGTTCTGCTCATCTCGGTCTGGAAGAACGAAGCCCTCACCCGGAGCGTCCCCGTGAGACCGGACGGCAAGATCTCGTTGCCTCTCCTGAACGACATCCCGGCCGCTGGCCTCACCCCGTCGGAGCTTCGCGACCTGTTGGCGAAACGGTTGGCCGAGTACATGCCCGCCCCCGCGGTGGCCGTGATCGTCACCGAGGTGCGCAGCTTCAAGGTGTCCGTCCTCGGGGAAGTCAGCCGACCCGGGCGCTTCGAGCTCAGGAGTCGAACGACGGTGCTGGACGCCCTGTCCCTGGCGGGAGGCCTGACTCCGTTCGCCTCACGCTCGCGAATCGTCATTCTCCGCGCGGACGGAGACACGACACAGCGCATTCCGTTCAACTACGGCGGGGCGATCAGCAGCCGGCGCCCCGACGGCCTTCTGGGCAGGATTGTCAACCTCGGCGGGGGCTCCCAGGAGAACTTCGACCTCCGACCGGGCGACATCGTTTTCGTGCCGTAAGGCGGACTGGACCGAACACTCACAATGCCAGAAACGACACCGGGCGGGTTGACGATTGATCTGGCCGCGGCCGCGTGGAGCCGGCGGAAGTGGCTCGCGCTCCTCGCGTTCGCGGTCCCGATGGCGGCGGCCGGCAGCCTCATCACGTCCCTGCCGAATCTCTATCGGTCCTCGGCCACGGTGCTCGTGGAAAGTCAGGAAATCCCTGAGGCCTTCGTGCGCTCAACGGTGACGAGCGCGCTCGAGACGCGGCTCCGCACGATCAGCCAGGAAATCCTGAGCCGCTCGCGGCTCGAGGCGCTGATCAACCGCTTCGGCCTCTATCCAGATCTGCGGAACCGGGTGCCATTCGAAGACGTCATCGCGCGCATGCGCGGGGACATCAAGCTGGAGCTCAAGAGCGCGGAGACGAGGGGCCAACGCGAGGCGACGGTGGCGTTCACGATCAGTTACGAAGGGGGCGATCCGGGCACGGTCTCGCTCGTCACAAACACCCTCGCGTCCTTCTACGTCGAGGAGAACTTGAAGGCCCGTGCCCGCCAGGCGACCGGCACCGCGGAGTTTCTAAAGGTCCAGCTCCAGGACACGAAGAAGCGGCTCGACGAGCATGAGCAGCGCGTGAGCGAGTTCAAACGCCGCCACCTCGGTGAGCTGCCCCAGCAGATGGACGCCAACCTCGCCACCGTCGAAGGGCTGTACACCCAGCTGCGCCTGAACGCCGACAATCAGACTCGGGCCGCGGAACGGCGGCAGGCGCTGTCGAGCCAGCTGGCGGAAGCCGAATCACTTCTTTCCCCCGCGTCCCTGGCGGCGGGCGGGCCGGGAGCCTCGCCCGAGACCCCGGAAGCGCGCCTGGATCGGTTGAAAGAGGAGCTCACGAGGCTCCGCACCCGTTTCAGCGAAAGATATCCGGATGTCGTCCTGTTGGCCGCCGAGGTCACCGCGGTCGCGCACGAGCTTGCCGGCGTCAAGTCCCGCGAGCTCGAAGCGGACGGCAAGTCGGCGACCCCGCAGGCGGCGCCGCTCACCCCGTATCTCCTCCGCCTGAAGGAGGCCCTGCGGGAGACGGAAACGGACATCAAGGTCCTCAAGGGCGAGGAACGGCGGCTCCGAGACGGGATCGCGACCTATCAGGCGAGGGTGGAGAACGTGCCCCGGCGGGAGCAGGAGTTCAGGGAACTCTCCCGAGACTACGAAAGCACCCGCGAGCTCTACCAGTCGCTGTTGAAGCGCTTTGAGGAGGCCCAGCTCTCCGAGAGCATGGAGCAGCGTCAGGAGGGAGAACAGTTTCGGGTCCTCGACCCGGCCCTCCCGGGCCGAACGCCTGTCGCGCCCAACCGGTTCCAACTGCTCGTCAAGGCCATGGTGGTGTCGCTCGCCGTGGCCGCCGGCGCGCTGGTTCTGGCCGAACGGGCCGACAAATCCTTCCATACGGTCGACGACCTCCGAGCGGCGAGCGCCGTGCCGGTGCTCGTCAGCATTCCGCGGATCATGACCCCGAGAGATCGCCGCCGCCGGCAGTGGCGCATGGGAGTCGCCGCCGGCGCCGCCCTCTTTGGCCTCGTCCTGGTCGTCGGCATCGCCCACTACGTCGCCCACGGAAACGAGCACCTGGTCTGGCTCCTCGCGGGGCGAGGCGGCGCCTGAGGACGGTGGGCATGTACTTGACCTTCTACGGACTCACCGAGAAACCCTTCAACGCGACCCCGGACCCCAGGTTCCTCTATAGGAGTCCGGCGCACCGGGAGGCGCTCGCCCAGCTCCTGTACGGGATCCAAGAGCGAAAAGGCTTCATCGTCCTGACCGGCAAGGTGGGCACGGGGAAGACGACTCTGCTTCACGCCCTTCGTCAGCAGCTCAACGGACAGACCGCCGTCTCCTTTGTCTTCGACTCCACGCTGCCGTTCGACGGCATTCTCGAGTACGTCCTCGAAGACCTCGGGATCGCCAAGGGACGGGAGTCGCGGGCGCAACGGCTCATCGCGTTGAACAACTTCCTCATCGAACGCGAGCGGACCGGTCAGAACACCGTCCTCATGGTCGACGAAGCGCAGAACTTGGATCCAACGACGCTGGAACAGATCCGACTGCTGTCGAACTTCGAGACCCCAACCGACAAGCTTCTGCAGATCCTGCTGGTGGGGCAGCCGGAGCTGCAGGCCAAGCTCCGTCTCCCCGGGCTGCAGCAGCTCAAGCAACGGATCGGGCTGCGCTGCCAGGTCCCGCCGCTGACCCGGGAAGAGACCCGCCAGTATGTCCGGACCCGGCTCCGCGTCGCAGGCGCCCACGACTTAGGTGTGTTCACCCCCCGCGCGCTGGACCGGATCACGGACTATGCAGGAGGGATTCCGCGGCTCGTCAATATCCTCTGCGATCACTGCCTCCTCTTCGGATACGCCGATCAAACGCACCGGATCGATCGGCCGATCGTCAACCAAGCGATCGAGTACCTGGAGGAGGGCCGGCGCCCCCGGCGCAGGGTCGGAGGACAATCTGGCGGGAAGGCGCGGCTCCTCTCCCCATGGGGCCTCGGGACCGTCGCGGTGTCCCTCGCGATCGCAGCGGTGGGCCTCGCCCTGAGGTTCGACGCGACCGTGCTCGGCCTGGTGCAGTCGGTGCGCCACCTCCTGGTTCCATGAGCAAGTTCTTCAAGGCGCTCGAGCAAGCCGCGCAGGAACAGGCCCGGCGTCGCCACCCGGCGCCGTCGGAGCCGATGCGCGAGCGAGGCCCAGCCGTCATCGAGACGGAGCTACCCGAGGCCCCGCGGGCGTCGGGTCTCGAGCCTCCGCGGGCAGTCGCCGACGGACTTGAGGAGCATCTGGTCAGTCTCCTGGCGCCGACCTCGTTCGAAGCCGAACAGTATCGGGCGCTTCGTCACCTCATCGAACAGCTCCACAAGTCGACGGATCTCTCGGTCGTCGCGGTGTCGAGCCCCGGCGGCGCTGACGGCAAGACGACCACCGCCATCAACCTCGCGGGTGCGCTCGCCCAGGCCCCCGACGCGCGAGTCCTCCTGGTCGACGCCGATTTGCGCGGCGCGGCCTTGGCCACCTACCTCGGGCTCGGCGAGCGTACAGGCCCCGGCCTCGTGGACGCGATTCTGGACGCGAATCTCACCGTGGAGGCCGTGGCGCAGGCGTGCCCCGACCTGAACCTGTCCGTCGTACCAGCGGGCCGCCTGCCGTCCGCCCCGTACGAGGTGCTGAAGTCACCTCGGGTCGGGGAGTTCCTCGCGGAGGCTCGCCGAAGGTACGACTACATCATTCTCGATACCCCCCCACTCGTGTCGGTCCCGGATTGTCGGGTCATCGGGAAGTGGGTGGACGGCTTTCTCATCGTGGTCGCGGCTCAGCGGACGTCCCGCAAGTTCCTCGAGGAAGCGCTGAACGTCACCGAGCCGGCCAAGGTCATCGGCCTTGTGTTCAACGGCGATGACCGTCACCTCTCGAGGAACGCCTACGCTTCGCGGCGATCCTCCAACCAAGACGGAGACAGATAGCGGCGTTGCCCGGTTGGTGCGCCGCCACTGAATGCGCGAGAGACAGACCGCCTCAGACGACTAACGCCAGTTCACAGAGCTGACTGTGACGGCGGGGCGAAGGCGGGCGGCCGGATTGGTCGGCGGCTCGCGGCAGGTAGGTGGGTGGTGGTCTCGCACAGCCGAGAAGGGGCTGGAGACCAAAGGGGGCGAAGCCTTGCCAAAAAGCGTTTCGGGATCGGTGATCCCTCGCTGGCGGGTCCTGTGGACCGACGGCAAGGGCGAGCGGCTCGTCGCTGACCAACGCGGCCGGATTCTCCGGCTGCTCGCCACCGGCAGTTGGTGGGTGGTCTCGCCCCCGGTAAGGGGCTGGAGACCGAGGGGGTCGATGCCTTGCCAGAAATCGTTCCGGCACCGGTGACCCCTCCGTGGCGGGTCCTGTGGACCCACAGCAATTGCGAGCAGCTCGTCTCTGACCAGCTCTCCGCGAAGGGCTTCGACGTGTTCCTCCCGACCGTCGAGGCGTGGTCCAGACGTAGCGGAGCCCGGCGTCTCTCGCGTGTCCCTCTGTTCCGGGGATACCTCTTCCTGAATCACGCGATGGACAAAGCGAGCTACCTCGAGGTCTACAAGGCGCGGGGGTTGGTGCGCATCCTCGGGGAGCGCTGGGACCGACTCGACGCCGTGCCTGAGTCGGAAGTCGAGGCGATCCGAAGACTCCTCCACTCCAGCCTCCCGGTCCTTCCCTATCCTTATCTCCGCGAAGGGCAGCGGGTGCGGATCACCAGGGGGCCGCTGGCCGACGTGGAGGGGATCGTCGTCCGAGGGAGCCCAAAGAAGGGCCTCCTGGTCGTCTCGGTCAACCTGCTTCGGAGGAGTATCGCCGTTCAGCTGGACTGCACCTTCTTAGAGGCCGCGTAAGGACTGCACGGCGTTGTGTGGAATCGTCGGCTACGTTGGCCATCGGGACGCGGTTTCCTTTCTCCTGCCCGGTCTTCGTCGGCTGGAATACCGTGGGTACGACTCCGCGGGGATCGCCACGGTGTGGGGGGCGTCGCTCGACGTCCGGAAGACGACCGGCACGATCGCGGATCTGGAGTCATTGCTCGCCCCCGGCCGGCCCCGGGGGACCCTGGGCGTCGGCCACACCCGGTGGGCCACCCACGGACGACCGTCCGACGTCAATGCTCATCCGCACGTCGACTGCCATTCCCGGCTGGCGATCGTTCACAACGGGATCATCGAGAATTATCGGGAGCTTCGAAGAGAGCTGGCCGCAGAAGGGCATCGGTTTCGCTCGCAGACCGACACGGAAGTCATCGCCCACCTGATCGAGCGCTATCAGGCGGACGGGCTGGCGGCGGCGGTCCTCCGCGCCGCCCGGGACCTCCGGGGGGCGTGCGCCGTCGCCTGTATCGCCAGCGACGCCCCGAACACCCTGGTCGCGTTCCGGTGCGGGAGCTCCCCGCTCGTTGTCGGCTTCGGGCGCGACGAGATGTTCGTCGCGTCAGACATCCCGGCCCTGCTGGGGCAGACACGGGAGGTCCTGGTCCTCGACGAGGGTGAGCTGGCGGTGCTGACCGCCGACGACGTAAGCCTCCGCGCGCTCGACGGGACGCCGATTCGGCGACGGCCGAGCACGGTCCCCTGGGACGCGGAGGCCGCGGAGAAATCCGGGTATCCGCACTTCATGCTCAAGGAGATCTTCGAGCAGCCCGAGGCCGTCCGAAACACGATGTGCGACCGCCTGGACCCGGACGGGCCCGACATTCGCATCCCCGAGCTCGGGCTCAAGGATCGAGAGCTGGCGGGTCTCAACCGGCTGCGCTTCGTGGCGTCCGGCACCTCGTGGCATGCCGCGCTGGTCGGAAAGTACCTCGTCGAAGCGTTTGCCCGGCTACCGGTCGAGGTGGATCTTGCGTCAGAATTCCGCTATCGCCGACCGGTCGTCGACGGCCGCGTCCTCACGGTGGCAATCTCCCAGTCCGGGGAGACGGCCGATATCCTCGCCGCGCTGCGCGAGGCCAGGGACCATGGTTCTCGCGCGGTCGCGATCTGTAATGTGGTCGGCAGCTCGTTGGCGCGAGCGGCCGATGGCGTGGTCTACACCCGCGCGGGCATCGAGATTGGTGTCGCCTCGACGAAGGCCTTCTCGGCCCAGCTGGTAGCGGTCACACTGCTCGCGCTCAAGCTGGGTCTCGGCCGAGGCCTCGTCGACCCCGTGCTCGCCCGCCAGGTGGCCAAAGGGCTCTGGGAGGCGCCAGAGCTCCTGTCGATCGTGCTCAAGCGGAGCGACACCATTCGCGGGATCGCCGAACGCTTCGTCGAGCGGGATCACTTCCTCTTCCTGGGGCGCGGCCTCCACTATCCCCTGGCGCTTGAAGGGGCCCTGAAGCTCAAGGAGATCTCGTACATCCATGCCGAAGGGTACCCGGCGGGAGAGATGAAGCACGGTCCCATCGCCCTCATCGACCGCCGCATGCCGGTCGTCGTGATCGCCCCCAGGGGATTCACCTACGAAGGAATGACCGGCAACATCGACGAGGCCAAGGCGCGAGACGCGGTCGTAATCGCCGTGGCGACCGAGGGCGATGAACCGATCGAGACCAAGGCCGATTTCGTCATCCCGATTCCTCCCAGCCAGGAGTGGCTCCAGCCACTCCTGGTTGCGCCGGCGCTTCAGCTCTTCGCCTATCACCTGGGAGTGCTTCGGGGTTGCGACGTGGACCAGCCGCGGAACCTCGCCAAGAGCGTGGCGGTAGGGTAACGCCGAATTCGGATCAGGCCTCACGGCAGGTCCGGTCGACGCCTCCACCTGGATTTCGCACCCCTCCGGCGCTCATCGTGAAGAGCATGGGAACGCGGTACAGCCTCCTCCCCACCGACCCCTCGGCCGCCGTGGCCCCAGGGATCTACGGGTGATCAGTTTTTGGCGGGGCCCCCTCGCTCTCAGCGACGAGAAGGCCGATTCTTCCCGAGGGAGCGGCGTGACTCAAACGACCGGGCCAATGCCTGTCAGCCGTCCGGGCCTAGGCCCCACCGGCGGCGACTCAGGTCGCCTGCCGCGGGAGTAGGGCCAGCTCGCCGGGAGATGCCCGGAACCGCTCCGGTCTCATCCGGCGCGATCCCCTGACGGCCCGCCGTTTCGACGTCAGCTTCGACGGGTCGCCAGTCGGCCTGAGTTTCGGCCACCCGATCCCCACCGCGACTCGTGAGCGGATTCGTTAAAAATGGAGAGGAAGCCTAGATGTCTTCGCGCCCTTCCGGAAGCTTTCGCCGTCCCCGTTTGGGAACAGGCCCACAAAGGGGAGCAATGAGACAAAAGCCCGTCGCTCTTGGCATGACGACCCTTCTCTTCGTCGGCCTGCTCCAGAGCGGAACGAACGCGTTGACGGTCGCCTCGGTGGACGCGGCGACGGCCACCTTGGCCGCGGCGGCGCCGCCGGCCTACCCGGTCAAAGTAGGGCCGACCGGCCGGTACCTCGTTGACCGAAACGGTCACCCGTTCCTGATCGCGGGCGAGTCTCCGCAGGCGATGATCGGTGATCTGAGCCTCGCCGACGCCGAGCTGTTCTTCGCGAATCGGCAGGGCCACGGGTTCAACACCGTGTGGATCAACTTGCTCTGCGCCTCCTACACCGGCTGTAACGCGATCGGAAGCACATTCGATGGAATCGTGCCTTTCACCGTTGCGAACGACTTGTCCACGCCGAACGAGGCGTACTTTGCTCGGGCCGATCAGATTCTTCAGCTCGCGGCGAAGTACGGCTTCCTCGTGCTTTTGGATCCGGCCGAAACCGGAAGCTGGCTCACCGTGTTGCAAAGCAACGGAGCCGCCAAGTGTCGCGCCTACGGACAGTATCTCGGAAAGCGGTATGCAAACTTCGACAACATCGTCTGGCTGCACGGCAACGACTACCAGACTTGGGGACCCGCCAACGACCAGTACACGACCGCCGTGGCCCTCGGGATCCAGGACTTCGACAACCGCCACCTCCACACCGTAGAGCTGAACTTCTGGGTCAGTAGCTCCACCGACGACTCGCAGTGGGTTCCGCTCATCCAGCTGAACGCCGCCTACACGTACAACCCCGTGTATGTAGAAGTTCTGAAAGACTACAACCTGGCGAATATCCTGCCGGTCTTCATGATCGAGTCGAATTATGAATTCGAGAACAATACGGGGTCGACCCTGGGGACTCCGCTGGTCCTCCGGCGCCAGGAATACGGGTCGATCCTGAGCGGCGCCACCGGGCAGCTCTACGGGAACCGCTACACCTGGCAGTTCATCGCCGGCTGGAAGACCGAGCTCGACACGCCAGGTGCCGTCCAGATGGCCTACGTGACGGCGCTGTTTGGAACTCGGCCGTGGTATGCCCTCGTTCCGGATCAGAACCACAAGGTCGTGACGGCTGGCTACGGAACATTTGGAGCAGTCGACTACGTGACCGCCGCGCGTACGCCAGACGGGAAGCTAGTGATGGCCTACGTGCCCACGGCCCGCACGGTGACGGTCGACATGACCCAACTGAGCGGGCCTCTGACCGCGCGGTGGTACGACCCAGCCGGGGGCAGTTTTACGACCATAGCCGGATCTCCGTTTGCCAACGCGGGCTCAACCAACTTTACGACGCCGGGGAACAACGCCGACGGTCCCGGGAATCAGGACTGGGTGCTCGTGCTGGAGGTGCTGAGGGCGTCCACCGCCAATCCGGATTTCGACGGTGACGCCAAAGCCGATCTCGGGGTCTATCGGGCCTCGACCGGGCAGTGGTTCGTCCTCCGCTCGAGCGACGGCGCGCTGCAGCAGGTCCAGTGGGGAATGTCCGGCGACGTGTCCGTCCCGGGTGATTACGACGGCGACGGCAAGGCCGACGTCGCCGTCTATCGCCCGAGCAACGGCGTCTGGTACATCCTCCGCTCGAGTGACGGCGCGCTGCAACAGGTCCAGTGGGGAGTCACTGGCGACGTACCAGTCCCCCGCGACTACGACGGCGACGGCAAAGCCGACGTCGCCGTCTATCGTCCGAGCAACGGCGTCTGGTACGTCCTCCGCTCGAGTGACGGCGCGCTGCAACAGGTCCAGTGGGGAGTCGGCGGCGACGCGCCCGTGCCCGGCGATTACGATGGCGACGGCAAGGCCGACGTCGCGGTCTATCGCCCGAGCAGCGGCATCTGGTACGTCCTCCGCTCGAGTGACGGCGCCCTGCAGCAGACCCAGTGGGGAGCATCTGGCGACACCCTCGTCCCCGGCGATTACGATGGCGATCGTAAGCTCGACTTTGCCGTCTATCGTCCGAGCACCGGCATCTGGTACATCCTCCGCTCGAGTGACGGCGCCCTGCAGCAGGCCCAGTGGGGAATGCCCGGCGACGTCCCCGCCCCCCGCGACTTCGATGGCGACGGCAAGGCCGACGTCGCCGTCTATCGCCCGAGTAGCGGTGTCTGGTACGTCCTCCGCTCGAGTGACGGCGCGCTCCAGCAGCTCCAGTGGGGAGGCGCAAGCGACCGGCCGCTGATGCCGTAGCCGTCGGGCTCACCGTCCGCTGATTCTCACGGACCACCCCGAGTTGACCACGCGCTGTCGCCCGTCACAGACGTCCGGCCCTAGACACGCAGCCGAGCGCGCCCGATCCCGGGCAGCAGTGGCCGTGTGGTGAGGTTCTAAAGTCTGTGCGAATGGGCGTCAAATCGTTTCAGCAATTGAGGAGAACCTTTCACCATTCCCCGGATCTCATTTCGCCGTAACCGTCGCGCCCTTAAGGGATTGCCAGAGAATGTGCGCACCCCGACAGGATGGCACCCGTCTTGCTCACTCTGCTGCGTGAATTGAAGAAGCACGGAGGGACGGGGGCGCTTTCTGTCATGAAGTATTGGCTTTCCAAGGCAAGGCTCCGTTCGCGCGAACGCCTGGAGAACCAGTCCGTCGGGAGCACTCCCGGGGACGAGCTGCAGGGCCTTCTGCCCGAGCCGATGTTCCTTCGGGCTCTCTGCCTAGAGCGGAGGCGGACCGAACGCTCTCGAAAGCGTTTCGTCTTGATGTTGCTCGATCCCGGGAAGCGGTACCAGGAAGACAATCGGACCAACGTCCTGGAGAGAACGACATCCGCCATCTTCTCCTCGATCCGAGAGACGGACATCCCCGGCTGGTATAAGGAAGCTTCCACGCTCGGCGTCATCTTTCCGGAAGTGGGACCAGCCGACAGGGAATCGATCCTCAGTGCCCTGCGGGCGAGGGTGACTGCCGCCCTGCGCATCAATCTGCAGGCGGACGAACTGAATCACGTCCACATCTCGTTCCACTGCTTTCCCGAAGACTGGGACGATCGTAAAACGGCGCTGCCGACGGTCGCCCAGTTGTACCCGGATCTGGTGCGGCTCGACGAAGCGAGGAAGGTGTCCCGCGTTATCAAGCGCGTCATCGATGTCGCCGGCAGTTCCATGGCCTTGATTGTCCTGTCGCCGCTACTTCTGGTCATCGCCGTCGCAGTCAAGCTGTCCTCGCCAGGCCCGATTCTCTTCCGTCAGCAGAGAGTCGGCCAACACGGAGTGCCCTTTACGTTCCTGAAGTTTCGCTCGATGCATTCCGTGAATGATCCGTGGATTCACCGAGAGTATGTGAGACGGTTCATCACGGGAAACGCTGACGCACACAGAGAAAACGGCAATGTCGTGTACAAGATGACCGCGGATCCGCGCGTGACCCGCGTCGGGCGGTTTCTGCGGAAGACGAGCCTGGACGAACTCCCACAGTTCGTGAATGTGCTGCGGGGCGAGATGTCGATGGTCGGACCACGCCCCCCGATTCCTTATGAGCTCGAGGCCTACGATATCTGGCACCGGCGGCGGGTGCTGGAAGTGAAGCCCGGCATTACCGGCCCATGGCAGGTGACCGGTCGAAGCAAGCTCCGGTTCGACGACATGGTTCGGCTCGAACTCAGGTACGCGAAGGCGTGGTCGCTGTGGTGCGACCTCAAGATCCTTCTTCAGACTCCGCGAGCGGTGTTCTCCCGTGAGGGCGCGTACTAAACGCCGAGGCGCGTCAGCGTCCCGGGCAAAACGATCAGCGCGACGGAAGCGGTCTCCTCGCGTGGACCCGGCTGTTCAGAGTAAGAAACGCACTCGGTGAACGAATTGGGGTGTCCCCGCTCCGGCTCCTCGATGAGCCGTCCGATGGGAAGGACGTGGAGTCGACCATGATTCATATCGGTGTAATCGGCTACGGTTATTGGGGTCCGAATATCGTTCGAAACTTCCGCGGCGTCGAGGGTTGCAAGGTCACTGCGGTCTGTGACCGAAGTCCCGCGGCGCTCAAGCGGGCCAGACAGACTTATCCTGACCTTCGCGTCAGCGAGAGCGCGGCCGAGCTGCTTACGTCCACCCGGATCGACGCCGTCGCTATCGTCACACCCGTTCACACGCACTTTGAATTGGCCAAGGCCGCCCTGGAGAACGGCAAGCACGTCTTCATCGAGAAGCCCTTTACCTCCACCGCGCAGCAGGCGGAAGAGTTGATCGAATTGGCTGCGCGGAAGCGGCTGAAGATCATGGTGGACCACACGTTCCTGTTCACCGGAGCGGTGAGAAAGATCCGAGAGCTCATCGAGGAGGGTGTCCTCGGGGATCTCTACTACTACGACTCCACCCGGGTCAACCTGGGACTCTTCCAGCACGACGTCAGCGTCGTCTGGGATCTGGCGCCGCATGATCTGTCGATCGTGGACTTTCTCATCCGACAGAAGCCGGAAGCCGTAATCGCGACCGGCGAAGCGCACTTGAACGGTCTCGTGGACGTCGCGTTCATCACCATCTACTACCCGGGTAACACGATCGCGCACTTGAACGTTAACTGGCTCTCTCCGGTCAAGGTTAGGACCACCCTGATTGGAGGGGAGAAGAAGATGTTGGTCTGGAACGATCTGGAGGCCGACGAGAAGATCAAGGTGTACGACCGAGGCGTTCAAATAACCAACGGTGAAGGCCTCTACGAACTGCTGGTGAGCTATCGGTCCGGCGATATGTGGGCGCCGAGGGTTGAGCAAGCCGAAGCGCTGAACGTGGAGCTCCGTTATTTCATCGACTGCGTCACGAAGGATGAGACTCCGTTCAATGACGGTGAGGCGGGCGCGCGGGTCGTGAGAATACTCGAAGCGGCGGAGCAATCGCTGAGAGAGAGAGCCAGAGCCGTCGAACTATGAACGACTATTGCTGCATCGCCGCCGACGTGAAGCTGGGCAAGGGCGTCAGCCTGTCGAACTTCGTCAATCTCTACGGCTGTGAGGTGGGGGAGGAGACCAAGATCGGCGCGTTTGTGGAGATTCAGAAGAACGCCAAGGTCGGCAAGCACTGCAAGATCTCGAGCCACACGTTCATCTGCGAGGGGGTGACGATCGAGGACGGCGTCTTCGTTGGCCACGGCGTGACCTTTATCAACGATTCCTACCCGCGCGCGACGGCGCGGAACGGCGAATTGCAGACCGAAAAGGACTGGAAGGTCGAACCCACGCGAGTGAGGAAGGGGGCGTCGATCGGCTCTGGTGCAACGATCCTCGCCAACGTCACGATCGGTGAGGGCGCCCTGATCGGGGCGGGGAGCGTGGTGACCCGAGACGTCCCCGAGCACGCGATTGTAGCTGGGAATCCGGCGCGGCGGTTGCGTCTTATTACCGACGAGGCACAGGTGACGGGATGAAGGCCCGGGGAAGGGTCGAGGGGGAGGACAGTTCGCGTCGGCGGCGCGAGACGCGGGAGGTGGTGTCGTTCTTGGTTAGCGGCGTGACGTTCTTAAGGTTCGTGACCTGGTCACGAGGAGATAAAGATGAAAGGGGAAGTGAAGCCCCACGCGCTCCGCATGATCGCTCGAGTCCTTGGCGGTCTGCTCGTCGCCATGCTGATGCCGGTGACAGCCCCCGCAGACGGGCCCATCGCATCCTCCAGCTTCGTCGGCGTGGAGGACCCGCTCTTCGAGAATGGTGCGTGGGCGCCGCTCACGTCCCTCGCGCCGCACGGTAGTCGGTTCCAGAAGACCAACGGCGCCTACCCCGACCAAGGCTTTTATCCGAACCACGGGGGTGCCCGCACCACGGCGGCCATCCCTGCCGATCACTACTCTGAGATCGTCGTCGGCCATGTCGGAAGTAAGATCAGCAACGTGGGGCCGATCGTTCGGGTCCAGACGTCTGGGCCCTCGGTTGATAGTCACTATCTCTGGTGGGGCAGCACGCCTGACGGGGTCAACGGACTGTATCGCATTGACGCGAATGGAGCCACCTACACCGCGAATCTGCTGGCCCCAACGTCCTCCGTCGTCGACGGCGACAAGTTGCGGCTCGTCGCGCGCGGCCAGGCGATCTACGGAATCAAGAACGGGGTTCGCGAGTTCTTTTATCGCACCAGCACGGACGCGACACGATACTCGGGCGGAACTGCAGGGATACTCGCGTATGCGGGAGACGGCGTGCTGACGAACGCGGTGATCGCCTCGTGGTCAGCCGGCGCCGCCGTTTCGTCCGGGGCCTGGGCCTCCTCAACGTTTGCCGGGACTGAGAATCCCCTGGACGAAGGAGACCGTTGGTATCCGCTACCGAGCTACTCGGGGTTCAAAAAGACGGGCGGTGCCGCCTTTGGCCTGGACGCGATCCACAACGCCGAGGGCGTGTGGAGCATCACGCCGCCGGCGACGCAATATTCCGAGGTCACATTGGGTACGGTGGCCAGCGGCGGCGGCGGACCGATCGTCCGAATCGACCGTACGAACACCGGGCAGACGGGATGGCTGCTGTTTCTTTACGCCGACAAACCGAGTTCCTCCGGGATCTACAAGATGAACCCCGACGGGACCTTCACCATCGGCCAACTCTTCACTCCCGTCGTCAGTCCAGGAGATAAGTGGCGGCTGACCGCCGAGGGGAACACCCTCCAAGTATTCCAGAATGGTGTCCTCCAGTTCATGTACGCGACTGACGGTTCCTATCCCACCGGCGATGTCGGGATCGAGGCGTTTACCCCGGCGTTTGCTTTCACCGGGTGGGAGGGCGGGGATCTTGCGGGCTTGAACTCCACCCTCACGGTGATCGGGGCGGGGGCGGGCAGCGGCACGGTGACCAGCGCGCCAACGGGGATCACCTGCGGGGCGAACTGTTTGGCAGCGTATGCCAACGGGAGCCGCGTGACGCTGACCCCCACGCCGGCCCCGGGCTCCGTCTTCACCGGCTGGCAGGGCGGCGGCTGTGCGGGCGTAGACCCCTGTACGGTGACCCTCACCGCAGACACCACGGTCACCGCGACCTTTGACCTACAAACCTTCGCCCTCACGGTCGTCTTGGCGGGGACGGGTAGCGGCACTGTTGCCAGCAGCCCAGCGGGGAGCACCTGTGGGACGAGCTGTTGGAGGTATACAAACGGCAGCCGCGTGACGCTGACCCCCACGCCGGCGCCCGGCTCCGTCTTCACCGGCTGGCAGGGTGGCGGCTGTACGGGCACCGCGAGCTGCACGGTGACCCTCACCGCAGACACCACGGTCACCGCGACCTTTGACCTACAAATCTTCGCCCTCACGGTCGTCTCGGCGGGGACGGGTAGCGGCACTGTTGCCAGCAGCCCAGCGGGGAGCACCTGCGGGACGAGCTGTTGGAGGTATACGAGCGGGAGCCGCGTGACGCTGACCCCCACGCCGGCGCCCGGCTCCGTCTTCACCGGCTGGCAGGGTGGCGGCTGTACGGGCACCGCGAGCTGCACGGTGACCCTCACCGCAGACACCACGGTCACCGCGACCT
>Ga0209056_10000675_pt1 | contig 37924 bp, 38 predicted proteins | sample GraSoiAngelo_114_FD_185876 | JGI IMG/M metagenome (GOLD analysis project Ga0209056, IMG submission 185876) | Grasslands soil microbial communities from the Angelo Coastal Reserve, California, USA - 14_0903_13_40cm (SPAdes) (version 2) | ecosystem: Environmental > Terrestrial > Soil > Grasslands... | reverse complement strand
GGTCATCACCGGGACGACGGCAGGGAGCCAGATCCCGTTCAATCTGTCCGTTCTGCAGGGCCGTCCGTTGACGCTGATGGGCAGCGGCGCCCGCAGCCGGCGCAGCTTCGCCGCGATGATGCATGTAGCACGCTACGGCGGTCTGCATGGCGTGGTGGGGCGAACATTCGACCTGGCGGACACCGCCAAGGCGCACGAGGTCATGGCCGGACGCGATTTCTTCGGCAAGCTGGTCCTGCGCGTACCATAGGAGTGCCAGCGACACTCAGGGGGCGATCGCGGCGATCCTGGAGGCTCGGAACATGAATATCGTTCGCTTGTATACCGGCAAGGACGGCCAGACTCATATCGAAGAGCTGGATCCCACCACCCATCCGGAGTTGACCACACTGCAGCCCACCAAGGGCATCGTCTTCCGGACGACGAAGCCCGGCCATTTCTCGGATTGGCACAATGCTCCGCGCCGCCAGTTCGTGATCACGCTGGCCGGCGAGGTGGAAATCGGCCTGGGCGACGGCACGGTGCATCGCTATGGTCCGGGCCACGTGACGCTGGCGGAGGACCTCACGGGTCGAGGGCACACGACGCGCGTGGTCGGCAACCAGCCTCGACTCTCCGTCACGATTCCGCTCGCGGACTGAGGAGGACGTAACCATGGGACAGATCCTCGGGCTTGGCATCACCCACTACCCGCCGCTCTCGTACAAGGGCAACATGACCAGCCGCATCAAGCTCCTGCTCGCCGACCCGATGCTCCCCGCGGGGCTGCGGTCGCCGGAGGGCTGGCACCCGACGATGCGGGAGCAGTGGAGCACCGACGAGGGCTCGAGCCACTCCGAGAAGCATCGGAACGACCTGATCCACTACTTCCGGAAGGCACGAGCCGAGCTCGACGCGTTCCAGCCCGACTTCGTGCTGCTCTGGGGCGACGACCAGTACGAAAACTACCGGGAGGACTGCGTGCCGCCCTTCTCCGTGCTGGCCTACGACTCGGTCGACGTTCAGCCCTGGAAGGGTCATCGCGGTGAGAACTGGTGGGACGAACCCAAGGACAAAACGTTCACGGTCACGGGCCACCGGGCGGGCGCGAAGCACCTGGTCTCCGCGCTGCTGGACGAGGGGATCGACATCGCCTACGCCTACAAGCCGTTGCACCATTCCCTCGGTCACGCGTTCATGAACTCGGTCATGTACCTGGACATCGACCGGAAGGGCTTCCCCTACCCGGTCGTGCCGTTCACCGTGAACGCCTACGGACGCTGGCTGATCGGAGCCCACGGCGCCCCGATGACGCCGTCGCAGGCGGCGAAGCTCGCGGGCCAGACCGAGCTCGACCCGCCGGGCCCGCAGCCGTGGCGCTGCTTCCAGGTGGGAGCGGCGGTCGCTCGCGGGTTGAGCCGGAGCCCCTGGCGCGTGGCGGTGATCGCGTCGTCCAGCTGGAGCCATTCGTTCCTGGTCGCGAAGCATTCCCTGATGTTCCCGGACGTGGAGTCGGACAAGCGCTACTACGAGGCGCTGCGTGACGGCGACTGGGCGACGTGGCGCAACACCACGATCGAGGAGGCGGAGGACCGGGGGCACCACGAGCTGCTGAACTGGTTCTGTCTGGCGGGCGCGATGGCGGAGCTCCAACGCAAGCCCGACGAATCGGTGTTCCTGGAGTCGTGGATTTCCAACTCCGACAAGGTGTTCGCCGTCTTCAGGCCGTGACCGCGGGCTGACGGGGCAGTCACGCGACCGTCAGCGGCGTCGGGCGGAGGAGCAGGACCATGAGAATGGCACGGGCGTCATACGTCGGCATCGTCGCGGTCGCCATCGCCGTGCTCCTGACGGCGAGCCAGCTTCGGTCAACCGCTCAGCCAACCACCGATCCCGCGATCCGCATCGGCGCGAGCGATCTCGGCGGTACGGTCACGAGCGCGAACGGGCCGGAAGCCGGCGTCTGGGTGATCGCGGAGACGACCGATCTCCCCACTCGATTCATCAAGATCGTGGTCACCGACGATCGCGGGCGCTACGTCATCCCCGAGCTGCCGAAAGCCAGCTACAGCGTGTGGGTGCGCGGCTACGGGCTGGTCGATTCGCCCAAGGTGCGAACCGCGCCCGGAAAGTTCCTCGACCTGAATGCGGTGGCGGCGCCGAACGCGGCCGCCGCGGCCGAGTACTATCCGGCCATCTACTGGTACTCCATGCTCAAGGTTCCGGAGAAGAGTGACTTCCCCGGCACCGGGCCTCAGGGCAACGGCATACCCGCCACCCTGAAGAGTCAGACGCAGTGGCTGGACGTCGTGAAGACAAACGGCTGTTACACCTGCCACCAGCTCGGCAACAAGGCCACGCGCTCGATTCCGAAAGAGCTGGGTGATTTCAAGAACTCGGAAGAGGCGTGGGCCCGGCGCATCGTCGCCGGGCAGGCCATGACTCAGATGACCAACAACATCAAGCGCCTGGACCCTCCACGCGCTTACAAGCTTTTCGGAGACTGGACGGACCGAATCGCGGCGGGTGAGCTGCCGGCGTCGAGGCCGGCGCGGCCCCAGGGGGTCGAGCGCAACATCGTCATCACCCTCTGGGACTGGGCCGGGCCCAAGGACTACCTGCACGACGAGATCTCGACCGACAAGCGCAAGCCCACCGTGAACGCCAACGGTTTGATCTACGGAGCAACCGAGGAGAGCACGGATCTCTTTCCGGTGCTCGATCCGGTGAATCACAAGGCGACCCAGGTGAAGATGCCGGTACGCGATCCGAACACGCCCTCGTCGAAGCAGAACCCCATGACACCGTCGCCGTACTGGGGACCCGACCCGATCTGGGACAGCCAGACGAGCATGCACAACCCGATGTTCGACGAAAAAGGCCGGGTCTGGTTCACCTCACGCGTCGGAGCGCCGGCGAATCCCGATTTCTGCAAGAAGGGCTCGGAGCATCCATCGGCGAAGCTCTTCCCGATCGACCAGGCCAACCGCCATCTCTCCATGTACGATCCGAAGACCGGGAAGATCACGCTGATCAGGACGTGCTTCCCCACGCACCACCTCGTCTTCGCGGAGGATGCCAACAACACGCTATGGACGAGTGCCGGTGGGCCCGGCAGTGGTGTCATCGGCTGGCTGAACCGGAAGATGTTCGAGGAGACCGGCGACGAGCAGAAGTCCCAGAGCTGGACGCCGCTCATCCTCGACACCAACGGCAACGGCAAGCGCGATGATTACGTCGAGCCCGACCAGCCGGTCGATCCCACCAAGGACAAGCGCGTCGTGGCGGCCTTCTACGGCGTCGGCGTGAACCCGCTCGACGGCACCATCTGGGGCACGGTGCTCGGATTCCCCGGGTACGTTATTCGCCTCAATCCGGGATCCAACCCTCCGGCGACCGCTCTCGCTGAAGTCTTCGAGCCACCCTTGCCCGGATACGGGCCACGCGGCATGGACATCGATCGCAAGGGCGTCGTCTGGACGCCGCTCTCGAGCGGGCATCTCGCCAGCTTCGACCGGCGTAAATGCAAGGGGCCGCTCAACGGGCCCACGGCGACCGGCCAGCACTGCCCGGAGGGCTGGACGCTTCATCCGTATCCAGGGCCACAGCTCATGAACGTGACGGATCCGGGCAGCGCCGAGGCGAGCTATTACGCCTGGGTCGATCAGTTCGACACCTTCGGGCTGGGCCGGAACGTGCCGATCGGCACCGGGAACGCCAACGAGGCGCTGCTCGCGCTGGTGAACGGGAAATTCGTGATCCTTCGCGTCCCCTACCCCATGGGCTTTTACGCCAAGTGGATGGACGGTCGCATCGACGATGCGAACGCCGGCTGGAAGGGCAAGGGGCTCTGGTCGACCTATGCGACGCGAACGCCCTTCCACGTCGAAGGCGGCAAGGGCACGACGAGCAAGGTCGTGAAGTTCCAGCTTCGCCCCGATCCGCTCGCGAGGTGAGCATGCCGATCACGACCATCACCATTCCTCGTTTCGCGACCGGCCCCACGCCGCCGCGCGCCGCGAGCGCCGACGGGCCCAACACGCTCCGCACCCGTGTCGCCGACCTCGTGGCCAAGATGGGACCTCCGCCGTGGTCACGGCGGGTCATCCAGGACGAGCGGCAGCTCGTGACGTTGATCGCGAACCGTCCGGGCGGCGGTAACCGCCCGCACTGGCACGCGGACTTCGACGAATGGTGGGTCGTGATGGCCGGCGAGTTCACCTGGGAGCTGACGGGCGGCATCCTCGTCGAGGCGCGCAAGGACGACATCGTCTGGGTGCCGCGAGGCACCGTGCACCACGTCAAGACCGTGGGGACCGAGAACTCGCTCCGGCTCGCGGTGGCGATGCCGCCGGCTACTCACTACTTCACGCCCTGCGAGCAGTGCGGGTACGACGACGACGGTCCGCGCGAGTGGAACGCCTGAGCCGATGGCGCATGGCGTGACTCGCCGCCGCTAGCTCGCAGAAACGCTGTGAACGGGATTCGAACCCGTGTTTTCCGTCCGCCACGCGCTTTTGTAATGTTCTAGCTGTAGAGCGCGCGGACGAACGCGACAGTCCGCGGTGGGCCGGCGCCGGCGGTCACCATCTGCTCGTGCAGCCGTCGGAGATCGGACTCAGTGTCCACGTCGAACCACTGCGGCAGAAGATGGAGGCGGAGCCCGAGGCGCCGCGCCTTCTCAAGTGTCAGCCGGAGCACGTCTGCCGTGCTCCACGGGATCCCTTCGAAGAGCGCGGGCCTGGGAGCGCGAAGGCCCACGAAGTAGTAGCCACCGTCGTCGCACGGCCCAAGGACGAGGTCCGCGGCATCGTTCTCGAGTGCGCGCGCTCCCTCGACCACATAGTCCATCGGCAGCGTTGGGCTGTCGCTGTCGATCGCGATTGCCCCAGGGTGGCCGTCTCTGAGGAGGCCTGTGAGGAGGTTCGAAAGTCGTGCGCCGAGGTCCGCGCCCCGCTGAGCAATCAAGCGGAATTCCCGCGGGGCGAGCTCGGCCATCCGCGCCCGTGCCGACGGCGGCGTGAACGCGACAGCTGGGGCGATCTGCGCGAGGCCGGTGAGGGCGTCGAGCCGGTCGAGCAGGAAGCACCGGTAGAGCTCCGTCGCCTGCTCGGCCGTGAGCGACGGATGAAGCCGCGACTTCACTGCGGTCGCGCCGGGGACCTTCGCCATCACCGCGACGGCCGGTTTCAAAGAGTGCATCAGCCCCCTCTAGCGGATGACGCGCGGAGACTTCGGCTCGTGAGGGAAGCTCAGGATGTCGGTCGTGTTGCACTGGTGGTCGGCGACGACGAAGTGCCAGTCGCGCGGGTTGATCGGGACCTGCGAGGTGTCGATCTCGAGCTGGTAGACGCCCTGCGGGAAGTTCGCCTTGAGGGTACGGACTTTGCGGGGAGGCTCCATTGCGTACACGCGTCCTGTCGCCGCGTTGAACGCCATCACCTGGGGACCGAGGTCGTCGTTCGGGTCCCAGACGTCGAGCTTGATGAACGTGACCTTACCCTGGCGTGCCTCCCACGGGAAGAAGCCCGCTCGCCTGATCACGGGGTCGTTCGCGCGCATCGGCTCCGACACGAGCGTGACCGACACCTCGAGGGTCTTGCCCGCCTCGACACGCACCGCCTGTGGCGAGTAGATGTAGCCGCTCGCGTAGACGTGCAGGCCGTACTGGCCACCCTCGGGCAGCTCGATTGTGAAGCGGCCGTTGGCGTCGACAAGGACGCCGCGGTCCCAAACGTTGTTGTGGATTTCGCCCTTCTCGAGCAGCGCGAGCCCCGGGAGCGGGTGGCCCGCCTTGCTCTTCACGGTGCCGGTGATGGCGGTCCTCGCCTCTCCGGCCGCGGCGAGGGCCAGTGAGATGGACAACAGGGTGAACAGTGCGACTAATGCTCTTCGCGTCATCGTGGCCGCTCCTCAGTGAGATACGCGATGAGATCCGCGGTCGCCTGACTGTTCCATGGGAGCAGCGGCTCCCTGCGGTGGAGCTCGACGTATTCCTCGAGCGACTCGACGCGGCCGCCGATGACCCGAGGGTAGGCGGTGAGGGTCCGGGCCACGTCACCGGCCCGATGGCATGCGTCGCACCGCCGGGCATACAGCGCCCTGCCCCGCTCCACGCTCGCGGCGAGCGCGCGAAGCCGCTTGGGAAACACCGGTTGGCCGGCACTCATGCCCGGCGAGCGCGGAGCCCCGGCGCCCTGGGCCGCGAGGTACGCGGTGATTGTCGCCGCGGCGCGACGCGGGTCGCTGAGGCGGTAGTGACGCGTGACGGCTTCGGCGTTCGCCTGGAAGAGCGTCATAACCCTGGCGCCGGGTGGCGGCAGCGGCTTCCATTTCGGGAAGCCTGCGGACCAGCCGCGCGTCGCGCCCGGGTCCCAATGGCAGGTCGCGCAGGCCACGGGGTTCGCCGGGTCGGGCGACTTCGTCCACCACCGCTCGCCTTCGGCGACCAAGTCCGGCGATCCGGCGAGCGCCAGGCCGGGCAGCCCGAGCGCGGCGAGCAGCAGCGCCACCCTCACGCCCCGCATCGCGCGTGACTGCGCAATCGTAAGCCATCCCACCGTCAAAAAGCCTAGGGCGTATAGCGCGAGGAACGGGACCATCACGTACTGCCCGTCCCCCCAGAAAAGCCAGATCGCGCATGCGCAGTAGAGCCCGAGCGCCAGCTCGGCGAGCCCGCCCCACGGCGCGCTCTCGCCGTACCGCTTTCCGCGCCAGCTCCCGGCCGCACGGTCGTCGATCCCGAACTTCGGGGTGCGGACGAACTCGCGCCGGCCACCGACGAACGCGCCGAGCACCGCGACGGTCGTGCTCAGCGCCACACCAACGCCGATCACCATGATCGTCGGGAGCTGCCACGCGCGGCGCCACCAGGCCGCGTCGAGCGCGCGCTGGGCGTAGACCAGCATGGTCGCCGGACCCAGCGTCGCGAGGCCGAACGCGATTCCGGCGACGAGCCGCATCCCCGAATCGGCCGCGAGGTCGCTCGTCGCCCGAAGCGGGATCGAGAGGAGGACGCTCGTCAGCATGAGCGGATGGATCACGTAGTAGGTCAAATGGACGAACGCCTGGTAGCGCGTCCACAGCGGCAGCTCCGCCCTCCATACCGCGGGCAGGAGCTTGAGCGCCGTCTGGATCGAGCCCATCGCCCAGCGTCGCTGCTGCGACTTGAACCCGGTGACCAGGACCGGCAGCTCGGCCGGACACACGATGTCGGGCCGGTAGACGATCGTCCAGCCTCGGAGCTGGGCCCGGTAGCTCAGGTCGAGGTCCTCGGTGAGCGTGTCGTAGGTCCAGCCGCCCGCGTCCAGGATCGCCGCCCTGCGCCAGACGCCGGCGGTGCCGTTGAAGTTCAGCAGGAGCCCGCTCCAGCAGCGGGCCGACTGTTCGACGCCGAAGTGGCCGTCCATGCCGAGCGACTGCGCGACTGTGAGCGCCGAGTACGAGCGGTTGAGATGGCCCCACCGCGCCTGCACGACGGCGACGCGCTCCGTGAAGTGCGGGAGCGTCGCGCGCAGGAAGTCTCGGGGCGGGACGAAGTCGGCGTCGAAGATCGCAATGAACTCGCCTCTCGCTGTGGCGAGTCCCTCGGCGAGCGCCCCGGCCTTGAATCCCGTCCGCACCGTTCGGCGGCAGTGCGCCACCCGAACGCCCCGCGCGCGCAGTTCGGCGACGACGCCGGCGACGATCTCCGCGGTGTCGTCCGTCGAGTCGTCGAGCACCTGGATCTCGAGACGGTCGGCCGGATAGTCGAGCGCGGCGACGGCGCGGACCAGCCGCGCGGCGACGTACCGCTCGTTAAAGAGCGGAAGTTGGACGGTCACGTACGGCAGCGGATCGGGCAGCCGCGGTACCTCTCGCGTCGCGCGGCGGTAGCGCCGGTGGGCAATGACCATGACGTAGGCATTGCTCCCGTACAGGACGAGCCCGACGAGAGTGACGAGGTACAAGAAGACGAGCGCGCACTGCCACAGGATCGCCCACGACCAGCCCGCGGTCATGACGGCCTCAACGCCAGGGCACCGGGCGTGCGAAGACCCAGGCGCGCCGCGGTGGCCAGGAGCAGCGCGTACAGCGGGCCGTACTCGAGGAGCCAGGCCCACCACGGGAGCGGAGCGGGCGCGACCACGTACGCTACGTACGAGAGCGTGACGGCGCCGCTGAACCAGAACCACGCCGGCGACGGGCACACGCAGAGGAACGGAACGACCCACACGACGTACCACGGGTGCATCGCGGTCGGCACGAGGAGCAGGTAGGAGCAGACTGCGAGCGTGCTCGCCCGCCAGAGGCCTGGCGGATCCTGACCAGCACGCCGTCCGATGATGACGAGCGTCGCCGCCAGCGCTGCGAACAGGAGTGCCATCGCGACGCCTCTCGCGACCTCGCCCGTGAAGCCGAACGGGTGCGTGAGGAGCGCGCGCAGACCGATATTGTGGTCCTCGGGGCTCGCCAGGTACTCGGGGAGGAAACCGAGCGCGCCGGCGCCGAGCGCCGCGACGTACGGGAGATAGCCGAGGCCGACGGTCGCGGCGGTCGCGGCGGGGAAGCGCCAGTCGTCGCGGCGCCACCAGGCGGGCAGGAGCACGGCCGGGTAGAGCTTCATGAGCACGGCAACGCCGAGCGCCACCCCTGCGAGGACCGGCGATCCGGTCTGCCGTAGGAGGAGCGCGAGGAGGATGAGCGGGATCATGGCGGCCTCGACATGTCCCGCCTGGACCCCCTCGAAGACGACGAGCGGCGACCACGCGTAGATGATCACGGCCGTCGGCGGCACGCCGAGCCGCCGTAGTAGTAGGAGGAGCATCGCGACCGTCGCGCCGTCGAAGAGGAGCAGCAGCAGGCGCCAGCCGACGATGGACCCCGGCGCCAGCGTAGCCGCGAGGGCGAAAAGCCATTGGGCTGCAGGCGGGTAAATCGTCCGCGCGGCCGGCCGGTTGATCCGCGGATGGATCTCGCCGTCGCGGAGGTGCGCGAGCTCGGGCGCCGACGGAGCGTAGCGATACGGATTCACGCCGGCAAGCTGGACCCGCCCATCCCAAAGGTAGCGGAAGAGATCTGACGAGAGGTACACGGGCGTCGGCAGCATCAGCACGCGGAACAGCAACCCGAAGCCGAGCACGGCGGCGAGCACCTTCTTCGTCGGCAGGACGCGGACGCTCACGAGCCACGCGGCCACGAGGTAGAGCGCGAAGAGGACAGCGACGACAACGGGGTGGGCGGCGAGCAGCCCGACGCCGAGCCACGCCGCGGCCGGGAGGGCGCCGGCGTAGGTCGCCGCCGACAGCGCGCCGAGCGCCGCGAGGGCCGACAGTCCGCGGAAGCGGCGCATGCACGCTCCTCAGGCCGCGTACCACCCGAAGGTCGGGTGGGCGATCTCCTGCTGGAGCCAGCCGTAGAGCCACCCGTACCGCTGCCCGCCCGAGGCGACCCAGGGCGCCTTCTGGAGCGCCATGTCGAGATACATGACGCCAAAGATGATTCGAAAGATCGCGATCGGCCACCCGACGACCATCAGAGACTCCACTTCACCCCGCAGCCACGACACGGCTCGGGCGGCACATCGGTCTGGATGGCGGTCCGAAAGTCCACATAATGCTGGCCCCACCAGATGTCCTCCAGAGACTGTTGATAAAGATTGCCGAGGATGATGCCGTCGTAGTGCTCCGTGATCCACGGCGCGATGCAGCACGGAAGCACGTTGCCGTGCACGGTGACATAGACGAGGCTCCACGGGCGCCGGCACTGGCTCCACGGTCGGTCGGCGTGCGACGGCGTCAGGCTGATCTCAGGTGCGGCGGCGCCGGAGGCGGAGAAGTCGAGGCCGGCGGCGCGCGCGACGTGTTCCGTCTCCCGGATCAGCACCGCTTCACGCTCCTGAAGACGTCCGTAGAGCGACTGCTCCTTCGTCGCCAGGCCGAGGCCGTTGTACACGAGCCGCTGGAGGTAGATCCCGGCGGCGCCGGCACGCGTCGCGAGCGGCACGAGGCCCGGGATCTCCTCGATATTGTCCCGGAGCGCCGTGAACCAGAGGGACACGCGCGGGTGCGCCGCGCTCGCCTCACGCTTCACCTCTACGAACCGCTCGAGGTTCCCCATGACCTTCGCGAAGGCGTCCACGCCCCGCACCCGCGCGTACGTCCCAGCCGTCGAACCGTCGAGCGACACACGCAGCTCGTCGAGCCCCGCGTCGACCAGCGCGCGGCCGAGCCGCTGGTTGAGCGTGATCGCGTTGGAGTTGAATAGGACTGTGGCGCCGCGGCTCTTGAGGTGAGTGACCATGCGTGGCAGGTCGCGATTGAGCAGCGGCTCGCCGATTCCGTGGAGGAGGACCCGCTCAAGGACCGGGAACTGATCGACGACGCGGCGGAACTCCTCCCACGCGAGATCCTTCTGGGGCTCGCGCCCGCCGAAGGTGAGAATGCACGTCTCGCAGAGGGAGTTGCAGCGGCTCGTCGTTTCGAGGTAGAGCGAGCGCGGCAGCGGAGGCCTCAGCGGCAGCGTGGCGGCGGTGCTCATGAGGCCTCACGCGCCGCGCGGAGGGCGGTGCTCACGAACGCGTAGCCCGCGCGCACGCTGCCGGAAAGCGTGCCGGAGACCTTCGAGCGGCCGCCCTGCCGGGGCGCGTGCGATACGGGAACCTCCGCGATGCGTGCGCCAGCGGCGGCCGCCTTCACGACCATTTCCACCGGCCAACCGAAGGCGCGGTCGCGCATCCCGAGCCGTTTGAGGAGCGGGACACGGATCGCGCGATAGGGGCCGATGTCACTGAGCCTCACGCCGAAGCGCCTTGCGACGAACGCGGCTACGAGCCTCGTGCCGAGCGCCGCGTGGAGGGGGTGGTCGCCGCCGAATTGCCGCGTGCCGAGGACCAAGTCCGCCTGGTCAGCGACGAGCGGAGCCAAGACCTGGGCGAGTTCCTCGGGATGCTGGCTCCCGTCACCGTCGAGGAAGACGGCGATGTCGGCGTTCGGACGGAGCGCGCTGACGCCGGCCCAGCACGCCGCCCCGTAGCCCCGCCGCGGCTCATTGACCACCCGCGCGCCCGCGCTGGCCGCGATCGAGCCGGTGGCATCGGTCGAGCCGTTGTCCACCACGATCACCTCGTCGACCATCTCGCGCGGCACGCGCCGCAGAAGAGACCCGATGGCGTCGGCTTCGTTGAGGGCCGGGATGATCAGCGTCGCCTTCACTGGTGTCACCTTCAGGCCGGGCCCAGCACTGTCGTGCACGCGCTGCCAGTTTTCAAGAGCTCGCGCGCGGCCGCCGGGGCCCACTCGAGCTCAACCCTCTCGCCTCGCACGAGCGGGCAGTACGGATCGGCGAGCTCGACGCCGCCGGTAAGCTCGCGCCTCCCCGAGCAGCCTCCCTGGCAGGTCGAGACGAACGGGCAGCTCCGACACACGTCCGGCACCTGGCGGACGCGTGCGAACTGCGGAGAGGCCAGCACACCGTCGGCGCCTTGCGCGGGCAGGTGTTCGAGACGAAGGTCGGACTTGTTCCAGTACACGCACGGGACGATGTCGCCTTTCGGCGTGATGCGCACGGTCTGGCGGCCGCATCCCGATCCGTTCTTGAACGGCGCGCCGAGCATCGCGTTGAGGATCGGCTCCGTCGTGCTGACCAGCCGCGCGGCCGCGAGCAGCCGTCGGAACCCGTCCCAGAACTCCTCGTAGGTCAGCGTGAAGGTGTCGGTCTTGACCGGCTGGTACACGTTGACGCGGTAGTTGGCGCCCGCGGCGAACGCGACCTTCGCAATTTCCGGGAGCCGGCGGAAGTTCGTCTTCATCATCACGGTCAGGACCGTGACGGTCACTCCGAGCCCCTGCGCACGCTCGATCGCCACCATGACGCGCTTCCAGTTCCCGTGGCCGCGAAAGGCGTCCTGCTCGGCCTCCGTCGGGAAATCGATCGAGACTTCGACCTCGCGGAAGGCTCTGAGCGTCTCGTCCGATGAGCGCTCGATCGTGTAGCCGTTCGAGGTGAGCGAAAGCTTCACACCGCGCGCAGCGAGCTCTCGTACGATCTCGGCGTAGTGCGGGTGAAGACCGTTCTCGCCCGTCCCGAGGTTGACCGAGCGCACGGGCAGACACTCGCAGGCGGACGTGACCTGCTCGAGGGAGAGTTGATCGATGCGCCCGGTGTCCCGGTAGCAGTGGGCGCACTCCAAGTCGCAGGCGTTCGTGAGGCCGACGCCGAGAGCTAGGCCCATGGTTCCCCCCGATCACTGACCCGTTGTTGATCGCGCGGGCCGATCGTATCGCATCGATCGGGTCAATTGTCACGAGGTTGTGAATTGTGGCCGGTAGGCGGAGTCGGGGTGTCTCGCGACAGGATGACATCATCGGCATCCTGCATGGGTGTCGGACCCGCGGCAGATGGTGCGCTCACTGTGAGCAGAGCCTGATCGCCTCGACGGGCGGGAGCTCGTCGGGCGGGACGAAGACCACGAGGTAGCCGTCCGCCGGGGCGAGCAAGATGAAGTCGACCTGCCGGTAGCCCACGGCTGCCAGCTCACATCGGAGGAGCGCCGGCGGCGTACCGTGATCTTGGGTGGACTTATCGAGGTCGACGATCGCGAGCCGCGCATTGGGGGCGAATGAGGGCCGCAGCCGGTAGAGGAACTCGTAGGGATTCTCGATCTCGTGGTACATGTGCGCGAGGATCGCCAGATCGATCGCGGCCAGCGGGAGCTTCGGGTCACCGGGCTCCCCGCGAATAAGCGTGACGCCAGAGATGCCCTCACGTTTCAGACGGGACCCCAGCCGCCCCAAGTACTCGGCCTTCACGTCCTCAGCGTAGATCGTGGCCGCGCTTCCCAGCCGGCGCGCCAGCCGGACTGTGTAGTACCCGTCGCCGGCGCCAATGTCGGCCACGCGCATGCCGGGGCGAATTCCGACTCGAGTCATCACCCGCTCAGCCTCGCCCCGGCGGTCGCGCGTCTTCTCGTCGGAGTAGGCGGGCGAGATAATGGTCGCGACGGGTCGGTTGGGCGCCGGAAAGAGGTGCCGATCGGCGGGCCCGGCGGCGTCGGTCGGGGACCACGAAGCGATCCAGCCGGAGAAGAAGACGACGCGGAGTAGAAGATGCGGCCGGCGCATGAGACGTCTCCTATTCCGCCATGCTACGCCGTGCGCGAAGCGCAAGTGCGTGCGTCTTCCGGCGATCGTGAACGCTCAGTCCGGGCGAGCCTCAACAATTGCCATAAGGGCCTCGTGCATTCGTGACTTCTCCCACGGCGAGCGCTATTGCTGGTCAGCGGTGACGAGCAAGGTCCGTTTACGCGCCGGGTAGCCCTGGACGGAGGCGTCTCCATGGTGGGCCACACTACTTTCGAAGCGAGTTGAGCGTTGCGAAACACTAGATTTGTGATGGGCTGGCGGCTCGACTCGTGGCCTGCAACCACGCACATCTTGTCCACATATCCACTACTGTTCACCACCCGAAAATCGCACGGGGTGGTGCGGCCTCGCGAACGACGTCGGTGAAAACGCCGGTCTGCCCATCCACTGCGGCTGCCCCGGATAAAAATCCCTGATTTCACGGCCGATACCCCCTACGAAGAGCGGCGACCGGGCTTCCGATGCGGACGAACAGATTGTTGACATGCGTTAGAGGATCGCGTACTACACCGGCGCGTCCCGTTCCATCAAAACGAAAGCTCAGAACCTCAGTCCCTCGAAGTCAGAGGCACCCCAGCGAATGGACTCCAAGCGGAAGCCACTGGCGAAAGCCGAAGGCCGACGCCGTATGCCGCGCAGCGGTCTCACCATTGCCTGGCACGGCACAGCAGATCTCGACGATTGGGTCGCCTACATCGTCGGGACGAAGTCGAAGAAGTCCGTTTTGGCCGACCATGCGTCTGAGCGGAAGGTCAAGACGCTACTTTCCCGCTTGCGGACCATGTCGAAGAAGGAGATCGAGCAGATCGCCAAGAGCTAATCGCTACCAGCTCGAGCATAAAGTCAGAAAATCCGCTGTCGTGCCGCACGCGCTAGAAACCGGCCCGATTGTGGTTGGAGGCAAGTACGTCATGGTAACGTCGGGCACGAAGTCTCGATGGGCACTCATTCTCGCTGGCGGCGACGGCAGGCGGCTTCGGCCACTGACGAGGCAACTCGTCGGTGATGACCGGCCCAAGCAGTTTTGCCCCGTGCTCGGCAGAGAGACACTGTTGGAGCAGACGCGACGGCGCGTCGCGGGTTTCGCCGCTCATGAATGTGTTCTCGTGGTCGTCGTGCACGCTCATGAGCGCTTTTATGCGCCCCTTCTGGCCGATGTTCCGTCACGATGCATCGTCATCCAGCCGGAGAATCGGGGAACCGCTCCCGCCATCCTCTACAGCGTGCTCCGCCTGGCCACGATGACGCCCGTGGCACCCGTCGCTGTCTTTCCATCGGACCATTACGTCTCCGATGACGCCGAGTTCATCGCGCATGTCGAGGGCGCCGTGCAGGTTGTTCTCGCTCGGCCAGATTTGGTCGTGCTGCTCGGCGTTACGCCTGACACGGCAGAGGTCGAGTACGGGTGGATTGAACCCGGACGCCCCGTCACGAGTCGTGGGCTATGGACTCTCTATCGCGTGCTCAACTTCTGGGAGAAACCGTCAGCGGCTCTGGCCCCAAGGCTTTGGACGCGAGGGTGTCTCTGGAACAGCTTCGTGATGGTGGCGTACCCATCCACGTTCATCACGCTCCTGCAGCGGGCCCTTCCCTCGCTCGTCGACGAGTGCCTTCGGGTTCGACTCGGACTCGCGACGTCGTTCGACAGCGTCAGACAGCTGTATGCCGACCTGCCCTCACTCGATTTCTCTCAGCACGTTTTGGCGACCCGGCCGCCAAACCTTGTCGTACTTCCCGTCACCGGGGTCGCTTGGTGCGACTTGGGTACCCCTCAGCGGGTGATCGCGATTGGCGCCCGCCTCGGTTCACCGCGAGAGGGAATGGAGGAAGATAGGGTCGGCTGACTGCTGCATTACGACTGCGCCTACCGCTGCCCCCTGTCCGTTAGGGGCGCTGTGTCGCGACGCACGCGATGGGGATTGCTCACATTTTTGAAAGATCGTCTGCTCGCCGCCCCTGAGATGGCTCAAATAGGCCGTTGTAGCTCGCGGATGAACTTCTCCACCATCCGGTGCTGCGCTCGCACTTCACGAAGTATCGCTCGCTGATGCTGTCGCTGGCGTTGCTCACTCATCTGATCGACGGCGTCGACGGCAGGGGACGAGGGCGGCCCGAGGACGCCGGAGCCCGAAGGTGGGACGGTTGACGCGTCCGTCTACCGCCCGTGAGGGCGCGGCTGTACGGGTTGGGTTAGGAGGACGCCTCGAGATTCAAGGATCGCCTCATCTCCGCCGCCCCTTGACTTACGACCTCCCACGGGATTAGAAGCAAGGGCGTAGTCGGACTCTTGGCCCTTCAACGCGTCGGACCCAGGCCTCGCCCTTGGGCATGGAGTCAGCGTGTGCGGGACGCCGTCCTCTTCTCCAACGCCCGGTACCTTTCCAACGCCTGGTCCAACGTCGCCCGTCGGGACCGGGCGTAGCGAGCTGGCACGCAGAGAACCCGAGAGAAGGGGGAACCGATGCCGAAGCATTCGGTACTGATCGTTGGTGCCGGGATCTCCGGGATGCGGGCGGCCCTGGCCGCGCACGAACGGGGCAGCGATGTCGCGCTGATCTCGAAGGTCCATCCCCTGCGGACCCACGGGGGGACCAGCCAGGGAGGGATCAACGCCGCCGTCCGCGACGGGGACGGCGTAGAGCTTCACGGGGCCGAGACGGTCAAGGGCGCCGATTACCTCGCGGACCAGGACGCGGTAGAGCTTCTGACCGGGGCGGCCCCGCGGGCGGTGATCGAGCTGGACCACTGGGGGGTCCCGTTCAACCGTGACCCCACGGGTCGGCTCGACGCGAGATCCCTGTGCGGAGCGACGCGTTCCCGCGCGTGCTTCGTTGACGACATGACCGGCCACGCGATCCTCCAGGTCCTCTGGGAGCAAGTCCTCAAAGCGGCCATTCCTGTCTACGACGAGTGGGTGGTGACGAAACCGCTCCTCGATGACGGGGCGTGCGTCGGCGTCGTCGCCATTGAGCTCGCCTCGGGCAAGGTCGAGGCCTTTACGGCGGACGCCGTGGTGCTGGCGACCGGAGGCTGCGCCCGGGTGTACGAGCCCACCGGCGCGGGCTATGGCGTCACCGGCGACGGGGTGGCGCTTGCCTACCAGGCGGGCGCGCCCCTGATGGACATGGAGATGGTCCAGTTCCATCCGCTCGGGATCAGGGGAAGCGGGATGATCCTGACGGACGCGGTGCTCGGGCTTGGGGGACACCTGGTGAACGGCGGTGGGGAGAGATTCGCACTGAAGTACGCGCCCACCCTCGGCGAGCGAGCGCCGCGCGACATCGTGGCTCGGGCCGCCGAAGAAGAGATCGTCGGCGGGCCAGCCGAGTTCGTCGCCCTCGATTTGCGACACCTCGACGGCGAGGAGTTCAAGAGCCGGTTTCCCTTCACCAGCAACATCATCAAGACGCAGGCCGGGGTCGATCCGGCTAAGGACACGGTCCCGGTGCGCCCGGTGGCGCACCGCACGATGGGTGGGATCCAGGTCGACTCCGATGGCGCCACGGGCGTCGCGGGACTCTACGCCTGTGGAGGCTGCGCCGACACCCGCGTCCACGGCGCCAACGGTCTCGGAGGCAACTGGCTCCTGGAAGCCCTCGTCTTCGGGGAGCGAGCCGGCTTGGCGGCTGCGCAGGAAGCGCGATCCGCGAAGGGAATAGACGCGCGACTCGAGGACGAACGGCGCCGGATCGCCGTTATCGTGGATCGGCCCGCGGGTCCGGAGCGGGCGGGACCCATGCGAAGCGAGCTGGGGCGCGTGATGCGTCGGTGCGTTGGGCCATTGCGGGACGCGTCCGGCCTCAAGGAGGCAGCGACCAAGATCGGGGAGTTGTCCGCGCGGTACCGGAAGGTCTGCATCACGAGCAAGGGACGGCGCTACAACTATGAGCTTGGGGCGTTCCTGGAGCTGGAATCGCTCCTGAGCGTCGGCCAAGTCATCGTGGCCGCCGCGCAGTTTCGAGAAGAAAGCCGCGGTGCCCATGTGCGCCGGGATCATCCGGTGCGGGACGACGCCCGGTGGCTCGCGCACACCGTGGCGTCCTTCCGGCCCGACGGCCCGGCAATGACCTCGAAGCCGGTCGTGGTCACCAAATGGAAGCCGGAAGGGAGACGATACTGATGCAAGCGACATTCAAGGTCTCTCGATACGATCCGGAAGCGGGCGGTAAGCCGACCTTGCAGCCGTACACGCTCGAGCTTCCCGAGGACGCGACGGTCCTGGACGGCCTGTTCAAGATCCGGGAAGAACTGGACGGCTCCCTCGCCTTCAGAGCGTCGTGCAATCGTGGATTTTGTGGCGAGTGCACCCTCCGGATCAGTCGCGGTGGGCGGCTGGCGTGCATGACCCGCGTGGCTACCGCCAGGACGAAGGACGGCGAGGTCACGGTGGAGCCGATTCGCTATGTGCGCGTGCTCAAGGACCTCGTCTGTGACATGGACCGGTCCCTCTGGCAGAAGATCAAGGCGGTGGAACCCTGGCTCCAGCCGGCCGCCCGCCCGCCCGAGCGCGAGTACATCGTCGCCGACGCGCAGCTTCGACCCGTCCGGAATGCGATGAAGTGCTACCACTGCGGGCTCTGTGACGAAGGGTGCAGCGTGATCCCGTTCGACAACACTTTCCTGGGGCCCGCGGCGCTCACCAAGGCGTACCGGTTCCTCGCCGATCCCCGCGATGGCGCGCGCGCTCATCGCTTGCGGGGTCTCGGCGAACCGCGGGGAATGTGGGATTGCGTTCACTGCTACGAGGCGGATGAGCACTGCCCCCGGGGAATCGATCCGACCCACCGGATCCTTGACCTCCGGGAGATGGCAATCGGCATGGGAATCAAGTCGGGCGCCACCAATCCTCAAGTGGCACGTCATTACGAGAGCTTCGCCGCCTCGGTCAAGAAGAGCGGATGGCTCGATGAGGGCCGGTTGGCGCTGGAAACCTGGGGGGTGCGACGTATCTTCGGCCTCCTCCCGGTCGCCTGGCGGGCGCTCCAGCGCGGCAAGCTACCGATTCCCTATCGACACCCCAAGCGGGCAGGCGCGGAGCGGATCGGCCGAATCTTCGAGAAGGTCGAGAGGAGAAAGCCATGAGGGTCGCCTTCTATCCCGGGTGCGTGTCGCGGGGCGGCTGCCCCGAGCTCTATCCCTCCGCCGTCAAGGTGGCGGCGCAGTTGGGTCTCGAGCTCGAAGAACTGACCGACGTGGGGTGCAACGGCGCCGGCGTACTGAGCCGCGAGGTCTCGGACCCCATCAACGCGCGGACGTTCGCCAAGGCCGAGCAGCGGGGACTGTCGACGGTGATGACGATCTGCAGCACCTGCACCGGGGTGATGGGCCAGGCCAGCATCAGGCTGCGAGAGGATCCTCAGTATCGTGAGCGGCTCAATCGGGAGTTCCTGGCCGACGAGGGCCTCGAGTACCGCGGGACCGTCACGGTGAAGCATCTGCTCTGGATCATTCACGAGGACTACGGGCTGGAGCGGCTCAAGACGGCGGTCAGCCGCCCGCTTCGCGGCCTGAAGGTCTCGCCGTTCTACGGATGCTACATCCGCCGGCCGGACGCGATCATCGAGGGCAAGCCGCAACGGAAGCAATACCTGGAACGGGTCATCGAGGCAGTGGGCGCCGAGGTCGTGGATTTCGGCGGCAAGGGACGGTGCTGCGGGTTCCCGATCCTCGCGGCCAACGAGACCAACTCAATGGCGATGGTCGCCGCGCACACCGGCGAGGCGAAGGGCAAGGGCGCCGACTGCATGGTCACGCCCTGTCCGCTCTGCCATCTCAACCTCGACGGCGGCCAGCCCAGGGCCGAGGCCCAGAAGGGGGAGCCGATCGACTTGCCGATCCTGCATCTCCCCCAGCTTATCGGGTTGAGTCTCGGCTTCAACCCTGACGAGCTTCACCTGAAGCGACACATCGTCCGGCCTCGGACCGTGGAAGAGAAGGTCCAGCTCCTGACCTGAGCCATGGACAATCCGGCGGGTTCGCTCGTCGCGGAATTTCCTCGAGAACGAACTGGGCTGCTGCCGGCCTTGCAGGCGGTGCAGGAGATCGAGGGTTGGCTGAGTTCGGAGGCTCTGGCCGCCGTGGCGGAGCACTTTCGCCTTCCCGTGAGCGAGGCGTCTGCGATCGCGACCGACTACGAGGTGTTCCGGCTTGTCAAGCCTGGGAGCCACCTGGTGCGGGTCTGTACTGGTCTGAGTTGCCGTCTGACCGGCGCCGCGGATCACCTTCGCACTCTTGAGAACCGACTGGGCATCGCGCGTGGGCAGACGACGTCTGACGACCGGCTCACGCTGGAGGAGGCCGATTGCCTCTCGATGTGCTCGCTGGCGCCAGTGCTCGAGGTGGACGGCACCTGCCACGGCCGGGTCGCCTCGGCCGCCGTCGAGCGTCTGCCGATGTGGTTTGGCACACGACGGCCCTTCGCAGTGAATGCCGACGCCTCCGACTTCCCCCAGGTCCATCCTGTCGGCCGGACGGCTCGAGAGCGCCTCGCTGATCTTCGTTCTCGAGCCGAGGCCCGGGCCCGCAAACGGCCCGAGTTCCGATTTCTGGTCCAGGGCGGCTCGTGCGGCGAGGCCCTCGGGGCTGGGGAGGTGGTCAAGGCGCTTCGCTTGTTGACGGCCATGCGAGGGCTCGCCGCAGAAGTTCTTGACGGCGCCTGCCACGGGATGTGCTCGGCCGGAATCGTGGTGGAGGTCCAGCGCTCGGGCTGGCCGCGCTTGACCTTCACCGGTCTCACGAAGGACGCAGTCCCCGATTGGCTTTCTGCCCTGGTTGGCGGCGAGGCGCCGTTGACGCGCTTCGACGGCGTGTGCTGGAACGACGAGGGTTGGCGAGGCCTTCCCGCAGTATCGCGTCATCCGTTCTTCGCGGCGCAGCGCCGCGTCATCATGGAACGATGCGGCCACCTCCATCCCGTCAGCCTCGATGACGCCATCCTCAGCGGCGGCTACGCTGCACTCGCGCGCGTCTTGGACGATCAAACCCCCGAGGACGTCATCGAGCGGGTGAAAGCGTGCGGACCAGAAGCGCTGGCCGCCGCCACGGAATGGGAGGTCTGCCGGAACGCGTTGGCGACAACACCGAGCTACTTCGTGGTGAACGGAGAAGAGGGACGCTGCGGACGCTTCACGGATCGCCACCTCATGGAGGGAGACCCACAACGCGTCCTCGAGGGGTTGCTGATCGCTGCCTATGGGGCGGGAACGAACCGGGCCATCATCCACATCAACGGAACTGCGCGTTTCTCTTTCGACCGGCTGGCTCGGGCCCTGGCCAAGGCGCAAGCAGCGGGCTTGATCGGCGACCGGATTCTCGGCTCCGCGTTTTCCTTCCACGTGGAGCTCAGGCGGGGGCCTCGGGGGTTCGTGGGGGGAGAGGAACAGATGCTCCTCCGGTCCATCGAGGGCCAGCGAGCGTCGCCGGAGACGACACCTCTTCCGCCTCCCGAAGTGGGGCTGTGGGGAAAGCCCACCGTGATCAGCACCATCGCGACCCTCGCTGCGCTTCCGCCCGTGATCTCCGACGATAGTGGCCGGACACGGATCCTCAGCGTATCGGGCCCGGTGAGCCGCCCAGGGATCGTGGAGGTCGAGGCTGGCACCACGCTCCGACAGCTTCTCTTCGAGGTGGCGGACGGGCTTCGAGACCGACGGCCCTGCGAGGGCGTCCTGGTCGCAGGGCCGTCGGACGTCCTGCTGAGTCCTGGGTCGTTCGACGCCACGGTGGAGTCTCTGGACGCCTTTTCGGCCGGAGCCGGTGGCCTCATCGCGATCCCGGCCGGCGAGGCCCCGGGCTACCTTCGCCCCAGGGGGTTGACTCGCGATCGCTGACCTGCTGCCATAAGTCGTCACTTGCCTTTGAGGCTGGGACACGTCTCCGCTGAAAGTCGTCGACAATCTGCTGATGAGGCGTTAGCCCTCGCGGCCTGATTCGGTTCCCCTCGGGTCGTCCACTCTAGCCGTCTCGCTTGCGCCGCAGGAGGTTGCCGGTCTCCCGCGCAACCGTGATCAGCAGATGTCCCATCTTCGGGTGCTCGGGGTGTAGGTCGGCCTGGATGCCGTGGCCCTGGAGCGCCTCGGTAGTGATGGGACCGATCGACACGACCACTGTTCTACAAGCGGGTCCGCTGCTCGGTCATTACGCCTCCTATTCCTCAGTCGCGGAATCGCCTCGAGCCGCTTAGGCGACGGTGTGTGACGAGGCGATGCTCGCCGCATTTGCAACAGATCCCGGGCCCGCGTCGGAACTCATCCGTCTCAGCGAGCACCGAAGTCACGTTTCGCGCTATCGTGCGATTCTTGCCCGCCCCGAGCCTGAGTTCCTTCGCAATGCACTTGTCGCAATACGCGCAGTAGCGGCGATGATCCCGGAGGAACTGCGCCACGCGCTGCGACACTGTCGTGGTGCTCATGGCTGGTCCTCCAGGCGCCTCAGCGCGGCGTGATGGTGCGCACTAGCGGCGAGGGGTCGCCGCACTGTGTGGGTGGATCTGGGAAGGCGGTCGGACGAAGACCTACGTCCTTCAGTGCGCGGCAAAGCTCACGAGCACGTACCGTTCTCATTTCTTGAAAAGAAGTTCAAGCCCATCGACGCATGCTCGGGCTACAGCGTAGCCAGCCTTTGTTTGCCCGGGCATCTTATCCCAGCCACCTTTTTCAATGACTTCAGCTCTCTGCCAGCTACTTACTGCCTCGAGTTCTTTGAGTTTCGCTTCATGGTTCGGTTGCTTCATAAATTGGGCGACGCAGATCGCTGCCTGACTCGCCAAGACCGCCTCTTTGGTCATCGTTTGGGTAGTGCCGGAGGTTGTCCAGCCACCCCACGCAAAGCCGATGATCATCGCGATGACTGCGCCACAAATCAGGCCCCAAACTCCATACTTCATCTTCGCTGCCGTCTCTGGCTTCATTGACAAAACCTCCTGAACCGGGGTTCCCGATATGGAGCCATTCCAGCTCTCGTGGCGGCGTCCACCGAGCGGACCGTCCCGTCAGTCAGCTCGTTCACGCTTCCCGACACGTTGCCGGCGGTGCTTCTGGCAAACCCTGGGCTTGTATGCCCGGTGCTTCCCGGGTAGGTCACACCGACCGTGTCGTCGACAGACACCACCGCCGAGTCGCCTCCCGCTGCCCATTCCCGCCGATCGCTGTTACGGTCCTCTCGGTATCACGCTGGTACTCGAGGCCCGCTTCGCGCTTACGCCCGAGTCTTCTCAGAATCCATTCCGTCGCATGCACGTGCGATATTTCGCCTGATACGCGGCGTCCGTGATCCCAGCTGTCGCCATCCCAATAAGCTGGGGATCCGAGGACTCCATGCTGATCGGCCCGACCCACGTGGTCCACGTCGCGGCGCTGTCCGTCCGGGCTGACTCCACGCGCACGTAGTCCTTGGTCGTCGGAGTGGCGGTGCCCGCCTTCATGGCGGCTTGCGCCGCCGTATTGCAGGCGGCGAAATCGGCCTCCGTCGCCGTCTGGGCATACACGCCGACCGCTGCCGCGACAAGGCTCGCCACGATGGCGCCAACAAGAGCACGCGTCACTTTGCGCACGGAGCACCTCCTGAGAACAGTCACCGCCCGACGACCACCGACTTCACGAACAGCCCGGCTGACCGAACGCTCGCGCCTGGCCGTCTAGACTTATATTAATTATAATTGACATATATTTTATATTATGATATCGAGATCAAGTCAAGCGAGAATCGCGACGGGGAGGCGCAGGCCAACGCTCCCCGCCCCCGGAGAAGGAGGACGGATCATGGAGTTCGGAATGTTCGTCTCGTGGGTGGTCGTGGGGTTGCTTGCTGGCTGGCTGGCCGGGTTCGTGATGGAGGGTGGAGGATACGGGTTGGTTGGGGATATGGTGCTCGGTCTGGCCGGGAGCGTCGTGGGGGGCTCGATCTTCCGGGCCCTGGGCGTCTCCGCGGGCGGGGGGCTCTTCCCGACGGTGTTCGTCGCCTTCGTCGGGGCGGTCATTGTGCTCGTGGCCCAGCGGAAGGTCTGGGCGCACGCCTAGGAACGTGAACCTCACATCCCGGGTGACCAGGTCGAGCCTCGACCTGGTCACGCTGCATGGCCCGGGCGAAATTCACCGCAGGAGGAGGAGCGTATGAAGATTCGTCCGTTGCACGATCGGCTTCTGGTGGAGCGGCTCGAGGAGAAAGAGGTCAAGAAGGGCGGGATCATTATCCCGGACACGGCCAAGGAGAAACCCCAAGAGGCCAAGGTGATCGCCGTCGGCAACGGCAAGGTCACCGACGAGGGCAAGAAGATCCCGCTCGACGTGAAGACCGGGGACAAGATCCTGTTCGGGAAGTACTCCGGCTCCGAGGTGAAGATCGACGACAAGGAATACCTCATCCTACGCGAGGAAGACGTCCTCGCCATTCTCGAGTAAGGAGGGACGCGACCATGCCGAAGCAGCTGATATTCGAAGAGGACGCTCGGGCGGCGCTGCTCAGGGGCGTCAACATCATGGCGGCGGCCGTGAAGGCGACACTGGGCCCGAAGGGCCGCAACGTCGTCATCGACAAGAGGTTCGGCAGCCCCACGATCACCAAGGACGGCGTCGCCGTCGCCAAGGAGATCGAGCTGAAGGACCCCTACGAGGATATGGGCGCCCAGATGCTGAAGGAGGTCGCCTCCAAGACTTCCGACATCGCGGGTGATGGGACGACGACCGCAACGGTCCTGGCCCAGGCGATCTTCCGCGAGGGGCTCCGCAACGTGACCGCGGGCGCCAATCCCATGGGGCTCAAGCGCGGCATCGAGGCGGCGGTCGAGGCGGTGACCGCGGAGCTGAAGAAGGTCTCGAAGTCCACAAAGGACAAAAAGGAGATCGCCCAGGTCGCGACGATCGCCTCGAACAACGACAAGACGATCGGCAACCTGATCGCCGAGGCGATGGAGAAGGTCGGCAAGGACGGCGTCATCACGGTCGAGGAGTCGAAGTCGGCCGACACGGTGCTGGATTTGGTCGAGGGCATGCAGTTCGACCGCGGCTACCTCTCGCCGTACTTCGTGACGGACGCCGAGCGCATGGAGGTCGTGTTCGAGGATGCGTTCGTCCTCATCTACGAGAAGAAGATCAGCGTGATGAAGGACATGCTCCCACTGCTGGAGCAGGTCGCCCGGGCCGGCAAGCCCTTCCTCATCATCGCCGAGGACATCGAGGGTGAGGCGCTAGCGACCCTGGTCGTGAACAAGCTCCGCGGGACGTTAAACTGCGCCGCGGTGAAGGCGCCGGGCTTCGGCGACCGTCGCAAGGCCATGCTCGAGGACATCGCCACTCTGACCGGCGGCAAGGCGATCACGGAGGACCTCGGGATCAAGTTCGAGAACATCAAGCTCGAGGACCTCGGGAAGGCCAAGAAGGTGGTCCTCGACAAAGACAACACCACGATCGTCGAGGGCGGGGGCAAGTCCAGCGCGATCGAGGGGCGCATCAAGCAGATCCGCGCCCAGATCGAGGAGACGACCTCCGACTACGACCGCGAGAAGCTGCAGGAGCGGCTGGCGAAGCTGGCCGGCGGGGTGGCGGTGATCAAGGTCGGCGCGGCCACCGAGACGGCGATGAAGGAGAAGAAGGCCCGCGTCGAGGATGCGCTCAACGCCACGCGGGCGGCCGTCGAGGAGGGCATCGTGCCCGGCGGGGGCGTCGCGCTGCTCCGCGCCGCGAAGGCGATCGACGGCCTCAAACTCTCGGGCGACGAGAAGGTGGGCGCGATGATCGTCAAGCGGGCGCTCGAGGAGCCGATCCGCCAGATCGTCGAGAACGCGGGCGCCGAGGGCAGCGTGATCGTCGAGAAGGTGAAGAGCGAGACGGTCCCGAACCGCGGCTACGACGCGGAGAGCATGGAGTACGTCGACATGATGCAGGCCGGCATCATCGACCCGGCGAAGGTCGAGCGCGTGGCGCTGCAGAACGCAGCGTCGATCGCGTCGCTGCTGCTGACGACCGAGGCGCTCATCACGGATATCCCGGAGGAGAAGTCGGCGGCCGCGCCTGCGATGCCGCACGGCGACATGTATTAGCGAGGAGAGAGACCCCCCTCAGATCCCCCGTAACCCTCCGGTGGGGGTCTTCCCTGCGGCCCGGGTCGAGTCGTGACCCGGGCCGCTTCACCGTCCGGCGCCGCCGCGGCGCAGAGTTTCGCCACCGAGATCTTGGCGCGGATCCCCTCCAAGAGTGGCTCTCTCATGGTCCATCTCGTCGAGATGCACCTGCTTGACACCGACCTTCTCGGGGACCGTGGCGACGGCGCGTTGCCTCGATGGCATGTCTGACATGCGACCCCGTTCGTGCTGAGTTTGGAGTGCTCCCCGATCTTCTGCTCAGGTGCGTCGGCAGCGCGCTCCGAACGACCGCCCATGGCGTAAGCACGGCCCCCGATACGCCCCGGCGGCAAACACATCTTGTCCACATCTCCACAGTTATCCACCGGAGCCGGGGTTGCACGGTGTGATGCGGTCTCGCGGTTATAGTCGCCAAAAGCGACGGTCTATTCGTCCACCGCGAGCACCGACGCAATATTCGGCCATTCGATGGAGTCGCGCGCGCCTCGAGGCTCACGCATGAGCATTTGATGCGGGCAAACGAACCATTGACATCCCCGATGGCGTGGTTTCTAAACTCGGCATCTCGATCGAGTCGCTCCCGTAGGAGGATTCACAGATCCCCCCTCGAGACGCTAAGCCTTCTGGCGAGGAGCGGAGCCACATGGAAGCGAGCCGGAAGCCGCTGGCAAAAGTTGGGGGGCGCCGGCGTATGCCGTTCAGCGGGCTCACCATTGCCTGGCGGGGCACGCCGAGCCTGGACGACTGGGTGGCCTACATCGTCAGGACGAAGTCGAAGAAAGTCATCCTGGCCGATCACGCGTCTGAGCGGAAGGTGAAAACCCTTTTGTCGCGGCTGAAGACGATGTCGAAGAAGGAAGTCGGGCAGCTCGCGAAGGGCTAGGGCACAGAACTCCACACGAACCGAGACACCACCTCCGGCACCCCTTCTCAACGCCACACAAGCCGACTGGCAGGAGCCTCGGCAAGAGATGTAGAATCCACTCGGGCTGGACGCTCCACGTAGTAGCCGGCGGTACCCCGGCTCGCTTCGGTAGACGAGTTGCCGCGCATGTGGCAAGGGTTCTTTGACGCCGCCTTCATGGGCCGTCGGGAACCGCAGTCACTGAAGGCGTGGTCACCGTCCAGCTCCACCGCATCCTCCACACTGCCCGGTCTAGCGCTTTTTGCAGTCCTCGTCGTTCTTGTGAACCAGCACCTTTCCGGAGACGACGCCTGGGTTGGGCAACCGCCCCGGGACGATTGCTGTCGTGAAGGGCTGACCCTTGAGAATCGGCTGGTCGCACCTTGCACAGGTCCAAGGCTGACGCATGTTGTACCTCTCCCCAATCAACCCATACTACCCCTCGGGAGAGGACGAGGGAGTCGAAGAGACTAGGAGGATGAAGTGGACAGAGGGGCGGCGATGCTGGCGGTCGTTCTGGACATATACGAAGGTGGTAAGGCCTTGATCCAGGGCTGGAAGCTGAAGGAGCACGCGGAAAGCGCGCTCGCGACAGGTGGCATCGAAGGGCTCAGGCAGTACTACGAGGCGTGCCTGACTGGTTCGGGCCACCGAGTGAAGACAACTCTCGAACGTGACAGACGAAAGACTTTGGAATCGGAGCGCGAGCGTTTCATATCGATTTACCTGGGTGCTGTCGCCCGATCGCTGATGACTCGATCTGTCCGAGGGTTCGCGTTGCTCAACGCGGGGACGTTGTTGACCGGGCCGAACACGGGCGCCTGGCTACTACTCTAGCTCGTGCGCAGCTTGTCGAGCAGCCGCGGGTCGGGGTCCACGCCGAGGCCGGGGCCCTGGGGCACACCGATGCGGCCGCGCTTCGGGTGGATCGCCTCGCCCAGCGGATTGTCCGCGAAGTCACAATAGAAGCGCTCGACCCAGGACTCGGTCGGCATCGCGGCGATGCAATGGATCGACGCGAGGAGCCCCGGCCCGAAGTACGCCGAGTGCGGGACGACCTGGACCCCGAACGTCTCGGCCAGGGTCATGACCCGGCGCATCTCGGTCACGCCGCCGATCTTGGTCACGCTCGGCTGGGCATAGGTGATGGCGCCGGCCTCGAACGCGCGACGAAATTCCCAGATCGTGCCGTAGTTCTCGCCGGCAGCGGTCGGGAGCCCGCCGCGAGCGCGCACCTCGGCGAGCCCGGCGAGATTCTCGGGCGGCCACACCGGCTCCTCGATCCAGTGGGGGTCGAGCGGCGCCAGCCGGCGCGCCATCTCGACCGCCTGCTGCACCGTCCACGGACAATTCGTGTCGATCATGATCGGGACCCCCGCGCCGGCGACGTCGCGTGCGGCCTTCACCTCGGGCACCGTGATCTCGTGCAGCTTGATCAGCCGATAGCCCCGGGCCAGGGCCTGCGTGGTGTAGTGGGCGACGGCCTCGACGGTGCCGTAGCGGAGCAGGCTCGCGTACGCGGGCAGGTCCGCGCGGGGGCTTCCGCCGAGCAGGCGGTAGAGCGGGACGCCGGCGGCCTTGCCCGCGATGTCCCAGAGCGCGATGTCGATGCCCGACAGCGCGTAGATCGCGGGCCCGCTCCGGCCGATCCCGTGCAGCAGGCGCTGGACCTCGTCGTTGATCGCGGCGATCTGGCTCGGGTCGCGGCCGATGCACATCGGCCCGAGGATCGTGTCGAGGACGGCGCGAGTCGCCGGAAAGATGCGGTGGCCGAATGCTTCGCCCCATCCGGTGATCCCGGCATCGGTGTCGATGCGGACGAGCAGCATGTCGATGCTGGTCCGGGGTCGCCCGCCGAGCATCGGCGTGGCGCCGTCGATCTGCATCGGCAGGGTGAGGACGATCGTTTCGACTCGCGTGATCTTCATGCGTGCACCTCGCGACCGATCACCGCGGAAAACGCGGTCATGAATCGCCGCATGTGCGCCTCTGTCCCGATGGTGAGACGGAAGCTGCCGTCGATGACGGGCTTGCGCGCCATGCTCCGGACGAGGATCCCCCGATCGCGGAGCGCCTGCACCACCGCCGCCAGGTCGCCCGGTGGCCACACGAGCATGTAGTTGCCGCCCTCCGCCGAGCAGCGAACGCCGAGCCGCTCGAGCTCGCCGAGCGTCCACGTCCTGGCGGAGAGCACCTCCGCGACGTATCGCCGCGTGTGGTCGGGATCGGCCAGCGCGGCCTTGCCGGCGACCACCGCGAACGTGTTGATGTCGTACGGCCCGGTCACCCGGCGGAGCCGCTCGAGGAGGCTCGGGTGGCCGATGGCGAACCCCAGACGTAGGGCGGCGATCCCGGCCGCTTTCGACAGGGACTGCAGCGCCACCACGTTCGGGAGCTCGAGGGCGGCCGGCACCACCGACTGTCCCGTGAAGGCCGCGTAGAGCTCGTCGACGACCACCAGGGTCTCCGGGGCCGAGCGCGCGAGCGCCACGATGGCCGGCGGCGTCATGAGCGTCCCCGTTGGATTGTTCGGGTTACAGATGAAGAAGAGGCGGGGACGAGCCTCGAGCCTTCTGATGACGTCGGCGAGCGGATATTTCAAGTCGTCCAGGTACGGGACCTCGTCGATCACCATCCCCTGCTGCTGCGCGCAGGGCTCGTAGTAGCCGAAGGTCGGCACGGTCGTCAGGAACGTGCCGCCCTGCTCGCCGTAGGCGTCGAAGATCGCCCGGATCGCCGCATCGACGCCGTTGAAGGCCTCGACGTGCTTCGCCGTCACGCCGAGCGTCGCGGCGAAGGCTTCGTCGAGCCCCGCGTACTCCGGGTACGTGGCGTAGGCGTCGGGCGGCAGGCTCCGGATGGCTTCCACCACGTTGGGACTGGGGCCGACCGTGCTCTCGTTGAAGTCCAGACGCAGGAGCGAACGGCGCCCCTCGAGTGGAGCGACGTACGGCGAGAGCGCCTCGACGTCCGGCTTCGCTCTGATCATCGCTCGTGGAGCGGCACCGCGTGCGGCCGTCAGGCCCGCCGCTGGGCGGCTCCTGCCTTTTTCTTCAGCTCGGGGATGACGTGCTTGCCGAAGAGCTCCATCGAGGTCATCACCTTCTCGTGGGGGACCGTCTCGGTCGCCATCAGGAATTGCAGCTCGTCGACGCCGGCGTCCTCGTGGATCGCGATGCCCCGGAGACAGCTGTCCGGATCGCCCGCCACGAGGACCCCGCGGTCGACCAGCGTGTCGGCGTCGATCTGGTTCCAGAGGGCGGCGGCGATCTGGCCTGACCCGCCGGAGAGATCGACCTGAGGCGCGCCTGCGCCCTCGGGCGAGCCGGCTGCGCCCTCGGTCTTGAGATAGCGGGCGAAGTTCGCCTTCAGGTGCTCCGGCACGCCTCCCCAGGAGGCGACGAGCTGCTCGTAGAGATGCGTCTGATCCTTGAGATAAGGACGATCTGGCCCGAAGAACGTTCGCAGCGATTTCGCCGCCAGCTCGCGGGCGCCTTTGTTGTCCCAGTCGCAGAGGGCCATGGTGGAGCTGAGCCACTGGTCGTTGATGAACTTGCCGACGGGCTTCGCGTGGCGCACGCGCTCCTTGTACTGCTTGATGTGCGGCGCCAGATAGGACGGTGCCGCCACGCTGAGCGCCATCACGCCGATGCCGGTTTCGGCGGCCAGCTCGTACGTCGCCGGCTGCAGCGCGGCCACCCAGATGGGCGGGTGGGGCTTCTGATAGGGCTTGGGGCGCACGTCGCGTGGCGGCACGTTCCAGAACTGGCCCTCCCACGAGAACGGACCATCCTCCCAGATCCGCGGAATCATCCGGAGCGACTCTTCCCACATGGCGCGCGAGTTGCGCGGATCGATTCCCATCCCCATCTGCTCGTACGGCGCCGAGCGCCCGGTCCCGAACTCGACGCGCCCCCCCGACATGTGGTCGACCATCGCCACGCGCTCGGCGACCCGCACGGGGTGATGGTAGGGCAGGATCACGACGCCGAATCCCAGACGAATGCGCTTGGTCAGCTGGCTCAGCGCTCCGAAGATGACCTCGGGACACGGCGACATCGAGAAGCTGGTGAGAAAGTGGTGCTCGACGAACCAGATGGCGTCGAAGCCCATCCGATCGGCCAGCACGCACTGCTCGAGTGTTTCCTGGATGACCGCGTGGTCATCGACCACCGGCCGCTGCATCTCGTAGGCCAGACTCAATCGCATGCGCTATCCTCCACGTGGCCCCATAGTGTAACCGGACGGCGGGCGATGCGCCCGGGGAGAACGGTCGTGGTGACGAAGGAGCGATTCGCCCAGGGAATGACGCTCGCGCAGTACATCGACCAGATGTCCGCCAACAAGGCCCGCTTCGTCAAAGCTCTGGCCGAGACCACGATCACGCCCGACGAGGCGCAGGCGCTCGAGCGCCTGGGCGCGACGCGCCGGGTCATGGTCATCACCGAGGACTGGTGCGGCACGTCGCTGGCCGAGGTGCCCGCCATGGCCAGGATGGTCGAAGGAAATCCGGGTATCGAGATGCGGTTCTTCCTGCGAGACGCCAATCCCGACCTGATGGATCAGTACCTCAAGAGCGGTCTCTACCGCGCGATCCCCGTGTTCGCGCTCTTCGACGAGCACATGAACGAGCTCGCGCGGTTCATCGAGCACCGACCGCGCTGACCACGGGCCGGGGCCGACCGCGAATCTCGCTGCGGCGTCGCCGCATCTCAAGGCCCAGGAGGTACGGGTCGATGGCTTCGACACAGAAAGAGAGCGCGGGCGAGCTCGTCGTGCACGTGACCGACGCGACCTTCGACGGCGTCGTGACGAGCGACCGGCCGGTGCTGGTCGACTTCTGGGCGCCGTGGTGCGGCCCCTGCCGCGCCATCGCTCCGGTGCTCGACGAGCTCGCCCGTGAGCTCGGCGATCAGGTGACGATCGCCAAGGTCAACGTGGATGAGCATCCCGGGCTCGCGGGGCGCTTCGGCGTCCAGGCGATCCCGCAGCTCATCTTCTTCAAGGACGGGGCGGAGAAGGACCGCATCGTCGGGGCGGCGCCCAGGCGCGAGATCGTGAAGCGGCTCGACGCGCTGCGCGACTGAGCGCGCGCTACGGAAGAGAGAGGACGGCGGCCCGGAGCTCGCCGATGTGCCTGGAGCCACCCCGCCGGTGCCAGAGCGGCCGGGCTCGCGCCGGGCCGTCACCGCGCCGAGCGGCCGTCTGTGCGATGCTTGCGACCATGCCGACCTCATCCGGAGTCATCGACGCGATCGGAGGGCTTCTCGAGCCGCTTCTCGGGACACTCGAGCGGGTGGGATGGGTCCAGCGCCACCTCTTTCCGCCCCTCGCCGGCCGTCTCGCCGACGAGCTCGCGCCCGGCGCGGAGGCCGTGGCCCAGCCGCTACGCGTTCTCGAGAAGCTCGAGTGGCCCGACGACCTTCGCTTCATGCGGGATCGGCTCGTCGAGGGGGCGCGGCAGACGGTCGAGATCGTCACGGCCTTCGTCGACGCGGCACGGTCACCCGACGATCCCATCGGTCTCTATCGAACGCTGCGACGCTTCGCGCGAGTGCAAGAAACGCTCTATCCGCTGGCGCCGGCTCTCGAGCCGGTGAGCCGCTGGTTCCTGGAGCCGGAGCGCCGCGACGACGACGCGCTCCTGGGGCGGCTGCGGGACGGGGCGCTGCGGGACGACGAGGTCCGGGTGGGCGTGCTGCACGCCGAGAACGAGCGCGAGGCCCGGGGCGGCTTCTCCCTCTACGTCCCCGAGCACTGGGACGGCCGGTCGGCGATGCCGCTGGTGGTGGCCCTGCACGGGGGCCACGGCCATGGCCGCGACTTCCTGTGGAGCTGGCTACGCGAGGCGCGCTCGCGCAGCGTGCTGGTGCTGGCCCCGACGTCGCGGGACCGCACCTGGTCGATCATGGGCGGCGAGGATATCGACGCCGAGAGGCTCCAGGAGATGGTGGCGTCCGTGGCCGCGCGCTATCCGGTCGACCGCTCGCGCGTGCTGCTGACCGGGATGTCGGACGGCGCCACGTACGCGCTGCTCTGCGGTCTCCGCGAGGGGATGCCGTTCACGCATCTGGCGCCGGCGTGCGGCGTCCTTCATCCATTCCTGCTCGTTCACGGCGGGCTCGCGCACGCTCGCGGCCGGCCGATTTACATGATCCACGGCGCGCGCGACTGGATGTTCCCGATCTCGGTCGCCCACCTCGCGCGCGAGGCGCTGCAGGCCGCCGGCGCGCGGCTCATCTATCGGGAGATCGAGGACCTCTCCCACACCTATCCGCGGGACGAGAATCCAAGAATCCTCGACTGGCTGGTCGCCGAGAACGCTACGGCTTGAGGATCACGCGCGTCGCGGCCGTCCCGGCGTTTTTGCCCTGCCATTCGGCGAACGCGAACGCCTTGTTCACGTCCGCGAGCGGAAAGCTGTGCGAGACGACCTTGGAGAGCGGGTACTTGTCCCGCGTCCGCACCAGGAGATCGAGCGCGCTCGGCATGATCCACGGGTTGTAGTGCATGAGCCCCATCCACTTGATCTGCTGCGAGATCACCTTGATGGCGGGGAAGCTCACGGGCTGTGGCACGATGTTGCCGATGTCGACGAACTTGCCATTGAAGCGGACCATGTCGAGGCCTTCGACCGTCGCCGCCGCGATCCCGACGACCTCGACCACCACATCGGCCCCGCGACCGTCGGTGAGGTCCTTCACGCGCTGCACCCGCGCTTCGGGTGTCGGGAGCTCGTTCATGTCGATGACGTCGGTGGCGCCGCACTTCCGCGCGAAGTCGAGCCGGAGCGGCTGCTTGTCGATCGAGATGACCTTCGACGCGCCCTTCTCGGCGGCGACGGCCGCCGCGTAGATGCCGAGGCCGCCCGCGCCCTGGATGACGACGACGTCGCCGAACTGCATGCCCGCGTACTCGAGGCCGTGGAGCACCTGGCACATCGCGCAGTTCACCGGGGGAATCGCCTCGTCGGGCAGGATGTCCGGAACCTTGAAGACGTAGTGGCCGGGCGGCAGGAAGTAGTACTCGGCGTAGCCGCCGTCGCAATACGGGTACTCGTTCAGGCTGTACTGCATGCTCCGGCGCTGGCGGTGCGGGCACGCGTGGTGCTCGCCGCGCATGCACCAGTAGCAGCGATTGCACGGATTGAAGAACGGAAACGCGACGCGATCGCCTTCCTTCAGCGGGCGCCGCAGGGAATCGGTCGTCACCCCCTTGCCGAGGCTCGCGACCACCCCCGTGAACTCGTGACCGGGCACGCGCCGGAGATCCGGGCCGGAGTAGTTGCCGTCGTTGCGCCAGTAGTGGAGATCGGATCCACAGATGGCGGCGGCCGTGTTCTTGATGAGGATGCCGCCGGGCTCGACCTCCGGAGTCGGCAGCGTTTCGAGCTCGAGCGGCTTTCCGGGCTGGTTGAGCACGACGGTCAGTCCCTTCGGCACCGGTGTGTCCTCCTCGGATATTCGGTCGGCCGCGTGGCCGCGACTGCCTGGGCCTTATCCTAATGGATCCGCGCGGCGAAGTCGCCTCCTTCCTGCGGCGGCCTCGCACGCAAGCGGCCTCGCAAGCGGCGGTTGACGACCTCCGCAAGTTAGCCTAGCGTGGTTTGCGCTCGAGAGCGCCCGAGACGGCCTCGAGCCAGGAGAGAGAGATGGCTGACGTGCTCACGGTAGTCGCAAAGATCCGGGCGGCGAAGGGCAAGGGCGACGCGCTGGCCGCGATCCTCAAGGAGCAGGTGGCCGCGGTCCGCAAGGCGGAGCCGGGTTGCCTCATCTATCGGCCACACCGATCCACGAAAGACCCCGATCTCTTCGTCTTCTACGAGCAGTACAAGGACGACGCCGCGTTCGACCTGCACCGTAAAGCGCCGCATCTCGTCGCGTATCGCGAGCGCCGTGAAAAGGAAGGGCTCACCGAGGGCCGCGCCGAGGTGGAGATCTACAGATCGCTCACCGACTAGAGGCCCGCCCGGCGGGCCCGGCGGCGGCGACCGGTCGGCCCTCGACGTTCGCCGCCCTCAAGGCGCGGAACTACTGCCTCTACTGGGTCGGACTGGTTTTCTACGTCCTCGGCCATCGGGCGGAGTACGTCACCTTCGCGTGGATCACGTGGGAGCTGACGCGGGATCCACTCCACCTCGGCTTGCTCGGACTGGCCCAGGGGGCGCCTCTGGTCGTCTTCCAGCTGCTCGCCGGGGTCCTGGCCGACCGCATCAGTCGGCGCCGGCTTCTGATCGGCACGACGATCATGACCTCCGCGACCCTGATTCTCGCCTTCATCCTGACGGTGCTCGGGCTGGTCCGGGCCCCACACCTGCTGGTGCTCGCGGCGTTGAGCAGTACCTTCCGGGCGTTCGACGAGCCGAGCCGCATGGCGCTGGTGCCTCAGCTGGTCGATCGCGAGCGGCTCCCGAACGCGATCGCGCTCGGCTCGATCCCCTGGCAGGCCGGGCGGATGATCGGCCCGTCGATCACCGGCGTCCTGATCGCGGCCTTCGGCGGGACCGTCGGGTTCGGGCTCGCGGCGGTCGCCTCGTGCACCGCGCTCGCACTGTACAGCCGCCTCCGCATCCGCGAGGACATCAAGGCGAGCGACGGCCGACGCGTCCTCGCGCAGCTCGTCGAGGGCCTGAGCTTCGTCGGCCACAACTTCGTGTTCGCGAGCCTGATCAGCCTGGCCCTCTTCAACGCGCTGTTCGGTCTGTCGTACATCACGCTCCTGCCGGTGTACGCCGACCAGTACTTCGGGATGGGCTCGGCCGGATACGGACTGCTGAGCGCCGCGCACGGCGCCGGATCGATGATCGGCACGCTCATCATCGCGATGGTTGCCCGGCGGATGCTGCGTCCCGGTATGGTGATGCTGACCGCGGCGGTGTGCATGGGCCTGGCGCTCATGATGTTCTCGCGGTCACCGGGGATGGGGCTCGCGATGCCCATGCTCGCGCTCGTCGGCTTCTGCAGCACCTTCTACCTCACGCACGTCACCACGATCATCCAGCAAAAGGTGCCCGACCACCTTCGCGGCCGCGTGCTGAGCCTCTACTCGCTCTGCTGGAACCTGCTGCCGCTCGGCGGCCTGCTGGCCGGCGCCCTGGCCGCCGCCGTCGACGCGCGCTTCGCCGTCCTCGTCGGTGGGGCGATGGTCGCGGCAAACGCGCTCGTGCTGATCACGTCGCGACGGCTGCGGGCGGTCGGCTAGGGTTCCGTCCGGGTCAGGCGGCCGGGCGGGTGCGGTAGGGGTCGACGGACCACGCCTCCGCGGCGGCTGGGCTCCATCCGGGCGCGCGGCATCCGTCGCCGCTAGGCGGGAACGGGTCCTTTCGACCCCTACCGCACCCGCCCGGCCGCCTGACCCGGACGGAACCCCTGGTCGGCGATCAGCGTGGAACGACAGGCAGGGTGATGTGCGAGGCGTAGCGCACGTCGTGAAAGATGGTCTGCTGTGCGGTCTGCATGCGCGTGGCGGTGGCGGCATCGTCGCCGGTGTTCAGGTTGCGATCGAAGCGGGGGAAGTTGCTCGACGAGATATCGACCCGGATCCGGTGGCCGGGCAGGAAGACGTGGCTGGTCGCCCAGAGGTCGATCATGAACTTCGACACCGCGCCGGGCGTGAGCGGCGTGGGCGCCACGCGCGAGTCGCGGTAGCGCGCGCGCACGATGCCATCCGCCAGGTTCTGGGCGTACCCGTCCGGGCGCACGTCGACCAGCTTCGCGGTGAAGTCGGTGTCGAGCGCGCTGCTGGCGGCGTAGAGCGTCACCGTGATCGGCCCGGTAACCTCGAAAGCCTCCGACATCACGTCGCTCGTGTATACCAGGACGTCGGCGCGCGCCTCCACCGGCCGCTGGTCCTGCACTCCCATCGCGATGATCAGCGTGTTGCCGCCGCGGGTGGGGGCAGGATTGTCCGGATCGTAGACGAACTGGTCGGTGCGCTCGTCCCCCGGCGGCTCCGGGCTCAGCAGGCCGTCGCCGGACACGCTGTTGGCCCGGCCGCGACTGTGCAGATAGTAGGGCGTATAGCGCGTCCGCGCGAGGGGCCACTCGCGCTCGTCGCGCCAGCGGTTCTCGCCCATGACGAAGATCTTCACCGGCGGTTCGTCGAGGACGCCGGTGTCGATCCCCCTGAGCCAGTGATCGAACCAGCGGAGCTGGATCTCGTGCAGGTCGATGAGCGCTGCCGGCCCGAAGTCGATGTCGCCCGTCCCGGTGGAGCTCGGGCTCGTATACGGAAACAGATGCGCCCACGGGCCGATCAGCAGCCTCTGCGCGGCGCGCGCCGTCTCCGTCATCGCGTGGCGTCGGAGGCCCGAGAAATTGGCGAGGCCGCCCTGCAGGAAGATGTCGTACCAGGACGTCACGTGGTACATCGGCGCGGCGACCTGGCCGTGCTGGCGCTCGACGTTGATGTGCCACCACGACGGCCCGTCGGCCGGCTGCCGTAGATAGTCGGTGAGATAGCGCGCGACCGGCTCGAGGCGCTTGGCCCAGTCCATCAACGGCAGGCGCCGGTAGGCGTCGGGCGACAGCGGCGGAGCCCAGGGCGTGGGCGCGGGAGCGAGCTCGCGCTCGAGGTCGGGCCAGAGCGTCTTCGTGAGCCCGCGCCGCGCGATCGAGTCGCGCGCCATCAGGATCGCGTACGGGATCTGCCACCCGAGCTCGAACGCCCCGCCGGAGTGATACACCCAGCACTCGTGGAAGTCGCCGGGCGCGGAGGCGGGGAACGACGCCACGAGATGGGGCGGCCGCGTGGGCGCGAGCAGATACTGCGTCGCGCCGAGATACGACTGGCCCATCGTACCGACCTTGCCGTCGGCGTAGGGAAGCGCGGCGGCCCACTCCACCGCGTCGTAGCCGTCCTGCGCCTCCCAGGACAGCGGATAGTACTCGTCCCCGTCGGAGGCGAAGCGTCCGCGCGTGTCCTGCATGATCACGACGTAGCCGTGCTCGACGAAGACGTCGATGTCGCCGGGCCGCCGGCGCAGGTTCTTGTCATAGGGAAGCCGCGAGAGCAGCACCGGGTAGCGGCCGGGCGCCGCGGGCCGATAGACGTCGGCGCGAAGCGTGACGCCGTCCCGCGTCTTCATCGCGACGTCCTTGTCGATCAGCACGGCCGCTCGCCCGAACTGGGGGGCCCTTCGAGGCCCATGTGCACACCAGCGAGCTCGTGAGCTTCGCGCTCGACCTTCCGGTTGATTTGCGTCGCAACGTCGAACGTACCCGGCATCAAGCCCCAGCTGGCCATCCATTCCCAGGCCCACCGCGCCTCGTTCTCGGGAATGGGACCGGGCTCCTTCAGCCGGATCCGGTTCAGGTCGAAGTCCTCGGGGCGGAGCGCCTCGACCTCGGGGTTACGGGGAAAGTCGCGGATGAAATAGGACACGTACCGTCGCTTGTCGGCGTTGATGCGCCGGACCGCTCGCGCGAGGGCGCGCACGAAGGCGGCGTAGGTCTCGGCGCCGACGGTCGCATCGGCGACCCAGGTGCCGTGAAAGAACGTGGTCGAGATCAGGCGGCACCCCGCCTTCTCCGCGATCGTGATGTACGGCTCCTGCAGCACGGTCGCCTCGAAATCCCCGCGCAGCAGCCCGGCGAATCGCTCGGCAGGATCCGCCGTGGCGGCGCACGTGTTCACCGCCGCCCGCGGCATCGCACCCTCCAGCATCAGGAGACCGGCGTAGGCGGTGCCGTTGCCGTAATCGAGGGCGACGAGCTTTCCCGCGAGCTCTTGCGGGGTATAGACGCTCGACCCGGATGCGACGACCAGGGCTCCGCACACGATCATCGATCGCCGTCCCACCTGGAGAGCACCGACCCGGCTTTCCGCCACCCGGCGGTTATTGCC
>Ga0209056_10000674_pt1 | contig 37998 bp, 37 predicted proteins | sample GraSoiAngelo_114_FD_185876 | JGI IMG/M metagenome (GOLD analysis project Ga0209056, IMG submission 185876) | Grasslands soil microbial communities from the Angelo Coastal Reserve, California, USA - 14_0903_13_40cm (SPAdes) (version 2) | ecosystem: Environmental > Terrestrial > Soil > Grasslands... | reverse complement strand
AGTGAACCGGTTGCGCGATCCGGCAGCGCAGAGGCTGCGCCCCCGAACGAGCCGGCTGGAGTTCGCGCTGCGGCGCCGGACGACATCGCGCCCTTGGAGGAGATGGAGCGCCGGCACATCGTGGCCGCGCTTGACTCCACGGCGGGCGTGATACATGGTCCCAAGGGCGCTGCCCGGATTCTCAAGCTCCATCCGAATACTCTTCGCAGCCGCATGGAGAAGCTCGGGATCACATTTAAGCGGACGCGCCACGAGACGTAGCTAGTCCAGTCATTACGAACGGTCGTAAAAGCGCAGACCGGGCCCCGCCCACGGCTCCAGCGCTTACGAAATACCGTAGGCTGATTTCCGGGCGCAGCTTCCTACCAGCCAGAAACCCAAATGTTCTGCACGGTTCACCGTCCGCTCCGGTTAGGCACAAGCCTTGCGCATGCTGCAGTAGCCAATTAGGAGCCGATGGACGTCAGGCAGCTCGGGTGCGCCGCGCCTGACTCCAGCGATTGGGAAAGCAACGATGTCGAGACTACAGAACAAGGTCGTAGGCACGCCGATGACTCAGCGCGAGAGGAAGGCTTGGAACGCAGCAAAGGATAGGAGAGAGCTTATCGAGGCGGGATTGCCCAATCGAGAGGCCCACGCGCGTTCCCATCTTGAAGGAGGATTTCAATGCCGAAGTTCCAAGGAAAAGTCGCTGTCGTCACGGGCGGCAGTAGCGGTATAGGCCTCGCCACCGCCAAGCGCTTCGTCGAAGAAGGCGCGTTCGTCTACATCACCGGGCGCCGCCAGACGGAACTGGACAAGGCGGTATCGCTGATCGGCCACAGCGTCACCGCAGTACAGGCTGACGTGTCCAACCTCGCCGATCTCGACCGGCTCTACGACAAGCTCGCCAGCGAGAAGGGCAAGATCGACATCCTGTTCGCCGGGGCGGGCATCGTCGATCCTCAGCCGCTCGCCGAGACGACGGAGGAAAGCTTCGACAAGGTCTTTGCGATCAACACGCGCGGCCTGGCCTTCACGGTCAAGAAGGCCCTGCCGCTTCTGAATGACGGCGGGGCGATCATCGTGATCACATCGATCGCCGAGAACAAGGGCATCCCCGGCTTTACCGCCTACAGCGCCACTAAGGCGGCAGTCCGCTCCTTCGTCCGCACCTGGACGGCCGAGTTGAAGGACCGCCGCATCCGCGTCAATGCGATCAGCCCAGGTCCGATCGACACGCCGATCTTCGACCAGCAGGCGCCGACCAAGGAAGGGGCCGACCAGGCCCGAGCCCAGTTCGCCGCGGCGGTTCCGTTTGGACGGCTCGGCCGCCCGGAGGAGATCGCGTCGACCGCCTTGTTCCTTGCGTCCGACGAAGCAAGCTTCATCGCGGGCGTAGACCTCCCGGTCGATGGCGGCATGACCGCGATTTGAGATTGGCGGCTGCCGCCCTCCCGGATCGGTGACCAGGCCAAAACGCTTCGAGGAGCTGATTAGGCGGGAACCGCGGCGGTGTCCGACCCGTCAGAAACCCCGTCGGGGCCATGCTAGAGACACGATCACGCCTTAGCGAGGAACTCACGCGTCGGCTGACGCGTTGGCGAAACACTGCCGTGCCGATCGTGCAGGCGGCGCTCGCGGCGGGGCTCTCCTGGCTGGTCGCCGTGCATATCGTCGACCACCGTGCTCCGTTCTTCGCGCCGGTGGCTGCCGTCGTGTGCCTCGGCATCACGCTCGGTCAGCGGCTGCGTCGAGTCATCGAGCTGATCGTGGGCGTTGGTCTCGGAGTCGGCGTCGGTGATCTGCTGATCTCCGCGATCGGTACGGGGCCATGGCAAATCGCCCTCGTCGTGTCGCTGGCGATGTCGGTCGCCGTCTTGCTGGATGGCGGAGCCGTGATTACCGTTCAGTCGGCGGTCTCCGCCATTCTGATAGTGACGCTGTACCTGCCGGGTGATACGAGCGGGCTCAACCGCCTGGTCGATGGACTGATTGGCGGCGTAACTGGGCTTGTCGTCGTCGGCGTGTTTCCGCGAAGCGCGTGTCCGGGCTCCGTCGTTGTGGCGGGAACCGGAACTCGAGGCGCGTCGTCGTAAGGCCACAAGGAGGGCACCAAGACCATGAACTGGCTCATCAACGCCTTGACCAAGCTCGGCCTCCTCAACGAGGACCTCGACTACCACCTGATTCGCGCGTCGATGGTCCTTCTCTTCTTGTTCTTCGGCTACCAGAAGTGGTTCGAGTACGAGGCGCAGGTGCTGATTCCCTATATCAGCAACGGCCCGCTGATTTCCTGGATGTACCCCATGTTCGGCATCCGGGGCGCGAGCTGGTTTCTCGGCGTGTCGGAGTGGTCATCCGCCGTGCTCTTGTTCCTGGGATTCTGGTACAAGCGACTGGGAATTCTCGGCGCTCTCGGCTCTTGCGGCGCATTCCTCGGAACCGTCACGATCATCCCGTTCATGCCGGACGGGTGGGCCGCGTCTGCGGGCGGGTTTCCGGCCATGGCGGGTAACGTGCCGTTCCTCATGAAGGACGTCGTCCTGTTCGCGGTATCGGTCTATCTGCTGAAGCAGGACGTCGCAAGAGTGTCCGCCTCGGCGCCGCAGACCGAACTGGTCCTGGACGCGGCAGGCCTGAAGGTGACGCGATGAAGCCGGTGGCGACGGTCGCACGCGACGCGCGCGAGAACGCGGCGACGCACGACTACGCGGGCGTGCCCGTCAGCATGACGGTCAACGGCCGGGTTCGGACGACGACGGTGGAGCCGCGCAGGACATTGCTCGATGCGTTGCGTGATGAGCTCGGCTTGACGGGTACGAAGAAGGCGTGCGATCGCGGGGAATGCGGCGCATGTACCGTTCATGTCGACGGCCGCCGCGTTCTCTCCTGCATGACTCTGGCCGCGATGCAGGACGGCAAGCACATCACCACGATTGAAGGGTTGGAGCGGGGCGGCACGCTTCACCCGATTCAGGCAGCGTTCATCGAACACGACGGCTTCCAGTGCGGTTTCTGTACCTCGGGTCAGATCATGTCGGCCGTCGCCATGATCGAAGAGGCGAAAGCGGGCTGGCCGAGCGCCGCCACGACCGATGTCGGGCGCCCATTTACCATCGCGGATCTGTCGGCTGCGGAGATTCGTGAGCGGATGGCGGGCAACCTGTGTCGCTGCGCTTGCTATCCCAATATCGTCGATGCGGTCGCCCACGCGGCGGCGAGGAGCTGAGCGATGCATCCCTTCGCGCTTGCGAGCGCCAATGATCCAGCGACGGCCATCGCGGCCCACGCCGATGACCCCGAGCTCGCATTCATCGCGGGCGGACCTGACCTCATCGGCCTGATGAAGGACCGCGCGGCGCTTCCTATCGAAGCGTTGCCCGAAGGCGGCTGCATCCAGCCTCCACCAGCCATGGCTGCCACCGCTTACGACAAGGAGCGAGTCTATGAATCGCTTTGACGCCTATCGCGACAGTTTCCCCAACGCCCGCCTGACCCGTTCAGAAAGTGGCGTGCTGGAAGTGGCGCTTCACACCGATGGCGGTACGCTCGTCTTCAACGGGCATACCCACGAACAATTCGTCGATCTCTTTCACGCAATCGGCTCCGATCGTGATAATCGCGTCGTCATCCTAACCGGCAGCGGTGCCGCGTTCATGGAGTCGATCAGCCCCGATGGCTTCGACTTCTTCAGCCCGCAAGGCTACGACAAGATCTATCGCGAGGGCAAAAAAGTCCTCATGAACATCCTCGACATCGAGGTGCCGCTGATCGCTGCGGTGAACGGCCCGGTGCGGCTACACTCCGAATATATCCTGCTCGCCGACATCGTGCTGGCGAGCCCCTCGACGGTCTTTCAGGATAAGCCGCACTTCGAATTCGGCATCGTGCCGGGCGATGGCGTCAATCTGCTATGGCAAGAGGTGATCGGCAGCGTGCGCGGCCGTTACTTCATTCTCACCCGCCAGGAACTCGATGCCGAGACCGCCAAGGAATGGGGCGCTGTCAACGAAATCGTGCCGGCAAACAAGCTGCTCGCCCGCGCCCGTGAAATTGCCGAAGGGCTCGCCAAGCTGCCGCGGCTGACCTCGAGCTACACCCGGATCGCGCTGACCCAGAAACTGCGCCGCATCATCGACGAGGGCGTCGGCTACGGGCTCGCATTGGAAGGCATTAGCGCCGCCGATGTCGCCCGCTCCCTGGGGAGGAGTTGAACCATGCATCCTTTCGCGCTTTCGAGAGCAGACGATCCAACGAAAGCGATCGCGGCCCACGCGCAGGACCCCCAACTCGCTTTCATCGCAGGCGGCACCGACCTGATCGGCCTGATGAAGGACCGCGCGCAGCTTCCCGAGCGTCTGCTGGACATCAACGGGTTGCCGGACATGGCGAGGATCGAGGCGTTGCCCGACGGCGGACTGCGCATCGGCGCGCTGGCCCGGATGAGCGACGTGGCAGCGCATCCTGACGTGCGCCGGGGCTTTCCCGTCATCGCTGAGGGGTTGCTGTTCGCCGCATCCGGGCAGCTCCGCAACATGGCGTCGATGGGTGGCAACATCATGCAGCGCACCCGCTGCGCCTATTTCCGCGACGAGGATGATCTACCCTGCAACAAGCGGCGGCCGGGCTCCGGCTGCGCGGCCCTTCACGGGCTCAATCGCAACCACGCGATCTTCGGCTGGTCGGATGCCTGCGTCGCCACGAACCCGTCCGACGTCGCGGTGGCGCTTGCCGCCCTGGACGCGACGGTCGTCGTGCGCGGGCCCGCGGGCGAACGAGCGATCCCGTTCGCCGATTTCCATCGCCTGCCAGGCGACACACCGGAACGTGACAACGTGCTCGGTCGAGGCGATCTTATCGTCTCGATCGACGTGCCCGCCTGCGCGGAAGGTCGCGCCTCGCACTACCTGAAGATCCGCGACCGCCAGTCCTATGAGTTCGCGCTCGTCTCCGCGGCGGCCGCGGTCGCAGGCGATGGCCGGCGCATCCGCTCGGCGCGGCTCGCCCTGGGCGGTGTGGCGCACAAACCTTGGCGCCTCACTGCGGCCGAAGCCGCGCTACGTGGGGCATTGCTGGCCGACATCGACGCGCTCAGGTCGGCAATCGCCACGTCCTTCAGCGACGCCCGCCCGCTCGCCGACAATGCCTTCAAAGTCGAGCTGGCCCAGCGCGTTGCACTGCGCGCGCTGCAGACAGCGGGAGCACGCGCATGAATGCCATCGGACGACCGATGTCACGCTTCGACGGGCGGCTCAAGGTGACCGGCGCCGCGCGCTACACGGCGGATATTCCGCTCGCAGACGCGACGCACGCCGCGATCGTTTCCAGCACCATCGCGAACGGCCGGACGGTGTCGATCGACACTTCCGTCGCCGAAAAGGCGCCGGGCGTGCTGGCGGTGTTCACCCATCGAAGCATGCCGCGCATGAACCCGACGCCAAAGCCCTGGAGCCACCTTCACCCGCATGGGCAGTCGTATCTGCCGCTTCAGGATGAGAGGATCCACTATGCCGGCCAGCCGATTGCGCTGGTGGTCGCCGCGACGCTCGACCAGGCGACCCATGCCGCCACGCTGATTCGGATCGAATACGAGGCGCAGCGCCCGGTGGTGTTCGGTCCGCAGACGGCGAAGGACGCCGTCGACCCTCCGCAATTCCTGTGGCCGGTCGCGTCGTCGGTCGGGGATGCCGAGAAGGCAATCGCGCCTGCCGCGATCAGCATCGAGCGAACCTACACGACGTCCGATCGCCACCACAACCAGATGGAGCCGCACGCGACGACGGCGGTCTGGGACGCCGACGGTACGCTCACCCTCTATGAAACCACCCAGCACATCTTCGGCGCCAAGGAGCTGGTGTCGATCGTGCTCGGCATACCGCCGGAGAAGATCAACGTCGTGTCCCATTTCCTGGGCGGCGGCTTCGGCGGCAAGGCCTATGTCTGGCCACATACCCTGCTGGCGGCGCTCGCGGCGAAGGTGCTGAAGCGACCGGTGCGACTGCAACTCACCCGCGCACAGATGTACTCGATGGTCGGCCACCAGCCGGCGACGATACAGACGATCGCGCTGGGCGCGAGCGAGGATGGCAGGCTGACCGGCATCCGTCACGAGAGCATTTCGCCAACGTCGGTGTTCGATAACTACATCGAGTACGCGGCGCTCTGCACGCGCTCGCTGTGGGGCGCCAGCGGGGGGATCGCGACGAGGCACAAGATCGCCCACGTGAACCGTAACACGCCGACCGCGATGCGCTCCCCCCACGAGGCGCTCGGCCATTTCGCGCTCGAGAGCGGGATGGACGAACTCGCGTATGCGAGCGGTGTCGACCCAGTCGCGCTGCGGCTACTCAACGACACGGCCATCGACCCGCTCAGCGGTCGTCCATTTTCGACGCGCGCAATGCGCACGTGCCTGACGGCTGGGGCAGCGCGCTTCGGCTGGGACAAGCGAACGCCGCAGCCACGCTCGATGCGCGATGGCCGCTACCTCATCGGGCAGGGGATGGCGGGTGCAATCTACACGCACTGGCGCTGGCCGGCGAAGGCGCGGGTCACCTTGAAGCGGGACGGGTCGGCGCTGGTGGAGACCGGAACCCACGACCTTGGCACCGGGACCTACACCGTCATGCAGCAGGTCGCCGCCGACACGCTGGGTCTCGCGCCGGACAAGGTCATCGTGCGGCTGGGCGACACGAGATTACCTGCGTCCCACGCCTCCATCGGCTCGGCCACGATGGCGAACGCGGGTGCCTCGGTCATGCTGGCCGCGAAAGCCGCGCGCGACCGGGCGATCGAGCTGTCGCTCACCGGACGAAATGCGCCCTTCGCCGGTGCGGTTCGCAACGACGTGCTCGTGAGCGACGGTACGCTGGTGCTGGCGAGAAAGAATCTGAATATCACCTATGTCGAGCTGCTGGCGCGCAACGGGCTTGCCACGCTAGTCGGCGACGGGAACTACGATCCGGTCGAAGAGGCGAACGGGCCGAAGGCGGTCTTCAGCTTCGCCGCGGTCTTTGCCGAAGTACGCGTCGACCCTGATCTGGGGCTGGTGCGCTTGAACCGCGTCGTCGGTGCCTACGACGCCGGCCGCATCATCAATCCCAAGACCGCTCGCAGTCAGGCGGTCGGCGGGATCATCTGGGGCGTAGGGCAAGCGCTGCTCGAGCAATCGGAGACGGATCCGGTGATGGGCCGCTTCCTCCACCGAAACTATTCCGGCTACCTCGTAGCGACGAACGCGGATATCCCGCGGCTCGAGACCCTCTTCGTCGGCGAGTTCGACGAGGAAGCGAGCCCTCTCGGCACCAAGGGTCTCGGCGAGCTCACCGCCGTATCGGTGGCGCCGGCGATTGGGAATGCCGTGTATCACGCGACCGGCAAGCGAGTGCGGGACCTGCCGATCACCGTGGAGAAGCTGTTGTGAGGCGCGTCGGAAACTGTGGTGAAAGCTGTCAATCGGAGCGAATGTAGCAGAGACAGGTGGTCTCGAAGCGACGACGCTGCTGTCTGTCGCCGGCGGCGCTGGTGGGCGTGAGCTGCTACCACGCTGCTACCAAATCATCCCGAACCACGCCGATCCAAGACGTACAGGATCAGTCCCAAGTGTAGAGATCTTCGAGCTTTACATCCGCGTGGTCTTCGGTGGAAATACTCCCGTGATCTCTCTTAATCAGCGGGTCCACGGCTCGAGTCCGTGACGGCCCACCAAATGAATCGGCCACTTCGGGATCCCCGGGGTGGCCGATTTCGCTACTCGGCGCGTCGGCGCCCTGTCCTCCGCCGGCGATGGAGGCGCACGGTGAGCGAGAACCTATTGCGATTCGGCAGCGACCGCGACGCCCGGCGCAGCGAAGACGGCCCGCTCCTCACCGGGCGCGGGTGCTTCACCGACGACGTGAGCGTGCCCGGCCAGGCGCACGCCGCCTTTGTGCGTGCGCAGGTCGGCCACGCCGAGCTGCGCGGCGTGGATGTTTCCCGGGCTCTGAAGATGTCCGGCGTGCTCGGCATCTTCACGGGTAAGGACCTCGCCGCCGACGGGCTGGGCGCGATTCCTCCCGCCGTGGCGTTGCCCGGGCGCGGCGGCCGGCCGATGTTCGGCGCGGCCATGCCGCCGCTGGCGGTGGGGCGCGTGCGCTACGTCGGCGAGCCGGTGGCGATCGTCGTCGCCGAGACCGCGGCGCAGGCGCGCGACGCGGCGGACGCGGTGGCCGTCGACGAGGCCGAGCTGTCCGCGGCCTCCGACGTCGAGCGGGCGCTGGCGCCGGGGGCGCCGGTCATCTGGCCGGAGGCGCCGGACAACGTCGCCCTCGACTGGACGGACGGCGACGCGGCCGCCGTGGAGATGGCGTGCGCCCGCGCCGCGCACGTGGAGCGCGTCCGCTTGCTCGACACGCGCCTAGCCCCGGCTGCGCTGGAGCCACGGGCGGCCATCGGCCAGTGGGACGCGGTGAGCGGGCGCTACACACTCATTGCCGGTACGCAGGGCGTGGCCGTCGTGCGCCGGATGCTCGCGGAGTTCGTCTTCAAGGTGCCGGCGCCGCAGATCCGCGTGCTCACCTACGACGTCGGGGGCGGCTTCGGCATGAAGACGCAACCCTACGCTGAGTACGCGGCGCTCCTCTACGCAGCGCGGCACGTCGGCCGGCCCGTGAGGTGGTGCGCGAGCCGGCTCGAGAGCTTCCTCGGCGACACCGCGGGCCGGGACGGCGTGCTGGAAGGCGAGCTGGCGCTGGACGCCGGGGGCCGGATCCTGGCCCTCCGTGTCCGCACATTCGTGGGCATCGGCGCGTACACCTCGACGTTCTCCGCGATCTTCGCGACCAACAACACGAAGAACTGCCTGTCGAGCGTCTACGAGGTCCCGCTGATCCAGATCGACGTGAAGATGGTCCTCACCAACGCCGCGCCGCTCGGGCCGTACCGCGGCGCCGGCCGGCCGGAGGCGCTCTACCTCATCGAGCGGTTGCTGGATGGCGCGGCGCGGGCGACGGGGATCGACCGCGTCGAGCTACGGCGGCGGAACTTCATCGCGCCCTCGGCGATGCCCTACCGCGCGGCGAACGGCCAGGTCTACGACAGCGGCGAGTTCGAGGCGGTCCTGGACAAGGCGCTGGCGCTCGCGGACTGGAAGGGCTTCCCGGCGCGGCGCGCCGCCTCCGAGCGGGCGGGCCGGCTGCGCGGGATCGGTGTCGCCTGCTTCCTCGAGGTCGCCGGCGGTATCCTCGACGAGACGGTGGACCTGCGATTCGAGGCCGACGCCGTGACGCTGCGCACTGGCGTGCAGGCGATGGGGCAGGGGCACCTGTCGACCTATCCGCGGCTCATCGCCGCACGGCTCGGCGTGGACCCGAGCGCCGTGCGGCTGATCCAGGGCGACAGCGACGAGGTGCCGGTCGGCACGCCCAGCGTCGCCTCACGCTCGCTCATGATGGCGGGCAGCGCCGCCGTGCTGGCGTGCGACGCCGCGATCGACAAGGGCCGCCGGCTCGCGGCGCGCCTCTTCGAGGCCGCGTCGTTCGACGTCGAGTTCAGCGACGGCCGCTTCCACGTGAAGGGCACCGACCGCGCGATCGGCATCCTGGATCTTGCCCGGCGCGACGACCTCGCCGGCGGCCTCGACAGCACGGCGAGGTTCGTCTCGCCGCAGATGACTTTCCCCAACGGCTGCCACGTCACCGAGGTGGAGATCGAGCCGGAGACGGGCGCCGTCCGCGTGGTCGGCTACGCGGCGGTGGACGACGTCGGGCGGCTCGCGCACCCCGTCATCGTCGAGGGTCAGATCCACGGCGGCGTCGCGCAGGGGCTCGGCCAGGTGCTCGGCGAGCAGGTGGTCTACGGCGAGACGGGCCAACTCCTGACCGCGTCGTTCATGGACTACATGCTCCCGCGCGCGGAGGACCTGCCCGATCTGCGCGTCGGCCACCACGTCGTGCCCTGCACGACGAACCCGCTCGGCGTGAAGGGCGCCGGCGAGTCGGGCGTGGCGGGCTCGTTGCCCTCGGCGGTCAACGCGGTGCTCGACGCGCTCGCCTCGCGCGGCGTCACCCACCTCGACTTGCCGATGACGCCCGCGCGCATCTGGGCGGCGCTCAGAACGGGCGCGTCGTCCTGAATCACCGCCCGGCCATCTCCCGCGGTAGCCAGCGCGCAATCGAATCAGCATGTCCTGACCCGACCAAGCGCCCGTTGCGCTTGGTCACCCCTCGAGCAGCGCTTTCAGCGCTCTCAGGTCTCGCTCCACCCCATTCGGCGTCTCGCGCGAATGTCTCGTCGGTCGTGTCGGGGAGTCGGAACAGGGTGAATAACACCTCGCTGCCGGCGCCGTTGGCGATGACGCGCATCGGGAGGTAGATCTCGACGCCCGGACGGAGCGCGATGTGGTGGTCGAGGATGCCGAAGTCGTTCGGCTCGGTGAACCGGACCTTGACCCGTCCCTCCGGGGTGTCCGCGATCCACTCCCCGTTCACCTTCTTCAGCGACCGGGCGAGCCCGGAGGCCCAGCGCGGGAAATTCTCCGGGACCGAGGCGAAGTCATAGACCTCGTGCTGGGGCCGGGCAATGCGAACGGTGATGGTCCGGGATTCGAATGGCTCAGCCATGGTCCCTCCCGTCGACCTCGCGCAGCCGCCGCTCGAGAAATCGGCGCTCGGCGTCATTGGTGACCAGCGCGAGCGCTCGCGCGTAGCTCTTCGCCGCTTCCGCCGAGGATCCGATGCGGCGCAGCAGGTCGGCGCGCGCGGCATGGAGCAGGTGATAGCGGTCGAGGTCGCCGGCGGCGGCCAGCGCCTCGATGAGGGCGAGCGCCGGGCGGGGGCCGTCCACCATGGCGACCGCCGCCGCGCGGTTCAGGGAGACGATGGGGGAGGGCTGCAGGCGCTCGAGCACATCGTACAGCCGGACGATCTGCGGCCAGTCCGTGTCTTCGGCCCGCGCCGCCTGACAATGGAGCGCCGCGATCGCCGCCTGGAGCGCGAAGGGACCCGGGCCGCCGCGCAGGGCCTCCTCGACCAGGGGCAGCGCTTCGGTGATCTGCGCGTGATTCCAGCGGGAACGATCCTGCGCTTCGAGCAGGATCAGGTCGCCGGCAGCGTCGAGACGGGCGTCGCGCCGAGAATCGTGCAGCAGCATGAGGGCGAGGAGGGCGGTGGCTTCCGCCGGCGGCTGCGGCGCCATCAGGGTCCTCACGAGGCGTGCGAGCCGGATCGCCTCGACGCAGAGGTCGGGCCTCACGAGCGCCTCGCCTCGCGTGGGCAGGTAGCCCTCGTTGAATACGAGGTAGATCACCGTCAACACCGCGTCGAGCCGGGCCGGCATGTCCTTCATGTCGGGGACCGTGTACGGAATGCCCGCGTCGCGAATCTTGCCCTTCGCCCGCACGAGCCGCTGCGCCATCGTCGCGATCGGCACGAGGAACGCGCGCGCGATCGCGTCCGTCTCGAGGCCGCCCAGCGTGCGGAGCGTGAGCGCGACCTGGGCCTCGGGCGCCAGCGCCGGGTGACAGCAGGTGAAGATCAGGCGAAGGCGATCGTCGGGGATGTCGCCCGGATCGAACTCCGGCGCCTCGACGGTCAGGCTCGCCCCGGCCGCGGTGTAGGCGTCCAGCTTCTCCGCGAACCGGGTCTGGCGGCGGATGCGGTCGATGGCCTTGTGCCGAGCCGTCTGGATGATCCAGGCGCGCGGGAACTCGGGGACGCCGGAGGCCCGCCACTGGTCCACCGCGACCGCAAAGGCCTCTTGCGCCGCCTCTTCCGCGACGTCGAAGTCCCGAACGAGCCGGATCAGGGTGGCGACGATCCGGCCCCAATCGGAGCGATAGACCGCGTCGACGGCGGCGTTTGCATCCGGGGGCATATACCATGTTAGATAATTTCGTGGAGGGTGTCGATTCAGGCCCCGGCCGTTCGACCTCCTGATGGAGGGACCCGTGAAATACATGCTGCTGATTTGCCGCGACGAGCAGGCCTGGGACAGGCTCAGCGTGACCGAGCGACAGCAGATCTATGGGGAGAGCATGGAGCTCGCGCAAGAGCTGACGTCGCGCGGGCAGTATCTGGGCGGCTCTCCGCTGCACCCGTCGTCTTCGGCGACCAGCGTCAGGGTGCGCGACGGCAAGCGGCTCGTGACCGACGGTCCGTTCGCGGAGACCCGCGAGCAGCTCGGCGGCTACATGCTCATCGACGTCAAGGATCTCGACGAAGCCATTGCGATCGCCGCACGAATTCCGTTGGCCCGTACGAGCACCGTCGAAGTCCGGCCCGTGCGGGAGGGCCCGCCGCGGTAGCGTCGGCGCACGGATCGTCGCACCCGTCAGTGCTCCGGCCGGCCAACTAAGCAATGACCACAAGGAGGCACGATAAGGAGGCACGATGCGATTCATGATGCTGGGCCGAGCCGACAAGAACACAGAGGCGGGCGTTCTCCCGAGCGAGGAGCTCGTGGCCGCGATGGGGCGGTTCAACGAGGAGATGGTGAAGGCCGGCGTTCTGCTCGCGGGCGAGGGGATCCAACCGAGCTCGAAGGGCGCGCGCGTCAAGTTCTCGCGAGGAGCACCCACCGTGACCGACGGGCCGTTCCCCGAGGTCCTGTCTCATGGAGCCTGAGGCGAGATGCTCATAAAGATCCTCGTCGCACTCGCGGTGATCGTGCTCGGATTCGTCGGCGTCGTCGCCATGCGGCCATCCGAGTACCGCGTCGCGCGGACGGCGACCATCGCCGCCCCCGCGCCGGCGGTCTTTGCGCAGGTGAACGACTTCCACAAGTGGGACGCATGGAACCCGTGGGCGAAGCTCGATCCGGCGATGAAGCAAGCGTACGCGGGCGCGCCAGCCGGGATCGGCGCTATCTATACGTGGGCCGGCAACAGCGAGGTGGGCGAAGGACGCATGACGCTCACGGAGAGCCGCCCCAGCGATCTGGTCAGGATCAGGCTCGAATTCTTGAAGCCCTTCGCGACCACCAGCACCGCGGAGTTCAGCTTCAAGCCCGAGGGCGATCACACCGCCGTGACGTGGAGCATGACCGGCAAGGTCAATTTCATGGCCAAGGTCGTCCACCTGTTCATGGACATGGACCGGATGATCGGGGGCAATTTCGAGAAGGGGCTGGCGCAATTGAAATCGGTGGTGGAGGCAGCGCCCAAGCTGCGATGAGGAGCGGAGGGTGGTCCAGGGCGCGGCTCGGCCGCATGCACGACATCATGGCCGGCTATGTCGAGCGTGGCGACGTGCCCGGGATCGTCACGCTGGTGAGCCGGCGCGGCGAGGTGCAGGTCGATGCGATCGGCACGAAGGCGGTGGGCGGCGGCGACCCGATCCGGCGCGACACGATCTTCCGCATCGCCTCGTTGACCAAGCCGATCACGGCCGCGGCGACGATGATCCTCGTGGAGGAATGCCGGCTGCGGCTGGACGAGCCGGTGCATCGGCTGCTGCCCGAGCTGGCGCACCGCAAGGTCCTCAAGCGGCTCGACGGCCCGCTCGACGACACCGTGCCGGCGAACCGACCGATCACCGTGCGCGACCTCCTCACCTTCCGCATGGGCTACGGCATCGTCATGGCACCGCCGGGCACGTATCCGATCCAAGCGGCCATGAGCGAGCGGCTCCTCGGCCAGGGGCCGCCGAAGCCGCAGACGCCGCCGGCGCCGGATGAGTGGATCCGCCGGCTCGGGACGCTGCCGCTCATGCACCAGCCGGGTGAGAAGTGGATGTACCACACGGCGTCCGACGTGCTGGAGAACGCATCTTCGGGCCGCTCGGCATGAGGGACACCGGGTTCAGCGTGGCGGCGACCAAGATCGACCGGTTGGCCACCAGCTACCAGGTCGATCCGAACACCGGGGCGCTCGAGCTCTATGACGAGGCCAAGGGGGGCGAATGGAGCCGCCCGCCTGCATTTCCGTCGGGCGGCGGGGGGCTGGTCTCCACCATCGACGACTATCTGGCCTTCGGCGAGATGCTGCTGAGCATGGGCAAACACGGGAACGGGCGTCTCCTGTCCAGGCCTTCCGTCGAGACCATGACGACCGACCAGCTGACACCTGAGCAGAAAGCGGCGTCCGGTCTGATCCCCGGCTACTTCGACAGTCACGGTTGGGGGTTCGGCTTGTCCGTGATCACCCGGCGCGAGGACGTGGCCGGGTCCCTCGGAACGTTCGGCTGGGACGGCGGCCTGGGCACCTCTTGGCGTTCGGACCCCAAGGAGGGCATGGTCGGGATCCTGATGACCCAGCGCGCCTGGACGTCCCCCAGTCCTCCGGATGTCTGTCTCGACTTCTGGACCTCGGCCTACCAGGCGATCGACGACTGAGCGAGACGTCCGGCTGTCGATCCGGGCCTCGCCCGATCGACGTAGAGGGTGAAGGAGGCGCGACCGGGGAAACGGCGCCGACGACCCAGACGAGACAACTCGATTCGCAAAAGGATGAGTGATGCCAAACCACACGATCGTGTCGCGAGAGGAATGGCTCGAGGCGCGCAGGGCGCATCTGGCAAGGGAAAAGGAATTCACGCGGCTGCGCGACCAGCTGAGCGCCGAGCGGCGCGCGATGCCGTGGGTGAGGGTGGACAAGGGCTACGTGTTCGAGAGGCCGGAGGGCAAGGCGACGCTGGCCGACCTCTTCGACGGCCGACGCCAGCTGATCGCGTACCACTTCATGTTCGGCCCGGGGTGGGAGGAGGGGTGCCCGAGCTGCTCCTTCCTGGCCGACCATATCGACGGCGCCGCCGTGCACCTCGCGCAGCGCGACGTGACGCTGCTGGCGGTGTCGCGGGCGCCCCTCCGCCAGATCGAGGCGTTCAAGAAGCGCATGGGCTGGCGCTTTACGTGGGTATCATCGTATGGGACCGACTTCAACTTCGACTATCACGTGTCGTTCCCGAAAGGCGAGATGGCGAAGGGCGCGGTGTACTACAATTTCGAACCGCGCGAATTCCCGAGCGAGGAGGCCCCCGGCATCAGCGTCTTCTACACGGACGAGCACGGTGAGGTGTTCCACACGTATTCGAGTTACGCGCGCGGACTCGACCTGCTGGTCGGCGCATACAACTACCTCGACCTCGCGCCGAAGGGCCGCGACGAAGACGGCCTGGCCTTCACGATGGCGTGGGTGCGCCACCACGATCGGTACTGAGGCGATGAAGCTCTTCTACGGCTGGATCATCGTTGGCGTGGGGATCGTCGTGACCTGCGTCGGGTTCGGCGCGATGGCCTCGCTCACCGTGTTCCTGCAGCCCATGGCCACATCGATGGGCTGGTCGCGCACCGGGATCTCGACGGCCGCGCTCATCAACTGGCTCTGCATGGGCGTCGGAGCACTCGTCTGGGGCGCGCTGTCCGACCGGTTCGGCACGCGCGCCGTCGTGCTGTCCGGCGGCGTCCTGCTCGGCCTCGGCCTGGTGACGGCGAGCCAGGCGGCCAGCCTCGGCCAGTTCCAGCTCGTCTTCGGGATGATCGTCGGTCTGGCGGCGGGCAGCTTCTACACGCCGATGACCGCGACGACCACCCGGTGGTTCACCCGGCACCGCAGTCTCGCGGTCGCGCTCGTCTCGGCGGGCCTCAGCGTCGGCTCGGCGATCATCGGGCCGCTCGCCCGCTGGCTCATCACCACCTATGACTGGCGCTTCGCCATGCTGGTGATCGGCGACGTTGTGTGGCTCGTCATCATTCCCGCTGCCTTCCTCGTGCGCGACCCCCCGGCGTCCACGACCGCCGCCCTTCCGGGAGCGACGGCCGGCGCCGATGGCCCCGAGCTCACGATGGCGCAGGCGCTGCGCACGCCGCAGTTCGCCGCTATCGCGCTCACGTACTTCGCCTGCTGCGCGGCGCACTCGGGTCCGATCTTCCACATGGTCACCCACGCGATCGACCACGGCGTGCCGGCGATGGCCGCCGCCACCGTGCTCAGCGTCGCGAGCCTGGCTTCCCTGAGCGGCAAGATCGTCTGCGGCCTCGTGGCCGACCGCGTCGGCGCGACGCGCACGCTGGTCGCAGGGCTGGCCCTCCAGGCGGTTGCGGTGAGCCTCTACGTCTTCACCCGCGACCTCGCGAGCTTCTACGCGCTCGCGGTGATGTTCGGCTTCGCCTACGGCGGCGTGATGCCGCTCTACGCGATCCTCGTACGCGAATATTTTGGCGCCCGGATCATGGGCACCACGTTCGGCGCGGTCGCCTTCGTTTCTACGCTGGGCATGGCGCTCGGGCCGTGGGCCGGCGGCTGGCTGTACGACGCGTTCGGCAGCTACTTCTGGCTGTTCATCGGCTCGTTCGGTATCGGCCTCGGGGCCGTGGCCATCGCGGTCACGTTCCGCCCGCCCCGCCGGCTTCCGGCCGCGCTGTCGACTGCGAGCCTGGCCCGCTGATCACATCTGACACCTGCGAAGACCGCGCGAAGCCCAGGAAGGAGGAGGAATGAGCAGGGTACGGGTCCTGGTCGGTACACGGAAGGGCGCGTTCGTCCTGACGTCGGACGCAACGCGCGAACGGTGGGACATCGGTGGCCCCCACTTCGGGGGCTGGGAGATCTACCACCTGAAGGGATCTCCCGCTGACCCGAATCGGCTGTATGCGTCGCAGTCCAGCGGCTGGTTCGGGCAACTGATCCAGCGCTCCAACGACGGTGGCAAGACGTGGGAGGCGGTGGGGAACAAGTTCGTCTACGACGGCGTCCCCGGCACTCACCTGTGGTACGACGGCACGTCGCGTCCCTGGGAGTTCGCGCGCGTCTGGCATCTCGAACCGTCGCTGACCGATCCGGACATGGTCTACGCCGGGGTTCAAGACGCCGCCTTGTTCCGCTCGATGGATGGCGGCCAGACGTGGCAGGAGCTCCCCGGACTCCGCCGCCACGACTCCGCGCCGTCCTGGCAGCCGGGCGCCGGCGGGATGTGTCTGCACACGATCCTCGTGGATCCGAGCCATCCCGGGCGGATCTTCATCGCCATCTCGGCGGCCGGCGTGTTCCGGACCGACGACGCCGGCAAGACGTGGCGGCCGATCAACCGCGGCCTGCGGTCGGAACAGATCCCCGACCCGACTGCCGAGGTGGGTCACTGCGTGCACCGCATCGCGATGCACCCGTCGCGTCCCCGCGTGCTGTTCATGCAGAAGCACTGGGACGTCATGCGCAGCGACGACGCCGGCGAGTCGTGGCAAGAGATCAGCGGGAACCTGCCGACCGATTTTGGATTTCCGATCGACGTGCACGCGCACGAGCCCGAGACCATCTACGTCGTTCCGATCAAGAGTGACTCGGAGCACTTTCTGCCCGACGGCAGGCTGCGGGTGTACCGCAGCCGGACGGGCGGACACGAGTGGGAGGCGCTCACGAGGGGTCTGCCGCAGCGCGACTGCTACGTCAACGTGTTGCGCGACGCGATGGCCGTCGATTCGCTCGATCCGTGTGGCGTGTACTTCGGTACCACGGGCGGGCAGGTGTACGCATCGGCCGACGCCGGGGACAGCTGGGCGCCCATCGTCCGAGACCTGCCGTCCGTGGTGTCCGTCGAAGTCCAAACGCTGTCATGATCCGGGTCGTGCTCCCGGCACATCTGCGGACGCTCGCGCGCGTCGACGGCGAGGCGAAGCTCCACGTCGAGGGTCAGGCCACGCAGCGCTCGGTCCTCGACGCGCTCGAGGCCTCCTATCCGATGCTGCGTGGGACGATCCGCGACCAGGTCACGCACCAGCGCCGAGCGTTCGTGAGGTTCTTCGCCTGCGAACAGGATCTGTCCCACGAACCGCCGGACGCCCCGCTGCCCGACGCGGTCGCAACGGGGGCCGAGCCCCTGCTGGTCGTGGGGGCCATGGCCGGCGGCGGCTAGGGGCCAGCAGAAGCTCCGGTGCACTCCGAGGCAGCGGAGAGAAAGGACTGACGCCGATGGAACCGATCATCGAAGACCGCGTCATCCCGCCCGGGGAGGTCTGGGCCCGTGTGGTCGCGTCGGGCCAGGTGCTGCGCATCGTGGACCTCGAAGGCAAGCAGGCGGTCGACTTCCTCTGCTATCACGCCGCGAACCCCGAGGAGCGCTACAACGCCGCGGACACGATGAAGTACGCGGGGACGATCTTCCTCACCAGGGGCCACGGCATCTACTCGGACATGGGGCGGCGGCTCTTCACGGTCGTGGAGGACACCTGCGGCCGCCACGACACCATCGGCGGGTGCTGTAGCGCAGAGAGCAACGAGCTCCGCTACGGCGTCAAGGACACGCCCAACTGCCGCAGCAACTTCCTGCGCGCCCTGGCGCCCTTCGGGCTCGGCAAGAAGGACATCGTCACCAACATCAACTGGTTCATGAACGTGCCCGTCCATCCTGACGGCGCGATGGCGATCGTGGAGGGGGTGTCGCGGCCGGGTGACCACGTCGACCTCCGCGCCGAGATGGACACGCTCGCGGTCATCTCGAACTGCCCGCAGACACGGAACCCCTGTAACGGATTCAAGCCTACGCCGATCCGCGTCATGGTGCGGCCACCGCACGCCACCTGACTCACCGCCACCCTCGTCGGGGATGACCGGCAGCGGCCGGTCGGCTCCCGGCCCCCGCCCGTGTGATGGCGCCCAGCGTGCGCCGTTGCACCGAGCGGCGCTCCACATAACTTTACACGCCAGAGAAACACGCTTTACCGGACTCGCCCAGACTTGGGTGCGACGCGAGAGGTTTCACACACATCCCTGAAAGGGAGCAGCCATGAGTGACACGATCCAGACCCCGCAGCCTTCCACGTCCGGTGAGGAGAACCCGCGCCGCCGCTTCTTCAGGCGTGCGGCGATCGCCACCGTCGTTGCCGGCCTGGCGTCCGGCATCGGCCTCAAGGTCTTCGCGCAAGGCGGAGGCCACGGCGGATGGTATCGCGGCGGCTTCATGGGCGCACCGCTCGATCCGGCGACGCTCGATGAGCACCTCGACCGGATGCTCAAGCACCTGTACGTTGAGATCGACGCCACCGACGCCCAGAAGCAGCAGCTCGCCCCGATCGTGAAGGGCGCGGCCCGCGAGCTGTTGCCGTTGCGCGCCAAGATGCACGACGCGCGCCGACAGGCCGTCGAGCTGTTGTCGGGCGAGAGCATCGACCGGGCCGCGCTCGAGACCCTGCGGGCCGATCAGCTCAAGCTGGCCGAGCAGGCATCGAAGCGCTTCGTCCAGGCGCTCGCCGACGTCGCCGACGCGCTCACGCCCGAGCAGAGAAAGCAGCTCGCCGAGCGGCTCGGCCGCTGGCACGGGCGCCGCGGGTAAACTGGAGGTGTGGCACCCCGGATCCTGCTCGTCGATGACGATCCCCGCCTCGCCGGGATGGTGTCCGAATACCTCGGCGAGGCGGGCTTTCGCGTCTCCATCGCCGCGACGGGCCGGGCCGGGCTGGAGCGTCTGGACCGCGAACCGTACGATGCGCTGGTGCTCGACCTCATGCTGCCCGACATCGACGGGCTCGAGGTGTGCCGGCGGCTGCGAGCGAAGTCCGACACCCCGGTGCTGATGCTGACCGCGCGCGGCGACGCGATGGACCGCGTCGTCGGCCTGGAAATGGGCGCCGACGACTACCTGCCCAAGCCGTTCGAGCCGCGCGAGCTGCTGGCGCGGTTGCGCGCGATCCTCCGCCGGCGCCAGTCCGGCCGCGCATCGGACGTGCTGCGCTTTGGCCGGCTCGAGATCGATCGCGACGCCCGCACCGTGCGGGTGGACGGAGTGGAAAGGAGCCTCACCGGCTACCAGTTCACGTTGCTCGTCGCCCTCGCCGAGAAGGCGGGCCGCGTGCTCTCGCGGGACACCCTCATGGATCTCGTCAGGGGCGAGGCGCTCGAGGCCTTCGACCGCTCGATCGACGTCCACGTCTCGCGCATCCGCGCGGCCATCGAGGACGACCCGAAGAGGCCGCGTCGCATCCTGACGGTCCGCGGCGCCGGCTACGTCTTCGCCAAGCAGCAAGACTGATGCGCAAGCTCTATCTGCGTATCTATCTCGCCGTGCTCGCGAGCCTGGCGGTGTTCGCGCTCGCCTCGGGCGTGCTGTGGCGCCAGCTCGGCGACGCTGGCCCGGCGGGCCACGCGTTCGACGTTGCCGGGACGCTCGCACAGAACGTCCTGCCACCGGCCGGGGCGCCGACTGCCGAGCAGCAGGCGGCGCTGGACAGGCTCGCCGCCAATTTGCGCGCGGACGTCGCGCTGTTCGCCGCCGATCGGACGCGACTTGCTGCCGTCGGCGCGCCCCTGCCCGCGCCGGAGACGGGCCGCGACCGGGGCGGCTGGCTGCGCCACTGGGGCGTCTCGCCGGCCGGAGCGATCCGTCTGCCCGACGGCAGGTGGCTGGTCGCGCGGATGCCGCACGACCGCCGGCATCCGGGCTTGGGCCTGTTCTTCACGCTGGCACTGATCGCCCTCGCCGTCGGGGTCGGTGCCTATCCCGTGGTGCGCCGCCTGACCGGACGGCTGGAGCGTCTGCAGGCAGGTGTCGAGTCGCTCGGCGCCGGGGACCTCTCGGCCCGGGTGAAGGTCGAAGGTCACGATGAGGTGGCGCGGCTCGCTCGGAGCTTCAACCGCGCCGCCGGCCGCATCGAGGAGCTGGTCGCCGCCCACAAGTCGCTCCTGGCCAACGCCTCCCACGAGCTGCGCACGCCGCTCGCCCGCATCCGCATGGCCGTGGAGCTGATGAAACAGAACGCCGACCCCAAGCGCAAGCGCGACCTCGAGCAGGACATCGCCGAGCTCGATGCGCTGATCGACGAGATTCTGCTCGCCAGTCGGCTGGACGCGGTGAAGGGTCGGGAAGCGGACGAGGAAGTGGATGTGCTCGCGCTCGCGACCGAGGAGTCCGCGCGCTACGCGGAGGTCGAGCTCGACGGTCAGCCGGTCACGGTGCGCGGCGACCCGCGCCTGCTACGCCGGATGGTCAGGAACCTCCTGGAGAACGCGACGCGCCACGGCGCACCGCCCATCGAAGTGCGCGTGAGCCGCACCGAGGGCAAGGCGGAGCTCTCCGTCAGCGACCATGGACCGGGCATTCCGGACGCGGAGCGCGAGGGTGTGTTCCGGCCGTTCTACCGGTTCGCGGGCGGTGGGGAGCGCGCAGGGGCGGGATTGGGGCTGGCCCTGGTGCGCCAGATCGCGCGCCGACACGGCGGCGACGCGCGCTACCTGGGACGCGAGCAGCCCGGGAGCTGCTTCGTCGTGACCCTCGAGGCGTCAACTCAGGGCGGCGTGGGCTGACCGGTCACGGTCGGCCGTCCCGAGCCCTCAGGCGCCTCCTCCCGTACGTAACACCTCGTCGAGGAGCGCCAGGAGCTGGCGAACGTCCAGGGGCTTGGTGAGGTAGGCTCGCACCCCCGCCGCGAGCAGCCGTTGAACCTGCCCGGGCGTGGCGTCGGCACTCAAGACGACCACCGGCGTCTGTCGCAGCCCGGGATCGCCCTGCAGCTCACGCAACACCTGGTCGCCCGAGATATCCGGCAAGTGCAGGTCCAACAGAATCAGGTCCGGCCGATGCTGTTGCGCCAGCGCGAGGCCGAGCCGCCCCTGCATCGCGGGAATGAGCTTGACGCCTGGCCGCAGGGCGAGCGTGCGCTCCACGAGGCGGAGGTTCGACAGGTTGTCTTCGACGTAGAGCACGGTGCCGTCCCGCTCGGCGGGAGCGGCGAGCACCGCCGGGCTCGGCTCGGTCCGAGCCAGACGGTCGATCGGGCTTTCGGCGCGGAGAAACTCGACCCAGAACGTACTCCCTGCGCTCGGGACGCTCTCCACACCGATCGTGCCGCCCATTGCTTCGACGAGCCGCTTGGACAGCGCCAGACCGAGGCCCGTCCCCTCGACGCCGTGCTGCTCCGCCCCGAGCCGGTCGAACGGCTGGAACAGGCGCTCGCGCAAGGCCGGAGCGATGCCTGGCCCCGTGTCCTTCACACTGATCCGAATCCGGTCGGCCTCGGCCGCGTCGCACGCCACGGTGAGCCTGCCCGCGTCCCGGTTGTACTTGATCCCGTTCGACACTAAATTCAGGAGCACCTGCTGGAGCCGTTGCTGGTCCGCCCACACATGCTCTGGATGCAGCGCCGCCCCGCCGGTTTCGAGCTCGATGCGGCGCGTGGCGGCCAGCGGCCGCGTGAGGTCCAAGACCCGTTGGATCGCGTCCCCCACGCGGACCGGCTCGGGCGACAGCGGCAGTTGGCCGGCCTCGATCCGCGCGATGTCGAGGATCTCGTTGATGAGGGTCAGGAGGTGTCGCCCCCCCTTGGCGATCTGCTCGACGCTCTCGCGATCCGCCGGCCGTTCGACTTCGAGCTCCAGGAGCTGGGCGAATCCGAGAATCGCGTTGAGCGGGGTCCGGAGCTCGTGGCTCATCCGGGAGAGGAACTCGCTCTTGGCCCGATTCGCGCGATCGGCGTCCGCCTCCGCCCGTTGCCGCTCCGCGACCTCACGCTGGAGCTGCTCGTTGGCCGTGCTCAGCTCGCGCGTTCGTTCCTGCACCCGCTGCTCGAGCTCCTCCGCCTGACGCTTCACGCGCTCGTGGAGCCGTGCCTGAGCCAGAGCGATCGCGAGCTGGGCGGCCACTTCCTGCGCGATGCCGATCTGCTCGGGGGAAAACTCGCCAGGCGCTCCGCCGAAGCTCAGCCCGCCGATGAGCTCGCCGCCGGCGATCATGGGCACGACCATGTAGGTGTGGACGCCCGAGGCGAGCAGGGCCTCCGCCTCGGGGCCGCGGGGGAGCGCGGCGACGTCGATCACCTGCGGCTCCCCCCGCCGCAAGGCCTCCACGTCGCCCATCAGCGACAGCGGAAAACGGACGCCGGGGCCGAGACGGATGCGGCGGCGCCCCGCCGCCGCCAGCCACTCCACCTCGCCGGTCGCCAAGTCGAACAGGTTCACGATGGCGCGCGGGACCCCGAGCAGGTCCCGCAACCGGCGGAGCACCGCCTCCGCGATCGCCACCGGCGCCTCCGCCGCGATGAGCGCTCGGTCGATCTCGTGCAGGATCCGGAGGCGTTCGGTGGACTTCGCGAGCGATGCCTGCGTCTGCCTGAGCTCCGTGACGTCGATGGCCACGACCAGCGCCGCGCGCCGACCGGCGAAGTCGATGGCGTGCGAAACGATATCGACCTCTCTGATCCGACCATCCTTCAGTCGATGCGTCCAGGTCCCCGCGTGTCGTCGAACCGCGGGGTCCGCCTCCGCCCCAAATCCGGTCAGGATCGCCTCGAGGCGTGGCACCTCCTCGGGCGGTCGGATGTCGGTGATGCGCATGGCGAGAAACTCTTCGCGTGAGTAGCCGTAGTGCGCGACCGCCGCGGCGTTGACCTCCAGAAAGGACATCGTCGCCACGTCATACACCCACATCGGCAGCGGATTGCTCGTGAACAGGAGGCGGAAGCTCGCCTCGCTCTGCCGGCGAGCCTCCTCCGCCCGCTTCGCCTCGGTGATGTCACGCAAAAACGCGCTGAAGAGGACGGTCTTTCCCGACCGCATCGGCGTGATCGCGAGCTCCACCGGAAACTCGGTGCCGTTTCGATGCAAGGCGGTCATCTCGATCCGCCGGCCGAGCACCGGGCCTTCGCCGGTGGCCCGAAATCGCGCCAGGCCTCGCTCGTGGGCTTCGCGGTAGGTCGGGGGGATGATCGTTTCGGAGAGGAGTCGACCGAGGACCTCCTCCTGAGCCCAGCCAAACAGGCGCTCCGCCTGCGGGTTCCAGCTCGTGATCCGGCCCTGGATGTCGATCGTGATGACGGCATCCAGCGCATGGGCGACGAGGAGGCGGAAGCGCTCCTCGCTCTGTCGCAACGCCTCCTGGGTTCGCCGGCCCTGGCCGACCTGCTTCCTCATCGCTGCGGCCAGTTTACCTCGATCGACGCGGCGGCCCGGTGGAGACACGGACGCCACCCCGGTGCCCGATGTGGGTTTCGCCGCAGGCCTGGTGGCCGAGCCTCAGGAGGCGCGCGCCGTGCTGGTCGGGTGGCAGGAACTGGCCGGGGGCCAGTGAAGGAGGACGTGGGCATACCGGCTCGGATCCATGTCGGCCTCGGCCCGTCGGAAGTACGCTTGCCAGAACCGGCCGATGTTCTCCGCGATCTCGGCCGACTTCGCGGACGCCCCCGACACGTAGACGCACACGCCCGGGAGCTTGGGGATGAGCCCCTTGGCATCCAGCGCGGAGAGGGTCTTCGTGATCGTCGCGGGGCTCCAGGACATTCGCTCGAAGTCGTATGGCGGATTGTCCTCGATCATGTCGGACATCAGGACGAGCACTTTCCGTCGCGGCTCGTCGTAGAACAGCTTCTGGGCGATGAGGAGCGAGCTGAAGATGTCGGTTTGCGGGCTCACGTAGCGCTTCTCGAACACGTGCGCGACCTCCGCCGAAATCTTCTCCTTGAGATGGAGGGACTGGGCCTCGATCTCTTTGGCCTGGCGGTTGAATTTCAACACGTTGTTGAGCCATCCGTTGAAGTCTGGCTTGGCCGGCAGGGTGGCGTCGACGAGCGGACGGAAGTCGGTCAGGGTCTTGTCGTGGATCGGGGCGATCAAGAGTCTGTCTCCGGGCGCGAGCGACGAGAGGATCTCGCTCTCGATCTCCCGTCGGAAGGACACGCGGTCTTGACCCGAGATGCTCCCGGAGAAGTCGATGAAGACGACGACGGCCGTCGCGTGTCGGACCGCGGCCGGCACAGACGGCGTACAGCCGGTCGTCAGGAGCAGGACCGGTGTCGTCAGGGCCAGGAGCCAGAGCATCAGCCCGCGTCGGGACTCAACGACCATCCTGCGCCTCGTTCTCGCCGTTCACCGAGACCTCCGGCCACAACTTCAGTGCCGGGAACTCGGGATTCTTCCTGAAGGAGAACGGTGGCAAGAGTCGACGGAAGCGAATGTTGGTCTGCCGGTACATGGCGACCCGCTGGCTGGTCAGCGCCCTGACCTGGTCGATCTGGCTCTTGGCCGCTCGGATCTCCCCGTTGATGGGGTTGCTGAGCCCGAAGAGCTTCTCGCGGATGGCGTTCCGCTTCCGGTCCAGCGATTTGAGCGACCTGTGGAACTGGTCGAGCTTCTCGTCCGGATCATGGGCGAAGTACGAGGCGGCCATCGCGCCGAAGAAGACCAGGCTGTTGAGCGCGAACAAGGCCCAGGCCATCGCCGACTGGTCGGCAGCCGCCGGGGCTCCCTCGGAGAACGAAGAGGCAATGTAAACGTTCCTGAGCAGGCTCACCGCGTAGAGAGCCCCCCCCACCACAATCGGAGTCAGGGCTCCCATCACAATGTTGCCGGCCAGGCGTGGAAGCGAGTGCCGCATGTGGATGCCGATGAACACACCGATCAGCGGGATCATGATCGCGAGGGTGGACGCCATGACGTACGTCAGGTACTCGGCCTCGCCGAAGAGGCGAAACACGACCGTGTTGAGGGGGAACTCCCCGATGCCGAGGAAGAGGATGACGCCCCAGTGCAGCACGGACGGGAAGGGAATCGTGACGTCCCGCCCGAGCTCCTTGACCCTGGCCTTGTAGCGGTCGGCGATCGGCTGGATCCGGTGGTCGAGGTCCTCCAGGCGCCGCATCAGCGCCTGGAACATCGGTTGGAGCTTGGCGATCCGGAGCGAGGCTGACTCGTAGATGCGTTGAACCTCTTGTTCCCCGTGAGCGATCAGCGCCTGCTCGAACGGCGCGGGCTGGTACGAGCCCATCTCGGGGATGTTTCGCTCACCGTCCTTCTGGCCTTCGGCCTGAATGCGCTCCTCTGTGAAGGGAGTCGCTTGCTCCTCGGACCGCATGCGAGACAGGGGCATCATGGCTACGCCTCGTGCTTCTTCAGGACCGAGCTCAGCTCGTCGATGAGGAACTTCATGTTGTCCAGGACGGTGTCCTCGGTGCCGTAAAGGTCCGTCATCCGCTTCATGACCGCCTGATAGTCGACTTTCAGCTGGGCCAGCGTCGCGTGGAGGGAGTCGACGCTGATGCGGAGCTGCTCTCGCTCCTGCCGCAGAGAAAACCAGCGCTTCTGCAGCGACTCGAGCTGGTCGCGCATCTCGCTGGACTGCTGGATCAGCTCCCGGTACTCGGTGATGGCCTCGACGATTTTCTTTACTTCAGTGTCGTTCAGCACTGCTCGACTCCTTTCTCATGGTTTTAGAGGTAGCCACTCCGCCGCTGGCGTTGCCGTGCTACGAATTCGTGGTGTGCGCGCGGGGACTGCTGGTCTGCCTGGAACCCCTGCTCCCATTCTCGGTGCCCGTCGCCCCTCCCGATCGGCTACCGGAAATAGGGTTCACTGCTTGTCCTCCCTCGGAGCCCTCGCGGCGCACTCCCGAGCTCCTGTCATCTTGTCCGGCCTCCGTATTATCAAGGAACGTGCCACGGCTAACCCCGCGGATATCCGCTTCTTCATGGCGTCAGACGAGGCGATGTGGCACGACACTGTCGGGTTGTCTAGGAGCGTGTCGGCTCGGCGGGAACGACGGCCGATTTCCGGGATCGCGGCGGTGCTCGAGGACGTCTCGCGCCGCTCAGGGCCACTCGAAGCCGTAGCGGCGGCGCATCAGGGCCTCCCACTCGGCGTCGGTCGCCGCGCTCGCGTCCGCGACGAATTCCTCGTCGCTGATCCGCCTGCGGCCGGCGACGAGTCGTTGCGCGTCGTCGCCGACGAGCCACCGAAGCCTCGGCGTCGGGGTCGTCACGGCCTCCTCGATCGTCTCCGCGACCCTCTCGGGCGGCGTCGGATTCGTGAGCTGCCTCTGGTACATGAGCAGCAGTCGCCTGAGGTGATGCGCGTACGGCGAATCCGGCGCGACGAAGCGTTTCGCCTTCGAGAAGATCGGCGTCACGATGACGCCCGGCTCGATGATGACGACGCGAAGACCGAGCGGCGTTACCTCGAGCGCCAGCGCCTCGCTGGCGGCCTCGAGGGCGTGTTTCACGGCGGCGTAGTGGCCGTGCCCGGCGGGAACGTAGCGGCCGGCGACGGAGCTGATGTTGACGATCACGCCGCTCCCTCGGGCGCGCATGCCGGGGAGCACGGCCTGGATCATGCGGATCGCACCGAAGTAGTTCGTCTCGAACAGCGTCTTCGCCCAGTCGATCGGCACGTCCTCGATCGGCCCGCCCCCGCCCAGGCCCGCGTTGTTCACGAGCACGTCGACACGTCCGCTCTTCGCGAGGACCTCGTCCACCCCGCGGCGCACTGAAGACGCGTCGTCGACGTCGATCGTCACGCGCGTGATCGGCAACGGCTCCTTTGCCATCGCCTCGGCGAGCGCCCCCGCGGTGGTCGGGTTGCGGACGGCCGCGTAGACGTCGTGGCGCTTGCGCGCGAAGTGGACGGCGGTGGCCAGACCGATGCCGCTGCTGGTCCCGGTAATCAGGATCACCGACATACGCGCTCCTTTCGCGTCACGCGAGGCGGCGAAGCGCCTCCTCGGTGGCGCGGTCGGCGGCGAAGAAGCACTCGATCCGGAGCTCGTGCAGGGTGATGTCGTAGGGTGTTCCGAGGAAGCTCGGGTGACGGGTCGAGATCTCGGCCTCCACGGCCAGGTCGAGCTGGCCCGCCTTCACACCCGCCAATATACGCGGACGCCGTCCGCCCGCCAATTACCTCAGAGGTAATTGATTCGCTGCCCGACCACGCGGAGAATGCCGCCATGCTTCGGGTCGCCTTCGCCGGAACCTTCGCAGAGAATATCCGCCGGGCCGCGCGGGGCGAGCCTCCGGCGAATCTGATTCGTTGACACCGCCCTTCTTCTACGGCTGGGTCATCGTGGCCGTCGCCTTCGTCACGATGGGCGTGGGGGTCAACGCGCGCACCGCCTTCTCGCTGCTCTTCCCGCCGATCCTCGACGAGTTCGGCTGGGAGCGGGGCGTAACGGCCGGTGCATTCTCCTTCGGCTTTCTCGTCTCCGCCGTTCTGAGCCCCTCCCTTGGCCGCCTGATGGATCGCCGTGGGCCGCGAGTCGTGATCGAGCTGGGCGTGGGTCTCATGGCCGCCGGCTTGCTGCTGGCCCCGCTGGTGCGCCAGCCGTGGCATCTCTACGCCACGCTCGGCGTCCTCGTCGGCGGAGGCAGCGTCTGTCTGGGCTATACGGGTCAGGCGCTCTTCCTCCCCAACTGGTTCGTCCGACGGCGGGGCCTGGCCATCAGCGTGGCCTATTCTGGCGTCGGCGTGGGCTCGATCATCCTGCTGCCCTGGCTGCAGGACCTCATCGGACGCGCCGGTTGGCGCGCCTCCTGCTGGGCGCTGGGCATCTTGATCCTGGCGCTGCTGGCGCCGCTCAACCTCCTCTTGAGGCGCCGGCCCGAGGATCTCGGGCTCGAGCCCGACGGCGATGACGCCCCGCCCGGCTCCCCGGCCGCCAATCGGACGGCGAACGTGGTGGACCTGGCCTGGGCCGCCGTCGACTGGACCCTCGGCCGCGCGATGCGCACGACCCGCTTCTGGTGGATCATGGTCGGATATTTCTGCGGGCTCTTCGCCTGGTACGCGGTGCAAGTCCATCAGACGAAGTACCTGGTCGAGATCGGGTTCAGTCCGACCGACGCCGCCTGGGCGCTGGGCGTCGTGAGCCTGGCGGGCATCCCCGGCCAGATCGCGCTCGGCCATCTCTCGGACCGGATCGGGCGCGAGTGGGTGTGGACGGTGGGCAGCCTGGGCTTCGCGCTCTGCTACCTGGCCCTGCTCCTCCTGCGCCACGCCCCGACGCCGACCCTGCTCTACCTCATGGTCGTCTCGCAGGGCATGCTCGGCTATGGCCTCACCTCGGTCGTCGGCGCCATCCCCGCCGAGATTTTCCAGGGCCGGCACTACGGCACGATCTTCGGCACGCTGATGCTGGCGTCCATCGTGGGCGGGGCCGCGGGGCCGTGGGTGACGGGCGCGCTCTACGACGCCACCGGCAGCTACACGCTGGCGTTCTCCCTCGCGATCGGCTCGAGCGTGCTCTCGGCCGTGGCCATCTGGCTCGCCGCCCCACGCGCAGTGCGGGCCGTCGCCGGACGCGTCCCGCGTCCGACGTAGACCGCCGCGAGCCGGCGCTCACTTGAGCCGCTCGCCCCGCTGGGTGACCACATCGAGGAACTGCCCGATCTCGGCGTTGATCACTTCGACGTCCGCGGGCAAGAAGCCACCGGCCGCGTAGTGGCCGGTCACGGAGTCGGGTCGGATCGTGCTGACCCGCACGTCGCGGATGTACCGCGCCGCCTCGATCGGCTCCCACTCGGGGTTCAGAAGATCCTTCGTGCCGACCATGACGAAGGTCTTGGCCTCGATGGCGCGCAGCGCGCGTCCGTAGTCGCCGTTCATGCCGGGCGTCGTGCCCACGTCGTGCACGTCGTAGGCCCACGACTGGTAGATGTAATCGTTGGCGTCGAAGGCTCGAATGGTGGCGCTGACCTGCGCCTCGAGCCAAGGCAGGACGTCGCCGGGCCGCGCGAACTGGTATCGGTACCACTCGGGTGTCCGGGCGGCCAGGAAGGCGAGGATCTCGCGCCACAGGCGGATGCCCCGCTCGGGCGGGCTCGCGTACTCACCGCCGTTCCACGCCGGGTCCAACATGATGGCCTGGCGCGTCGCCTCGGTGGCGACGATGCTCCAGGCGGGCGTCCGGGCGAGCGGCACCAGCGCGACCACGCTGTCCATAAACTTCGGGTGGCTCACGCCCCACTGGAGCGCCTGCATGCCGCCCATGGACGGTCCCACCACCGTGACCACGTGCTCGATCTTGAGGTGCTCGGTGAGCAACCGGTGCTGGGACTGCACCATATCGCGGATCGTGAATCTGGGGAATTTCATTCGGGGCTGCGCGGTGCTGTTGCTCGGCGAGGTGGTCAGCCCGTTGCCGATGGCGTCGGTGCACACCACCAAGTACTTGTTCGTGTCGAGCGCCTTGCCCGGGCCGATCAGGAAGTCGAGGCGATGGTGGTTGCCGGTGAGGGCGGTGACCATCAAGACGGCGTTCGATCGTTTCGCGTTCAGCGCCCCGTGCGTCACGTACGAGATCGCGAAGTCCTTGATGACGTCGCCACTCTCGAGCCGGAGGTCGCCCATGGCGTACCGCTGATGGGGCGGCTGGTTGGGCCCGTGCGCGCGCGCCGTGCCGGTGGTGAGGACCGTCAGGGTGCAGCCAATCAGTGCGGAGAGGGCGGTGCGCCGCATGGGAAGGTCCTCCTCGCCGAGGGTCGGACGTAGGATACTGGTCCGGTGCCCGTGGCGCTGTCAACGAGCGCGCGAGGGCCGCGCCTCGCCGCCGAGATACATTCGCCTGACCTCGGGGTTCTGGAGTAGCTCCCGGCCGGTACCCTCGAACCGGTTCCGCCCGAGCTCCAGGACATAGCCCCGGTCGGAGATCTCCAGCGCTCGGGCCGCGTTCTGCTCCACGAGCATCACCGTGAGACCGCCCCGTGCCAGCTCGACGATCGTCTCGAACACATCGTCGACGAGTCGCGGGGAGAGCCCGAGCGAGGGCTCGTCCAGCATCAGCATCTTCGGCAGCATCATGAGAGCGCGCCCCATGGCGAGCATCTGCTGCTCGCCGCCGCTCATCGTCGCCGCCAGCTGACGCCGGCGCTCGCGAAGTCGGGGGAAGTGGGAGAAGACATACTCCATGGAGGCGCTGATCTTCGCCTTGTCCCGCTCCAGATAGGCGCCCATCTCGAGGTTCTCGCGCACGCTCATCTGGCCGAACACCACACGTCCCTGGGGCACGTACGAGAGCCCGAGCGCGAGGATCGTGTCCGGGCGCTGGCCGACCAGGCTGCGCCCGTCGAAGACGATCTCGCCGCCAAGGTACGTGGTGAACCCCATGATGACCTTGAAGGTGGTCGACTTGCCCGCCCCGTTCGGGCCGATCACCGCGACGACCTCGCCCGCGGTGACGTGGAGTGTCACGCCGTGGAGGATCTGCATGGACCCGTAGCCGGCCTCGACGTGGCGGAGCTCGAGGAGGGCCATCCTAGATTTCGCTCGCCTCGGACGGCGGGGCCCCAGCCCCGCGACGTCCTCCGGTTCGCCCTGCCACGCGTCGGCGGCCGAAGTAGGCTTCGAGGACGCGCTCGTCACGCTGGATCTCGGCGGGCGGTCCTTCGGCGACCTTCACGCCCCCGTCCAGGACGAAGATCCGCTCGCAGTGGTTCATGATCACGCCCATGTCGTGCTCGACGATCAGGATCGTCTTGCCCCGCTCCTCGAGCCGGTGGATGTGGTCCAGGAGGTGCTGGAGCAGCGTCCGGTTGACGCCGGCCGCCGGCTCATCGAGCAGGATCAGGTCGGGGTCGGTCATGAGCGCGCGCGCGAACTCCAGGAGCTTCTGCTGCCCGTAGGAGAGGCGTCCACCGTACTCGGCGCGGAGGTGCGTGAGGTTGACGAAGGCGATGAGCTCCGCGGCCCGCTCGCGCGCGACCCGATCGGGCACGTCGAGCCCGGTCACCGACAGCATGTTCTCGAGGACCGTCATCTCGCGGAAGATGCGGGTCACCTGAAACGTCCGCGTGACTCCCTTGCGGAAGATCTGGTAGGGCTTGAGGCCGGCGAGGTTCTCCCCCCGATAGATCACCTCCCCGCTGTCGGGCGTCGCGAGCCCGGTGAGCAGGTTGAAGGTCGTCGTCTTGCCCGATCCGTTGGGGCCGATGAGCCCGGAGATCTTCCCCCGCGGGACGGCGAAGCTGCACCCGTCCACGGCCCGGATCCCGCCGAAGGCCTTCCTCAGGTCACGCGCTTCCAGGGCGATCCCGTCCGCGTTCGCGCCGATCAGTGAACCATCCCCTTGCGGACCCAGCCCCGGTCGATGGCGAACCCCACGAGGCCCCGCGGCATGAAGCGCGCGACCAGGACGATGAAGAGGCCGTACGCGATCAGGTGCGCCGTCGGGAAGTTGACCCAGGTCAGCTCCTGGGCCGTGTAGAGCAGCACCGCCCCCAGGATGGGGCCGATGACCGTGCCTTTGCCGCCGAGCATCGCCATGAGCGCCATCGCGATGGTGATCTGGACGAAGAACACCGACGGCGGGTCGATGTAGAGCACCTTGTAGGCCTGGATGCCGCCGGCCACCGCCGGGAACACCGCGGAGAGCACGAACGCCGCCAGCTTGTAGAGTGTGGCGTTGATCCCGAGCGCCTCGGCCGCCACCTCGTCCTCGCGGATGGCGTTGAGACGGATCCCGAAGCGGGAGTGCCCCACCACGTACGCCACCACGATGGTCACCAGCATCAGGGTGAGCATCGCGTCGTAGGTCTCGAGCGAGTTCTCGGCGCTCGGGAAGCTGATCCCGAGGCCCCCGTGGGTCAGGCTGTCCCACACCGTCGCGATGACGCGGGTCCCCTCGGCCGTCCCCAGCATGGCGATGGCGAAGTAGGGACCCTTGAGGCGCAGCACGGGATAGCCGATCACCGCCCCGACGGCCGCGGCCAGCACGGCCCCGACGCCGAGCGTGGGAAGCCAGTGCCACCCGTAGTCGGCGGTGAGGATGGCGCTGGCGTAGGCGCCGATGCCGTAGAAGGCCACGTGGCCGAAGGAGGTGTAGCCGGTGAAGCCGCTGACAATGTTCCAGGCGAGGGCCAGGACGACGTACATCATCGTGAAGAGCGCGAACGAGCGGAGGTAGACGCTCAGCGCGTGCGGGAGGATCGCGAGCGCGATCGCGGACGTTCCCAGGAGGGCCAGGTTCCGGAGGTGCTCGCCCCGCGTCACCGTGCCGGCTCAGCCTTCCTTCACGCCCATGAGCCCGCCCGGTCGGATCAGCAACACGAAGATCATCAGCCCGTAGGCGGCGAGCTCGACCACCGCCGTGCCGTTGGGGACCATCAGCGAGACCAGGTTCTCGAGGACGGCGAGCATGAGGCCGCCGATCAGCGCGCCCATGTAGTTGCCGCGCCCGCCGAGGACGATGATCGCGAACGCCTGCAGGGTGTAGACGACGCCGGTCTCGGGGTTGAAGCCGAACTGGATGGACACGAGCGCCCCGCCCGCCGCTGCCAGTGCCGCGCCGAAGCCCGTGGTGATCAGGTAGATCCGCCGCACGTCGACCCCGCACACCATGGCCACCTCAGCGTTGAGCGCGGTGGCGCGGACGGCCTTGCCCAGCCGGGAGAGCTTGAGGAAGAGATACACGGCGGTGGAGATCACCACCGCCAGCACGAAGCTGATCACCTTGTTCTGACCGACCGCGATCGTGCGTGTGAGGTGGACCGTTCCGGGCGCGTACGGAATGGCCCGGAAGTCCGTGGTGAAGATCAGCTCCGCCGTGTAGATCATCGTGAGGCCCAGGCCGAAGGTGATCAGGAGCGCCGTCAGCTCGGGTTGACCGACGACGGCGTTCAGGAGGAGCTTCTGCACTGCCACGCCAAACAGGAAGGCGACGGGTAGGGTGAGGACCATCGACAGCAACGGATCGACGCCCAGGTAGAAGAAGCAGACCCAGGTCAGGTAAGCGCCCATCATCACCATCTCGCCGTGGGCGGCGTTGATGATGCGCATCACGCCGAAGATCAGCGTGAGGCCGAGCGCGAACATGGCGTAGACGCCGCCCTGCATGACGCCGGCGACGACGACGGTCGCCAGGTTCCCGAGCCAGCGCTCGTCGAAGCGCACGGTGCCCGCCCAGGCGCCCACGAGGAAGGGGACCGTGTACGCGCAGGCCAGGAACACCGCGAGCAGGTAGAGGCTCCGGACTTCGCTCCGCTCCACGCCCTCAGCCGGGGCTTACCGCCTGCTCCACTCCGGGATCGGAAGCTCGGCCTTCGTCTCCGCCCACTTCTCTGGCCACACGACGCGGCGCTGGCCCCTCAGGATCTGGAAGGTGAGACCCTCGTGCGAGTTCATGCCCTTGGCGTCGACCTTGTAGCGGCCGAAGACCGTCTGCACCTCGATGGTGGCCAGCGCGTCTCGGAGCTTCTCGCTGTCGAAGCTGCCCACGTGCTTCAGCGCGGCCTCGGTCACCTGGAGGGCGCCGTAGGCGCCCCCGGCGTGGTAGTTGGGTTTCTCGCCGTAGCGCTTCTCGTATCGCTCGATGTACTCCTTCATGCCCGGATAGCCGAGCACGCCGGGAAGCGGCTCCCACAGGCTGAAGCCCAGCACGTACTCGGCGGTGGCGCCGAGCTGCTCGGCGAAGTTCGGCAGCGCGGGCCCCACCGTGCTCGAGTAGAGCTTGAAGTTCAGGCCGAGCTCCCGCATCTGCCGCAGCTGGGCGGCGGCGTCGGCGAAGTAGCTGTTGGAGATGACCGCCTCGGCGCCCGACGCCTGGATCTTCTGGAGGAGCGCGGTGAAGTCCGTCTGCTTCGTCGGGTAGTTCTCCTCGAGGACGACGTCGATGCCGAGCCGCTGCGCCCAGTCCTTCGCGCCCTTCCCCGCCTGGCGGGGGAAGAGGCTGTCTTGGCCGATGACGGCGAGCTTCGTCACGCCGATCTGCCTGGCCAGATGGACCGCGCCCTTCTGGAAGGTCTCGGCGACGGCCACGATGTTGAAGATGTACCGCCGGCCCTTCTCCCAGATCGGGCTCGCGGAGGCGCCGTACGCGACGATCGGCATCTTGTAGCGCTCGGTGACGTTGGCGACGGCCTCGGTGATTCCGCTCGAGTAGGGGGCCAGGAGCACGTCGACCTTGTCCTCGGTGATCAGCTTCTCGTAGAGCTTGATGCTCGTCTGGATGTCGGACTTGTCGTCGAGCAGCCGCAAGGCGATCCTGTGGCCGAGGAGTCCGCCGCGGGCGTTGACGTCGTCGACCCACAGCCTGATGGAGTTGACCTGACGGCCGGCCGGCTCGGCGTATTGTCCGGTCAGCGAGATCGCGCCCCCGACGAGCACCTCGTTGTTCGGACGATGGCCCGCCCGGGCCGGGACGACGCCGAGCGCGAGGAGGGCCACGAGAGCTCCGGCGAGAGTCGGGGTTGAGCGCATGAAGGTCTCCTCCCTTGGCTCCGAGTGCGGGACGCCACACTGTACAGGACATTCCACCTGTCAAACAACCGGGATGTGGGAGGACCGGGGCGAGAAGCGGGTGCTAGGCGCGCGGCAGGAGCACGGTGAAGCGGCTCCCCTTCCCTTCGCGCGACTCGGCGGTCACGCGCCCGCCGTGGGCGTCCACGATGCCGCGCACGATCGCCAGGCCAAGGCCCGTGCCGCCCCGCTCGCGGTGGGCCTGGCGGTAGGGGTCGAAGATGTGCGGCAACGCGTCGGCGGGGATGCCGACGCCCGTGTCCTCGACCTGGAGCTCGAGCTCCGGGCCCGTGTCGATCAGCCGCACGACGACGTGCCCCCCGCGCGGGGTGAAGCGGATCGCGTTGGCGCCGAGGTTGACCACCACCTGGTGGAGCCGCTCCGTGTCGCCGAGGTACGCGAAGTGCGACCCGAACCGCTCGTGCTCGAGGGTGACGCCCGCCTCCTCGGCCTGCGGATGGATCTCCTCGACGGCGCGGTCCACGAGCCACGCGAAGTCGAGTGGCCCGCGGTCGAGCTCCACGAGCCCCGCCCGCAGGCGCGACATCTCGAGGATCTGATTGACGAGCCGGAGCAGCCGCTCGGAGCTCAGCCCGATGATGTCCGTGAGGCGTCTCTGTCTCTCCGTGAGCGGGCCGGGGGCGCCGTCGCGGAGAAGCTCGATCGAGCCGTGGATCGACGTGAGCGGCGACCGGAGCTCGTGCGAGACGCTCGCGAAGAACTCGGCTTTCGTCTCCTCCATCCGGCGGAGCTGGCTCGCCATCGAGTTGAACGATCGCGCGAGCGCCCCGATCTCGTCACGGCTCTCGACCGCGATGGGCTCACGGAACGCGCCCGCGGCGACCTCCGCGGTCGCCGAGGACAGGAGGGCGAGCGAGCGGGTCATCCGCTGGGCGACGAGGGCGGCGCCGAGCAGGGCCAGGCAGACTGCGGCGCCGAGCGCGACCAGGACCGCGGTCCACGTGCGCGCCTCGAGACGCGCGGCCTCGGCCTGCGCCGCGAGGACCCGCGTGTGGGTCGCCGCCATCAGCGCGTCGAGGCTCTCCTGGACCTCCTCGGCGAACGCCCGCCCGTCGGTGTCGATCAGCCGCAGGGCCTGCCCGCGCTCGCCGCGCTCGAGGAGCGCCCCTTCCTTGGCGACGATGCGCCGGTACCCCTCGAACGCCACGCTCGCCTCACGGAGGTGCAGCGCCTCCCACTGGCTCACCGCGTACTCGGAGAGGCGCCGGAGATCCTGGGAGACCTGTCCGGCCCGCTCGGTCCACGCCTTCGCGTAGCGCGCGTCGCCCAGCACGAGCGCGCGCGCCTCGAGCCAGGCGAGCGGCGCGATCGCCTCGCGGGTGGACGCGGTGAGGCGGAGCGCGGGGACGGCCTGGGTCGCGATCTCGCGATTGACGAAGACGAGACGATCCACGGCAAGGAGGCTCAGAACACCGACGCCTGCGAGCACGACGATCACCAGCGCGGAGGTCAGGAAGATCTTCGAGCCGAGCCGCATGGTCTCCTCGGTCCTACGACGCTTCCGATCCCACTAGGTCTTGCGCTCACGCTGGCCCGCGCCCGAGGTCTTTGCGTTGTCGCGATCGAGGCGACGTAAGATGCGCTTCACGTACTGGCGCGTTTCCCGATACGGCGGGACCCCCCGGTGGCCGATCACCGCGCGCTCACCGGCGTTGTAGGCGGCGAGGACGAGCGGCAGGTTGCCGTCGAATCGGTCCATCAGGCTCCGAAGGTGCCGCACGCCGGCCTCGATGTTTTCGCGTGGATCGAAGGGATCACTCACGCCGAGGATGGCCGCCGTCTGGGGCATGAGCTGCATCAGCCCGCGGGCGCCCGTGCGGGAGACGGCGCGCGGGTTGAACTCCGACTCGGCTTCGATGATCGCCGCGATGAGGTCGACCGACACACCGTACCGGGTGGCGACGGCCCTGATGAGGGCGTCGATGTCCAGACTGCTCGCCGCGCTCTCGAGCTCTTCCTGGAGGTCGGCGGGGGCGTGGGTGACGTGCGGCGTGGCCTGCGCGCCGGTCGTGCGGGACGCCACGTACCCTGGAACCATCGTGAGGAGGAGAACCCCCACGCCGAGCAGTTGCCGAGTGACGAACGGGCGCGCTTCGGCGGCCGACGGCGGCCCCGCGACCGCGAGGAGCGGCGCACCGAGAGCCGCCCGCGACAGCACGAGCGGACAGAAGCTCGCTGACGCTCCTGGGCACCCCGGGGGCACGGCGGCCCAGCCCGTCGCCCGCAAGAGCCCGTCGATCGTCGTGGGCGAGCGTCGATCGCCCCGGCGCCGGTCGGTCGCCGAGGGCCCAGAACGCCGCCGCCGTTCGGCGGCGCGCCGATCCAGGAGCACGTGAACGGTGTCGTCGTAGGCGAAGGCTCGCTGGAAGAGCTCGTAGAGGCGCGCGCGATCGTCCGCGACGATGATGAGCTGCGGGTCGTCGTGGCGCTCCCGCTGAGAGTGACTCTCGCCGCCACAGGCCGGGCACGTCGCGAGGCTCGGGCTCTGGCCTCCGGAATTCGGGCCTTCCATGGCAGGACTGCAGGGCAAATCTGATACCGGAGTGGAACTTCCAGAAACATCAATCACTTGCGCGATCCTGGTCAGGAGGGGCCTGGTGAGTCTCTGGCCAGACAGATCAGTCTCGAGCCATGGCCCGCTCCCCGACGGCGGACCAGCCGCGCATCAAGCCGACCTTGACAGGTGTCGGACGGAGCGGTATCGGGCCCTGCGCATCGTCCCGTCGCGCTGACCCGGCGATCAGCGCGCTTGCGCCGCGCGGATGGCGCGCCAGACGCGCTCCGGGGTCGCCGGCATCTCGATGTGCTCCACGCCCAGCTCGGCGAGCGCATCCACGATCGCGTTGACGACGGCGCCGAGCGCCGGCGTCGTACCGCCCTCGCCCCCGCCCCGGAGGCCGAGCGGGTTCGACGTCGAGGGCACCTCGCTGATCTCGGTCGTGAAGCTCGGGAGCCGATCGGCGCGTGGCACGACGTAGTCCATGAAGGTCGCCGACTGCGGCTGCCCCGTCGCCGGGTCGTACACACACTGCTCCCACAGCGCCTGCCCCACGCCCGCCGCGATCCCGCCGTGCGTCTGGCCGTGGAGGATCATCGGATTGACGGCGCGGCCG
>Ga0209056_10000672_pt1 | contig 38031 bp, 30 predicted proteins | sample GraSoiAngelo_114_FD_185876 | JGI IMG/M metagenome (GOLD analysis project Ga0209056, IMG submission 185876) | Grasslands soil microbial communities from the Angelo Coastal Reserve, California, USA - 14_0903_13_40cm (SPAdes) (version 2) | ecosystem: Environmental > Terrestrial > Soil > Grasslands... | reverse complement strand
CGCTTGGGACGCCCCGGCGCGGAGCGCCGCAGCCCCCGCGGTGAGCTCGGCTGGCGAGGCCGTGGACCCGAGGGCGTCGCGGGCGTGGCCCAGGTCCGCGGCGAGACGCCGCACGGCGGTGACGATCACGTCCCCGGAGGCCCGTTTCGTCGCGCCTTCCAGCGCGCGCTGCACGAGTGGCTCCGTGGGGAGGATGGCCGTGCGCGCCGAATCGAGGAGTGCCGCAACGGCCGGCCGCGTGGCGGCGTCCAGCCGCTCGAGGCGCGCATCGGCTTGCTGAGCGGTCGCCCGTCCCGCGACCACCATGGCCACGAGCAAGGGGAGCGCCGCACGCGTGCACCTGGGCGTCACGAACCACCTCCGACGGTGAGCACCGAGCTGGGTTCGCCGTAGTCCTCATCGCGGGCCGCGGGCGCCGAGGGGTCGGCCAGCCAGCGCGAGCCGTCCACGAAGAAGGCGTAGTGATACCGGCCCGGCATGAGCGGTACGACCACGGTCCAAAGCGCCTCCCTCCCGGTCCGTCGCATCGGCGTGCGGGTCGCGTCCCAGTCGTTGAAGTCTCCTACGAGCTCCACGTGCGTGGCGCGGGGAGCGACGAGGACGAACTGAAACGCATGCGACTCCGCCTGCGAGCGAGCCGGCGACGTGGAGTCCATCCGGGAGAGGAGGACGACGAACGCGAGGGCGGCGGCCACGGCGAGCCCGCCGAGCGGTGTCAGCGTGAGCTGGTGGGGGCGCGTGAGCCAGCCCCAAGCCTTCCCCAGCGCCGCGGCGCCGCCGGGCGTCGGGAGCGCGGTGATCTCGCGCATGACCCGTCCGTCGAGCGCGGGGTCGATCTGCACGGGCCGCCGAAGATGCCGCGCGATGCGTTCGATCACGTCGTCCATCGGTTCAAACACGCTCGGCCTCTTTCAGCATCGCTTGGAGCTGCTCCCGCGCCCGCTTCACGCGCATCTTCAGCGCGGAGACACCCGCGCCGGTGAGTCGGGCCATGTCCTCGTACTCGAGCTCCTCGACATGCTTGAGGAGGAACGCCTCACGCGACTCGGACGGGAGACGCGCCAGCGCCCATCGGACCGCGTCGTCCCAATCGGCCCGCCCGTCCGGTCCCGCCAGCGGCGCAGTCTCGAGCGCCGCGGGATCGTGTACGAACCGGCGGGCCCGGCGCGCGGCGCGCGCGCCGGCCGTGCGGCACCGGTTCACCAGAATGCCGTACAGCCACGCACCGAAGCGCTCGGGATCGTCGCAGCGTGCGAGCGAGCGATAGGCGCGGACGAAGGCGTCCTGCAGCACCTCCTCCGCGTCTTCCCGATTTCCGAGCATGTGCAGCGCGTACCGGCCCAGGCGATCGCGATACCGCGCGACGAGATCGGCGTAAGCACCGGTGTCGCCGGTCTGCACACGGCGCACCAGGGCGGCGTCGCTCGTCCCCACGTTACCTATACCCACGCGCGCCCCCCGGGCGTCACATCGTTGTCCCGCAGCGGGTCTTGTGACGCGGCCCTCCACAGGAGAGGTATCTATCACAAAGGGGACCTGCAAGTTCGCTGCCAAAGGAGCTGGTCAATGTCGAGACGTGCCACACTCGCCGGATTCTTGGCGGTCGCGCTCTCCCTGGCCGGGTGCTACCAGGACGACACCACGGTCACCGCCCCGCCGCGGCTGAGGCCGCGCATCACGGTGCGGCTCACCGACGCTCCCTTCCCGTATGACTCGCTCCACGGCGTCACCATCTACGTCGTGCGGATCGAGGCCAGCACAGCGCAGGACAGCAGTGGCGGCGACCTGTGGGCGGTCATCACCGAGCCCCGCAAGAGCTTCGACTTGCTCGCCCTGCAGCAGGGGACGACGGCGCTCCTGGGCGAGGGGGAGATGCCCGCGGGCCGGTACCACAGGGTCCGCATGACCATCGACACGAGCCTGTCCTCGATCACCTGGAACGATGCGGCGCAGACCCCGGCTCACGTGAACTGGTACGGCCAGTCGTCGATCTACGCGTCGGTCGAGTACCCGGTCGACGTACCGACCGAGGGGGCGGACATCGTGCTCGATTTCGACGTCGGTCGGAGCTTTCTCTACAACTTTTCCAGCAACAACAACGCGTTCGATTTCAACCCGATCCTGCGAGCGATCAATTCCGCCGCAGTCGGCGCGATCGCCGGGACGGTAACGCAGGACTCCGGGGGGACGACCAGGCCGGTCCCGAACGCCCAGGTCGACGTGTACACGGACAGCGTCGGGTACAACCTCGAGGCGACGGGACGCAGTGATCAGGCCGGGCACTACAAGGTCGGGTTTCTCCCCCCGGGCAGCTACCTCGTGAAGATCGCGGAGCCGTTCATTCCCTCGCTGGAGCCCGTTGCCACGCCGAACGTGCAAGTGACCGCGGGGGGAACGGCGACCGTTTCGGTGACGCTGCCTCAGGCAGGCGCGGGCCACGCCTACATCCACATCAGCGGGCCGACCCAGGTCGGCGTAGGTGGGACCATTTTCCTGTACGCGGCGGTCGGGGATAACAACGGCAATCCCGTGTACACCAACCCGGTCACGTGGACGAGCAGCGACCCAACCGTGGCGACTGTCCAAGCTCCCGGCGACACGATTTCCGCTCAGGTGACCGGGCGCCAACCTGGGATCGCCACGATCCGAGCTACGAGCGGCAGCTTGACCGACTCGCTTGTCGTCCACGTCGTTGCCTTCGGGTCGCTCGCGACGGTGACGATCGAGCCCGCCAGCGCCACGATTACCGTGGGAGACAGCGGGGTGTACCTCCAGGCCGTGTTCCGCGACTCGGCGGGCCACTCGCTCGGCGGCGGGGCGTCCTGGTTCAGCTCAGACACAACCGTGGTCTTCGTTTACCCGTGCGGATCATGCAGCGGCGATCAAGCGCTGGGTCGCGCTCCGGGGATGGCGACCGTGTTCGCGACCAGCCAGGGCAAGACGGGGCAGGCGACGATCACCGTCGGCCGCGCGACCCCCGTTGCCACGGTCACGGTCGTCCCCGGCAGCGCCAGCCTTACTGGCGGGGACAACGCCACGTTCACGGCGCAGCTCCGCGACGCGGCCGGTAACATCCTGAGTAACCGGTCGGTGTCGTGGTCCAGCACCGATGCCTCGATCGTGGAGATCACGAGCGTGAACGGTCCCTCAGCCACGATCCTCGCCCGCGCAGCCGGCCTCGCCTCGCTGCGCGCGACCAGTGAGGGAAAGACCGGCGAGGCGAGCATCAGCGTCGCCGCCCCGGCGCCCGTGGCCACGGTGACCGTCGTGCCCAACACCGCGGACCTGGCGGTTGGAGACAGCGGCGTGACGTTTCGGGCTGACCTGCGCGACGCCGCGGGCAATTTACTCACCAACCGGGCCGTCTCCTGGTCCGCCAGCGACAACTCGATCATCAGCGTGAGCGGCTCCGGGGCACTGGTGCTCGTCCAGCCTCGGGCCGTGGGGAGTGCCGTCTTGCGCGCCACGAGCGAGGGCAAGACGGGCCAGGCGACGATCACCGTGCACTAAAGCGGGGGCTCGCCCCGGAACGCGACCGCCGATAGCTTGCGAGTTCTCCCGTTTCCACCCGGAGGATTCGTGCGCTGCACCCCGCTCCTCGCGCTGGTCCTGGCGGTCGCCTGCGCGCACCCGCCTCGCGCGGCCGCGCCTCCCCAGCCCGGCCTGTTCGGCCCTTCCTCTCAGCCCGTCCTCTTGCCCCCGCGGCAGTTCGAGCCGGACGTGCCCCGCACGGACGCCCAGTGGCGTGCCGTGGGGCGCGAGGCGGCGGCCCTGCTGTCGCAATTTGTCGCGATCAACACCACCAATCCGCCCGGCAACGAGCTCCAGACAGCGCACTGGCTGAAGGCGGTGCTGGCGCGTGAGGGCATCGAAGCTCAGGTGTTCGAGCCCCAGGCGGGGAAGGCGAACCTGTACGCCCGCCTCAAGGGAGACGGCAGCGCGCGGCCCCTCATCCTGCTCAACCACATGGACGTCGTGCTCGCGAGCCCGGAGTACTGGACGGTCGCCCCGTTCTCGGGCGTCGTGCAGGACGGGTACGTCTGGGGACGCGGCGCGCTCGACATGAAGGGCGAGGCGATCACGCAGCTCATGACGCTGCTCATGCTCAAGCGCGCCGGGGTGCCGCTCAAGCGCGACGTGATCTTCCTCGCGACGGCGGACGAAGAGATCGGAGGCGGCGTCGGTGCGGGCTGGTTTGTCGAGCATCACCGCGACGTCGTGCAGGACGCCGAGTTCCTCCTCAACGAAGGCGGTACGATCCGCACGGACGCGAACGGACGAATCGAGTACTACGGGGTGGGGACGACGGAGAAGTCGCCCTTCTGGCTGAACCTGACGGCGCACGGCACCCCTGGCCACGGGTCGCGCCCCACGCCGGACAACCCCGTCCACCGGCTGGTGCGAGCGCTGTCTCGCATCGCCGCCTATCAGACGCCGCTCGTGGTGACTCCCGCGGTGGAGCGCTACTTCCACGATCTGTCCACCATCGAGACGGACCCCGGGCGGCGTGCGGCGCTGGGGGACGTGCGCGCGGCGCTGCGCGACACGGCCGCGGTTCGCTTCCTCACCGGCGACCTCACCTACAACGCACTGCTCCGCAACACCATCTCGATCACGGGCCTTCAGGGCAGCGACAAGACGAACGTCATTCCACCGCTGGCGCGCGCGGCGCTGGACGTCCGGCTCCTGCCGGGCCAGGACCCGCAGGCCTTCCTCGCCGACGTGGTGCAGGTCGTAAGTGACTCGGGCGTCGAGATCGCTCCGCAGGGTCCGACGTGGCCCGCAACGGAGAGCCCGACCGAGACAGAGCTGTTTCGCGCCATCGTGGCCGCGGCGCGCGAGCGCACACCCGACGCGCTTGTCACCACGCCGCCCCTCACCGGCTTCACGGACAGTCATTACTTCCGGCGCCTGGGCATCGCGAGCTACGGCCTGTCGCCGTTCCCTCTGAGTCAGGCGGAGTCGCGCGGCGTGCACGGCAACAATGAGCGGGTGAGCCTCGACGACCTCGCGTTCGGGGTGCACTTCATGTACGACGTCGTCGCGCGTATCGCGGCGAAGTGATCGGGCTGTTCCTCCATCCTCGCCGTTACCCGCCCGCGCGGGAGCGGCGCCCGCCGCTACTCGAGCGCCTCACCAAGCGACCGCTCGGGTGGGTGGCTGAGCGGCTGGCGCGTCGGCTCATCCGCTGGGATCGCGCCCGGCTCGAGACACCGGACATCGCGGTCCCCGTAAAGGGCCTCCCCCCCGGGCTCAGGGGCTACCGCCTGGCGCTGGTCACCGATCTGCACCATGGTCCCGCCGTGCCCACGTGGTGGCTTGAGCGCATGGCCGACCGGGTGCGGGAGCTCGACACCGATCTCGTGGTGCTGGGCGGCGATTTCGTCAGCCACGCCCGCGGCGACATCGACGGCCTCGAGCGGGTCCTGGCGCGCTTCCGCGGGCGCGACGGCGTGGTGGCCGTGCTCGGGAACCACGACCACTGGGTGGACCCCGACCAGGTCGCGGCCGCGGTCGAGCGCAGTGGCGCGACGCTGCTCCACAACCGGCACCGGCTCATCCGTCGGGGAGCGGCGGTGCTGGCGGTCGGCGGCGTGGACGACTTCACCCACGGAGCCGTCCGGCCCGACGAGGCGTTCTCCGGCGTCGCGCCGGACGTGCCGCGCGTGCTCGTCTCGCACAATCCCGATCTCATCGAATACCTGCCCTTGGGCCTGCGGGTGGACGTGATGCTGGCGGGACACACGCACAATGGCCAGGCGCACCTGCCGCTCCTCGGGCCGATCACGGCGCCGTCGCAGTTCGGCCGGAAATACCTGCATGGGCTGAAGCAGGTGGGGCAGTGCTGGCTCTACGTCTCGGCGGGCGTGGGCAGCGCGTGGATCCCGCGGTGGGGCAACCCCCCCGAGCTCCCGGTGATTCGGCTGACGACGGCTACTTGAGGGAGACGACGAACCGGACGAGCACGGTTTCCGCCGTCTGGGGCGCGACCGTACAGAAGCAGTCGACGCCGATCAGGCGCTTGACACCCAGTACCTCCGCCTCCGCGATGCCCGGCACGTCCCGATAGGTGATCTCGAGCGTCGTGCCGTCGATGATCCGGTACGCCACGGGGCGTCCGAGGAGGCGATGATGCGGATCGATCCGGCCGAGCCCCTCGCTGAGGCGGTGCTGAATCGCGGCGGCCTGCGCGCGCTGCGGCGTGGGAACTTCGATCATGGGCGAGCCCGGCGGCGGTTCGCGAGCACCGCGGTGGCGTTTCGCCGCATCCCGGCGACCCCGGGGCGCTCGAACGGCGTGTCGCCGAAGCGGCGTTGGAACGACTCCGGGTTCCCGTCGAGCAGCGCCGTGAGATCCGGCTCGGCAACTTCGGGGCGCACGCGGAACTCGACGTCGCGCGTCGGACGCGCGAACTTCACGTTCCACGGACAGACGTCCTGGCACACGTCACATCCGAACAGCCACTCGCCCACGAGCCGCTGCTCGGCAGCGCCGAACTCGGCGGCGTGCTCGATGGTCAGGTAGGAGATGCAGCGCCGCGCGTCGAGCACGCCCGGGGCGACGAATGCGCTCGTCGGACATGCGTCCAGACAGGCGCGGCAGGTGCCACAGCGATCCGCCTCGAACGGCAGATCAGGGGCGAGCTCCGCGTCGGTCAGCACCACGCCGATAAAGGTGAACGAGCCCCGGTCGGGGTCGATCAGCATCATGTTCTTGCCGATCCAGCCGAGCCCGGCCCGCTGCGCCAGCTCCCGCTCGGGGAGGGGTCCCGCGTCGACATAGCAGCGGGCTTTCGCGCCGGGAACGATCTCGCGAACCGCGGTGGCCAGCCGCTCGAGACGGCGACCGAGCACGCCGTGATAATCCGTGGACCAGGCGTACTGCGCCACTTTGCCGAGGGCTGGACTGACCCCGGGCGCAAGCCCGGGGTGAGCAGAGCCATGGAAGTAGTTCGTAAGCGTGACGACGGCGACCTTCGCACCGGGCATGATGCGCGCGGGGTCCTTTCGCTTCTCCGCCTGGCGGTGCAGATACGTCATGGTGCCTGCGTAGCCAGCGTCGAGCCACTCGTCGAGCTCGCGGGCGTGCGCGTTCGGTTCGAGTGAGGCGATGCCTACCGCATCGAAACCCAGTTCGGCCGCTCGACGCTTCACCGCGACGGTTTCGCGTGACGTATCTGCGCGACCCTTCTGCTCGACGTCTTTTTTCATACGTGCATGGTCTCGCGTCGCCACCTCGCGAAGCGGACGACGTCCTCGAGCGGCGGCACTGCGTCCTCGTCGCCGTAGGCGGTGAACATGCGCCATCGCACATAGTCGCGCGGCGGCAGCGGCAGGAACGGCGGGCGTCGGTACCAGTCCCGCGCCCGAAAGCTCCAGGTGAGGCGCACGAGGTCGAGCGCGAGCCGCGGGTTCGCGAGGGCCCGCAGTGCGAGGCGCGCGGTGAGCGTCGGCCAGCCGGCGGAGGCTCTCATGGCAGTGAATTTACTCGCGAGGCGTGCCCAGCGCGCTTTTCCTCCTGTATATTGACCGCCTATGACGCTCGCCAGCGGTCTCGACGCCGGCGCATCCGCCGGGGCCCATTCGCTCGCCCGCTATCGGAGCGAGTTCCCGATCTTCCGGGACGCGGTGTATTTGAACACCTGCTCGCTCGGCGCGCTCGGTGAACGCACGCGCCGCCGCATAACGGAGTTCATCGATCTGTGGCAGGCCCGCGGGGCGTCCGCCTGGTACGACGTGTGGTGGGCGGCCCTCGCGGAGCTGCGAGCGCGCTACGCGCGGATCGTCGGCGCGAGCCCCGAGGAGATCGCGCTCGCGCCCAGCGTTTCGGTGGCGCTGTCCGCGGTGGCGGAGGCGTTGGACTACCGGCGCCGTCCCAAGGTCGTGGTCACGTCGCTCGATTTTCCCACGGTCGCCTACCAGTGGCTCGCGAAGCGGCCCCCCCCCCACGGCGTGGAGCTGGTGGTGGTCGAGAGCCCGGACCAGGTCTCGGTGCCCGTCGAGGCCATCGCCCGCGCAGTGGATGACCGGACCGCCCTCGTCGCGACGTCGCACGTCTACTTCACGAGCGGAGCAATCCAGGACATCAAGCGCGTGGCGGATGCCGCACGCCGGTGCGGCGCCTTGACCCTGGTCGACGCCTACCAGTCGGTGGGACAGGTGCCTGTGGACGTGAAGGCCGCAGGCGTGGACTTTCTCACGGCGGGCGGGCTCAAGTGGCTGCTCGGCGGGCCGGGGATCGTGCTGCTGTACGTTCGCGACGAGCTGGCGCGGCGGCTCGCGCCGGCCATCGCCGGGTGGTTCGGCCACAAGGACCAGTTCGCCTTCGACCCCCGCGCGCTCGAGCTCCACGACGACGCCCGACGGTTCGAGCTCGGCACACCGGCGCTTGCGGCGGTATACGCGCAGCTCGGGGGCCTCGATTACATCGACGAGATCGGCGTCCCGGCCATTCGCCGGGTGACGTCGGGACTCACCGAGGACCTGGTCGCGCGGGCGCGGGACCACGGCTTCCGGCCCAAGGTGGCGTCCCGCGCCGAGGATCGCTCGGCGATCGTGATGCTCCCCGCGGCCGACCCGGCGGCGGGCGTGCGACATCTCGCCGCCGGCGGGATCATCGCGGACGCCCGACCGGGACACGTCCGTCTCTCTCCTTTCTTCTATAACCTGCAGGACGACCATGTCTCAGCGCTCGAGCGGCTCGCAAGGCACACCGGTCACTGAGGACGAACGCCTCCTCGCGCAAGGTCCCCGCGAGCGGCGGGGGTTCGTCAAGACGGACTCGTGGCGGGTCCTGCGGATCATGGGGGAGTTCGTCGAAGGGTTCGACACCCTCTCCGACGTATACAACGCCGTCACGGTGTTCGGGTCGGCGCGCACCAAGCCGGACGACCCCTACTACGAGAAGGCCGTGGAAACCGCGCGCATGCTCGCGGAGGAGGGATTCCCGATCATCACGGGGGGCGGCCCCGGGATCATGGAGGCCGCGAACCGCGGGGCCCAGGAGGGAAACGGCCTGTCGATCGGCTGCAACATCGAGCTGCCGTTCGAGCAGGGGCTCAATCCCTACGTCGAGCGCTCGATCAACTTCCGCTACTTTTTCGTCCGTAAGACGATGTTCGTCAAATACTCGACCGCGTTCATCGTCTTCCCCGGGGGATACGGGACGATGGACGAGCTGTTCGAGGCGCTCACGCTGATTCAGACCGGGAAGGTGAAGCACTTCCCCGTGATCCTGTTCGGAGAGGAATACTGGGCGGGCCTCGCGGAGTGGCTGCGGGACCGCGTGGCGGGGGAGGGCAAGATCGCCACCACCGACCTCCGGCTCTTCACCGTCACCGACAGCCCGCGAGAGGCCGTCGCGACCGTCCGACAGGCACGGGAGCGCCGCAGCAAAGCCTATCCGGTCGAGACCCAACGCGACGCGGAGGTGCCATGACCACACGCAAAGACTTCTTGCGCGGCCAGCGCATCGATCCGAAGCCCATCACCGGCCGCGAGACGGTCCCCGAGCTGGTGGACAATGCGTTCCTCGCGTATAACTCGGGCCGCCTCGCCGAGGGGTGCCGCCTGTTCACGGAGCTGATGCTCGAGGACGACGTCACCGTCGGCATGAGCCTCACCGGCGCCATGACGCCCGCGGGCCTCGGGATGTCGACGATCATCCCGCTCCTCGAGGCGGGGTTCATCGATTGGGTCGTCTCGACCGGCGCGAACCTGTATCACGACGCGCACTTCGGGTTGGGGCTGACGATGCACCGGGGGACGCCCTTCGCGGACGACGTGGAGCTGCGCGAGGAGGGCGTCGTCCGCATCTACGACATCTTCTTCGACTACGAGGTGCTGCTGTCGACCGACGCCTACATCCGGGAAGTGTCGGCGGGCCCGGAGTTCCAGCGCCCCATGAGCACGGCGGAGTACCACTACCTGCTGGGCGGCTACATCCTCGAGCGCGAGAAAGCCCTGGGGATCTCGCGGAAATCGGTGCTCGGCGTGGCGCACCAGTGCGCGGTGCCGATGTACACGTCGTCCCCGGGGGACTCATCCATCGGGATGAACGTGGCCGAGCAGGCGCTCACCGGATCGCAGCTGCGCTTCGACCCCAGCGCGGACGTGAACGAGACGTCGGCCATCGTCTTCGACGCCAAGACCCACGGCGGCAAAAGCGGCGTCCTGATCATCGGCGGCGGCAGCCCGAAGAACTTCGTGCTGCAGACGGAGCCGCAGATCCAGGAAGTGCTGGGCATCAGCGAAAAGGGCCATGACTACTACCTCCAGATGACCGACGCACGCGCCGATACGGGCGGCCTGTCGGGGGCGACACCGGCCGAGGCCGTGAGCTGGGGGAAGGTGGACCCCGACAAGCTGCCGGGCACGGTGGTGTGCTACCTCGACAACACCGTCGGCTTCCCCATCCTCGCCGCGTACGCGCTCGCCAAGCGGAAGAAGCGGCGGCTCAAGCGACTGTACGCCCGGCGCGAGGAGATGATGCGGCAGCTCACCGAGGCGTACCAGGAGGCGAAGGCGGACCGCGACGCGCGCGCGGAGGGGACGACTGTCGGGCGTAGACCCTGAGCGCGGCGCCCCCGGCGCCCCCCCTCCCGCGGGCACGTCCCGGGCGTACGCCGCGTACGCCCTGGGGCTGTTGACGCTCATCAACCTCCTCAACTACACCGACCGGAACGTCGTCTTCGCGCTGTTCGAGCCGATCAAGCGGGAGCTCGTCCTGTCGGACCAGCAGCTCGGCTGGCTGGGGTCCGCCTACGTGATCGTCCTCTCGCTCGCGGCGCTGCCGCTCGGCGTGCTCGGGGACTTGAAGTCCCGGCGCGCCGTGATCGCGTTCGGCGTCGGGCTGTGGAGCGCGTTCACCGCCCTGGGCGCGACCGTGAGCCGCTTCTGGCAGCTCCTGGTGTGCCGCTCGCTGGTGGGGGTGGGGGAAGCGGGCTACGGGCCGGCCGCCCAGGCGTTGCTCGCCGAGTTCTTCCGGGGCAAGCGCCGCGCCTTTGCGCTCGGGATCTACTCGGTCGGGATGGCGTTCGGCGGCGTGCTCGGGATCTGGCTCGGCGGCGTGCTCGCCGCTCGCTACGGCTGGCGCGTCGCCTTTGTCGCCCTCGGCGCCCCCGGCTTTCTCCTCGCCCTGCTCGCGTCCCGGCTGCACGAGCCGCGCCGGCGCCCGCCCCCGACGATCCGCGCCACGGTCGAGAGCTGGTACGCGCGTGGGCGCGTGGGGGCCCGCGAGGCGCTGCGGCTCGGCGCGCCGCTCATCTGGTTGACGCTCGCGGGCGCGGCGCTCTCCGGCGTGCTCGATCGGTTCGAGGGACTGCCGCGCGGCCTCGATACCGCGATGTTCGCCGCCTGCGTGAGCATCGGCATCGTGTGGACGGTGTTCCGGCTCGTGCCGGTGGCGGTCCGCGGCACGAACGAAGCGACCGAAGTCGCCGCCACGGCCTTCGGCGATTTCCTCCAAGCCGCCGGGACCGTGCTCCGCACACCGACGCTGATCTGGATGTTCGTGGGCGGGGCGCTCGTCACCTTCGCCGTGAACGGCCTGATTGCCTGGGCGCCGAGCTTCCTGGAGCGCACCCACGGTCTTCCGGTCGCCGCCGTGGGACGGCACTTCGGCGTGTGGGGACTCGCCGGCGGGGCGCTGGGCGCGTTGTTCGGCGGCCGGACGGGGGACTGGCTGCTCACGCGGTGGAGCGGAGGGCGGGTCGTCGTGTCCGGCGCGGGATTCGTGCTCGGCGGGCCGGTCTGCGCCGCGTTGCTCCTGATCGACGAGCTCCGGCTCTTCGTCCCGCTCCTGTTCGGGACGTTCTTCCTCTACTCATGGTACAATGGGCCGCTGTCGGCCGTGATCCTCGACGTGGTGCCCGCGGCCGTCCGCGCGTCGGTGCTCGGCGCGTACGTGCTGTTCTCGCACCTCGCCGGCGACGCGATCGCGCCGCCGCTCATCGGCTACCTGTCCGACCGCATCGGCCTGCGGCCCGCGATGTTGCTGTTACCGACAGCCGGAGCCGTGGGGGGGTTGGTGATCCTGATCTCGCTCAGCACGGTGGGGCGGGATATGGCGCGGGTGAAAGTATGAATGCGGAGTGCGGAGTGCGGAATGCGGAATTGCAGTGGCAGGTCGGTCGGCGAGCGACACTCGTCCCGCCACTCCGCATTCCGCATTCCCCATTCCGCATAGGGCGGGGAGGGGCGGGGCGGTGAAGATCGCCGTCGTGTTCGACACCCTGCACCCCGACTGGGAGGACGCCGACTACAAGAAGGAAGTCGACGCGAAGGTCGAGGAGGCGGAGTACGACGTGGGCCGGGCGCTGATGGCCCAGGGACACGAGGTCCTGATGGTCGGCGTCGCCGACCAACTGGCGCCGGTGCTCGAGCGACTGGCCACGTTCCAGCCGAAGCTCGTGTTCAACGGGTGCGAGTCGTTCCGCGGGCACGCCCGGCACGAGTACGCGCTCGCCACGGTGCTGGAGATGCACGGCTATCGCTACACCGGATCGTCTCCGACGGGGCTGCTCGTGGCGCGCAACAAGTCGCTCACCAAGAAGATTCTCGCCCACCACGAGATCCGGGTGCCGGCGTTCGCCGAGTTTCGCCCGGGGGAGAAGCCGGTGCGCCCGTCGGAGCTGCGGTTCCCACTCATCGTGAAGCCGCTCTTGGAGGACGCATCCGTGGGCATCGCGCAGGCCTCGGTGGTGGAGGACGATGAGGAACTCGGGGTGCGGGTGAAGTTCATTCACGAGAAGTTCCAGCAGGCGGCGATCGTCGAAGAGCTGATCGAAGGCCGCGAGCTCTACGTCGGGCTGATCGGGAATGGCACCCTCCAAGTCCTGCCCATCGTCGAGCTGACGTTCGGCGAGGCCGATGGGGAGCATCGCATCGCGACGTACAAGGCCAAGTGGGACGAGGAGTACCGCAAGCGGAAGAAGATCAAGAACGTGTACGCGAAGGGACTGTCGGACGAGGTCGCGGCCAAGATCGCGGACACCTGCACGACGGCGTTCCACGCCTTGTGGCTCCAGGACTATGGGCGCGTGGACCTGCGGCTGACCCACGACGACGCCGTCTACGTCCTGGAGGTGAACCCCAACCCGTTTCTCGCGCAGGAGAACGAGATGGCGGATGCGGCCGAGAAGGCGGGGATGAGCTATGACGCCTTCATTCAGCGGATCGTGGAAGAGGCGCTGGCGCGTGGCTCCGCGTAAGCGCGAGGTCCCGACGCCCGAGCTGCGCTGTCCCACGTGCGCGGCGGAGGTGCAGCGCTTCTGGTCGAACTGCTCGAACTGCGGCCGCCGCCTCGAGTGGCGCGACACCACCAAGGAGACCGGCGCGGAGTGCTACTACTGCGGCTGGGTCGTGTCGGACAGCTTCTCGTACTGCCCCTGGTGCGGTCGCGACATCGCTGACCGGGCCTCGAGCCCCGAGCCGCTCAAGGCCCCGAAGGGGTTCAAGTACCACCGGCGCTGCCAGTGGGGCTGCGGCGGCGGCGTGATGTACCCGATGCGCTTGTGCCCCTGGTGCGGGCGCCCGCAGAAGTGGCGCTACCAGGAGTTCCAGAACATCTGCCCGCACTGCAACAAAGGCGTGAACGACTGGATGGACGTCTGCCCGTGGTGCGGCGAAGACGCCACCGGGCGCGACTTGATCCGCCAGGCGTTGCGGCGGGTGCGACAGCTCCTGGTCGTCGGCCGCCTGAAGGGTTGGAACTACCGGGTGCTGCTGCGGCCGGGTGTTTCCGGCGTGACGCACCGGACACCCAAGATCATCGAGATCGAGCGCCGGTATGTGACCGGCAAGCGGCGGCGTCGCGACGAGATCTCGTGGAACATGCTGAGCGGGTTGATTCTACACGAGCTGGGCCACTCCTTCCTCTATCACAACTGGTCGTTCACCCGGACGGGGCGGTTCCGCCGGGCGTTCGGGGAGGTGCGCAAGGCGTACCGCGTCGCCGACTCGAAGTGGGTCGACTTCGAGCGCCGGGGCGTCACGACCACGCTCCCGAATTACGTCACTGCGTACGCCGCTACGCACCCGCAGGAAGACTTCGCCGAGACGTTCCGGTTCTACGTGGCGCGGCGGGGGCGGTTGCGCGAGCTGTTCGCCGAGTTCGGTCGGAAACGCAAGGGCGTGCCGGTGTTCGAGAAGTTCCTCGTGCTGCACGACTTTATCCGGAGCCTCCGAGGATGGAGCTGAGCGGCGTTATATTATAGCCATGGCCCTGATGCGTACGTCGAATCCAGCCCTGAATGCGAAGACCTTTGCCGATGTCCGGCGCGACCCCACCGCACCGGCGATGACGGTCGAGGGCACGGTGAACCGGACGGCGTTCCTGTTGTTCCTCGTCGTCGTCCCTGCCGCGTGGGTGTGGGCGCAGGTCCGCACGGCGCTCGATCCGGCGGTGGCGGGCCCGTGGATCCTGGGCGGCGCGATCGGCGGCTTGCTGGTCGCCCTCGTCACGATCTTCAAGAAGGAATGGTCGCCGGTCACGGCTCCCATCTATGCCGCGCTCGAAGGCTTGGCGCTGGGCGGCCTGTCGGCGGTCCTCGAGACCAGGTATCCCGGAATCGCCATGCAGTCGGTGGGCCTCACGTTCGCGACGCTGGCGGCGATGCTCCTGGCCTATCGCTCAGGGCTCATCAAGCCGACGGAAAAGTTCAAGCTCGGCGTCGCCGCCGCGACCGGCGCGATCGCCCTGTATTACCTGATCGGGCTTGGCCTGTCGCTCTTCGGGATCGCGATGCCGTTCCTCCAGGGCAACAGCACGGCCAGCATCGTGGTCAGCGGGATCATCGTCGTCGTGGCGGCGCTGAACCTGATCCTCGACTTCGACTTCATCGAGTCAGGCGCGGCCGCCGGGGCGCCCAAGTACATGGAGTGGTACGGCGCCTTCGGCCTGATGGTCACACTGATCTGGCTGTACCTCGAGATCCTCCGCCTGCTCGCCAAGTCCCGCAGCCGGCGCTAACCGGTCAGGGCTCGCCGACCGCCGCCGCTTCCTTGGCGAAGGCACGCGATCGCTCCACCAGTTCCAGGTAAGCCGCCACCTCTTCGGCACGGCGCTGAGCGTCCCACCCGAGGGGCTCCGCCAGCCAGTCCGCGACGGCGCTCGCCGCCGGGACCGCCTGGTCGCGGGTCGCGTAGAACAGATGCAGCCGCCGCACCAGCACATCCGAGAGGCGGACCGCCATCTCACGCTCCACCGCGTGCGCCACCTCGGCCCACAGCGCCGCCCGCCCGGCGACGATGGGTCGTCCCAGCGCGCGGTCCCGGTCCACCAGGTTGAGAACCGCGGCCGCTTCGCTGCCGTAGGCCTCGACGAGATGGCGGGCCGTTCGCTCCGACGCCCCCCGCTCCATGGCCGCCTTGACGAGTCCCTCCAGATCGGCCGTCTCGCCTCCCGGGAGGGGCAGCCGGTCCGTCGGCACGCGGGGGGCTCGGGGACGGCCGTCCAACTCGCGCAGGCGGGCCGCGACTCGATCCACCAGGTCGCGGGCCATGACACGGTAGGTGGTGAGCTTGCCCCCGGCGACCGTCAACAGACCGCTCGCGCTCGCGACCACGCGGTGCTCGCGCGAGGACGCCGACGGCGTGACGTCCCGCGGCGGTCGCAGCAGGGGTCGCAGGCCGACCCAGCTGGCGATGATGTCCGCCGGGGCGAGTCGCGCGTGTGGGAAGAACGCGTTGGCCGACCGCAGCAGGTAGACGACGTCGTCCGCCGTGGCGCGCACCTCGTCGGGGGACGCGTCCTCGTCAGTGTCCGTCGTGCCAATGTAGCTCAGATCGCCCCACGGCAGCACGAACATCACGCGCCCGTCGATCGGCGACGTGAGCGTGACCGCCCGCGTGTGCCCGACGCGCTTGCGGGGCACCGCCACGTGCACGCCTTTGGTGGGCCGCAGCAGAGGCTCCGCCCTGGCGTCATCGAGGCGCCGCACGCGGTCGACCCACGGCCCGGTCGCGTTCACGACCACGAGCGCCCGTACCGTCGAGGCGCGGCCCGTCAGTCCGTCGCGCACCGTCGCGCCGCCCACCCGGCCGTCCGGCTTGATGAGCGCCGTGACCGCGGCGTAGCTCGCGACCAGGGCCCCCGCCTGCGCGGCGCTGCGCATGTTCGCGATCACGAGACGGGCGTCGTCGGTCTGCGCGTCGTAATACAGGGCCGCGCCCTTCAACTCCTTGTCCCGCAGCCCGGGCTCGAGACGCTGGGTGGCCTTGCGTCCCAGCCAGCGGTGCGCCCTCACGTTGTGGAACGCCGCGAGCAGATCGTACACCCACATCCCCGCGCGGAGTTTCCAGGCGGGGACCCGCGCTCCGCGGTACACCGGAAACAGGAACGGCAGGGGATGCACCAGATGCGGCGCGATGCCAAGCAGCACGCGACGCTCGCGGCTCGCCTCGAACACGAGGCGAAACTCGCCTTGCTCGAGATAGCGGATCCCGCCGTGGATGAGCCGCGATGAAAGCGATGAGGTGCCGCCCCCGAGATCGCCCTTGTCCACCACCGCCGTGCGAAAGCCTCGGAGCGCCGCGTCGCGGGCGATCCCGGCACCCGTGATCCCGCCCCCGATGACGAGGACATCGACCGGCTCGGCCGACATCGATGCGAGTGCGACGGCGCGCGTGCGATGCGAAAAGGGTATTTCGCTCGTCGACGTTCTCCAGCTTGGCCCGGCAGCGGGCTCGGGGTAGGTTTCGGGACTGCACCCCCGGTCCCCCTCTCCCGCGTTGCGGAGAGGGGAACCGGGGGTGAGGCCCAACGCCGAGGAGAATGTAATGCCGGTTGCCAACGGACGTCGCGTGGCGGTGATCGCCGGTTGCCGTACGCCGTTCTGCAAGTCGGGGACGGTGCTGAAGGACGCCCGGGCCGTGGACCTTGCCCGGTTCGTGGCGCGCGAGCTGCTCGAGCGCACGAACCTGGACGGCGCCGACGTGAATGCCGTGATCTTCGGGCAGGTGGTCCCGTCGGCGCTCGTCCCGAACGTCGCTCGCGAGGTGAGCCTCCTGCCCCAGTTCCCCAAGGAAATCCCCGCCTACTCCCTGAACCGCGCCTGCGCGTCCTCCGGACAAGCCGTGGCCAATGCGTACGATGAGATCGTGCTCGGCGATGCCGAGGTCGTGCTCGCGGGCGGGGTGGAGTCGCTCTCCGACATCCCGATCCTCGCCTCGCGCCGCCTCGCCGACATCCTGGTGGAGGCGAGCAAGGCCAAGTCCTTCGGCGCGCGGCTCCGCACGCTCAGTCGGATCCGGCCGCGGGACCTCGTTCCCGTCTCACCCGCCATCGCCGAGCCGTCGACCGGCGAGACGATGGGCCAGTCGGCGGAGAAGATGGCCAAGGAGAACCACATCTCGCGCGCCGCACAGGATCGCTGGGCGCTCCGCAGTCACGAGCTCGCGGCCCGGGGGACCGACGACGGTCGGATCCCGGCGGAGATCGTCCCGTGGTTCCCGCCCCCCGTGGGAGGGCGCGCGGGCGACGCCGTGGTTACCCAGGACAACGGGATCCGCCGGGACACGTCGCTCGAGCAGATGGCCAAGCTCAAACCGGTCTTCGACCGCCGCTACGGCAGCGTCACCGCGGCCAACTCCTCCCCGCTCACCGACGGGGCGTCCGCGGTTCTGCTCATGCGCGACTCGGCGGCGCGCGCGCTCGGCTACACGCCGCTCGCCTACGTCCGCGCGTACGCGGTCGCGGCGGTGGATCCCGGGTGGCAGCTCCTCCAGGCGCCCATCTTCGCCGTCCCCAAGGCGCTCGAGCGCGCGGGAATCGAGTGGAAGGACCTCGGGGTGATCGAGGTCCACGAGGCGTTCGCCGCGCAGGTGCTCTCGAACCTCCAGGGATGGGCGGCGCTGGGCTGGGAGATCAACGAGGACATCATCAACGTGATGGGCGGCTCCATCGCCATCGGCCATCCGTTCGGCGCGACCGGCACGCGGCTCGTCACCACGCTCGCGAGCGAAATGGCCCGCCGGGACGTGCAATTCGGCCTCCTGTCGATTTGCGCGCAGGGGGGAATGGGTCTCGCCATGGTGCTGGAGCGCCGCTGATGGCCCCGGGGGCGGCCCTCACCTGGGAGCTCGCCGACGGCGTCGCCGTCGTCACCTTCGACCTGAAGGGTGAGCCCGTCAACAAGATCTCGGCTGCGGTGAAGCAGGACCTGCTCGCGACGTTTGAAGCGCTGGCGCACGACACCGCCGTGCGGGCCGTCGCCTTCTTCTCGGGAAAGCCCGAAAACTTCATCGCGGGGGCCGACATCGAGGAGTTCGTCCGGCTCACCACCGCCGCGGAAGCCGAGCGGCTCTCGGCCGAGGGGCAGGAAATGCTGGGGCGCGTGGCCCGCTTCCCCAAGCCGATCGCGGTCGGGATCCACGGTGCGTGCCTCGGCGGCGGGCTCGAGTTCGCGCTCGCCTGCGGGTACCGCGTCGCCTCCGATCACCCCCGGACCCAGCTCGGCCTCCCGGAGGTGCAGCTCGGCATTCTCCCGGGGGCGGGCGGCTGCCAGCGGCTCCCGCGGTTGATCGGCGCCCGCGCGGCGCTCGACATCATCCTCGCGGGCAAGGTCGAGAACGCCCGGAAGGCGTTCCGTCTGGGCATCGTGGACGAGCTGGTGCATCCCGCCATCCTCAAAGACGTCACCATCGCTGCAGCGCAGCGCATGGCGGGCGGCTGGCGCCCGCGGCGCAAGCGGCCGGGCGGGTTCCGGGGGTGGCTGCTCGACGGCAACCCGCTGGGCCGGCGGCTGGTCTTCCGGGCGGCCCGGAAGCAAGTCCTCGCGCAGACACGCGGCAACTACCCGGCACCGCTCGCCGCGCTGGAGGCGGTCGAGCACGGGCTCACGCACCGCATGGCGGAGGGGCTGAAGCGCGAGGCGCAGCTCTTTGGCCAACTCGCCGTCACCGACGTCTCGCGCAAGCTGGTGCAGATCTTCTTCGCCACTACCGCCCTCAAGAAGGACTTCGGAATCGCCAATCCACCGCCTCCCGCCGTCGTGAGCCGCCTCGGGGTCGTGGGCGCGGGGTTCATGGGGTCGGGCATTGCGGGCACCGCGATCGCTCAAGCGGGTGTGGACGTGCGTATGAAGGACGCCGATCTACCGCGGGTTGCGAAGGGGCTGGCCGCCGCGCGCGAGATCCTCGACGACCGGCTCACGCGACGGCGCATCACGCCCCACGAGCACGCCCGACTCGTCGCGCTGCTGTCGGGGAGCGATCACTACACCGGGTTCGGCCGCGCCGAGCTCGTGATCGAGGCGGTGTTCGAGGATCTCCAGGTGAAGCAGCAGGTGCTGCGCGAGGTCGAAACGGCGACGGCGCGAGACGCGGTGTTCGCCTCCAACACGTCGACCATCCCGATACACCGCATCGCCGAGGCCGCGAGCCGGCCGGAGCAGGTGATCGGGATGCACTTCTTCTCCCCGGTCGCCCGGATGCCGCTGCTCGAGGTGATTCCGTCGGCGCGCACCGCGGCGCCGGTGGTCAGCACCGCCGTCGGGTTCGGCCGCCGCATGGGCAAGACCGCCATCGTCGTGAAGGACAGCCCCGGATTCTGGATCAATCGGATTCTCACGCCCTATATGAACGAAGCGGGCTATCTGCTGGTCGAGGGCGTGGCCATCGAAGAGATCGACCGGCTCATGGTCGAGTTCGGATTCCCCGTCGGGCCGATCACGTTAATGGACGAGGTGGGGATGGACGTCGGGGCGAAGGTGGTCGGAGTGATGTACGAGGCGTTCGGCGAGCGGTTCGCGCCGGTCCCCGCGTTCGCAGGCATGGTCAAGAGCGGCCGGCTGGGCCGCAAGGCGGGGAAGGGCTTCTACAAGTACGCCGGCGGCAAGAAGGGGAGCGTCGATCCCGCCGTGTACGAGGTGATCGGCGCCCATCCCAACGGGGGCCCCAGGCCGGCGGAGATCATCCAGCGGCTCGTCCTCGTCATGCTGAATGAAGCGGCGCGCGGGGTGGGGGAGGGGATCGTGCGCACGCCCCGTGACGGCGACATCGGTGCCATCTTCGGCTTCGGGTTCCCACCGTTCCGCGGCGGCCCGCTGCGGCACGCCGACGACCTGGGCGCCGCGCGCATCGTGGGTGAGCTCGAGCGGCTGGCCGAGCGCTACGGCGCCCGCTTCGCGCCGTCCGATGTGCTGCGCGACCAGGCGCACCGCAACGCGAAGTTCTACCCTAACGCCTGACCCCCAGCACCGGCCACCTGATGTTACGCGCCGGCCTCCTGTGGCTCAGCGAACAATCCCGGGTCTTCCGGTTCATCCGCGGGAACGGGTTGGCCCGCCGCTTCGCCGCGCGCTTCGTCGCGGGAGAGACGGTCGAGTCGGGAGTCGCCGCCCTGACGGACCTGAACGCGGCCGGACTCACCGCGACCCTCGACCTGCTGGGCGAATCGGTGCACAACGCCGCCGAGGCGCAGGCCGCCCGAGACACCTATCTCGAAACGCTCGACCGGATCAGGGCCGTCGGGGCCGCTGCCAACGTCTCGGTGAAGCTCACCCAGATGGGCCTCGACATCGACGAGGCGCTGTGCGTCGAGAACATGCGCGCCATCATCGCCCGGGCGAAGGCGCACGGCTCCTTCGTGCGGATCGACATGGAGCAATCCGACTACACCGAGCGCACGCTGCAGCTCTTCAAACGCACGTTCTATCCGGAGTTGGGGAACGCGGTCGGCGTGGTGCTGCAGTCGTACCTGCGGCGCACGGAGCAGGATGTGGAGCAAATGATCGCGCTCGGCGCTCGTGTGCGGTTATGTAAGGGGGCGTATCAGGAGCCGGACACGGTCGCCTTTCCCGACAAGCGCGATGTGGATGCGACCTACGCGCGCTGCCTGGAGCGGCTCATGCTCAAGGGCAACTACCCCGGCATCGCGACGCACGACGCGCGCCTCATCGAGCACGCCAAGGCGTTCGCGCGCGACAAGGGCATCCAGCCGCCGCGCTTCGAATTCCAGATGTTGTACGGGGTGCGGCGCGACCTGCAGCTCGGGCTGCGGCGGCAGGGATACAACGTGCGCGTGTACGTCCCGTTCGGCACCCAGTGGTATCCCTATCTCATGCGCCGGCTCGCCGAGCGTCCGGCGAACGTGGCGTTCCTCGTCGGCAATATGTTGCGGGAGTCCCTACGGCGGAGCTGACGGACGGTACCCTGGGGGGCTATCAGCGTGTGCACGAGCGCGCCCCCGCGTTCTCCGGGAGCGACGGCCAGTCCTACTCTGTGGGGACATACGTGGATGACGCCCCGGATCCCCAGGGCCGCTACGGTGCGGCGCTGCTGTTCGTGCGCTGGTCCGATGCGGGAGATCGTCCGGTCGGCCATCTGGAGACAGAGTACCTGTTCCAGGGCGCGACGCCGGCCGACGCGCTCAACCCGCTGCTCGCCTTGACCCTGCAGGACGTGAAGCGGCACCTCGATGACTGTATCGAAAAACAGGGACGGGGGATGGGGGAAGGGGGACCGGGGTGACCACCGGCGTCGTGCTGGCGCGCATCGGATCCACCTACCGCGTGCACACGGGTGCGGTGGAGGTCACGGCGGTGCTGCGCGGCAAGCTCAAGCACCGTGACGACGACCGCGTAGTGGCGGGAGATGTGGTGGAGCTTGAGCTGCACGCCGACGGGCGCGCCACGATCTCCGCCGTGCGGCCTCGCCGGAGCGTGCTCGCGCGCCGCGCCGCCGGTGAGCGGAGCCCCCGGGCGCAGCCCATCGCCGCCAACGTCGACCAGGTCGTGGTCGTCGCGTCGGCTCGGAGTCCGGAGCCGAGCCCCCGCATGCTCGATCGATTCCTCGTGATCGCGGCGGCGAACCGCATCCCCGCCGTGCTCGTCCTCAACAAGATCGACCTCGACCGGAGCGCGCGCGACGCCCTGCAGCGGCGGTACGGGCCGGCGGGCTACCACGTGCTCGGGACCTCCGTGACGCAGGCGGAGGGCCTGGTGGCGCTGCGTGATCTCTTGCGCGGGCGGGAGTCGGTGCTCGCCGGTCAATCGGGCGTCGGCAAATCCAGCCTCCTGAACGCGCTCGACCCGGGCTTGAACCTCCGCATCGGCGAGATCAGCGAGAAGTGGGATACGGGGAAGCACACGACCCGCGCCGCCCTCGTCGTGCCCGTCGCCACGGGGGGCTATGTCGTGGACACGCCGGGGTTGCGCGAGGTGGGCACGTGGGGGATCGATCCCGAGCGCCTGGCGGTCTACTTCGCCGAGTTCCAGCCCTTCCTCGACCAGTGCCGCTTCGACAACTGCCGGCATCTCGCCGAGCCGGGCTGCGCGGTGCGTCAGGCGGCGGAGCGAGGCGCGTTCGACCCCGATCGTCTCGTGTCCTACCAGCGCATCTACGAGGAAGTCAGCGTGCCTTCCTGGTCCAGCGATCGGCGTCGCGGGAGGTGACCTTTCGCATCATCTCTGCGAAGGCGTCGTCCAAGTCGATCCCCTGCGAGTTGGCGAGGCAGATGACGACGAACAGGACGTCGGCGAGCTCCATCGCGAGCGAGCCCTCCCGCTCGTCCGCCTTCTTCGTTTTCGCTCCGAACCGGTGGTTCACCTCCCGCGCCAGCTCACCGACTTCCTCCGTGAGCCGGGCGAGGTTGGTGAGCGGGGGGAAGTATCCTTCTTTATATTGGCCGATCCACCGATCGACCGTTTGCTGGGCTTCGCGCAGGGACACGGGAGGCTCCGGGCAATCGTGAAGGCCGAGCTGCCGCCGCTCGTCGCGCCGTTCCGCGGAGAGCGGTACGCTGCGAAAGAGTTGAGCGCCCTCATCGCACCCCCGTACGACGTCATTTCCCGGGAGGACCGCACACGCTACGCGGCGCGCGATCCCCACAATATCGCCCATCTCATTCTGCCGGAAGCGCCGTCGGGCGGGGTTAGAGGCGGCGGCGGCGACCGCTACGCGCACGCCGCAACGCTGCTCGCGGCGTGGCGGGAAGCGGGCGTGGTGCGACCGGATCCCGCGGAGTCGGTGTACATCGTCGCGCAGGACTACGCCGTGCCGTCGGGCGAACGGCGTACGCGCATCGGGATGCTGGCCGCCGTGCGGGCCGAGCCGTTCGAAACGCGGCGCGTGCGGCCGCACGAGCAGACGCACGCGGCACCCAAGGCTGACCGACTGGCGCTGCTGCGTGCCACGGCGGCCAACCTCGAGTCCATTTTCCTGCTCGCGCCGGACCCCGACCGGATGCTGGCGCAGGCCCTCGTCAGACGGGCCTCCGGCGTGCCGGCGGCGCGCGCGGAACTCGATGGCGTCGGCATCCGCCTCTGGGTCACGTCGGGCGATCAGGCTGCGGAGCTCGCTCGGCTGGCGGGCCGGGCTCAGCTCTACATCGCCGACGGCCATCACCGCTACGAGACCGCGGTGGCGTACGCTCGGGAGGAGCCGAGCGCCGACCACGTGCTCTCGTTCGTCGTGTCGGCGGGCGATCCTGGCCTCACGATCCTCCCCACCCACCGCATCATCTTCGGCGCGGGGCGCGACGCGACGAAGCTGGTCGCGGCCTGGCGGGAATGGTTCGAGGTCGGGCGGGTAGCGCCGTGCATGGACCGGGTCGAGCGGCTGGCTGAGCTCGGGCGGGAGCGCACCGCGTGCATCGTGGCGTTCCCCGACGCCTATGACGTTACCCTGGTCCTGAAGAACGACGCACCGCTCGACGACGTCCCCGACCTCGCGACGACCCACGCAGTCCGCGCGCTGGACGTGGCCCGGATCGAGTCGCTCGTCGTGCAGCGCATCCTGGGGGCGGGTACCGCGACGCCGTCGCTCGCCTACACGCCCGATCCGCATGCGGCCTTCGATGCGGTCCGGCACGGGCGGGCCGCTGCTGCAGTCCTCCTCAATCCCACGAAAGTGCGGGACGTGTTCGCCGTAGCGGACGCAGGGGACGTCATGCCGCCCAAGTCGACGTACTTCGTACCGAAGGTGCCGAGTGGATTGGTGATTCGAGCGGTCTAGAAGGCGACGGAGCTCCTCTATATTTTCTCCCCATGCCCCCCCCTCGACCCCGCGATCGCATCCTCGGCAATCTCGAGTCCATCTACCGCGAGGCCTACGAGCGCGCGAAGGCTGCCGGCGACCAGGTGCGCATGGCGGATCTCGACGCCGCCTACCAGCGCGAGCAGCTGCTGCTCGAAGTGCTGCTCGACATCCGCGATGCCCTCGCGTCCCTGCCGGCGTCTGCCGAGCCGGGCTCCGGGAAGGCCCCGCGATCCGATCCGATCACCGCGCTCGAGACCATCCACCGCATCACGAAGCTCCGCTGAGGAAACCGCATGCGCCGACGCCTGTCTCTCGGACTCCTCTGCCTGACCGTCGCCGCCTGCTCCCGGAAGGCGGACATCATCATCGCGGGCGGGATGGTCTGGACCGGCCTCTCGACCGGGGCACCCCAAAGGGGTACGGTCGCCCTCGCCGACGGCAGGATCCTCGCGATCGGCGACGACGCGCAGATCGGGCGCTATGCAGGCCCCAAGACCCAGGTCATCCAGGCCGGCGGCGGGCTCGTCCTGCCCGGCTTCACCGACGGACACACCCACTTCATCGACGGCGGGTTCCAGCTCGCGTCGGTGAGCCTGCGCGATGCCGCGACCCCGCAGGAGTTCATCCGGCGCTTGAAGGAATACGCCAAGACGCTGAAGGCCGGCGAATGGATCACGGGCGGCGACTGGGACCACACGCTCTGGGCCGGCCAGCCGCTCCCACGTCACGAGTGGATCGATTCGGTCACGTCCAGCAATCCGGTATTCGTCAGTCGGGTAGACGGCCATGAGGCGCTGGCCAACGCCGCCGCGATGCGCGCGGCGGCGGTCACGCAGGACACCCCGACCCCCTCCGGCGGTGAGATCCTGCGGGACGCGAGGACGGGAGGGCCGACCGGCATCTTCAAAGACCGGGCGCTCGATCTCATCGGCCGCGCGATCCCCGACCCGTCGCCGGCCCAGCGTGACTCGGCCCTCGCCCGCGCGCTTGCCTATGCCGCCTCGCTGGGCGTCACCGCCACCTCCCACGTATCCGCGTCGTGGGCCGATCTCGCGAGCTATCGCCGCATCGAGCGCGCGGGCCGGCTCACGGTGCGGGCGGCGCTCTATCTCCCTCTCGATTCCTGGCGGGCAGTCGCCGAGACCGTGAGTCGTTCGAACCGCGGTGACGACTGGGTGAAGATCGGCGGGCTCAAAGGCTACATGGACGGCTCGGCGGGGTCCCGCACCGCGTATTTCTTCGAGCCCTACAGCGATTCGGCGGGCTACCATGGGCTGCTGCAACACCCGGAGGCGGACATGCGCCGCTGGATCGGCAGCGCCGACTCGGCGGGACTGCAGGTCGCCGTCCACGCGATCGGTGACCACGCCAACGCCATCCTCTTGTCCATCTACGATAGCGTGGCACGGGCACACGGGGCGCGCGACCGGCGCTTCCGGGTCGAGCACGCCCAGCACCTGCGCCCGCAGGACATTCCCCTCTTCGGAAAGCTCGGCGTGATCGCCTCGGTGCAGCCCTATCACGCCATCGATGACGGCCGCTGGGTGGAGCGGCGCATCGGGCCGGTACGCATCAAGACGACCTACCCGTTCCGCACACTGCTCGACACGGGCGGCAGGCTCGCGTTCGGGTCGGACTGGACGGTCGCGCCGCTCGACCCGATCCTTGGCGTGTACGCGGCGGTCACGCGCCGCACACTCGACGGCAGGAACCCGGACGGGTGGGTGCCGGAGCAGAAGATCTCGGTGGGTGAGGCGCTGCGTGCGTACACTGCGGGCAACGCCTATGCGACATTCGACGAGGCCAAACGGGGCACGCTCGCACCGGGCGGTGATGCGGACCTGGTCGTGCTGGACCGCGATCTCTTCACCATCCCACCCGATTCGCTCGATCGGGCGCGGGTGCGCTACACGATCGTGGGCGGCCGGGTGGTCTACCGGCGCTAGCCGGAGTACTTGAGCCCCGACTCCTGAAGCGTGAGGGGCTGCGCTCCCTCGTGCTCAACCCCTGCCTCGACCACCTCACCCAACACCAGCGTATGGTCTCCGCTTGGCAGTGTTGCGACGACGCGACACTCCACCCACCCGAGCGCCTCGGCGAGCACCGGCACACCGGAGATCGGCCCCGGCTTGGTCTTGATTCCCTTGAGCCTCGGGGACGCGCCCGCCGACCCCCGCCCCAGCTTGTCCGCCAGCTCACGTTGCCCCTCGTGAAACACGCTGATGGCGAAGTGGCGTGCGTCGCGGATCATCTCGATCATCTTGGACGTGCTCTCGACGGCCACGACGACCATGGGGGGGTCAAACGAGGCCTGGCTGACCCAGTTGGCGGTTATGCCGTGCTCATCGCCCTCGCGCTTCACGGTCAGCGCGTACAGGCCATAGGTGAAATGTCGGAACACCGTCTGTTTCGCGGCTGCGTTCATGGACAGGAATATGGGCCAGCGGGCGCGTAGCACGCCAATTGCGGCGTGGCTACTTTGGACGTCGATAGGATGCACCAGACACGGTTTGTCTTTATCGCGCTGCTCGCCGCGGCTGCCCGGCTGCCGGCCCAGCAGCCGGGCGCCCGGCAGCCGTCCGCCTACGAAGAGCTGCAGACGTTCTCGGCGGTGCTCAATCACATCCGCGTCAATTACATCGACTCGGTGACCTATACGCAGCTGGTCCGCGCCGCCATTGACGGAGTCATGCAGGCACTCGATCCCCACAGCCGCTTCGAGTCGCACGCCGACCGCGACAAGGCCGGCAAGCTGGATCGCGGCGAGCTCGCCGTCACGGGCTTGGTGCTCGAGGACGTGGATGGCGCCCCCAGCGTTCTGACGGTCATGTCCAAGAGCCCGGCGGACAAGGCCGGCATCCAGCCGGGCGACCGGCTCGCCCTCGTCAACGACACCACCGTCGCGGGCCTGGACGTGAGGGCGCTCGAGCTCCGGCTCGCCGGGGACAAGGGATCCAAGGTTCGCCTGTGCTTCGAGCGCGGTCCACGCCTCGAACCCGACACCTTTTCGGTCACGCTCAAGCGCGAATACGTCAAGATTCCATCCGTGTCGATCGTGCGGCTGGCAGCCCCCGTGACCGGGTACGTGCGCCTCGATCAGTTCGGCGAAAAGGCGGCCCGCGAGGTGCACGACGCGCTCAAGCGGCTCCGCGGCCAGGGCGCCACTCAGTTCATTTTGGACCTTCGTCGTAATCCTGGTGGCGCGGTATTCGCGGCGGTGGAGCTCGCGTCCGAGTTCTTCCCCAAGAACACGGTCGTATTCAGGACGCGTGGGCGGAAGAAGGACGTCGACACGACGTTCGTGACCAAGCGCGACGGAGAGTTCAGCACCGCGCCCCTGATCGTCTTGATCGATGGCGGCAGCGCGAGCGCCGCCGAGGCCCTGGCAGCTTCGCTCCAGGACCACGACCGCGCGCTCCTCCTGGGTCGCCGCAGCTTCGGCAAGGCCCTCATGCAGACGGCCTTCCTCACTCCGTCGGGCGACATTGTGTGGCTCACCGTCGGCCGCGTGATCACGCCCAGCGGCCGGTTCATCCAGCGGCGCTACCGCGGCCTGCGGTCCGAGGAGTACCGCGCCTTCGGCGGCGTCGCCGGCGCGGGGGAGGATACGCTGGAGACCTTCCGCACGGACAACGGCCGGACCGTGCGTGGCGGCGGCGGCATCGCGCCCGACGTCGAGCTCCCCCGACCGGCCCCGGTGCCGGTCTGGTGGAGCGCGGCCGCCGACTCGGGGCTCGACGACGCGCTGGCCGACAGCATCGCCCTGACGTTGCCGGCCACCTCGGCCGCCCGCACGGACTGGATGAATGCGCGGGCGGAATGGGATACGCGGCTGGTGAATCCCTTTCTGGAACGGGTGCGAAGCCGTTTCCACGTGGCGGCGCAGCCGGACTCACTGCTCGCCGCGCGGATCGGGCGCAACCTCGCGCTCCGCGTCGCCGAGGTGCGTTGGGGGCCGGATGCGCGCGACGAATTCCTCGTGCGGAACGACCCCGACGTCCACGCCGCCGCGGATCACTTCGGCCGCCTGCGGGAGCTTTTGAGCGGGCCGAAGTAGACTATCTTTGTCCCATGGCGACACGCGCTCAACCCCGCCCCCGGGCCGCCAAGTCCCTGTCCAAGGCCGACCTGCTCGATATGTATCGGCTGATGCTCCTGTCGCGGCGCATCGACGACAAGGAGATCCAGCTCAAGCGGCAGAACAAGATTTTCTTCCAGATCTCGGGCGCCGGTCACGAGGCCGTGCTGGTCGCGGCGGGCAAGGCCCTCCGTCCCGCGTACGACTGGTTCTATCCCTACTATCGCGACCGCGCGCTCTGTCTGAGCCTCGGCATGACCCCCACCGAGATGCTGCTCTCGGCGGTCGGCGCGGCCGAGGACCCCAACTCGGGGGGCCGCCAGATGCCTTCCCACTGGGGTCACAAGGCGCTCAACATCGTCAGTCAGTCGAGCCCCACCGGCACGCAGCTGCTCCAAGCCGTGGGCTGTGCGGAGGCGTGGCTCCGCTACGATCGGATCGGCGCGATCACCGAGAAACCGGTCCAGGGCGACGAGCTCGTGTACGTCTCGGCGGGGGATGGTACGACGAGCGAGGGGGAGTTCTGGGAGGCCCTCAACACCGCCAGCAACCTGAAGCTGCCCGTGCTGTTCCTCATCGAGGACAACAAGTACGCGATCTCGGTGCCGGTCGAGGTGCAGACCGCGGGCGGCTCGGTATCGAAGCTCGTGCGGAACTTCCCCGGCCTGCTCGTCGAGGAAGTGGACGGCTGCGATCCGGTCGCCTCCTACGACGTGCTGTTACGGGCCTCGGAGTACGTCCGCCAACGCAAGGGCCCCGCCCTGGTGCACGCGCACGTGACCCGGCCCTACTCGCACTCCCTCTCGGACGACGAAGTGTTGTACAAGCCCGCCAAGGAGCGGGAAGAGGAGGCACGCCACGATTGCCTCACCCTGTTCCCCAAGCGGCTCACCGCGGACGGCGTGGCCACCGAAGCGGAGATCGAGGCGATCAAGCGCCAGGTGGATGAGGAAGTCGGCGTCGCCGCGGACATGGCGCTGGCCTCGCCCCAGCCGGAGCCCCAGACGGCACTGCTGTACGTCTACTCGCCCGAGGTCGATCCCACGTCGGAGCAGTTCGATACGGAGGACGACCCGCAGTTCGGGGGTGATCCCACCACGATGGTGGACCTGCTCAACGCCTGTCTGAAAGACGAAATGGCGCGTGATCCCCGCATCGTGGTGTTCGGCGAGGACGTGGCCGACGTCAGCCGCGAGCAGCACTTGGAGCACGTGAAAGGCAAGGGCGGTGTCTTCAAGGTCACGTGGGGGCTCCAGCGACAGTTCGGGAGCGATCGGGTCTACAACTCACCGCTCGCCGAGGCGAACATCGTGGGCCGCGCGATCGGCCTCGCGACCCGCGGCCTGAAGCCCGTCGTCGAGATTCAATTCTTCGACTACATCTGGCCCGCCTATCATCAGCTGCGCAACGAGCTCGCCACCCTGCGCTGGCGCTCCAGCAACGCCTTCTCGAGCCCGGTCGTGGTGCGCGTCACCTACGGGGGCTATCTGAAGGGCGGCTCGATCTACCATTCCCAGACGGGCGCCGTGGTGTTCACGGCCGTTCCCGGGCTCCGCGTGGTTTGCCCCAGCACCGCGCTCGACGCCAACGGCCTGTTGCGCACGGCGATTCGGTGTGACGACCCCGTGTTGTTCCTCGAGCACAAGCACCTCTATCGCCAGACCTACAACAAGGCGCCCAATCCCGGGCCGAACTTCATGATCCCGTTCGGCAAGGCGAAGGTGGTGCGAGAAGGCCGGGACCTCACGGTGGTGACCTACGGCGCCGTGGTGCAGCGCTCGCTGGTCGCGGCAAAAGAGCTCGAGGAGCGGGACGGCGTGAGCGTGGAGGTGATCGACCTGCGCAGCCTCTCGCCCGTGGACTGGGAGGCGATTACGGCGTCGGTGACCAAGACGAACAAGGTGCTCGTCGCCTACGAGGACGCGCAGTCGTGGGGCTACGGCGCCGAGATCGCCGCCCGCATTGCCGACGAGTGCTTCCCGTGGCTGGACGCACCCGTGAAGCGGGTGGCATCGACCGACACCTTCGTCGGCTACGCACCCAGGCTCGAAGACTTCATCCTGCCGCAGGTGGAGGATCTCGCGCGGGCGATGCGCGACCTGCATGCGTTCTAGCGCGGCCCGCGCATACAGTCTTCTCTTCTTCTTGTCCGGAGCGACGGGGCTCGTATACGAGCTCCTCTGGGTCCGGGTCCTCTATCAGACGTTCGGCTCCACCATCCAGTCGGTGACGACGGTCGTGGCCGCTTACATGGGTGGCCTGGGCCTCGGCGCCTGGCTGCTCGGCAGCCGCGCCGACCGCCACACAAGACCAGCGGTACTCTACGGCAGGCTCGAGTTGGGGATAGCCGCCTTCGGTGTCCTGTCGCCGGGGATTCTCGGGCTCGTGCACCGTGCCTACGTCGGGGCGGCCAGCGCCTGGCAGTTGTGGGGCGGGGCGAGCGTCGCCGCGCGGTTCGGCCTCACGGCCGTCGTGCTGCTCGTCCCGACGACCCTGATGGGCGGCACACTGCCCGTGTTGACGCGCGCCTTCATGGGCAGCGACCGCGCGGACCTGAAACGCTCGCTCGGCCACCTGTACGGTCTCAACACCCTGGGCGCGGTCCTGGGGACGGCGCTTGCCGGGTTCTGGCTGATCGAGTACGTGGGCATCCGGGCAAGCCTTTGGGGTACGGCCGCCGTGAACCTGGCCATAGGTGTAGCCGCGCTGCGGCTGCCCGCTCCGGGGACTGGTGCTTTGACTGACCCCGGGCGCGAGCCCGGGGTCTCGAGAGATCCCGTGGACTCCCCGTCCCCCCTCCTGCGCCGCGTGGCCCTGGTGCTGCTCGGCTTCACCGCCTTCGCCGCCCTGCTCGACGAAATTGCCTGGACCCGCGTGCTGGTGATGGTCGTCGGCGGGTCCACGTACGCTTTTACGCTCGTGCTGCTGGTGTTTCTGCTCGGCATCGGGATCGGTAGCCGCCTGGTGGCCCGTCGCGGCACCGTCCCCGCCGAAACCGCGGCCGCCGCCGCCGGGGCTCAGGCCCTGACCGCCGCGGGCGCCGGCCTGCTGTTCCTCATTTTCGGCCTGCTGCCGCGCTACATCATCGCCGTGTTCCAGGTGCAGTCGCTCGGCGCCGCCGAGCGCCTCCTCGCCATGGGCCTCGCCGTCGGCGCCGTCGTGCTGATACCGGCGATCGGGATGGGAATGACCTTCCCGCTGCTCACCGATCTCGTAGCGCCCAGCCACGCGGCGGGCGGCAGCGAGGTGGGCCGCGCGTACGGCGTCAACACCGCGGGGAGCATCGTCGGGGCAGTGCTCACCGGTTTCGTTCTGGTGGTGACGCTCGGCACGGACCTCACGCTTCGGCTGGGGCTGCTCGTGAACGTCGTCGCCGCCCTGGCCCTGGCGGGCCTGGCGGCGCGCGGGATCGCCGAAGGGTCGGTCGAGCACCGGCGGCTGAGGGTGCGGGTCCTCGGCGCGGGCGCGCTTGCGAGTCTGGCGCTCGTGGTCGCGTTCGCCGCGCCGCGCTGGAGCACGCGACTCATCGACCTGGGGCCCAGCATCTACGCCCGCGGCCGCATGGACGCGCACGCCGTGACCGAGTTCCTGGCGCACCGGGGATCCCGCCAGCTCGCCTACGCGGAAGGCTGGAACGCCACAATCTCGGTGTGGGAAGGCGTCACGGGCCGGGCGCTCAAGGTGAACGGTAAGGCGGATGCGTCCGACTACGGAGACATGGATACGCAGATCATCGCCGGGCTGGCGCCCGTCGCGGCGCGCCCCGCGCCCCGCGCCGCGTTTGTGGTCGGCTACGGCAGCGGCGTGACCGCGCGGGTCCTCGCGGACGTCCCGGGCATGCAGCGCGTTCGGGTGGTGGAGATCGAGCCGGCCGTGCTCGCGATGGATTCTTTCTTCCGGCACGTCAACGACAACGCCCTCGCCCGCCCCAACGTCTCGGTGATCGTGGACGACGCGCGCAGCGCGCTGCAGATCGACCCGACGCGGTACGACATCGTGGTCTCGGAGCCGAGCAACCCCTGGCTCGCGGGCGTCGCCACGCTGTACACGCCCGAGTTCTTCCGCGTGGTCCGGAGCCGCCTCGCGGACGATGGCGTCTTCTGCCAGTGGGTGCAGCTCTATCACCTCCCCCTCCCCGTCGTGGCAGGCATCGTCCGGAACGTCCGAGCGGTGTTCCCTCACGTGCAGCTGTGGTTCGGGGCGCCCGGCGACGTGATGGTGCTCGGGTCGCCCCGACCGCTTCGCTACGATGGTGCATGGCTCTCGCGCCTCGTGGGGCCTCGCGGGGCGCTGGGGGTGCTGGGCCGAGAGTACCTCGGCGTGGACCAGCCGGAGGACTACTTCGGACATTTCCTGTTCGGCGAAGCGGGTGTCGCCCGGCTGCTCGAGCGGCCGGCCATCGTGCACCGGGACGACCGTCCGCGGCTCGAGTTTCTCGCGGCACGCCGCTTCATCGACCGCCGCGGGACCGAGGGCGTGTTCGACTCCCTGGCGGACATCCGGGCAGCGACGCAAGCGGAGGACGGCACGTCGCCGCTCCTGTTCGCGCGGGCGCTCGCGGTGCGCCGCGGCGACCCCGCGGGCCTGCGCTATCTCGACGCCGTCCGCCGCGCGCAGCCGGATGAGCCGTTCTGGACCGCCTACACCGCAGCGATCCTGCTGGGCCTCGGCGACACGGCGTTCGCGGACTCGGCGCTGGCCCGCGTGCTGCGGAGCGGGGAGAGCCGCGAGGCCTTGCTGTTGAGCGGGCTCGTGGCGCTCCGGCGCGGCCAGGAGGTGCGCGCTCGGGCGTTGCTCGGTCGGGCGCTCACCGCCGGGGCCGACACCGCCGAGATACTCGCGGGGGTGGCAGCGCTGGACGCCCGAGCGCAGCGCTGGGCCTTGGCGGCAGCCGAGACGCGCGCGGCGCTCGCCGCGGCACGGGGGACGTTGCGCCATCCGTACCCGCGCGAGTGGTTGTCGGAGGCGCTGACGCGGATCGTGCTCAACGGCCCGGCGGCGACAGCGGACAGCCTGCTCGCGGCGGCGGTCGCCGGTCGGAGCGGCTGGTACCGGATTCACGAGCTGCGCGCGGTGGCGGCGCTGCGCGTGGCTCGCTGTGATGTGGCGGCGGAGCAGTTCCTGCTGCTGGTCGACTTCGGGATCGAGCGCGCGGACGCACCCGCCTGGATCGAGCGCTGCCGGCGCGGGGAGACGCGCTAGGCGCCGCTTTGCTCGCCCAGCACGTTCTTGACCTCACCCGCCGCCGCGATTACGTGGTCGACGTCGCGCGACAACGCCCGTGCCTGCTGAGTGGCGCGGGTGAGATCATCGAGGGCCGCCGCCACGCCGGCGGAGCGGAGGCGCAGCAGGTCGAACCGGACGTTCTGCATCGCCAGCACGCACGACTCGAGCTGGTCCGCGACGAGTTGACGCCTGGTCAGGAGATCCGTGAGCGCCTGGCGCTGCCGCTCCAGCAGGCCCACCTGACGATCCCGTTCCGTGCTGCCCCCTTCGCGCGGCCGTCGTGTCAGCCCGGGGTCGCCCTGATGCTTGGTCGCCTGGATCTTTTCCTCGAGGCGGGCCAGGGCGCCCCGGTCCACGGTCCCGCTCATGGCGTGCAGGGTCCGGGCCAGCTCTTCCGCCCGATTCAGCAGCGCGTCCGCTGTCGCGACCACGTCGGGCAGCATCTTCCGCTCCGACTTGGGGAGACGGTCGACGATCCGCAGGATGGCCTTGCGATCGCTGCGGGCCTGCTGGATCGGCTCGGCGTGGCCGCCGAACTCGTCGGTCGTGGCGCGCGGCAGGTCGACCGGACGGCTGCCCACCGCCGCGAGACGTGCCTCGATCGCGTCCGGCGCCGGAGGCCGGGCGAAGACATCCCGCCACGAATAGCCCGCGTGCCACAGGCGGACATAGCGCGGCAGGAGCTTCCAGCCCGCCCACACCCCCGCGACGACCAGCGACCAGCTCGGCGCGTGGCTCCCCGTTGCGACATCGATCAGGAAGAACGCTCCGCACACGGACGCCCAGGTCACGAAGCGGTTCCGTAAGTCGTGGACGATCTCGGCTTCCCCGCTGGGCGCGAGCGTCGGTCGGTCGCGCATCCGGTCGACCCGCTGAGCGCGCTGCGCGAGCCGGTCGGGTCGTCCCCGCAACGGCGGCAGCGCGGGCGGCGGTGGCGCTCGCACCCCGCGGGACGGGGAGGGGCCGCTCGAGCGGCGCGGCTTGTAGAGGGTCGCGCTCCGGGCCTCGAGCGCGCGTCGTAGCGCGTCGGCCGTGGGCCAGCGGTCCTCGGGATCCTTCTCGAGCGACCGCATCACGCAGGCCGCGAGATCTTCGGGTACCTCCGGTCGCCGGTCGGTGATCAGCGGCGCCCGCTCCGTGATGTGCTTCATCAGGATCCCGGGGACCGTGGGGGCCTGGAATGGCAGCTCCCCTGCGAGCATCTGGTAGGCCACCACACCCAGGCTGTAGATGTCGGACCGCCCGTCGATCTCGCGGTCCCCCGCCGCTTGCTCCGGGCTCATGTAGTGCGGCGTGCCGATCGCCACGCCCGTCGCGGTGAGCGTAGCGCCGCCCGTCGTCGAGGATAGCGCCTTCGCGATCCCGAAGTCCGTGACGACGACGCGGCCGCGACTCCCCTCGAGCAGGATGTTGTCGGGCTTCACGTCGCGGTGGATGATCCCAAACGCGTGCGCGGCTCCCAGGGCGTCGGCGGTCTCCTGCATGATGCGGCGCGACTCGTCCGGTGGCAGCCGGCCGCGCCGCTTGAGCTTCGCGCCGAGCGACTCACCGTCCACGTAGGCCATGACGAAATACACCAGCCCGTCCGGGCCCTCGCCGACGGAGTGAATCGGCACGATATGCGGGTGCGACAGCCGCGCCGCCGTCTCGGCCTCGCGCACGAAGCGCAGCCGGATCTCCTCCCGGAACGCGAGCTCTGGCGGGAGCACTTTGACGGCGACTTGGCGCTTCAGCCGCTCGTCGCGGGCATTGAACACCACGCCCATTCCGCCCCGGCCGATCTCTCCCTCGAGCGTGTAGGAGCTGCCGAGCGCTTGGCTCAGGCGGGTGGCGAGTGCCTTGTCTGCATCGTTCATCGAGCATCGCGTGAAGGGGCGCGCGGATAGATTAGCCGCGGAGCGACGAGCGTGCAACCTGTAAGCGGCTTTTGACTTACGATGCGGCCGCCGGGTTGGCGCCCGTGCGGTGGCTATTCGGCAGCGTCTGCCTTATTGGCCGCAGCTTTGCGGAACGCGCGTGCTCGGCGAAGCGTTCTAGTCGTGGCACGGACGATGCTTAGGTCCGTGCGAACCATGCGTATGCTTACCCTGACCAGAGTTTATGCCCATGTCTGAACGACTGACGCTCGCTGTGCTTCCGCTCCGGGAGGTCGTGCTGTTCCCGGGCGTCTCGACGCCGGTTGGCGCCGGACGCCCCGCCACACTGCGCGCCATCGAGGCGGCGCTGAAGAGCGAGTCGCGTCTCATCTTTACCGTGGCGCAGCGCGAGAACGTCGATACGGTCAGCCCCGACGTGCTGTACACGACGGGGACGATTGCCAAGATCAGCCAGATCCAGCGCGGCCTCGGCGGCGTGCAGCTGCTGCTGCACGGCGAGCGCCGGGGCACCGCACTGCATTACACCGATAACGGCCGCTACCTCGAGGCGGTGGTCCACGAGGTCGACGATATGCCGCCCCTGAACGCCGCGGATCCGGCGTTCGTCGGGCTGCACCGTGAGGCGCGGGAACGGGCCGCGGAGCTGGGCCAAAAATCGGGGCTCCCCGATGAAGTCGTCCGGCAGGTGCTCGAAGAAGTCACCGACCCCGGCCGGCTCGCGGATCTGGTAGCTGGGTACCTCGAGGTCCAGCCGGCGGAGCGCCAGGGGCTGCTCGAGACGCTGTCCGTGGAGGAGCGGCTGCGTCGTGTCCTCATTCACGTCCAGCGGCAGATCGGCGTGCTCGACGCCCAGGAGCACATCAAGTCCCAGGTCCAGGAAGAGCTGGGCGAGCGCCAGCGCGAGATGTTCCTGCGGGAGCAGATGAAGGCGATTCGGAAGGAGCTCGGCGAAGAGAACGAAGCGACCGAGGTGGAGGACCTGCGCAAGCGGTTCGAGGCGCTCGAGCTCCCCGAGGCCGCGCGCAAGGAAGTCGACCGCGAGCTCGACCGGCTGGAGCGGGCGAGCCGCGACTCGATGGAAGCCCAGGTGATCCGCACCTACCTCGAGACGATGGCGGAATTGCCGTGGAACAAGCGGGTGGAGGACTCGCTCGACTTGAAGCGGGCGGCGGAGATCCTCGAGCAGGACCACTACGGCCTGAAGGACGTGAAGGATCAGGTCCTCGAGTTCCTTGCCGTGCGGCAGTTGCGCCAGCGCTCGCCCGAAGCGGTGGCGCAGGGCAACGAAGACGATAAGCAGGCGCGGGGCCAGATCTTGTTGTTCGTGGGCCCCCCGGGCGTCGGCAAGACCTCGATCGCCAAGTCGATCGCGCGTGCCATGGGCCGACCGTACGTTCGCATTTCCCTCGGCGGCGCCCGCGACGAGGCGGATATCCGGGGCCACCGGCGCACGTACGTCGGCGCCATGCCCGGCCGCATCATCCAGGGCATGAAGCAGGCGGGTGCTAAGAACCCCGTGTTCCTCCTCGACGAGCTCGACAAGTTGGGCGTCTCGTTCCAGGGAGACCCGGCGGCGGCGTTGCTCGAGGTGCTCGATCCGGCGCAGAACGATTCCTTCACGGATCACTACCTCGGCGTGCCCTTCGACCTGTCGGAAGTGCTGTTCGTCGCGACCGCGAACTTCCCGCAAGGCATCCCGGGCCCGCTGCTCGACCGCCTGGAGACCGTGACTTTCGCGGGCTACACCGAGCGTGAAAAGCTCGAGATCGCGAAGCGCTATCTGGTTCCGCGGCAGCTGCGCGAGAACGGTCTGACACCGGAGCAGCTCACGGTCACGGACGCCGCACTGAGCGAGATCATCACGAGCTACACGCGTGAGGCCGGCGTCCGCCAGTTGGAGCGCGAGATCGGGAAGCTCGGCCGCAAGGTCGCGCGCCAGATCGCCTCCGGTGAGGTCGAGCGCGTCGCGGTCGACGCCAGGGATGTGGACGACCTGATCGGGCGTCCGAAAGTCCATCCGGAGCACAAGGCGGGCGAGGACCAGGTCGGCGTGGCCACGGGGATGTACTACACGCCGGTCGGCGGCGACATCATGTTCGTCGAGGCGAGCGTGATGCGTGGCAAGGGCGAGCTCGTGCTCACCGGTCAGCTGGGCGACGTCATGAAGGAGTCGGCCCGGGCGGCGCTCACGTACGCCAAGTCCCACGCCGATCAGCTCGGTATCCGGGAGGAGGCGTTCGCCGGCACCGACGTCCACATCCACGTCCCCGCGGGCGCCATACCGAAAGACGGCCCGTCGGCGGGCGTGACGATGGCGACGGCGCTCGTGTCGGCGCTGTCCCGGCGGTCGGTGCGCCACGACCTCGCCATGACCGGTGAGGTCACCCTGCGGGGCCGGGTCTTGCCGATCGGCGGCGTGAAGGAAAAGGTGCTGGGCGCGGTGCGGGCGGGTATCAGCACCATCGTGCTGCCCAAGGAGAACGCCGCCGACCTGGAGGACCTCCCCGAGGACGTGCGCTCGTCGCTCGACGTACACCTCGTAGAAGACCTGGACGAAGTCCTGACATTGGCCCTGCGCGGCGCGCGGTTCGAGGCTGGCCACCTCGTGTTCGACGGCGAAGTCCCGGTCGAGCCGAGCCTGCTCGCCAAGCACAACTAAACCTTGGGAATGAACAAGCCCCCGGAGACCCCGGGGGCTTGTTCGGTTCTGGTCACGACCGGAACCCGCCCAACCCTTTCCCCGTAAGACCTGTCTAATCGTCCGACCAGGTCACGGGGAGCTCTCGTTATGCCGGCTGTCGTCCTGCTCGCGATTCTCCTGCAAACCGCCACGCCGCCTGCCGACTCCGTCGGCGTCGTCGCCGCCCCACCG
>Ga0209056_10000671_pt1 | contig 38033 bp, 40 predicted proteins | sample GraSoiAngelo_114_FD_185876 | JGI IMG/M metagenome (GOLD analysis project Ga0209056, IMG submission 185876) | Grasslands soil microbial communities from the Angelo Coastal Reserve, California, USA - 14_0903_13_40cm (SPAdes) (version 2) | ecosystem: Environmental > Terrestrial > Soil > Grasslands... | reverse complement strand
AGTGGAACTTGACCATAAAGCACGGCAATGTCGGCGGCTTTCATTCTGATGCAACCGTAGCTCGCCGGACGCCCGATTGTCTTTTCTTCCGGCGTGCCGTGGATGTAGATGCAGCGGTGAAAAGCCTGCGCGTTTTGGGTTTCAAGTCCGCTCAACCAAATGATCCGCGTAGTCACCGGATCGCGGCCAGGAGCATTTGGTTGGAGAATTTCGCCGGTCAACCGCCGATTGTGGAAGACGGCGCCGACTGGCGCGTAGTCGCCGATTTTTTGCGCGACCATAAGGTAGCCGAGCGGCGTCGTCATTCTCCCTCGAAAATCCCCTAGGCCGTACTTGGACGTTGAAACCGGGTAAGTTGCCACTCTCCCCCCATTCTCCAGAAGCATCAGCTTCTGCTCGCGGATACTGATTATAAGACGAGGCGATGTATCGAGCTGTGTGGCAGAAAATGCCGGCGCGATCGAAACCAGACTGAAAATCACAGCCAATGGCCGAAACATGCGCAACTTCTTAGCCGATAATTTGGGTTTTGTCACGCAGGAATTGCAGCGGCGGCGCGTGAGCCGCCAAAAGTAATTTTTGGCCAACGGCTCGCGAGCGAGGCGAGAAAGACATAGAAGAAACCACATTGGAACATGAGCAGGAACGGCACAGACAGGAACTGGCCATGCGTGATTGCGAACCAGAGGAAGTAGGTGAAATAAATCGCAAAGCCCAATTCCGCCAACGGGAGCATCGGCTTGACGGGGCGGTACCTGCAACTGCGCCACGATTGCGATTTGCGTTCAATGCCGTACTTGGGCGTGCGTGTGAAATCGGATTTGTGATTGATCAGCGCTTCCAGCACAGCCCGCGCATTATTAAGCGAAAGGCCAATCCCAAGAGCTAGCAAACACGGCAGATAAAGAATTTCCTTAATCCATGTGCGCGGATGCAGCTCCCGCTGCGCCCCAATATAAAAAACCGCCACCGAGACCGATGCCGCGAGGAAAACAGGAACGTCGATGAGCAATGTGCGCAGCCAGCCTCCCGCAGGGGCGCCGGAGGAGGGATGCAAAAGGACGCAGAGAAAGGCCAGCAGCAAATAGGCGAAGTTCGACATCAAATGCGCCGTGGCCTCAAGTTTGATCCACAATGGGAGCCGGCTGGCCCAGATTGTGGGCAACAATTTCTTGCACGTTTGGATCGAACCCTTGGTCCAGCGATGCTGTTGAGACTTGAAACCGTTCATATCTACCGGCAATTCCGCCGGCGTAACAACATCGGAAAGATAAATAAACTTCCAGCCGGCGAGCTGAGCGCGATAGCTTAGATCGAGATCTTCACATAGCGTGTCGTGCTGCCAGCCGCCGCTGCTTTCAATACAAGAGCGTCGCCACAGCCCAGCGGTTCCATTGAAGTTGAAAAATCGGCCGCTTCTGCTGCGCGCGGTCTGTTCCAACAGCAAATGTCCATCCAGAAAAATCGCCTGCATTCGCGTCAGCAGTGAATAACCGCGATTCAAATGCCCCCATCGTGTTTGAATCATTCCGATTTTCGGATCGGTAAAGAAGTGGATGGTACGCTTTAGCAAGTCCGGCTGCGGCACAAAATCCGCATCCAAAATGCACATAAACTCGCCCTCTGCCGCCTCCAACCCCGCCGCCAGCGCGCCGGCTTTGAAACCGGTGCGATCGACACGATGAATGCGTTGAACATTGAAACCTTTCTGGCGCAGTTCCTCTGCACACGCGGCAACGACCTCGCACGTTTCATCCGTGGAATCGTCCAGTACCTGAATCTGAAGAAGCTCCCGCGGATAGTCCAACTGGCTGACCGAGCGCAGCAGGCGTTCGACCACATAGATTTCGTTGAAGATCGGCAACTGCACGGTCACCTTTGGCAGCTGCTCAAAATACCGGGCCGGCACCGGGCCGCGCTTTCTGTTTTTCAAAAATAGATAGATGATGAAATAGCGATGAATGCCATAAGCCGACAACCCAATCAGCACGCCCAGGTAGCAGACCGTCCAGATAATGTGTCCGAGGCTTCCGTGCATGGCAGTTTCCGCCTTGCTGCGAATTGTTAAGGCAGCAAGGGCGACATCATGCAATTTCCAACCGGTGCGTCAAATCAAAAAATTCGTACCTTTGCCTGTAAAAATGCCGCTCCCACCGCGACTAACGCCTATGAAGCCGGCACCACGAAGGCGATTGCTCCGCTCATTGTCGATCTTGTGTGCCGTGGCGGCCAATCTCGCAATCCCGTTGATCGGTCAAGAAGAACCGCTTACGCCGGAAAAATACGAGCGCGAGGAGCTGGGCGTGAACATTTACACGGCACCATCCATCGAGCGCATTTTCCAGCAGCTCGATGCGCTAAGACCATTGCCGTTCGAGCAATTGCAACGAGAATTTCCCAAAGCAAGTCCCGCCAGTCGCGAGCAAAAGGGGCTGATCTTTGGAGGATTGGTGGCCGATGGATTTTTGGTTGTCGAAGCGGCGAGAAAGAGCGCAGTCGATGATCTAGGGCGTGTATTATTGAGAGAAGCGCGTGGGCTGGGAGTGGCCGATCGGGTGACGCGCCATAGTGCGAGTCTGACGGATCTGGCGCGCCGAGGCAAGTGGCTCGCTGTACGCAAGGAACTTATCGCCACGCAAGCTGACGTTGAGCAGGCGATGATCGAGCTGCGCGATCAGAAAATGGCGCACTTAATCAGCCTCGGCGGCTGGTTGCGCGGATTGGAGATCAGCGCGGCGGCAATCGAATTAAATTTCTCACCGCAACGGGCAAACGTTCTCGCGCAACAGGACTTGGTCGATTACTTCGTCGGAGAATTGAAGACGCTGCCGCCAGCGCAGGTCCGCACACCGTTCTTTGAAAAAATTCGGGCTGGCGTAAGCGCCATTAGCGTTTCTCTCAGCAAAGCAGCGGAGGCGGGATTCAAACTGGACGATGTAAAAGCAATCCGCACCCGAGCGCGTGAGCTAAACCTGGCGATTCGCGAAAGCGACTAAGCGGAACGGCCACATTCGCCTTGCCTGAAGCACTGAGCCGGTTAAGGATGAGAAGCCAATTTTTCGCAGCCACGGGAATGCAATTGCGAGGCACATTTGAGAAACGAAGGCAACATCGTTTCGAAGGGTTTAAGATCGTCTTCCCGATCCTTCTTGCGGGATGGATTCCCTCCATCTTAACGCTGATCGTTTCTTACACGATTTTGCGCGACACTCTCGAATCGCGAATCCTGCGGGACCGGCAAACCTTGATCCAACTGGTGGGCCATCTGGTCGGTCACGATTTGAGCCGCAGCAGTGGCATCATTAATTATTATCAGACGCTTCCCGAAGTTGCGAAAATTCTGAGCGCGCCGAATCCCACGCCGGCCCCACAGGCATGGCTCAGCTCAGCATTTTATTCGCACCCGAATATCGACGGAATGTTTTTCACTGCACCGGATGGCACCTTGATTGCATCAATCCCGACCGCGCCAGAGATGATCGGTAAGGACTTCGGGGCCAGTCACTGGCGCGAGCAAGCGGCCGCTTCGGACGAAGCAGTTGTTTCGCCAGTGCATCCACGACTGTCTGACAAGCGTCTGGTCACCGATATCGTGGCCGCAGTGCGCACGCCCGACCGGACGATCCTCGGCTACATTGGTGACTCGGTCCTCGTGGAAAGAATTGGCCGACGCTTGTCCACGATCGAATTCTCCGATCGGTTCCTGTTCGAGGTGCTCGATCAAAACGGCGTTGCGCTTTTCGCGAATGATTTTAAGCCAAACCCCAGCGCGACCTCCCCCGAAGGTGGCGTGTTGATCAAGGAGATCCGCCAAAACAAGATCGGGCATTTCGAGGAGCACGGGAACCTCTATTCTTTCAGTCCGATCGAGCCCACCGGTTGGGTCGCGGTAGTGGAGCAGCCGAAAAGTCTCGCCTACAAACCGGTCCACGATCTCCTCGGGCGAATGACTGTATTGGCGGCCTGGCTAATCGTTCTCACGGCTGTGGTTGCGTGGCTTGGCAGCCGGTTTTACCAGCGCCAGTTGGAATCCACGCGACGCATCGAGCGCGAGGTCATCTTCAATGAAAAAATCCTGGCCAACATGCCCAGCGGTATTGCCTTCGTTGATCCGACGTCGCGCCGTTTTCGCCAGGCAAACGATGCGTTCGCGCAGATGGCGCAGCGTTTTGGAGATTTGCCGCCCGGCCAAGAAATCACCGAAGCCACTTACGACGACGTGAAAATCGCACCCCGGACGGCAATCGACAGAGTGCTCTCTTTTGGAACGCCCTTTCAGCTCGTCGAGCATCCGTTGAAAGACAAAAGCGGTATGACGCATTTTTTAGACATCAACCTGCTCCGGCTGCAAGGCCCGCACGAAAGGATTCAAGGCGTGCTTTATCTCGTCGAAGACAAAACGCGCGACGTCAGGCTGCGTCAGGAACTCATCGGCGCTAATGCCGCAAAGGACCAGTTCCTGGCGTTGCTCTCACATGAGTTGCGCAATCCCCTTTCGCCGGTGATTGCGATGGTCGGCGAGCTGGAAGCGAACGTGCCCGATTCGGCGCAAGTCCGAGAGGCCCTCGAAGTCATCCGGCGCAACGTCGAGTTGGAAGCGCGTTTGATTGACGATCTGCTCGATGTCACCCGCATCGCAAAAGGCAAACTCCAGTTGAGTTTCGAGACCGTTTGCGTGCACGAAATCCTCCACCGCGCTTACGAAATTTGCCGGGAGGACATTGCAGCAAAGTCCTTGGAAGTAGAATTCCGTCTGCGCGCCGCGGACAGTTACGTGGAAGGCGATCCCGCGCGTCTGCAGCAAGTCTTTTGGAATCTGATCAAGAACGGCGTGAAATTTACGCCGGAGAAAGGCCGCACCATTATCGAGACCCTCAATCCCGCTCCGGAAAGAATTCTGATCAGGATCACGGATACGGGAATCGGCATTGAGCCGGAAAAGATCGACAAAATCTTCAACGCTTTCGAGCAGGGACAGATTTCAATCACTCGCCGTTTCGGAGGCCTTGGGCTCGGGTTGGCGATTTCGCAGGCGCTGATCGATGCGCACGGCGGGCAAATCCGCGTCGAGAGCGCCGGCAAAGATCGAGGCGCCACATTTTCGGTGGAATTGAAGACGGTATCAACTCCGGCAGGTGGCGATGGCGAACGGGCCGGGGAAGGTCACGCTGGCAAGCTAGAAAGAGGCGCTGCCCTGCCGCGGCATCGGCGCGTCCTTATAGTGGATGATCACCAGGATACTTGCATCGGGATGAAACGGATGCTGGAGCGCCGCGGCTACGAAATTACCGTGGCGTATTCGGCCGAGCAGGCCGCGGAAAAGGTGCGCAGCGAGGATTTCGATCTGCTCATCAGCGATATCGGGTTGCCGGATCGCAGCGGCTACGATTTAATGCGTGAAGTGCGCAGCACCAAACCGTTGCCCGGAATTGCGCTCAGTGGTTTTGGAACCGAACAAGACGTGAACGAAGCTCGCGACGCCGGTTTCTCCGAGCACCTCACGAAACCGATCAACTTCGAACAGCTGGAAAAAGCAATTCAAAACTTGCTCGCGTAATAATTTGGACTGCGGCGACACGTCGTCACAGTAGCACATGCGTCTCGCTTGCGATCTCCGCGCTATATTCGCGCGAACTTGTTCGGGCACTCCAGACACGAACGCTAGCCGCTGCCGTCCGCTGCCGCCTTGTTCTTGCGCTCAGAGGCTTCTTTCAATTCGCGCGAAAGCTTTTCCACGCGCTGGCGCATGACCTTGCCCGCTTTAAATTTCACTGTCGCCCGCGGTGGAATCACAAAACTGCTGCCGGGCTGATTTGGATTTCGGCCAACCCGCGCCTTCGTCAGCTTAGGTTGGAACACGCCGAAATTGCGTAGCTCAACAGGAATATTGTTGGCTAAACTTTCGGTGATTTTATCGAGCGTCCGCTGGACTACGTCGAAGACCTGATGCTGGACCATCCCGGTTTGATTGCTGATCGACACAACGATGTCGCGCTTGGTTAACTTAGCCATATCTATTTACTATTCGCTCCGCGTTGCCGTAGCGGTGGCCAAATTAAGCACAAAAGAATCATTTTTTAGCGGCTAACGTCTTCGGCCAGAAGCGCAAGATGGTGTGACTGTTTTTGCTGTGCAGGCTCACCTTCGCCAATTCTCGCGGGGCGGCGGGGCCGGATAATCATTTGGCGCAATCTCGTGCGCCGTGCGGAAATGCACTTTGGCGACCTCGCGCAGTGCCTGCGATCCATTGATTTGGGCCAGCTTTTTCGCGGTTTCTTTTACGTTCGCAGACACGCCTCGCTCAAGTCGCAATCCCAGCTCCCTTCCGCGGCGCTCCAGCCAATTGATAAAAGCTTCGCGCGCCAGAATCGATGCCGCCGCCACCGCGATATCCGATTCCGCTCGCAGTCGTTGTTCGATGTCGATCTTGCGCCCGTGCCGCAACAGCGATTGCTCGATCACCCGCGCATCGGCGAACTGATCCGACAACGACCGCGGACAGTCGGGTTTTTTCTCCAGCAGATTTTCGATCACGCGCGCATGTCCCCATCCGAGCAGTTTGTTCAAATTGCCGAACTTTTCGTAAAGCTCGTTGTACCGCCGTGGACCGATGAGCACCGTCTCGACCAAACCGCCGGGCGTTTTGCGAATGACTTGAGCCAGCGCCCGAATCCGCGCATCTGAGCCGATTCGCTTGCTGTCCTGTACACCTGCATCGAGAAGGTTGTGGGCAATTCCACGATCGACATACACACCGGAAATCACCAGCGGTCCGAAAAAATCTCCTTTCCCGCTCTCGTCCACGCCGAAGTGCGGCTCGAACATTTCCGGCAAATGCACTTCTTCGTAGCCCAGTTTTGCTTCACCGAGAATCTTGGGCTCCAGCTCAAATTGAACGAATTCTCCCACGCCCTTGCCTTGGACTAGCACCTTCGGCCCCTTCTCATAAACCGCCACGCTCAACTTGTTTTTCCGCGCGAAAAACAGCGTGTATTCCTTCGGCGAAAATTCGAATCCGAGCTCTTTGAGCAACGCTCGAAGCTTTGCCGCCTGTTCATTCGTGAGCGGATGGGTGTACGAATTCATTCAGCCACAGATTAACACAGATGGAACACTGTTTGCATGCATGCCGAATTAACTGGCGAGACATTGTCATTCATCTGTGTTAATCCGTGTCCATCTGTGGCCGTTCCAAAAGCTGAGTTCCGTCGCGCCCTGATCAGGTGGTTTCGCAAAAACGGCCGCGACCTGCCATGGCGTCGCACGCGCGACCCTTACGCCATCCTCGTTTCTGAGTTCATGCTCCAGCAAACTCAGGTTGCCACCGTGATCCCTTATTACAGTGAGTGGCTGCGCCGGTTCCCCGATTTGGCCACACTCGCCCGCGCTTCCGAAGAAGACGTCCTCCACGCGTGGCAAGGCCTGGGCTACTACGCTCGCTCGCGAAACCTTCACGCCACGGCGAAAGCCGCGCTAGATCAACATGGCACACGTCTTCCGCGAGCAATCGAGCAAATGCAGCAGCTCCCGGGAGTGGGAAAATATACGGCGCACGCTATTGCCAGCTTCGCGTTTGATCAACCAGTACCGATTGTCGAAGCGAATACTGCGCGCGTTTTGGCGCGGCTCTTCAATTTGCAAACGCCGATCGACCAAACCACTGGTCGCGCAGCCTTGTGGAATCACGCGGCTTCCTTGGTACCGAGAAGTTCCACCCGCGGTTACAATTCCGCACTCATCGATCTGGGCGCTGTGATTTGTTTGCCGCGGCCGAAATGCGCGGTCTGTCCAGTTAAAAAATTTTGCCGCGCCAAAAATCCGGAAATGCTCCCGATAAAGAAAAAGGGCTCTCGAATGGAACGATTGACCGAAAATCATGCGCTCATTGTTAGATCGGGCCGGATTTTGCTTCAGAAAGCCAGCAGTCGCTGGCACGGAATGTGGATCTTGCCACGGCTCCAAACCAGACCGATAAATCGGCCGCCGATCTACAAATCGATTTTTCCGTTCACAAATCATCGTGTTGCGCTGAACGTTTACGCGCAACGCTGGCGAAAGATCGATCCGCACAAGGACGGATTCGCCGTGGCGAACAAACATTCGCAGCGCTGGATTAGAATCGATTCACTCGACTCGATCCCGATCCCTTCCCCACACCGAAGGGCGATGCGATACCTTCTCAACGAAGCAACATCAATACGATCACGCCGGCAACAATGGTCAAAATCGTGATGGGGATACCGAAGCGCGCGTAATCCCAGAAGCCGACTTGCAAATGTTCGCGCGCGAATTCCACCACGGTTTGCCACTCATGGATACAATGTCATCGAAGGAATTGAACGTTGAGGGTTGAGCGTTGATCGCTGTGTGTTTCTCTGCGATAAGCTCTTGCAGCGAGATATGCGAAGCATGACTGGATACGGTCGCGCCGAGACCGATTACGCCGGGACGAAATTTAGTGTTGAGCTTAATTCAGTTAACCGGAAGCAGAGCGATATCGTGATCAATCTCCCGCGCGATCTGGCCGAGCTCGAACCGCGCATCCGCCAGACGATAAATGAAAACATTTCGCGCGGCCGAACCAATGCTACCATCACGCTTCACAGCGGCGCAAACGGCGCGCGCAACCTGGCCCTCAATAAAGAACTCGCTCGTTCGTACCATGAAGCCATGCGCGCATTGCAAAAAGAATTAAACGCGCCGGGCGAGATCACCATCAGCACAATCCTGCAAGCGCCCGGCGTGATGCGGTTCCCGGAAGAAGCCGTGAACGCGGAAGAAGCATGGCCGGCAATCGAACGGGCGCTGCGCGCCGCACTCGCCGATTTAATCAAAATGCGGGAGCGCGAAGGCAAACATCTGGCGAAGGATTTGATTCATCGTCTCAAAGCGATCCGGAAAAAACTCAAGGAAGTTCGCGCGCTTCATCCCGATGTGGTGAAACGATATCGCGCCGCGCTCCTTGATCGGATTCAAAAAACTGGGCTGCCGATCGCCAGCGACGATGAACGCGTGCTCAAGGAAATTTCCTTCTTTGCCGATCGCGCCGACGTGTCGGAGGAGTTGACGCGCCTCGAGAGTCACCTCTCTCAATTCGCTCATCATTTGCGCAGCAAAGAGCCGGTCGGGCGCACATTGGAATTCATCACTCAGGAAATTTTTCGTGAACTCAACACGCTCGGTGCAAAAGCGAATGATGCCGCCATTTCACAACGCATCATCGCCTGCAAAGCCGAACTGGAGAAGGTGCGGGAGCAAGTTCAAAACCTTGAGTAAACAGTTCAGCCGCCACGGAATTCTCTTCGTCATCTCCGCGCCATCGGGCGCGGGCAAGACCACCCTGGTCGAAGCGCTCCTGCAAACTCCCAATCTTTTCTATTCCGTCTCCTGCACGACGCGAGCGCCACGCAGCGGTGAAGTTGACGGCGAAGATTATCAATTTCTTTCAGATGCAGATTTCCGCGCCAAAGTCCAAGTCGGCGATTTTCTGGAGCACGCGCAGGTGCACGGAGATTATTATGGAACATTGCGCGGACCGGTGCTGACCAATTTGCAGAAAGGCGTGGATGTGTTGATCGACATTGACACACAAGGCGCCGCCACCATCCGTAATTGCGATGATCCGATAATTCGCCAGTCCCTGACGGATGTTTTTATCATGCCGCCCGATCTGGAGGAATTGCGCCGCCGCTTGACGAAGCGCGGCACCGAAACCGCGCAGCAGATCGAGTCGCGTCTCGCCACCGCCGTGCGAGAAATGGAATTATGGCGCGATTACCGCTACACTATTATCAGCGGTTCGGTCGAAGAAGATCTGGAAAAATTCCGCCACATCATGGCTGCAGAGAGTTATTTGACCCGGCGTTTACGGCCGAAGTGATGGGCAAACTATTCACGATTAACTTCAATCTTAGATGGAAAAAAATTTCAAGCGCAGACGCGAAAAAATCAGCGCACGAAAAGTGGTGCGCATTTCGGCTGGAAAAAAATCGGTCGTGCTCGGCGTCACGGGATCGATCGCCGCGTATAAATCTGCCGAGCTCGCCAGTCTCCTCGTCAAACAAGGCCACGAAGTGTTTGTTGTCATGACAAAGGACGCGACCGAATTCATTCCGCCGCTCACGTTGCAGACGCTTTCTAAAAATCCGGTGACGACGAGCTTCTACGATGAAAAAGAAAACTGGCGACCTGGTCACATCGACCTAGCTGATCGCGCGAACCTGCTCCTCATCGCGCCCGCGACCGCGCACATCATCGCCGAACTTGCGCACGGTCTCGCTGGTCACCCGCTCGCCGCTATCGCGCTCGCCACGCGCGCGCCGATTCTGATCGCGCCCGCCATGAATGGAAAAATGTGGCAGCATCCGACGACCCAGGAGAACGTTGAAAAACTCAAAGCGCGCGGTGTCGAATTTATCGGACCGGAAGAAGGAATGCTGGCGTGCGGTTACGAAGGCCTTGGCCGGCTTTGGAAAGTGAACGACATCGCATTTCGCACCGAGTTCCTCCTCGCGCGCCAGGAGAATTTGATCGCGTGAGATTTCTCGTCACGGCCGGCCCGACGCGCGAGCCGATTGATCCGATCCGTTACATCTCCAATCGCTCTTCGGGAAAAATGGGCTACGCCATCGCCGAGGCCGCGCTCGCAGCCGGACATGACGTCACTTTGATTTCCGGCCCGGTGAATCTCCATCCGCCGCGCGGCGCACAGTTCGTACAGATCTTGACCAGCGATGAAATGTTTGAAACAGTTCATCGACATGTTCACGAATGCGATGTTCTCGTGATGTGCGCCGCAGTCGCCGATTACAAACCGCAAACGGTTTCTCCGACGAAAATTAAAAAGGACAACGAACATCTCGCGCTCGATCTGGTTCCCACGCGCGATATTCTCACATCCCTGCCACGGAAAAACCGACAATTCCTCGTTGTTGGCTTCGCCGCGGATACGAATGACATAGAAGAAAACGCGCAAAAAAAACTGCGCGCAAAAAATTGCGACGTCATCGTGGCCAACGACGTGAGCAGCGCAACTTCGGGAATGGAAAGCGACGAAAATGAAGTCACACTTTTCTTTCGTACCGGCGAAAGCGAGAAAATTTCGCGCGCTCCAAAAAAAATTATCGCGCGCGACCTCGAAAAAAAATTGGTAAAATTCGCGAGAAAAATGTTTGACAAAAAAAATGTGACGATTACTGAACGCAATTAAGTGAAGTTCATTCCCAACTCTTCACGAACCTCCGCACGCAGCGGATTGAAAGGGGGGAGTTAGTCGATGGCAAAGAAAAAGAAAGCAGCAAAGAAAAAATCAGCGAAGAGAAAAAGGCACTAAGCCCAACGCTTGATAACGACCCTGAATTCCTTCAGGGTCACAACCCCTAACTTCAACCCGGGAGGAGAATTTATTTTCCTCCCGGTTTTTTTTGCGATCCAAGCAATCCTGCCTGCGCCACTTCGATTTCCGTTGCGCACTCCGTGCCCTCCGTGCGAGGTAGTCTTATCATGAAGCACTATCTCGAGACGGCGGAAAACGCTGCACGCGTTGCCGGCGAGCTGCTTCGTAAAAATTTTCAACCCCAGAAGCATTCTGTGCTGCGGGTTAATTCTGTTCAAGCGCACGATCTCAAACTGGAAATCGATGTCTCAGCGCAGGAGTTAATCGCCAAACTGCTTCTCGAAGAATTTCCGGGCCACGCGCTTTACGGAGAAGAAGGAGTTGTCGGCGATCAATCCAGCGAGCATCAATGGGTAGTCGATCCGCTCGATGGCACGGTGAATTATTTCTACGGCATTCCGCATTTTTGCGTTTCGATCGCATTGCGTCTGCGGAACGAGATCATGGTCGGCGTTATCTACGATCCGATCCGTGATGAAATGTGGTCAGGACAAAAAGGCGAGATTCCCAAATTAAATTGCCGCCCATTTCATGTGAGCGACCGCGCCGATTTGTCTGAAGCTGTGATCTCAGTGGGCCTTTCAAAGACGAGTGAGATGATCGATTCGAATTTTCCTCTGCTTCAGCAAATGATTCATCACGTCCGCAAATGCCGCGTGCTCGGCAGCGCCGCGCTCGACATGGCTTACGTCGCATGCGGACGTTTCGATGCGTACATTGAACGGGGAATCAGTTTGTGGGACATTGCCGCAGGCTGGCTATTGATTGAAAACGCCGGCGGAACTGTCGATCTTCGGCCGCGCCCGGACATGAAGGACAAATACAGCATTGTCGCGACCAACGGCGTTATCGATTTGAAACTCTGATCGGATGATTCGATGTGGAATCGGCTACGACGTGCATCGGCTCGCGCAGGGACGAAAACTGATTCTCGGCGGCGTCGAGATCGCACACTCGCGCGGGTTGGAAGGACACTCAGACGCCGACGTTTTGTCGCACGCTATCGCGGATGCTCTGCTCGGTGCAATCGCAGCAGGCGACATCGGTCAACATTTTTCAAACACGGATGAATCAATTCGCGGCATGAGCAGTCTCGAGATTTTGAAGCGCGTGACCAAATTGCTTGCCGATAAAAAAGCGCGCGTGATCAACGTCGATGCAAGCATTATCACCGAGGCACCAAAACTTGCGCCGCACATTCCGGCGATGCGAAAGAAAATCGCAGAAGCGATCGGCGTGGACGAGTCGCGCATTGGCATTAAAGCGACAACAAACGAAAGCCTCGGTGCGATCGGCCGCAGTGAAGGCATCGCCGCGATGGCCGTGGCAATGGTGGAGATAAAAGGGTAGCTGCGATTGACCTCAATCGCCATGGCGGTTCAATGAACCGCCGCTACCATAAAAACGTATGGCGCTGCGTTTCTTTAACACTTACTCGCGCGAACTCGAAGAATTCGAGCCGCGCGATCCAGCCGCGCGCAGAATCGGCATCTACACTTGCGGACCGACCGTTTACAGCCGCGCGCACATTGGAAATTTCCGCGCCTATATCTTCGAAGATTTGCTTCAGCGTCATCTCGAACTGCGCGGTTACAAGGTGCATCGCGTTATGAACATCACCGACGTGGATGACAAAACGATCCGCGGCGCACGCGAGGCAAAGGTGCCCCTGGCAAAATTTACCGCGCAATTCAAAGAAGCGTTCTTCGAAGATGTCGAGATATTGCGGATCAAACGCGCGAATGAATTTCCCGCCGCTACGGATCACCGTTACATCGACAGGATGATCCAGATGATCGCGATGCTCATTTCGCGCGGGCTCGCTTATCAGGCGGACGACAAGTCAGTTTATTTTCGCATCAATGAATTCCCCAACTACGGAAAGCTTGCGCACTTTGATCTCGCCCAATTGCAATCAACCGGGCGGGTGAAACACGACGAATACGACAAGGAACACATCGGCGATTTCGCGCTCTGGAAAGCGTGGGATGAAGAAGATGGCGATGTGAAATGGGATTCGCCGTGGGGACCCGGTCGCCCCGGCTGGCACATTGAATGCAGCGCGATGGCGACGGCGTTGTTAGGCAACCAGATCGACATTCACTGTGGTGGTGTCGATAACATTTTCCCGCATCACGAGGCGGAGATCGCGCAGAGCGAAGGCGTCACTGGAAAAAAATTCGTGCGCTACTGGTTGCATTGCGCGCATCTGCTCGTCGATGGACAGAAAATGGCGAAGTCGTTAGGCAATCTTTACTCCGTGCCTGACATTCTGGCTAAAGGTTATACCGGCCGCGAGCTCCGTTACGCGCTGATGCGAGTGCACTATCGCGTGCCGCTCAATTTCACCTGGGAGGGAATGAATGAAGCGCGCGAGTCGTTAGGCCGAATTGATGAGTGGCTGGAACGCTTGCAGAAGCTGGTAGGGACGCCTCGCCGGGGCGTCCGATCGGCGCAGCGCGCCGACCCTGCCATACAATTTGAAGAGGCGCTCGATGACGATCTGAACATTTCCGCAGCGCTCGGATTTTTGTTTGAATCAATTCGCGAAACGAATCGCGCAATGGATGAAAACAAACTGGATGCTGCTTCGGCAAGCGCATGGCTGGATTGGTGGAAACGAATCAATACTGTTCTTGACCTCGAAACTGAAATCGAAGTCGTGGTGCCAGCGGAAGTGGCGGAGCTCGCAGAAGAGCGCGAGAACGCAAGACGCGAAAAGAATTGGAAACGAAGCGATCAACTGCGCGATCGAATCTCCGCGTTCGGCTGGGAAGTGCGCGACACGAAAGATGGTCCGAAGCTCACGCGACACGGCGCAGCGAGCTCTGGGTAGCGCACGCGTCTCGCGTGCTGGTTTCGGCGTCGCGCCGAAACGAACTTTCCTTTTGTCAGATTCGATCTTGAATTGCTGCACTAGAAAAAGTTCGCGACAGCGAGGACGCCATCGCCAGCATGCGAGACGCGCGCTCCCCAGAAAAATGCGCTCGCAACGGTCGGGGCGATTCGTCATCTTGAGCCTGAAAATGTTTGCGCCCGCCGATTTTCTTGACCTCGAACACACGGCACATCCGAAATTGTTTGAGAATCAGACTCACGTTTGGGACGCGCTCAAACAGATTGCGAGTTACCTGCAATTCCGTTTGAAGCCCGTGGTGTTGGGTGAGCTGATGGGCAAACCGTTCATCAGTAATCATGTTTTCGTCGGCAGAGGAACGGTTATCGAGCAGAGCGCTGTGTTAAAAGGACCGGCATGGATCGGCGAGAATTGTCGGATCCGCAGTGGCTGTTACGTGCGGGAAAACGTGATCGTCGGCAATGGCGTGGTGATGGGGAACTCGTGCGAATTCAAAAATTGCATTCTGTTCGACGCCGTGCAGGTGCCGCATTTTAATTACGTGGGCGACTCCATCCTCGGTCATCACGCTCACCTCGGCGCGGGCGTGATTCTTTCAAATGTGAAACTCGATCATAGCGAAATCGCGGTCGTGACACCTGATGGCAACATCCCCACCGGGCTCAGAAAATTTGGCGCGATCGTCGGCGATCGGACGGAAATCGGTTGCAACGCTGTGATCAACCCAGGCTCGGTCATCGGCCGCGACTGCATGATTTATCCAAGCGTGAATTTCCGCGGCGTCCTGCCTAACGGCAGCATGGTCAAGCTGCGGCAGGAGCTGCAGGTAATTGAGAGGCGCGAAAGTTAATCGGGGCGAGCAAGAGCGCGATTATAAGAGCAAGAGATCAATGGCCCGCCAACCGGTAGGCTTTGAGCGAGACCCCGATCGTTGAAGCGTTGAGCCCGCCTTCGTTGCACTCCGGCGTGGCAGCCTTTCGCTTGCGCTTCACTCCAATCGAAGGCTGGCGGATGGGGGAATTCGAACCCCGCGATACCATTTGGCACACACGCTCTCCAGGCGTGCACAATCAACCACTCTGTCACCCATCCTCAAAGAACGACATTGTAACCGCAAAGCTGCTGGAGGGGAAGCTGGCAGCTTCCCATTTTCGTTGGGACGCTACCAGCGTCCCCTACAGATTCTAGAATTGGCGGGCGGCGTATTTTGGATTTTTGACCTGCTTGCGGATCGCTGCGAAGAGCCTGCTTATTCCCACCTGGCTGGTGCGATTGGCGATGAATGCCGGAATCATTCCGCCAGCGTCGGTGTAAACGGAGTAACTCGCGCGCGTTTTGGTCGCGCCATCGGGCTCGAGCAGCCATCCGCCGTTGCAAATTTTTACGCGCACTATGCCTTTCTTTTCTGACGGTCCGAGTTCATTAGCCGTCGTCCAATAGCTCATAAAAACGAAACCATCGGAGGCAGGCCACGCTTTCTTCCAGACGCGCAGCGTGTAATCGCGGTCCGCGCAAATTTTTGGCGAGAGCCGCTGGTACCCAACGATTGAATCGTCCTCACGTTTGATCAGTCGGCACTCGGTCGTGCAAGGCATAAACTTTGGATAATTTAGGAAGTCATCAATCACCGCGTGAACGGCATAAGTGGGCGCATCAATCGCGCCGATCGCCTTGAACTCGTTTAGCGGTGACCCCGGGTGCGGGCGGCTGTAGATGGCGATATCACCATTTCCGCTCGCCAGTCGCCAAGCTTCATTGGGATTGACAGAACCGGTCAATTCAGCCCCGAACGCGTTCGGGATCGCTCCAGCCAGGAGAAGGGCCAACACAAACCCAGCAAGCGTTCGGCAGTGCATGGCGCGATGATACATCATTTCCCCTACATCGCTATTTTCTTTTGACCATGGTTCATCTGTGCGCACTTCGAAGAGGACGCCAACTTTGAATGACAAAATCCGAATTATGAAGCTCCAAGGAATGATGAATGATCAAATGGTGACGACTTGTACTATTTTCTTTGTCATCTGGCCTTCGTGCTTGTTTCCTCCTTCGTCATTCGTGCTTCGTCATTGCAACACCGCAGATGTGGATACTTGATCCTGGATGAAAAGTTAGCATCTAGCATCTAGCGTCCCGCATCGCTCAATGAATCTTCAACCCACCATCCTCATCGTCGATGACGAGAAGCATACGCGCGATGGGCTCCGGCGGTTGCTGGAGAACAATTACGATGTGTATGTCGCTGCTGATGTCGCTGGCGCGATGAACGTCCTCGAACGCGAGCAGATCGAGGTGCTCCTGACCGATCTGCGCCTCGGTGGCGACGACGGAATGAAGTTGATCGATCGCGCTTTGAAAATGCCGCGGGCTCCCATCTGCATCATGATGACTGCTTATGGCTCGATCGACGTCGCGGTCGAAGCGATGAAACGCGGCGCCTACGATTTTGTTACCAAGCCGCTTAATCTCGACAAGGTCGAAATGCTGATCGCGCGCGCGGTGCAGGCTCGCAAACTCGAGCAGGAAAATCGCGCGCTCCGTGAGCAGGTCGATGAGCGTTACGGACTCGAAAACATTTGGGGCGATTCGCCGGCGCTGCATGAAGTGCTCGACACGATCCGGCAGGTCGCGCCCTCTTCGGCCAACGTGCTGATCGAAGGCGAGAGCGGCACCGGCAAAGAGTTAGCCGCGCACGCCATTCACAATTTGAGCCGGCGCAACAAGGCGAAGTTTGTGGTTGTGCATTGCGCCGCGCTCTCGCCGCAATTGCTCGAAAGCGAATTGTTCGGGCACGAGAAAGGGGCATTCACCGGAGCGCATGAGCGCCGCATCGGCCGGTTCGAGCAAGCCAACGGCGGCACCATTTTTCTGGATGAGGTGGCAGAGATCGATCCGGGCACGCAGGTGAAACTGTTGCGCGTAATCAGCGAAGAACGCGCCTTCGAGCGCGTGGGCGGCAATCAACCATTGCGCGCAGATGTCCGCTTGATCGCGGCCACAAACAAGAATCTGGAGCAACTGGTGCGCGAAGGAAAATTTCGCGACGATCTTTTCTTTCGCCTGAACGTGGTACGCATCACCATGCCGCCATTGCGCGAGCGCAAGGAAGATATTCCTATTCTGGTCCGCGGATTTTTGCGTCATTTCTGCGAGGCGAACGAGAAACCTCTTATCGATCTAACGCCGGACGCGATGGATGCGCTGCTCACCTACGATTGGCCTGGCAACGTTCGCGAACTGCGCACAGCAATCGAGCACGGAGTGGTCATGGCGACCGGACCAAAAATTACACTGCGCGATCTGCCCATGGCCATTCGCCAAGCTGCCCGCGCGGTGTCGCCACGCGGTATTTCCGCTGCCGAGGCGTTCGGCGAAAAAGCGAGCCCGCTTGATCTGCATGAGACAGAGAAAAAATTGATCTTGCAAGCGCTGGCCGCAACGAACGGCAACGTTACCGCCGCAGCCAAAAAACTCGGCATTAGCCGACGAACGCTTCACCGAAAAATCAACGAAATGAATTTGGCCAAAAAATCAGCCAAAGCCGCAGGCGCGGGTGCGGACAAGAGATCAGCCTAAAGTTATTAGAGAATGTTCCATCTCTGCGATGGCGTCCGACAGAAAAGTTTCCCGTTTACGAACTGCGTTTGCGCGTTTCAATTAGGGCCGTGACTCAGCAGAAAAGAATTTTCGGGACGGACGGCGTTCGCGGCACCGCGAATGTCGAGCCGGTGACGGCTGAGACGGCATTGAAATTAGGTCGCGCCGCGGCGTATGTCTTCGCCCAACTGAATCCGCGCAGAACGCCAGCAGGCGCACGCCCGAAAATCGTGCTCGGGAAAGATACGCGTCTTTCCGGTTACATGCTCGAGAACGCGCTCGTGGCGGGAATCACCTCACTCGGAGTGGATGTTCTTGTCATCGGACCGTTGCCGACGCCCGGCGTTGCATATATCACGCGCTCGCTGCGCGCGGACGCCGGCATCGTCCTTTCCGCTTCGCACAATCCTTATCAGGACAACGGCATCAAATTTTTCCGGCACGACGGTTACAAGCTGGACGATCAGATCGAGGAAAAAATCGAGCAGCTCGTTTTTAACGGCGAGATCGATTCCATCCGGCCGACGGCAAACAAAATAGGACGCGCCACGCGTATCGATGACGCGCTCGGCCGTTATGTCGAGTTTGCAAAAGCAAGTTTCCCCCGCGGGATGTCGCTGGAGGAGATGCGCGTCGCTGTCGATGTGGCAAATGGCGCGGCTTATAAATCGACCCCGTGCGTTTTGCGCGAACTAGGTGCGGATGTAGCTCTCGCGCACAACCAGCCGAACGGCATGAACATCAACGATGGCTGCGGCAGCGTACATCCGGAAGAAATTCAGCGCATCGTTAAGCTGAGCGGCGCAGATGTTGGAATTACTCATGACGGCGACGCTGACCGCGTCTTGCTTTGCGACGAGAACGCCGAAATTGTCGATGGCGACGAGGTTCTCGCCATAGCGGCTCTCGATCTTTTGCCCGCGGGCCGGCTCACGCAGAACACGGTCGTGGCGACGGTAATGAGCAATTTTGGTCTGGATGAGACCGTTGCTGCGCACGGCGGCAAAGTGATCCGGACGAAGGTGGGCGATCGCTACGTGATCGAAGAAATGATGAAAAAAAATCTCAACCTAGGCGGCGAGCAAAGCGGTCACGTCATCTTCCGCGATTTCACCACCACGGGTGACGGCATCATCAGCGCGCTTCAGATTTTGCGCATCATGCACCAGAGCGGGCAGCCGTTGAGCAAGCTGAAAACCTGTTTGAAGAAATATCCGCAGGCTCAGCGCAATTTAGCGGTCAAATCAAAGCCTCCTCTTGAGCAACTGCGCGACGTCATGAAACTACGCGATGAAGTCGAACGCGACCTGGCGGGTCAGGGTCGTGTGCTTCTGCGTTATTCCGGCACTGAACCTAAGCTCCGGCTGCTGATTGAAGGGCGCGAGTTCGACAAGATCGACAAACACGCGGACCGAATCGCGGAGGCGATTCAAAGCGCCATCGGAATGGATTCAACATAATGCCTAAAAACGCGCTGTCATCCCGAACGAAGTGAGGGACCTCAAATGATCGTGGGTCACGCAATGAAGTCTGCGTATCGAAAACTTCGAGCGTGAGATTTTTCACTCGGCTCAGGATGACATCCGTTTTTGTGTTTATGATCTTGGAGAAGATAATCGAAGCGCTCCTCTTCAGCGCGCAAAAGTCGCTCTCGATCCGCGAAATCTCGGCGGTTATAAAGGGCGGAGAAGCTGAAAGCGAACCTCCGTCCAGTGAACTTGCCCGCGTGAGTGAAGCGGAGATTGCTGCGGCGCTCGAGCAACTCAAAATGGAGTACGTCCAACAGCAGCGCGCCTTTCAACTGATCGAAAAAGCAGATGGCTGGCAGCTCGCCAGCGATCCCGCGTTTGCGAAATGGGTGCGCCAGCTTTTTCCCGTGCCCAAGCCTGCACGCCTGAGCGCGCCCGCGCTGGAGACGCTCGCAATCATTGCCTATCGCCAGCCCATCACGCGCGCCGATGTCGAAGCGGTGCGCGGCGTGAATATTGACGGCGTGCTGCAAACATTAATGGAGCGCGGACTCGTGAAAATTGCCGGACGCGCCGAAGTCCCTGGCCGTCCGCTACTTTACGAAACGACACATTTTTTTCTCGATCACTTCGGCCTTCGCAGTCTCGATGAATTGCCCAACGTGGAAGAGTTGCGGAAACGGAATCTGCCGAAGGCGCGCCCTGTAGCCCCGATACATCGAGGTGATGCCGACGGGCCGGGGTCATCGACCCCGGCTACAACGCCGGAATCATAGCCGTCGGCCTGTCGGCGGCACGATCCACGCATGAATGGTTCGTCATGGTTACGCTTCGCGCAGCGAAGCGGCTGCAGCGGATTCTTGATTCTTACGCTTGCAACATCAACGTCTGCACAAGCGGAAATTCGCGCCACTGATTGCGCCCGCGCCGCAAAATATTCTGAGAGCAAACGCGGCGTTTCCATGCTGGTCATGCAAAATGGCCGGACGATTTTTGAGCACTATGCCAAGGGTGGATCGGCGCGCGGAAGATGGCCAATCTTTAGCGGAACAAAGAGTTTTTGGGGGATCGCCGCGCTCGCTGCGGTGCGCGACGGACTGTTCAAGCTCGACGATCTTGTTTCGGACACGATCACGGAATGGAAGAGCGATCCGCGCAAATCACAGGTTACCATCCGGCAGTTGCTCAACCAGACTGATGGAATTGAAGGCGCTTCGCGTCTTCAACGCGCGTCGATCCGGGACCGCAATGCCATGGCGATTCGATTGCCAGCCGTTGCTGAACCCGGCTCGGCTTTCATTTATGGCCCGAGTCATCTTCAGATTTTTTCCGAGCTGCTGCGCCGAAAACTAAGGGGTCGCAGCGCGATCGGCTACTTCGAAGGACATGTGTCCAACCGGCTTGGACTCGGTCGTCTCAACTATAAGAAGGATGCGCGCGGCAATCCGCTGCCCGCAACGGGGTTTGAGCTGACTGCCCGGGAATGGGCGCGGCTGGGCGAGCTGGTCCTCGGGCAAGGTAGTTATCATGGGCGACAAATTGTTCCAGCAGCTCTGTTGCGGGAGGCATTTGCCGGCTCGCAGGCAAATCCGTCATACGGCCTCACATTTTGGTTGAATCAGCAGGCGCCGAACGGGCGCGAGGCGGACATGGAACGAATGCTCGACCTACCATGGCAGAACGCGCAATGGACGGGCGTTTGCATCTGCAAGGATGCGTCGGCCGATATGGTCGTGGCGCTTGGCTCAGGCTATCAGCGCTTGTTCGTTATTCCATCGCTGAAGGCAATCATCGTGCGGCAAGGATCAAACGCGAAGTTTTCCGATCCGCACTTCCTCCGGCTGCTGCTCGGCCATATCGAATAACTTATGCGTAGGGTTGACTTGCTCGTGCGTCTGGCAAACGATCACGCATTGTGAAACAGAATTCCGAGGACGAGCAGGCGCTCATTAAGATCCAGCATGAATGGGCGGAAGCGCGCATGAAAGGCGACAGCTCATATACGCGCCGTCTGGAGGCCGAAAATTGCACGGTTGTCTGGCCTGACGGCAGCATCGTGAACAAGCGGGAAGACTTGAAAAGCATGACCGGCGACATCGTTTTCACCGAATTCAAAATCGATGATCTACAAGTGCGCTTATATGGAGACACTGGAATCGTCGTGGGCCAGGGCACGATCAGGGCGCACGAGGGAAAACAAAATCTTCTAGGCGGCAAATTCGTCTGGACGGATACATTTGTAAAAGAGCGTGGCGCTTGGAAGGTGGTCGCATCACAAGTAACCCCGGTCTTAAAGAAATAAACGTTAACGGCCGTCGATATTCTTATGAACAAATTCGCGATGGGTTGCGGCGTGTTGCTCGCAATCCTGCTTTTTATTGTCGTTATTGCCGCCCTCGCACTGGGCGGGAGTTACAATCGCCTCGTCCGCTCGCAGCAAACTGTCGATCAAAGCTGGGCGCAGGTGCAAAACGTCTATCAGCGGCGCGCCGATCTGATTCCAAATCTTGTGAACACGGTTTCTGGCGCGGCCAATTTCGAGAAATCAACGCTCGTCGAAGTGACAAATGCCCGGGCCAGCGTGGGGCGTGTCCAGCTTGATCCAAACAAGGCGCCGACCGATGCGGCACAGCTTGAGCAATTTCAAGCTGCTCAGGGGCAGTTGAGCAACGCGCTCTCGCGTTTGCTGGTCGTGGTGGAGCGTTATCCGGAATTGCGCGCGAATCAGAATTTTCTCAGCTTGCAAGCGCAACTGGAAGGCACGGAGAACCGGATCTCGGTCGAACGCGGAAACTTCAACACCGCTGTGCAGAACTACAACGTGGCCGTGCGCAGTTTCCCGACCAATTTGATTGCGGGAATGCTCGGTTTTCCGCCGCGGCCGTTTTTCACAGCGCAAATCGGCGCGGAGAGGCCGCCACCGGTGCAGTTTAATTTTGGCACGCCGGCTCCATCACCTGCAGCGGCGGCATCGCCGTAACGGTATATCGCACACGATGATTCTGGGGAGCACACGCGCCTCGCGTGTTGTTTGCGGTGCCCTCGCCGCAAACTCCCTTTGGCAGGGCAAACGAGAATGCGCGTTGAACAAGTCTGGGTTCGTTCGGTCCGTTCGGCGAGGCGCCGAACGGTGCACGCGAGGGCGCGTGCGCTCCCCGGCAGTGCCGCTCGCCATCGCAATTCTCTTCGCGATCAGCTCGCAAGGCGCGGAAGTTATTCCGCCGAAACCGGACCGGTATTTCAACGATTACGCTGGCGTTGTTTCCAAATCCGCGGCCCTGCGTTTCAATGAAGAGCTTGCCCAATTTGAGCGCGAAACGTCGGACCAGGTCGTGGTCGCCGTCTTCCCGAAGATGCAGAGCGACTCGGATATTGCAGATTACACGCAGCGCGTCGCCCAGGCGTGGGGCGTTGGTCAAAGGGAGCGTCGCAATGGCGTCGTCCTTTTCGTGTTCGTTCGGGACCGCAAAATGTTTATTCAGGTCGGTTATGGCTTGGAAGGCGCGCTGCCCGACATCACCGCGTTCGACATCACCGAATACAAAATTAAGCCGCATTTTCGCAATAGCGATTACGAAGGCGGGATCGCGGCCGGAATCGATTCGACCCTTAAGGCGATTCGGGGCGAGTACAAAGGGTCAGGAAAAACCGTTGCAGAAGAACACCGTGGTGGTGGCGCTCTAAGCCTCTTTTACTTCGTCTTTTTCTTTCTCGTATTTGTTGTGGCGCTAATCGTGATTTCAGCAATGATACGGCCGCTGGGTGGTTATGGTTATTCTTCGCGCCGTGGCGGTCCCATATTCTTCCCGGTAGGTGGCGGCGGTGGAGGTTGGTCTTCGGGAGATGGAGGAGGCGGCGGGTTCAGCGGCGGCGGCGGCAGTTTCGGCGGCGGAGGCGCAGGATCGAGTTGGTAGCACGATGCGAACGAGAGAGTTTCTTGGCAAGCTTGAGCATGACCGGATTCTAACCGCGATTCGTGAAGCTGAATCGAAAACTTCCGGCGAGATTCGCGTTCATATTCAGCGCGGCAAGTTAAATGTCGATCCTCTTATTGCAGCGCAAAAAAAATTTCACAGGCTGCGTATGCACAAGGCGCGCGAGCGCAACTCCGTGCTCATTTTCGTGGCGCCTCGTGCACATAAGTTTGCTGTGGTAGGCGACAAGATGATTCACGAAAAATGCGGTGAAACATTCTGGCAGCGAGTTGTCGATCAAATGCGCGCCCATTTTCAAAACGAGAAATTCAGCGACGCCATCGTGGAAGCGATCGCTGAGACCGGCAAATTGCTGGCCGCGCATTTTCCGAAAACATCGTAACCCTTCAATGCTTCAAACGTGTTTTCGATTTCTGATCTCCCGGCTTTAAACGCCTGTCTCAATTTCGTCAGCACCGTTTTCATTTTAACGGGCTGGTATTTCATCCGGCACGGCGCGTGGCGCCGGCACATGGCGTGCATGATTACGGCGGTGATTTCATCGACATTTTTTCTCGCCGGCTACATTGTTTATCATGTGCACGCGGGCGAGAAATCATCCGGTTACACTGGGTGGCTTGCTGCCGTTTATTTCCCGATATTGGCGTCCCACGTTCTGCTCGCATTTGTGACGGTGCCATTGGTGGTCGTCACGCTCGTTCAGGTCTTTCGTCGGCGTTGGGACCAGCATCGGCGTATTGCCCGTTGGACGCTCCCCATCTGGCTTTACGTCTCAGTCACCGGCGTTTTTATCTATTTGATGCTCTACAAATGGTTTCCGCCGTCACATCTTGCACTCGGGCAGTAGTTGATGTTTGATCTGAGGACGCGCGGCCACGCGGAGACGAGAAACTTATGGTGACCATCGCCACGTTTAATGAACCGGCAAAGGCGAAGCAGTTGAAACGGCGTTTTCACGATGCTGGTCTGAAAGCCGATGTCCATAACGAAGCTCCCTTGCAGCAAGTCGGCTTCATGTCTAAGCCGCAGGCAAACGCGAAAGTCTTGGTGGAGGACAACGACTTCGAGAGGGCCCAAAGTCTCATGGTCGAATGGGAGGCGACCGATCCGGATATTTCCGCCGCACTGGTTCGCTGTCCGCAGTGTGGCTCTTCCAATATCGAGTATCCGCAGATGACCCGGAAATTCGTGACTCCGGCGCTCGTTGGCATTCTCTGCGCGGTAAAAATTATCCCGAAAGAATTTTACTGTCAGGATTGCCACTTTACCTGGAGCAACGTGGAAGAACCCACCATCGGGCGACTCTGGCATCGTTTCTTTCCAGGCCGAGAGGTGGAGCAGAGCTGAGTTCCGCGAAGCTGCTCAGCACAACCGCAAGGACGCTCAGTGACTCAACGGAACCCAGCCGCGGGTAAAATAATCGCTGAGCGTGAGGGAGATCAGGATCAGCAGCCACATCACGCCAGCGACCGCAGCCAAATGCAAAAGCCGGCTGCTTCCCTTGATCTGCATGAAGAATAGCGCGATGATGATCGCTTTGGTGATCGAGACGGCCAGCGCCACGATCAGGTTACATGGGCCAAGATTGACATATGCAATTGACCACGTCACCGCCAGCAGGACGAGCAGCGCGACGCACGTCCAAATGTAGATCTTTGGACTGACTACTTTTTCGGTCATTTGGCCTCCGCTTCGAGCTCACCGCCCGATTCTGAACTTCTAGCGCAAAGTGTGCGTTTCGGCTTGGAATAGCTTTGCCCAGTCATGCATTACCCTCCCGCATGGGCGTTTTGGTTCCGCCCTAAGTACGCGGCGGCCGAGCGAGTTTACTGCGGCGAACGCCATAGAAGAAGTAAACGAGCATGCCGATGACGAACCAAATGATGAGCCGTTCCCAGGTTCGCCACGGCAGCGAGATCATTAGGTAAAGCGCCGACAGCGCGCCCAGGGGGGCGACGAACCACACCGCGGGCGTCTTAAATGTGCGCGGCAACTCTGGCTCGCGCAGCCGCAACACCAGCACGCCGATTGAAACGATCACAAAGGCCAGCAGCGTGCCGATGGAAACAAGGCTGCCCGCCTCGCGCACCGTGAACAGTGCCGCAAAGAAAGCAACGAAAATTCCAGTCACTATGGTCGTGATCCATGGGGTGCGGAATTTTGGATGAACCCTGCTCACAAACCTCGGAAGCAATCCGTCGTCCGCCATCGTCCAAAAAATCCGCGACTGGCCCAGCAGCATCACGAGAATGACCGAGCTGAGGCCAGCGATGGCGCCCAGCTTGATTGCCGAAGACATCCAGCCCACGCCTGCGTGGTCGGCAGCCACGGCAATCGGATCCGGTACATCCAGTTGCAGGTAAGGCACGATGCCGGTGGCCACTGCCGACACCGCGATGTAGAGCACTGTGCAGATCAACAACGAGCCAATGATACCAATTGGCATGTCGCGCTGCGGATTTTTGGCTTCCTGCGCTGCCGTGCTCACGGCGTCGAAACCGATGTAGGCGAAAAACACAATCCCAGCACCCTGCATTACACCGCTCCAGCCGAAGTGGCCCCGCACTCCGGTGCTTGGCGGCATGAACGGATGCCAGTTAGCCGAATTGATCGCATGAGCCGCGCCGAAAATGAACAGCAGCACCACCGCCACTTTCACAAATACAATAACATTATTGACCGTCGCGGATTCGCGAATGCCGATCACGAGCAGGAACGTCACGACGGCAATGATGATGACCGCTGGCAGATTGAAGATCGCCGTCACCTGCGTTCCGTCCGCCAACGTGAGGAGTGTCCCGCGCGCCGCCGATAGCTGGGCCGGGATGTGAATACCTATGTCGCGCAAAAATGAAACGACGTAGCCCGACCAGCCGATAGAAACTGTGACCGCACCGAGCGCGTATTCCAGGATCAAGTCCCACCCGATAATCCACGCGAAAAGTTCCCCGAGCGTCGCGTAGCCGTAGGTGTAAGCGCTGCCGGCCATCGGCACCAGGGATGCGAACTCGCTGTAGCAGAGCGCCGCAAAGATCGAAGCCACGCCTGCCAGCACAAATGACAGAATCACCGCCGGTCCCGCGTTCTGCGCAGCAACGGTGCCGGTCAGCACGAAAATCCCCGTGCCGATGATCGCGCCGATGCCGAGCGTTGTCAGGTTTGTCGCTCCGAGCGCCCGTTTCAATCGATGGTCCGTCAGCGCGTCAGCCTGAAGTTGGGTGACACTTTTTCGTCGAAGTAGATTCATTGGCAAAATTTGCTTTGGGCTGTGCTAATCGGGACGGCCCCGGTAAGTCAAGCTGGCGGTGATTTTTTCCCGAAAAATTTCCAGAGAAAATAAATCGGCACGCCGGTTAGTACGATCACCAGGCCTGGCCACGTTGTTTGTGCTCGGTAAGCAAGCAGGACGACCATGATCGCCGTGGCGCCCACCATGTAGAGCGCGGGTAGAATCGGGTAACCCAATGCGAGGTACGGACGTTCCGCCTCTGGCCGCATTCGACGGAGCACGAACACCCCTGCAATTGTCAACACGTAAAAAATCAGAGCGGCGAAGATGATGTAATCCAGCAGGTTGCTGTAGAGATTTCCATACGTGACGGCGCCGCTTGCTGGATCAACGTTTCGCGTGCGCGGGAGCACCAGCAACGCAGTCCAGATTCCCTGCAGCACGAGCGCGACGGCCGGCACGTGTTTCGAGTTCAGCCGGGCCGTCGCTCTGAAAAACAAACCGTCCTGCGCCATCGCGTAATACACCCGCGCGCCCGCGAGAATGAGGCCGTTGCAACAACCGAACGTGGAGATCATGATCGCCACCGCCATGATCCCAGCGCCTGCGCCGCCGAACATCACCTGCATCGCCGCGGTGCCGACGCGGTCGTCGGGCGCATGCTGAATTTTGTCCAACGGCAACACGCAGAGATAAGCCACATTGGCGAGCAGATACAATGTGATCACCAATCCGGTGCCGAACAAAAGTGAGAGCGGAATGTTTCGCCGCGGTTCGCGCACTTCACCCGCGGTAAACGTGATGTTGTTCCAAGCGTCCGCGGAAAACAGCGAGCCCACTTGTCCAACACAAATTGCGATCAACATCCCAAGCGCGCCGGCCGTCGCCGAAACGGCCCCGACGAACGGGAGATCCGATGTGATCGGAGAAGCCGCGCTCGGCGTCCAGAAATTCGCGAAGTTGACGTGCAGCGCGTCGGCGTTGCGCCCGACGAAAATTCCAAGCACCACTAGTGCGAAGAGCGACAGCGTTTTCGCGGACGTGAAAACGTTCTGGATGAGCTTACCGAGTTGCAAGCCGCGCGTGTTTACGATCGTGAGAAATATGATGATCACGATCGCGACCAACTGCTGTGTGGAAAGGCTGACGGCGTAGCGCTGCGAGAGCATGATCGGCGGAACAATCCAGCGAGTAGGCGAAACCCCATCGGTAAATACGCCGAGAAAACGCGCAAACGCCACCGCCACTGCGGCGATTGTTCCGGTCTGAATCACGAGAAACAGCGTCCAGCCATAAAGAAATCCCCAGAGCGGACTGTACGCTTCGCGCAGATACACATATTGACCGCCGGCGCGCGGCATCATCGCGGCGAGCTCACCGTAACTGAGCGCGGCAACGATCGTGAGCACGCCGGTGACTACCCACACGACAAGCAGCCACCCGGCAGAGCCAACGAGTCGCGCGATATCTGCGGAGACAATGAAAATTCCCGAGCCGATCATCGAGCCAGCCACGAGCATGGTTGAGTCGAGCAAGCCGAGTCCCCTAACGAATTTTTGGTCGGCCACAGGTGCTTCGGTAGTTGCGCTTGTCATGTTGAACCCCTTGGATTGGCGGAGAGTTAATCATCAGTCAGGCGGATGAAGCAACGCCAAAGATTTGTTCGCCCCATTTTCCTTTCAAAGCACTTGAAGCGCGAAAGCGCTTTCCTGCAAAAAGAACCATGCTAATCTCCGCCGCGTGATGTTTTCGGATCCTTTCTCTCCGCTGCGGAAGTTTTTGTCGATCTTATGCGCGGGCGCCGCGCTGGTCGCCGAATTGCCTGCTGCCCAGCAGCCCGCTGCCGCTGCGCGTACAACCCTCCGTTTCGAAGCGCTGCCGTTGATGCGTTCGCGACAAAACCATCTGCTCGTGCGCGCCTACATCAATGGCCGACCAGCGTGGCTCGGAGTCGATACTGGCGCGCCGGTAAGCGCGATCGCCGTGCATCGCCGCGAATATTTTCGGCTCACGCCAATTGCGGCCAAATCGAACCTGCCGGCGCAAGTTCAGATCAATGGCGCATTCAGCAAGGTGGCGATCGCGCGCGAGTTTCGGCTCGGGGCCTTGAGACTGGTGGATGAGCCGATTGTCACCATCAATCTTGGGAATACCACCCGCCTCGCCCGATCGCGGCACGAGCAGGAAATCGACGGCATAATTGGCGCCGATGTTCTCTTCCCAACGAAAGCCGTGTTGGATTGCGAACGGCAACTGCTCATCTTGAAAATTGACCAGAATAGTACTGGCAGCGCTCCAGGGATCGACCATCGCGGATTGCGTGCTGTGCCGATTCAGGTCAGCGATGGTTTTAATTTGTACGTGAACGGATCTGTGAACGGCGAGCCCGCCAGGCTAATGGTTGATACCGGTTCGTTCGCCACTTTGCTGCATCGCTCTTTCGTCCGGCGCATGCGAATCCCTACTCGCGACACGCCGTTTAGTTCTTCCGCAGTCAATCTCAAGGAGCGCGGTGTGGGCGTGGCCCGGATTCGCAAGTTATCGGTAGGATCCGTGGACATCGTTGGCAAGGAAGTGGGCGTAGTTGATTTGGGAGGCCTGATTCACAGCGGGCTGTTGCAGGGTTCGCGGCCGGTCGCCGGCCTGCTAGGTGCCGAAATCCTCAAGCGGCATCATGGCATTATCGATTTCGGCACGCGCACACTTTATCTGAAGTAGCAGGAGGCAATCGTTTGCCGCACCGAAGCGCCCGAATTGCCGAGGAAATTTCTGCAGGGTACTTGTCAGGCAACCAGATCGTCCCCACGCAAAGGCTCAAGCTTAAAACTTCACGCGGTCGGTCGGGTGCGCACAAAGAGATTCGTCCGTACCCGGCGAGGCTGCACCGTTCCATTCGGCAACCGAACAGGCCAGGCGCCGCCGCTATCCAAGGCACGCAAGGCGGAAAGATAGTTCTCCCAGCAAATGCGCGTGCTTTCCCGGCGAGCGTCAGAAGGGTGAGGGATCGGCTCGTTTATCATGGGGTTGGTGTTGATTTCGTAAATTTGGACCCGGCCTTTATAGACGCCGAAATCAGCCCGACCATATCCGATCCCTGCAATTTCGAATGCTTTCTTCAAATGCTCAGCGAAGGGGTTCGCTTGCAGCAGTTTCAGCTCATCGCGGTAGAGATCTTCTCCTGCGAGGCCCAGCTGACCAATTTTGACCAGCCACCCAGCCTTATGGAAGCTCATAGCCGGTACGATCATATCGCCGATGCGATAGGCCGACAACTTGCGGTATATACCTGGCTGGACAGGTTCGGCTGCAAATTCAATAACGACCAAATGTTCCATCGGTGTCCCGCCGTTTATCGCAGCCGCGATTGCGTTTTCCAATTCTCGGGCGGAATGCAGCAAATCGGTCATAGGGCCATCATGGAGCTGGTTTCTTCTAACAAAGACAGGGAAACGAATTGAAGAATTGATTTCATCCGCGCGGTAAATATTGAAATCATTGAGGCCGGCTCTGTGCAAGGCGCGCAGCAGGGCATAGCGCGTTTTCACCTTCGCCGGATTGTTCCAGACACTTAGCCCCAATCGTTTCATCTCAAGATATGCATGGGCCGCCAGTTCGAGGTCCCAGAAGCCTAGACGATCGATATCTGCAAACACGTAAGTTGCCCGGCGCAGCCAGTTCGCGCGGAGCAATCGGTCATACGTGATTGGGCTAACGGATGGTGCTTGAGGGGTCTTGCGCAGACCATCGACTGTGTAGCCATGGCCGCGACTGATGAGAAAACGAATCATCGGCGTGTTTGGAAGTTTAGAAGAAATTTTTGGTTGACATTGCGCGGCGGATGCTAAAAAAAGACCCCTATGAAATCTACAAATAAGCGCATCGAACTCAATTGGGGCAAACTGTTGGGCTTTGACCAGGTCAAGGTCGCTCAGGGCGAACTAAAATCGAAGTCCGCTAAAGCACTGATAGGTGCGAAAATTGGCGGCCCCGCAAAAGGGGTCAAAAACACGCAACCTTAAATTCTTTTCTTCGGGAAGGTATCCTTCCGCGAGACTCGGGGCTGTGTAGATGGGTCGCGCCGATTCTCTTCGATACGCGCGAAACGAAATGGCAGGCTTTCCTTCATGAATTCCACCGCTGCAACTCCGATACTGACGACAGGTTTCGAAGAGCTGTATAGCTTCGAGCCGAGTGCCGGACGCGTTCGCCTTCTTGACCAGCGCATGCGGTCGCGATTGGCCGAAAGTTTCCGCTACATTTTGGAACGAGGCATTATCGATTTCGGCACGCCCACGCTTTACTTAAGACGGTAAGGCGTTCGACATTCTAAACCGCACCCACTACACTTGATACCTTCCTGGCGGTTAGGCGTTTAGCTCATTGGGCTACAAGGCGTGGATGACGAAAGCCGCAGGGCTGCGATCTCTTGTAGCTCGTACGGATACTGAAGCCAATATGAGTGTCCCTCGGCATCGGTTGGGTCGAGGCGACAGATGAGTGGGTCGGAACCATGCTCCGAGTATGCGGCATCGAAGGCAGGAAGGACGACCTCTGACGTGAATTCGGCTTCGTGGGGAGTGGCAAGGAAGGTCTCGAACAGAATCGCGTGCTCTACAAACAAGGAAAGAAGGCGAGTGTAGTATTGTCGAGCGGTGGGGGCGTGGGCGCCGAGCCAAATTGAAGCATCGTAAAAAATAACCTCCCGAAGGTCACCGACAGTCGAAAGAAGGTGGTGATGGAAAGCAACTAGCGGCTCGCCGGAGAATGTGGTGACGTCTGCGAGAATGCGTCCGGTCGAGGCTGAAATGTTGGTCACCGTCAATGCTGTGATTCGCGCTCCACCGTTGCGTCCGGTGCCGTTGTGAAAGCGCATCCGCGCGAGTGCGTGTTTGATGGGGTTGCAATACGAAACAAACTTATCGCGGTGATACTCAAGTACGAGCGGGGTGAGGTTGTGAGCAGTGGCCAACGACGCGAAACGTAGAAGCTCGAAGTTGGGAGTGGCAACAGGACGGAACAAGACTGCAAAGCGGCCTGACGCTAAATAGCCCTCGAGAGCATCACGAGGGCGTGAACAGCTCTTCTGGCGGCGCGCGAAAAGGATGGAGACGGCCTGCTCTATTGCAGTGTAGTGCGATTCCATTGATTCATGGCGGCGACAGCCCCGGAGCGTAGCAGTCGCGCGAAGTGATGCCATCGAGACCGCAGGAAATGCAAAGCGAGTCCAAAATAGCTTTCAGCTTCACGGGATCTTCCGGGTACGCACGAACAGATTCGCCCGCACGCGACGACGCTGTAGTGTTCCATTGGGTAGTCGAACGGGCCAGCCACGGCCGCTATCCAAGGCTCGCAAGGCTTCCAAATACTTGCCCCAGCAAAAGCGCATGCTTTCCTGGCGAATGGCAAAGGGATGAGGAGTCGGCCCGCCAACCATCGGGTTCGTGTTGATTTCGTAAATTTGGACGCGGCCCTTGTAGATGCCGAAATCAGCCCGGCCATATTCGATCCCTGCAATTTCGAATGCTTTCTTTAAATGCTCGGCGAAGGGGTTCGTTTGCAGCAGTTTCAGCTCGTCGCGATAGAGTTCTTCTCCTGCGATGCCCAGCTGGCCATATTTAGCAAGCCACACGGTGTCATGGGCGCTGATCTCCGGCACGATCGCCTCGCCGATGCGAAAGGCCCCCAACTTGCGATACAGGCCTGGCCGGACAGGTTCGGCTGCAAATTCGATTACGACCAAATGTTCCATCGGTGTCCCACCGTTTACCGCAGCCGCGATTGCGTTTTCCAATTCTCGGACGCAATGCAGCAAATCAGTCAAAGGCCCATCATGAAGTTGGTTTCTTCTCAGGAAGACAGGGAAACGAATTGAAGGATTGATTTCATCAGCGCGATAAATGTTGAAATCATTGAGACCGGCTCTGTGCAAGGCGCGGAGCAGAGCATAGCGCGTTTTCACCTGGGCCGGATTGTTCCAGACACTCAGCCCGGTTTGTTTCATCTCAAGGTATGCGTGGGCGGCGATTTCAAGGTCCCAGAAACCCAGACGATCGATATCCGCAAACACGTACGTTGCCCGGCGCAGCCAGTTCGCCCGTAGCAGTCGGTCATACCCCATTAGGCTCACGGGAGGCGCTTGAGGGGCCTTGCACACACGCTCAAGTTCGTAGCGATGACCGCCGGTAACGAGAAAACGAATCATTGATGTCTCGGGGATATTTGCTTGTTCTCTGAATATTTTTCTGTGTTCGCTTGATAAGCTTGACAATTGTGCGGCAAACGCTCAAAAAACGGCCTCGATGAAATCTACAAATAAGCGCATCCAACTCAATTGGGGCAAACTGTTGGGCTTTAATCAGGTCAAGCTCGCCCAAGGGGACTTAAAATCGAAATCTGCCAAAGCACTGATAGACGCGAAGATTGGCACCAAAACGCTGGGATCAACACAGCAACCTTAAACTCTTTTTCAAGAAGGGTGTCTTTCTGCGAGGCTCGCTGGGCTTTGTGGTTTCGGTCGCGACGATGCGAATTTGAACTTCTGGGGAGGTGCTTGACAAATGTACGCTCGAATTGCTAAAACCGACGCCTATGAAAAGTACAAGTAAGCGCATCCAACTCAATTGGGAAAAACTGTTGGGCTTTAGCCAGGTCAAGGGCGCTCAGGGCGAACTAAAATCGAAGTCCGCTAAAGCATTGATAGACGCGAAGATTGGCCAAAAACGTGGTATAAAACCGAGGTAAAATCGAGGCCGCTAGAGCAATGATAGGCCGCGTGAAGGCTGGCGTCGTCAAAGGTCGTTAAAAACACGTGAACTGAACCTCTTTTCTTCGGGAAGGATATCTTTCCGCGAGGCTCGAGGTTTCGGTTGCGATGAGGCAGATTTGAATTTTTTGGGGTTGACCATTATGCGGCTAATTGCTAAAAAACGACCTCTATGAAAATCAGAAATAAGCGCATCAACCTCAATTGGGGCAAACTGTTGGGCTTTAACCAGGTCAAGCTCGGCCAGGGCGAACCAAAATCGAAGGCCGCTAAAGCAATGATAGGCCAGGTCAAAACTGGTATAAAATACGTAACCTGAAATTCTTTTCTTCGGAAGGTTATCTTTCCGCGAGGCCCGGCGCTCTGCAGATTCGGTTGCGCCGTTGCAGATTTGAATTTTTGCAGAAGTGCTTGACAATTGTGCGACCAAATCGCTAAAAACCCAACGCTATGAAAAGTAGAAATAAGCGCATCCAGCTCAATTGGGGCAAACTGTTGGGCTTTAGCCAGGTCAAGGGCGCTCAGGGCGAACTAAAATCGACGGCCGCCAAAGCAATGATTGGCCGGTCCAAATTTGGTATAAAATACGTAACCTGAAATTCTTTTCTTCGGAAGGTTATCTTTCCGCGAGGCGCGGGCTTTGCAGATTCGGTCGCGACGACGCAGATTTCGATTTTCTCGGGAGGTGCTTGACAATTGTGCGGTGAATCGCTAAAAGGCGACCGCTATGAAAAATAGAAATAAGCGCATCGAACTCAATTGGGGCAAGCTATTGGGATTTAACCAGGTCAAGGTCGCCCAGAGCGAACCAAAATCGAAGACCGCTAAAGCAATGATAGGCCGCGTAAAAACCGTCGGCATAAAATACGTAACCTGAGATTTCTTTTTTCAGCAACGTTCGCCTCAGCGACACAGGTCGGCTTTGCCGATTGATCGCGACCTTTCTCTATTTGAGCGTCGCAAAGCGATAGCGCAGACTCTCCTTCGTGAATTCCACGGCTGCGATTCCAATACCAACGGCAGGGTTTGAAGACCTGCTCAGCTTCGAGCCGAGTGCCGCCCGCGTTCGTTTTCTTGACCAGCGCATGCGGTTGCGGCTGGCGGAAAGTCTACGCTACATCTTGCACCAGGGAAATGGGCTGTTGCAAGTGCCATCGGGCCAGTTTCAAAAGTTTCTCCAACAGCTCGAAAGCGGGCCGGTCTCGCCTCTCGCCTTTAGTTTTTATAGCGATACGGTGCTGGCCATTGAGGAGGATAATATTGAAGAGGCGTCGAGGCTTTTGCGGGAAATGATTAGCTTGCCGGCGCATCCGGGCGACGTCCTGATCAGCGAACTGGGCGATCCGCAGCAAGATACAACAGCACAACATTACGCGCGTCTCCTTCTCGATCCGGACGATTCCGTTAAGTTTGAGATTTTTCCGCCGTCCCGCGAGGCGGCGAGCAACTGTCGCCGTTTAATCAAAGTCGCTTTCGAACTGATGGATGCCGGCGACCCGGAGTTGGCGGCCGAAATTCGCGCGTTAGTCCGAGAAATCGTGCTTGCTGCTGGCACGCTGGAGGCGAAAGCGATGACGTTTGATGGCGCTTCGGCGTTCATGTTATGGGGAGCCATCATCATTAACGCTAACCAGAGCAAGGGAGAACTGACGATGGTGCAGATGCTCGCGCACGAAAGCTCGCACAATCTTTTGTTTGGATTCAGCACGGACGAATCGCTGGTAGAGAATTCACCCGAAGAACTTTTCCCGTCGCCTTTGCGCATGGATCCGCGGCCGATGGATGGAATTTACCATGCGACGTTCGTCGTTGCCCGAATGTATCGGGCGGTCAAGGGACTCATCGACAGCGGCATCCTTTCGGCGGCACAAAAAGAGATCGCGGAAAAAGAGCTTGCCGATAACGCGCGTCTCTTTGCCAGCGGGATTGAGACGGTAGATCGTTTTGGAAAGTTGACTCCGCTTGGAAGGACCGTGATGGACGGAGCCAAAGCATATATGGCCGGAGGGCAGTGATCGTCTGAATCATATTCCGGCGATTCCGCCCGGAGTGATCGAAGTCAACAAGCCTACAACACCAACCCGACTATCCTCAAGCCCGGCATGGATCGGTCTTCGAAGCGACTGAGGACTCGTCGGGTGTTTGCTGACCAGTTATCGCGCGCGTCGGAACGGCTGCCAATGGCGGCGTGATGCCAAGTGGGGCGATGATGAGATTCGTATTAAGAAGATCTTGGATGACGCCCGAATCATTTGCACCGCGTGATAAATCAGAAGAGGCGGAGTCATGAGTGAGGATGCAGGGAATTGCCCAACGATCACCGCCTCGCGCGCGAGAGATCTGGTGATCTTCATTACCCTATTGGTGCTGATGACGCTGCTGAGTGAACGGCTGCGGGTGTACTTTGCAGTCACTGTTGTTGATGTAACCGTCACGCGTATTCTGCCCAATTGCCGAGAGGAGACCTTGCCCACGCCTCGTGTCTTTGCTAGACCGGGCGGGGGCTTTTGGAGGCCGGAGAAGGTCGTCGATTTGGTGAAGCCGCAAATCGAGAATTACATGCGATCGTCCGCGTGGTCTTCCGAGGCGGCGGCGGGCACGCGATTTGTATGGACAATCCGCTGGGCACGCAACTCGACCCGTCTCGATCAGCAGTATCGATACATTTGGAAGGCCGACGCCGAGGGGCAGTAGATTGGGTACATTGCAGTTGCAGCGATTCCTTTTTGAGCCAGTCAGCGCGCGGTCTGCGGCGGTTTTTCGGATAGCGCTGGCAGGGATGCTGGCGTGGGCGTTTCATTCGCGTTGGCTACCTGCGCCGCCGCTGAGCGCAGTGCCGGGCGCGCTTTGGGCCTACAGCCACATCATTCTACAAAGGCCGTATTTCTTGGTTATCGGCGTTTTGCTTGTGGCATTTGGCGTTGGAATGCGGCCGCGCGTCGTCGGATTCATCCTGTTTTTGCTGCTTCTTCCGCTGGCAAGCCTCACTGCTGGCCAGGAAAGCCGCCAGCTGCTCCTGACGGCGCTGCTGGCATTTTCGATGTTGCGGTCCGATGAGCAGTGGAGCTTGCACGCCCTACGGCAAGATGGGCCGCGGGAATCGGCGGGCCCGATTTGGCCAATTCGACTGATCCAAATTCAGTTGACGCTTGTTTACGGCGTCAACGCGTTGGCCAAGCTGACGCCAGCCTACTTCAGCGGCGAAATTCTTATCGGCATGTCGCGGATGCGTCCAAACTTCCGCGTTGATCTGTCGGATAGATTCTTGCACCTCGCTTCACTCCGTTTGCCAGTCTCCATCGCGGCGACTGCAGTAGTAATGATCGAGGCTTTTCTGGCCGTCGGGTTCTGGTTGCCGCGCCTTGTCTGGCCGACTGCGATTATCGGCGTGGCTTTTCATCTCCTTTTGCAGCGCATTGTGCAGATCTACATGCTCGACCTAGCGAGCATGTTTCTGTATCTGGCTTTTTTGCTGTCGTGGCGAGTTCCGGCGAATGACCGAGTGCAAACTGGCCAAGCCGACAGGCGCGGGCATGGTGTCGCGTGAAGAGGTCCACTCAAGGCCACCGCTCTCGCGCGATCCCTTTTGCTCACCTGCAGAGTGCTTTGGGATCGTATAGCGTCTGAAGCTCAGGTGCTTTTCCAATATGCGATGGAAGTGCCCGCGATCCGCTTAATGTCCTTTCCTTGGCGCCTCCACTCAGAGATGAAGCGTACCACCCCAGGATGAGTCTCATTGCAATCGTGCCAGAGAAACACGCCTCGACCGCCACAAAGCTCAAAACATTTTTCAGAGTCATTCTTGCAATATTCGTAAGTGTGGGTGCCGTCGATGAAAAAAAATGTCGGCTGACCTGCCTCGTGAAAGTCCCACCTCGCGGTGTCTGCAAAATGTTGTTTGATACGGCTCGCACAGGGATGCCCATTAAAATCTCTACCGACAACTCGACGGGCAATAAGATCAACGTCCTCCTTGGGAAAATTTTGTTCTGGATCGCGCTCCACAGAGAAGTTTTGCGGTAAGTCGACGGTGTGAATAATTGCCGTTCCCAAGTTTTCTGCCATTTGCCGGGTTGTGTGTCCCATGTACGTTCCGATCTCCAACACCTCACCTCGGAGCCTCAGCGACCAGAATGGACAATAGGGCCATCGTATGTTCGCTCGGCAGGATGCCATCCTCATATCGCCTAATAAACAGGCGGATCGTCGGCCGACGATCGCCGAGGATATGGCCAAGATTCAATTTGGGGGTCATAGATCGAGATGCAGTGAATGCGCTGCTACAGGCGCGTAGAAACTGTTTAGGCTTCAGGCGGATTAAGTGGACAAGTGAGATCGCATTGAATCCGAGCAGTACTTTAATCAGTTGTTTCACGGAAAGTCTTGCACACGGCCGAACGAGAAAGCGCTGAGCTCCTCAGCACTTTGAAAACAAGGGTGCGCGTGATTGCGGCGGTTGCAACAAAGTACTGAATCGCGGTTGCCATTTTGCACAATCGTGATTTTCTGCGGCGTGAAATTGCCTGCTCGAATCGCCGCCTTAGTATTTCGCACGCAAGTCTGGATCTGACCGCAGTCGGAATGGTCGCCGAATCCCTCACTTTCTTTTTGTGAACGCAATCACCCAGGCTTTCGTTTTAGGCGCCGGACTGGGCCTGCGCTTGCGTCCGTTGACGGACGATGTTCCGAAGCCACTGATTCCCGTTTTTCAAAAGCCGTTGATAACTTTTGCGTTGGATCATTTGATCGACATCGGGGTGAGCAGATTCATCATCAATACGCACAGGC
>Ga0209056_10000670_pt1 | contig 38040 bp, 43 predicted proteins | sample GraSoiAngelo_114_FD_185876 | JGI IMG/M metagenome (GOLD analysis project Ga0209056, IMG submission 185876) | Grasslands soil microbial communities from the Angelo Coastal Reserve, California, USA - 14_0903_13_40cm (SPAdes) (version 2) | ecosystem: Environmental > Terrestrial > Soil > Grasslands... | reverse complement strand
GGCGGACGGTCTACAAGATTCGTGTTAATTGGTCCGGCAGCTGCCGGATTCGTGGTTAAATCTTATTTCAGAAAGAGATTCATGCCGTCGAGATCGATGATGGCATGACGAATGTACAGCGTATCCATCCCCAAGATCCCGCTGATTCTGGTGCTACCCTGCTGCAATGCGAAATTAGGTAACGCAGTCACGCCAAATTTCTCTGGCGGCACTTTGAAATTGCCAATCTTTAGATCCTTGATTTGCGCGGCACCGATGTGCTGCGCCGTGCCGCTGGCAAAATGCGCGGACACCCGCGTTGGTTCCGACGCAATTCCCAGCGATTTAAAGAGAGTCTCGTCGAAAGTAGTGACAAATGCGCCCGTATCGACGAGCAGACGAGCCGGTTGCCCGTGAATCGAACATGGCACGCTCAGCGCGCCGTTTTCCTCTCGACGCAGGGGAATCCGCGTGAATTTTTCTGATGCCGCGACAGAACTGAGGTTCATCTGCCGCGCCTGATCAACCTTGAAGAAAATAAGTTTGGTTCGGCAATTAATTACCGCTTTGTGACCGAGCAGAATGTCCAGACCAAGAACGCCATCAACGTGGCCGTTGCCGGTGTCGGAGTGGATTGAACTGCGCAGCGCGACTGGACTGCTGCCAAAGTTCATGCTGCCGGCAGTGAGATTTTGCGCATAGCCCACGGGGAGGTCCTGGCCATTAATTTGGCTGAACCGGATATAGCGCAGACCGCGCTGCGATGGTCGTACGCCGAAGGACTCGGCTGCGTTGGCATCCAAGATGAGTTGGCTCGCGCCGGTATCGACCAGCAGATTCGCGCGCTGGCCATTGATTTGGACGGACATGATCATCTTGTTCAGAGGACCGTAGTGAACTCGCACGGCTTTGTATCCGCTTAACTGCGGTAGTGCGCGACTTTTGGCTGCACCGAAAATCGAGATCGGTGCGATCATGAGAAAAACAATGATCAACACTCGCACGCCACGACCACGGCAAGCTAAAGCGATGCGCGGACGCATCGCACTCCAAGGCACTTCGTGCGACGTGCGCGAAGGCTTGTTCTGTTTTGCGAAGGCTTTCGGAGTGCGCACGCGTCCTCGTGTCGCTTTCGTCATTTGAACATTCGAGGTTCCTTCGTCATTCGGATTTCGTCATTCCGGATGGCCCCCTCACAGCCCGGTTGGGCAATCGATGAACGCGCATGGAATTCTGAATCGTTTCGACAAGTGCGCAGCCAGCGCTTTTACGCCGAAGACTTCCGTGGCGTAATGTCCACCGAGCAGAAGATTCATGCTGAGTTCTTCGGCGGCAACGACTGCCCAGTGCGGAGCTTCGCCGGTGATAAACGTGTCGATGTTTTCCTGCGCGACCCGGTAGATTTCTGAGCCGGCGCCACCAGTCACAACGCCGATCGTGCACGTTTGCTTCGGACCAAAATTAAAGACCTTCACTGGGCCGTTCAGTGCTTTCCGCAATTTACGAACGAGTTCGCTACGCTGCATCGAAGCGCGCGCTTTCAGACCGACCGGCTGCCCTTTTTCTTCCAGAAATGGCTGCGCGGATTTCAGTCCAAGGGCGACGACGAGCTCTGCGTTGTTGCCAACTTTCGGATGGATATCCAGAGGAAGGTGCGCGCTGTAGAGCGCGATGTCGTTTTCAAAGGCGAGCTGCAGTTGCCGACGGAGCGCCCTTCTCACTGGTTGCAAGCCGGGCCAGAACAACCCGTGGTGCACGATTAAAAGATCGACGCTTTTCCTTGCGGCCTCGGTCAGAACGCGCGTCGAAACATCGACTGCGGCGCCGATTCGCGTGACTCGTCCTGAATTTTCGATCTGGAGACCATTGAGTGCGTTGTCCCAATCGCCTATCTCGCGAATACGCAAAAAATCGTCCGTATAAGCAACAATTTCAGAAAGCGACGGCATGGCTGACGATTTAGTTTCTGGTAACAGGAGCAGGGTTACAATGTCTGAGCTATGACAATTTAGCCTGACCTTGCCCCGAACTGAAAGAGCGGGCTCCAGCCACACGAGCGAAAGCGGCGCGAGGACGCGCAACGCACTCCCAAAGCTGCGCGAAACTGGAGAGACGCTTCGATGGATTTCGCGCGAAGCGCTTTTGGAGTGCGATGCGTCCTCGCATCGCTTTTGGGAGACAGGGCTTGCAAAAAAAAAGAGCGCCGTGTTAGGAACTCTCATGCGTGAAAGTTGGCCGCACGCGCCGCCACATTACTTTACGCCCAACGGCATTTACATCATTACCGCCGCAACATTGCATCGAAGGCGACTGTTCGATTGAGATGCAAAACTGGACGTCTTACGCGATACAACTCTCGAGCTGGCTAAAAACTACAACCTGATTCTACAGGCGTGGGCTTTCTTCCCCAATCACTATCACGTCGTGATCAGCTTCGAAAACAGCGCGACGAAGCACCGGGATTTCGTGCGACACTTGCACCGTGAGCTGGCGATACGGCTCAACCCGATAGAGAGCACTCCCGGCCGGCGAGTGATGTACGAATTCTGGGATACTCACCTGACGTTTGAGAGATCGTGGCTGGCGCGATTAAATTATGTTCATCAAAACGCCGTGAAACACGGCTTGGTTCCGGTAGCGAATCAGTATCCGTGGTGTTCGGCAGCCTGGTTTGAAAGCAATGCGCGATCAGCATTTGTGAAATCGGTGTACTCGTTCAAGACCGACGGGATTAACGTGCCCGACGATTTCTGAGTCGGGCGGTTCTAAATTACCCAGGCGTTTCCGAAAAGCGGGGCGAGGACGCGCACGCACTCAAAAGCTCTCGCGAAACGGGGAAAGGCACTTCCATGGATTTCGCACGAAGTGCGGTCTCGCGAAGGCCTCCGGAGCAGAATGCGATGCGTCCTCGCATCGTTTTCACGCACACCTCAGCGCACTGCGAAGACCGATAACCGCATGGCGTAAACGGGTACTGTCCGAAATTGAACTACCGTCAAATTAGGACACTACCCGCAACGAGTTTGCTTGACGAATTCCGCCTGCCTTGTGACCTTTAATGTTTGAAATGAGCGTAGAGTACACGGACGCGCCACCCACTCGCGCCGAATCGAGCGCGGGAGATAAAATGCCGTGTCCCTACTGCGGGAACCTCCTGCCCAAGGATGCGAAAAGCTGTGACCGATGCGACTGGACACGCGCGGCGACGACCGAGACTGCGGAGGGCAAAGCTAGCGACGCAGTCGCGGTTATCCTCAGCATCATTCCCGGTCTGGGACATATCTACAAAGGACATAAACTGGCAGGTTTTTTGTGGATGGCTGGAGCTGTTCCTGTGGGAATTTTCGTCCTTCTGGCCGCTATCGCCTCTGCCGGATTCGGCATCGGGCTTTTTTTCTTTTATCTCATCGCGGTAATGCTTCACGCGTATGCAGTAGACGATCGCGTCGCACCGCCGAGAGAAGACGAAGGCGAAGAATATTAAGATCGTTAAAGCGGTAAACGTTGTAGGGTAGCGCACGCGTCTCGCGTGCTGGTTTCGGCGTCACGCCGAAACACGCTTTCAAACGATTTGCAACTCGCCATGGATTTCGCGCACCCAAAAAAGTTCGCGATGGCGAGGACGCCCTCGCAAGCACGCGAGACGCATGCGCTACCCACAATTCCGCGGATCACGCGCGGCCCTTAATCGATGCCTTCGGTCGCACTCCGAAAGCTGCGCGAAACGGTCGGCACCACCATGAATTATCCAGAAACCGCGCGATGAATCTCTTCCAAAATTTCGCGCATGCCATAGCGAAATCTCCAGTTCGGATAATGCGACTGGAACTTTCGCACGTCACTGATCCACCAGATGTGGTCGCCGATGCGGTGGCTTTCCTCATAGGTCCAGTTTAATTTTTTGCCGCTGATCGCTTCGCACATGTCGATGGCTTCCAGCATCGAACAGTTGCTATGGCGGCTGCCGCCGATGTTATAGACTTCTCCGGCGCGTGGTGCCCGAATGAATTCGGCGAATGCTTCGACCAGGTCGAAACTGTGGATGTTGTCGCGCACTTGTTTGCCTTTGTAACCGAAAACGCGGTAAGGCCTGCCGGTCACAATGCAGATCATCAGATAGGAAAGAAAACCATGCAGTTCCGTTCCAGCGTGTGCAGGTCCGGTGAGACAACCGCCACGGAAAGATACCGTGGGCATTCCGAAATAGCGCCCGTATTCCTGAACGAGAATGTCCGCGGCGGCCTTGGACGCGCCAAAGAGGGAATGCTTCGTGTAATCGATGCTCATCGTCTCGGAAATGCCGGGCGCGTATTCGTGGCCCGGCTCGATTTCCCAGCGTTTCTCCAGTTCGCGCAGCGGCAACCGATTCGGCGTGTCACCATAGATTTTGTTAGTCGAAATAAAAACAAACGGCGCCTCCGGCGAAAACTTTCTCGCGACTTCCAGCAGATTTAGCGTGCCATTGGCATTGACAGTAAAATCAGTTTGCGGATCGCGAGCTGCCCAGTCGTGTGACGGTTGCGACGCGGTGTGCACAATCACTTCGATCGAGCCGCGATGCCGTTTGAATAGCTCCGTCACTGCAGCGGCGTCGCGAATATCCAGGTCGTGATGCTCGTAACCGGAAACATTCGCAATCAAGTCGTCGCGCGTTTTTTTGGTAGAAGCTTCGGCGCCGAAAAATTTCGCGCGCATGTCGTTATCGATCCCGATCACGCGCGCGCCCTTGCCTGCAAAACGCTTGACGGCTTCCGAGCCAATTAGTCCGGCCGAGCCTGTAACGATGATCGTGCGCATCAAATCGCAGCAGCGCAGGCGACTACTCCCCGATCATCCACGTCACTTCTCCTGCAGAAGGATCCACGCGCGCGGCGGGCAACTCCCGGTCACCGTCTAAGACACGCTGGATTAGGCCAGGGTTTTTTGTCGCACCTACAAGGAACAATATGTGCCGTGCGCGATTGATGAGCGGAAATGTGAAGGTCAATCGCCAGGCGTTCAGCTTAGGAACAAAGTTTGCGACGACGAGCCGTATCGTCTCTTCCAATGCGGCAGTTCCAGGAAAAAGCGATGCCGTATGACCATCATCGCCCAAGCCGAGAAGAACCAGGTCGTGCCGGTAAATTGGTTCGCTGCGTTGACTGGCCATGCGGTTGAGATGGTCTTGATACTCCTGGGCCGCAATTTGCGGATCAATTTCGCCGCGCATCCGCAGAATCGATTCTTCAGGAACCGCAGCAGGCGCCAGAAGAGTTTCCCAAGCCATCCTGAAGTTGCTCTGTTGATCGTCCGGTGGCACGCAACGCTCGTCTCCGAACGTGATACGAATCAAGTCCCACGGAAGATCATGCCCGACCGCGGCAAGCCGGCCGTAAATCGGCTGCGGAGTGTTCCCGCCCGAAAGCGCAATCCGGAATTCGTTACGTTCGTTAATAGCTTTGCGCGCCTGTTCAAGAATGAAGTCAGCGGCGGCGGCGGCGAAGTTCTTTGTTCGAATCACTCTAGGCTCAGATTTCATGAGTGAAATACGCTCTTTAATTGCGCCAGGCACAATCAGTTGATTCATTCGCCTCTGCCTTTCGAAGGGAGAGGGCCGGGTGAGGATTCAGCATTAGCCTTTGCGCACCCCTCACCTTAATCCTCTCCCCTTCACAAGGGGAGAGGCGGAATACAGACTGCGCGAAATGGCGAGCATCAAATCGCGCAATGTGATTGGCCGCTCTTTTGCAAATAATGCTGATGATATTCTTCCGCACGCCAAAACTTCGGTGCGGCTTCAATTTGCGTTGCGACCGGCCGATTGAAGCGACCGCTCTTTTCCAGTCTTTCTTTCGAAGCCATGGCTGTCGCCTCTTGCTCGGGCGAATGGTAAAAGATCGCCGAACGGTATTGCGTCCCCACATCCGGTCCCTGCCGGTTCAAGGTCGTCGGATTATGATTCGACCAGAAAACGTCCAGAAGTTCGTCGTAACTGATCTGCGACGGATCGAATTCCACCTCCACCACCTCAGCGTGCCCAGTCCTGTCGGTGCAAACATCTTCATACGTCGGATTCTCCTTAATCCCACCTGCGTACCCGACCGCTGTGGACCGAACGCCCTTCAAATTGCGGAAAGTTTCTTCCACTCCCCAGAAACAACCTGCGCCGAATGTGGCCTTCTCCATTTGCATAGGTAGATCATGGTGTGATTACTCGCGCCGCGCAACAACGCGCTTGTTGCCATTCGCTGCTTGACTTGCCAGCCTCGCTCTCGTTTCCATAGCCCTTAAGTCCAATAGCAATCCAATGCCACGGCTGCGACTATTGGATTCCTTAACCGAATGAACACCTCTGCCACTACTCTCCAGCAAATGCGTCCGCTGCTGCCTGTTCGCCTGCTAAATGGATGTGGCGCACTACTGGAAAAAAAGCGAATTCCATCCTCCCGGCCGCTTGCCGTTGATTTAATCAAGACCGCAAAGCGACGCTGCCGCCTCGATGACTTCGGGGAAGGCAACTTCTTTGAAGCGCTTTCGCGCTTGCTCGAATCCTGCCAGCGCGAGGCACGCCTGAACCTGATTGGAAAAATTGCTCTCAGGACCGATGTCTTGCAGACGCTGTGCTCGCGCTTGCAGATGGCGCGGGACCGGCGTCTCTATCCCAAGATCCCACACCAGGAAATCCGCGAACCGCTCTTTATCGTAGGATTGCCTCGCAGTGGTACGACCCTGTTGCATAGTCTGCTCGCCGCGGACCCGGAGCATCGATGTCCACTCATGTGGGAAGTGAGGTCGCCATCTCCACCTACTCTCGCCGATGAGAAACGCCGAATTCAGCGCGCGACGAAGAGTTGTAGCTTCTTCAATTGGCTCGCACCTACTTTTCGCTACGTGCATGCAGTGGGTGCAGAAGTTCCGCAGGAGTGCATCAGTCTTATGACTCCCACATTCATGAGTGATCAGTTCGATGCGATGTACTATGTGCCGTCTTATCGAGCTTGGTTTTTTCAGCAGGATCTTCGGCCTGCATATGAATATCATCGCCGGTTTCTTCAACATCTGCAGTTTCGGCGGGCGGCCCGCCGTTGGATTTTGAAAGCGCCTACTCACATGTTTGCGATGCCAGCATTGCTGTCCATCTATCCGGATGCGCTGTTCGTGCAAACCCACCGGACGCCGGTCGATGCGATGGCTTCGGTATCGAGTCTGGTGACTATTCTTCGCAGCGCCTTTAGCGATGCCGTCGATCCGTTTACAGTCTGCCGGGAGGCGATCCATTACTGGTCCGAAACCATGCACAAATTTTTAAATGAGCGCGATCGACTGGCCAGCAACCGCATTTGCGACGTAGAGTATGACGAAATTTCGCGCGACCCCATCGCCGCAGTCAGACGAATCTACGACCATTTTGGCTGGTCGTTGTCGCAAAACGCAGAGCAATGCATGCGCACTCTGGTTGCAAGCCACGCGGAGAGGCAACCTGGCAATCATCGATATCATCTATCGCAATTTGGTTCTTCTGCGGAGGAAGTTCTCGATGCGTTCGCGCCGTATTGTCAGCGATTTGGCTTATCCGGGTTGGACGGCGAGAAACTCTCGTCATCGCGTCAAGCCTCCTCGTTTCCAGAAGCACAAAGGCGTTCTGGCTTTCTTTCATTTACCGGAAAGAATGCTGAAGCTGGTGGGTAAGCTGCCTGGAACAGACGCTCTCTAGTAAGTAGTCAGCATTCCAGTGACGCGCCGGGTTGCCTGATCTGATGGAGAAGGGAAACTTCGCGCATGACCTTTGAAGTTCGCCGCGTGATTCGTACTGGTCATCCTAGCTTGCCAGGGCATTTTCCGGGCACACCTCTTGTACCGGGCGTGGTGATCCTCGACGAAATGTTCGCAGCGTTGCTTGAGTGGCGCAAAGATTGTCAGCTTACCGGAATACGGACCGTTAAGTTTCTCGTGCCACTCAAGCCTGAACAGCCGTTCACGATCTGTTTTTCCGCGAGTCGTGACCGCCCGGGCGAAGTCAATTTTTGCTGCCGCGTCGAAGACCGCATAATAGTTGAAGGTCGACTTGAAGTTTGTTGGGAGACACAATGACCTCGTGAACGCGGTATTATTTGACGCGCATAAGTTTGAAACCCGACCGAGCGATCCGCGCCTGGCTCAGTGGCTCCAGCAATTCCCGCCGGCGGTTTTTAGCGAACGCTTGTATCAAAGCATTGAACTGATGGAGCGCTACAGCATCGAACTGGCTGTTGATCTATCGCGCCAGTTGAATCTCGTAGACCAACTCGGCGACTGGCGATCAGCCGATGACCTCTGTCATCTGCTGTCGTTTCAGCCGCGTTTCAAGTTCGCCTTGCGCTGGATCTTGGAACGTCTGGTCGAAAGTGGCTGCGCGGAAGCGCGCACCGACGGAAACATTCGCGCTTATCGTCTGCGTCACGCGCCGTGGGAGCCGGATCTCAAGAGCTTCCATGCAGTAGGTCTAACTATTGATCCCGCCAACGCGGCAACCCTGGATTTGCTAGATCACGCCGCAAGCCTGTATCGCGCCGCTGCCACTGGTCAGCAAAGTAGTGATCACAACTTGCTCGGACCACGAGGGGTGCCACTTTGGCTGAATTATTTTCATAACGATAATTTAACTTACGCGGTGAACAATTGGGTGGGTGCGGTGTTAGCCGCTGATCATCTTTCCATACGGCGCACGTTCCGGATCTTAGAACTTGGCGCCGGCACCGGTAGCGCCAGCGAAATTTTGCTGCAGTTACTCACAGAACGCGACCTTTTGCCACGGATAGAACGCTACCTCATTACGGAGCCAAACGCGTACTTTCGGCGCTGCAGTCAACGTAAACTGACATCGCACTATCCAAATCTACCGCTGGAATGGGCCCCGCTAGATCTCGATTTGCCGTGGAAGACTCAAGGCATCACTTCGGGAGAATTCGATCTCGTATATGCCGTTAACGTGATGCATATCTCCAAAAATCTGTTGTTTAGCTTGAATGAGGCCCGCTCGGCCTTGGCCACCGATGGCTGGCTTGTGATCGGCGAATGCGTGCGGCCTTACGATAATCAACCAATTTATCCGGAATTGATGTTTCAGATTCTGGACAGTTTTACAAATGTCGAGACAGATCCAGAAGTTCGCCCAAATCCTGGGTTTCTAACTGCAGAGCAGTGGCGCCGCGCTTTTTTGCGCGCAGGTTTCAGGCACGCCAAAATCGCGCCGGACATCGACCGCATTCGCGAGATCTATCCGCATTTTTTCACCGGTGCGATTTCTGGACAAAATACCGTACCCGCAAATGATCCCGGAAGTTCTCGGGACTAAAGCTTCGGACGCAGATCGATGGACGACGTTGCCGGAACGCGGCACGCCGGCTTCGCTGCGGGTAATCGCCTCGATCGCAGTGCACATCGGACGCTGGGCAGCAAGGCTGCTGCTGTGCCCAATCACACTTTATTTTGTGATCACCGCACATGCCGCCCGTCGGATTTCTTACCAATACTTGAAGCGCGTGCGTGGCGATTCAGCCCGCTGGTGGAATGTCTTCCGACATTTTCATTGTTTCGCGGCAACAATTTTGGATCGCGTTTATCTGCTGCGCGGTGAATTTGAGCGCTTTGGCGTGACGGTTCACGGGAAGGAAATCTTGCAGCGCCATATCGAAAGCGGCAAAGGCAGCATCCTCTTAGGCTCACACCTCGGCAGCTTCGAGGTATTACGCGCTTTGGGAGTAATGCAGCGCAGCTTTCCACTGAAGGTGTTGATGGACACACTGCACAATCAAAATATCACGCGGTTTTTTGACGCGCTAAACCTGAAAATTGCTGGAACGGTTATCGCACCCGATCGACCGGACACCCTGATAAGGGTCAAGGAAAGTCTGGATGGTGGTTATTTTGTTGGGATGTTAGGCGACCGGGTTTCCGGCGGCGACAAGACGACGAAATGTCAATTTCTCGGCACGCCAGCGACGTTCCCAGCCGGCCCGGTCCTGCTTGCTGCCATGATGAGTTGCCCCGTCATTCTGTTTTTCGGCCTCTATCGCGGCGGGAACCGCTACGAAATTTACTTCGAACATTTTGCCGATGAGATTGTTTTGGATCGAGATCGTCGCGCCGAAAACATTCAGCTCTGGACGCAGCGTTACGTCGACCGCCTGGAGCATTATGCGCGTCTTGCACCTTACAACTGGTTTAACTTCTATCCGTTTTGGGATTAGGTTTCGCCACGTTAAAGCTTTAAATCGTTAAAACGTTAAATCGCTGAGATACTGATTCGTCTGTCGTTAATCCGTTTTAACCTCGTAACGTTTTAACGAATCACTTCAGCCCCATGCACATTAACAAAGCGGAAATTCGCACGTTACTTCCCCACTCTGGTCTGATGTGCCTCTTAGACGAGGTCACGCAGTGGGACGACCGATCCATTGTGTGCATCACTAATAGCCATCGTGATCCGGCTAACCCACTGCGCCGCGACGGACGTTTATCGGCCCTGCATGTTTTCGAATACGGCGCGCAAGCCGCGGCAGTGCACGGCGGGTTGCGAGCCCGCTCGGTAGGTACAACGGCGGCTCCGGGTTATCTGGCCGCCCTGCGAGATGGACGGTTGCACGTATCAAGGTTGGATTACATTCATTTGCCGCTTCGGATTTGCGCGACGCGTCTCTTCGGCGATCGCGCGAACACGGTTTATGAATGCCTTATCTCGGCCGCCAATGTTCTTGTAGCAGAGGGACGTATTATCATCGTGGAACGTGATGTGCAACGTGCTGCGTAGCGCACGCGTCTCGCGTGCTGGCGAGCGCGTCCTCGCGATCGCGGACTTTTCTCTCGACTTCGCGAGCGGCCAGGGGAGCAATTCACAGAGAAAGTTCGTTTCAGCGCGACGCCGAAACCAGCACGCGAGACGCGTGCGCTACCCGTGCCGCGCTGGGACGCGTCACATCACGATTCCGCCATCGACGCACAGCACCTGGCCAGTGATGTAACCGGCTTCTGCGGACGCGAGGAACGTCACCGCACTGGAGATATCTTCAGGCGTAGCGGTCCTTCCGAGCGGAATTTTAGCATGAATCGTGTTCTTGATTTCGTCGGATAGTCCCGCGGTCATGTCGGTAGTAACAAAGCCCGGGGCCACCGCGTTGACAGTGATATTGCGGCTAGCTAACTCGCGCGCGAGTGACTTGGTAAGCCCGATCAAGCCTGCTTTGCTCGCGGCGTAATTTGTCTGCCCGGCATTGCCCATCAGACCGATGACCGAGCTGATATTGATGATGCGGCCGCTGCGTTGTTTGGTCATGGCGCGAACAATCGCCTGGGTAAAACTAAATGCGCCGCGCAAGTTTGTGTTCATGACGGCGTCCCAATCTTCCAGCGACATCCGCATCGCAAGCGCATCGCGCGTCACCCCAGCGTTATTAACCAGGATATCAGCCCTGGCAAAGTCGTCGAGAATCCGGGCACCGACTTTTTGGACCGCTGCATGGTCTGCAACATCGACCGCGTAAGCTTTCGCTGCATCACTGCGCATTCCATTAATCTGGTCCGCAACCGTGTTCGCGTTTTCCTCCGTTCGGCTCACGCACGCCAACCGCGCGCCTTCATTTGCAAACCGTAACGCGATAGCGCGCCCGATCCCGCGCCCAGCTCCTGTGACGATCGCAACTTGATTTTCAAATCTCATCTCACTTTCCATTCTTCGATAAGCTCGCCAGATCGTCGATCATCCCTGCTACAGCACTACTCCGTAGCGGCGCTGACGCCGCCCGAATTCTTCCACGGCGGCAAAGAGATCTTTCTTTGTGAAGTCAGGCCACAGTTTGGGAGTGACGTACATCTCAGTGTAAGAAGTCTGCCATAGAAGGAAGTTGGACAAGCGCATTTCGCCGGAAGTGCGGATAAGAAGGTCCGGATCGGGATAATACCGCGTGTAAAGATGTTTGCTGAACATCTCCACGTCGATCATTGCCTTATCGATATGACCAAGCTCAATCGCGCGGAGCAAACTTTTGATGCCGTCAATGATTTCGAGACGGCCCCCATAACTCAGAGCCAAGATAAGAGTCAAACCGGTGTTGCCAGCAGTTTGCTCGATGGTTTTGTGGAGTTGTTCCTGCGAACTTTCCGGCAGATCGGTCAATCGCCCAATTGCTTGAAGACGCACATTTTTCTCGACTAATTCCGGCGTTTTCTCTTTCAAAAATTTTTCCAGCAAACGCATGAGTGCGATGACTTCGCCTTTCGGGCGCTGCCAGTTTTCGGCGGAGAAAGCGTAAAGAGTCAGGCATTCCACTTTTAATTCGCCACAGCCTTCCACGCATTCGCGAACTGCCTGCGCGCCGGCCTCGTGACCCTTGATGCGCGGCAATCCGCGCGCCTTCGCACACCGGCCATTGCCATCCATGATGATCGCGATGTGACGGGGAACGTTTTTCACGCTCGGAAAACGGACTACAAGACTATTGTCTCACCGCGTGCCGGGCCGACGCTGGCCATCGACAATTTTGCTCCGGTTAAGTCGGAGATGTACCTGACGTATTTCCTCGCTGCCGAAGGAAGCTGCGAAAAGGTTCGCGCCGCATCAGTAGGTGCGTTCCAGCCACGCACCTCCTTATAAATCGGTTCGCAATTGGCCAACTGGCTCGCGTCGCACGGCGGAACATCCAGACGTTTTCCATTTAGGCGATAAGCGACACAAACTCGGATCGGATCGACGTGGTCAAGTCCGTCCAGGTTGGTGACGGCCAGCTCGTCAATTCCGTTGATCATCCCCGCGTAACGAGTGGCGACGGCGTCGAACCAGCCGCAGCGGCGTTTGCGCCCCGTTGTCGCGCCAAACTCGCGTCCCAAGTTATGAAGCATTTGTGTCAATTGCGCGTCCTCAGTAGGCAACGCGCCCTCGCCAACGCGCGTGGAGTACGCCTTCATCACGCCCACTACGCGGTCCATCCGATGCGGCGGCACACCGGTGCCTGTGCAGGCGCCGCCCGCTGTTGTGTTCGAGGAAGTTACATACGGATAGGTGCCATGGTCGATATCGAGGAATGTCCCCTGTGCGCCTTCAAACAGGATATTTTTGCCGCGCTCAATGGCGCGATGGAGATACACCACGGTGTTACCCACGAACGAGCGCAAATTTTCGCCGGCTGCGAGATAACTTTCCTCGACCTCGCGAAAACTGATCGGCTTTGCGCCGAGCGCCTGAAGGATTCTGTTGTTCTCGATCACCTTGGCTTGCAACTTTTTTGAGAACACAATCGGCTGTATCAAGTCGGACATGCGCAGGCCAGTGCGCGCTGCCTTGTCGCCATAAGCCGGCCCGATCCCCCGCTTCGTGGTTCCAATGCGGCCTCGACGCAATTCGCGTTGCTCATCGAGTATACGGTGGTAAGGCAGGACCAGGTGAGCGCAATCGCTAATGAGCAAGTTCTTATCGATTTTGATTCCCAGTTTGCGCAAACCATCTATCTCGGCGACCAGCGCGACCGGATCGACAACAACGCCATTTCCAATCACGCAAGTTTTGCCGCGCCGGAGGATTCCAGACGGTATCAAATGCAGTACGTACTTGACGCCGCGATAAATGACCGTGTGCCCGGCATTGTTGCCGCCCTGACTGCGGACAACAATGTCGGCTTGGGCAGTAAGCACGTCGATGATCTTCCCCTTGCCCTCGTCGCCCCACTGCATCCCAATTAAAATTGTATTCGCCATTGGAATTGGAAACGGGCAAAAAATTTTCCCGATGCATCCGGCAGGACACAGTCGGGACTGCCTACAAATGATAAGTTACCAAAGTCGCCGCGCAACAAATTTTGCGCTTCGTCTCTCCTTCTTCTGCTCTTGACCCTGGCTCAAACGATAAGCATGAGCATCAGCAGGAGCACGAGAAAGAGTTGAAGAAACTAAGGCGCCGGTGTGTGCTCGCCACGAGCTTCTGCTTTTGCCGAGGGAGTAGCACTTGGCTCCTGTCTCCCAGATTCGATCATCGTCGGCCGAACCGCGCCGATTGCGTCGGGTTTTGTAGTGCGCGAACTTGGCCGAGGCGATACGCTCGTTTGTCGAGTGCGAGTTTCCTTTTCGACCGGCTTGGTAGTTCCAGAAACAGTCGGGGTTTCCGTTGCCGCAGGCTCCGAACCGCCCGTTCGGGCCGATTGTGGAAGGCTTCGGTTTTCCAGGCGCTCGGCGGCAAGCGCTCCCGCCATTCGCATTTCCTCGGCTGTTGGCACTTCGGAACTCGATCTCTTCTCGCGCGACTTCGGTTTTGTCCGTGCCGGTGCTGGCGATTCGGAAGGGCTCTGCTCAGAAGACGGCGCGGCTTGCTTGGGAGCCTCTGGTTTCGTTTCGCGAGCAACGATTACCTCCTGCGCACGGACTTGCTCGACAAGAACAAGGCTGCAGAGTACCGTGCTGAAAAGTGCCTTCAGCATGAAGAGCCGTGATAAACAACTCCGACCCATTGGCAAGCCCTCATGACAAGACGTTGCCGAGTTAACCGGTTGGCCGCGTGACCTGGATCACCGGCAAGGGAAAGCGCATCCGTAATTCGTTTTCCAGAAAAATCTCCACGTGATGCAATCCGTACTGCTGAAACTGCACACCGCCAAAATAATGGACGTTGGTTGCGTGGCCTTCCATCTCCTTTAAGACGAACTCAACCTCTGCCTGCGCGATGACCTGTTGTTCATCTACGCCAACAATCCGGGATTTTTGCCGAAATTTGCCGGCGCCGCTGCACCAGCGCGTCCAGATACACAGGCGGATATAATTAATCGGCAGCGCGGGTGCCGGAATCACACTTAGCACGCCCACGAGCGTTTGCATGCCGTTGATTTCGCAACGGACGTCCTCGCAAAGAACGGCGCTTTGGAGATCGGGAAGAATGACGTCGGTTTCCATCGGTAATCAATCACATCATCCCGCGCATGAGCAGCGTCAACAACCCAATGCCGAGCACAATCCTATAAAGAGCAAACGGCACAAAGCCGCGTGCACGCACCCAATTCATAAACCAGGCGACCACCGCCAGCGCTACAAAAAATGAAACGACAAATCCGATTAGGAGCACAATCCACGCATGAGCATTCATCGTCAGCGGTGCAATATCTGCTTCGTGATGATGCGGCATGACTGTCTTCAGAAAATCAAATGCAGTAGCCACGAGCATCGTCGGCATCGATAAGAAAAACGAAAATTCGAGTGCGGCCGGACGCGACAACCCTGCGACTTGGCCAGCGGCGATAGTGGACATCGAGCGGGAAGTGCCTGGGAAGACGGCGGAAAGAATTTGTGCCGCGCCAATCCAGATCGCCTGGGGCAACGTCATTCCTTCCATGTGCATGGTGCGCGGCCGCGTAAAAACGGCGTCAACGATCCACATGATGACTCCACCGATGAGAAGCGCCAAGGCCATCACCCAAAGATTCTCCAAGTTTTTGCCGATCTGTTTCGTTAAGAGCCAAGCTGGAACGGCGGTAACCACAAACGCTATGAACGTGAGACTCAATGGGTGCGTTAAAATGCGATCGCCGCGTTCGCCTTTCGGAAAAGTGCGAACAAACTGCAACATGCGATGCCAAAAATAAACTGGCAACGCAAGGATGGCGCCGAGTTGAATAACGATCGTGTACATTTTCCAGAACCCATCGTGGAGATCGATATGCAGCAGCGCCTCGCAAATACGCAAATGCGCGGTTGAGCTTACAGGGAGAAATTCGGTCAGTCCTTCGACGATGCCGAGAAAGATTGATAATAAGTATTCGTACATTCGGTTGAATGCGTTGCCTCTTGTAACTTTGTAACTCTTTTAACTATTTACTCACAGCGCCTCCATTCCCCGTTCACCGGTTCGGATGCGCACCGCTTCTTCCACCTCGGTTACAAAGATTTTGCCGTCGCCGATTTTTCCCGTTTTTGCTGCGCCCAGAATGGCTTCCACCGCTCGCTGCGCGCGATCGTCCGCAATCACGACCTCGAATTTCGTTTTCGGGAGGAAATCCACCGTGTACTCGGTGCCGCGATAAATTTCGCTGTGCCCCTTCTGGCGGCCAAATCCTTTTACCTCACTGAGAGTCATTCCTTCTACGCCTGCTGCCATCAACGCTTCTTTCACCGGCTCGGTCTTAAACGGTTTGATGATGGCCTCGATTTTCTTCACTGCGCCAAATTAAAACCGGCTGCCTTCCAAATGGCAAGTAGACCTTCTGAGGATGCCGAACGCAACACGCTGGAAGCGCGCGCTCACTAGCATCAGACTTTGCGTCCGAATTTTTTCTCCAGTTCGGCCAGCGAAATCTGGATCATCGTTGGCCGCCCATGCGGGCAGCAGTAAGGCAGATCGCAGTCGAGCAAATCGCGGATCAGTTTTTCCAGTTCAGGGTAACGCAATGGATCATTGGCTTTGACGGCGTGGCGGCAAACACTCTTGGCGATCATCTCTTCACCCAAACGCATCGCTGAAGCACTGTTGGTGGCGCTTTTGAGATCGTCAACCACTTTGCGCATAAATTGCACCGGATCTGATACATTCAGAAAACTCGGGACACTTTCGATTTTAAAGGTGTTGGGCCCGAAACTCTCAATCCCGATTCCCATCTTTTGCAGGATCAGCAGGTTGCCCTCGATCCAGTCGGCGTCGCGCGGTGGCACATCGAAAGTTTGCGGCAGAAGCAGCTTTTGTGTTGGGACCCCCTGCTCTTCCATTCTTCGCCGCAATTCTTCGAAAAGAATTCGCTCATGCGCCGCGTGCTGGTCAACCAGCACGAGACCATCCGCATTTTCCATTAAGACATACAGCTTGCTTAGCACACCGATGATCTGGAATTCCTGCTGATTACCATCGCGTTTAACTGGGGCGGGAGAAGGAGCTTGCTCGGCCTTAACAGCCCGGCCGGGGTCGCCGATCCCCGCTACGGCGAGCCCGGCTGCACTTGGACCAAGGTGTGGTAACTCGCGGGGCAACTCCTCCGGAGCAGATACTTCGGATCGTAACCTCAAGTCAGTGACCGCTTTTCCAGGACCAGTAGCTGGAAAACTCGCTGGTGCGCGAAATTTTTTCTGCCATGCCGCCCTGCCACCTTCCAATGTCTGTTGAACAGAGCGAACGATCGCTTCCCGAACCCCGGCCGGATCACGAAAGCGCACTTCGCGTTTTGCCGGGTGAACATTTACATCGACAACGGCTGGATCGAGCTCAAGAAATAGAAATGTAACCGGATACTGCCCTTTCATCAGAGCGGTGTGGTAGCCTTCACGGATAGCAGCAGTGATGAGGCTGCTTTCAATCGCGCGGCCGTTTACAAAGACGAGCTGTTGCGTTCGGGTTTGCCGGCTCAGACCCGCCTGTCCTATGAACCCTCCAATTCGAATCTTCCGCGGAACAGTGCCGGTTACCTCAACCAGGCGCTCTAATAACTCAATACCATATAAGTCCCGAATTCGATCACCGAGTGTTGCCGCAGCCGGTAACCGGAATAATACGCGGTCATCTCGTAACAAAGAGAAAGCGATCTGAGGATGACCGATTGCCTGTAAGTGAATTTGATGCTCGATGTTGCGGCTTTCCGTATTTTCGGAACGAAGAAATTTCCGGCGCGCGGGCAGGTTATAAAAAAGCGAGCGCACCTCAACCTGCGTTCCAGGGGCTTCACCCCCGTCGCGCACAATTTCGAGTTTGCCGCCGTTCACGATGATTTCGCTTCCTGTGATCGCGTGAGGCTCGCGCGTAGTCAGGCGAAATCGCGACACGCTAGCGATGCTTGGCAGTGCTTCGCCGCGAAATCCCAGCGTGGCGACGGCTTGAAGATCAGCAGCAGACCGGATCTTACTGGTCGCGTGCCGCTCTAGCGAAAGCAACGCGTCATCGCGGTCCATGCCGCAGCCGTCATCGATTACGCGAACCAACGAAATTCCCCCGCGACGAACCATGATGTCGATTCTGCCGGCGCCGGCGTCGATGCTGTTTTCGATCAGTTCTTTCACCAGTGACGCTGGGCGTTCCACTACTTCGCCGGCCGCAACCTGGCTGGCCACGGTCTCAGGCAACAATCGAATCCGGCCCATTTTGTGTCTCAGATTGTAGGTTCCAGAATGTCGATTGCGAAGAAAAACAACAAAATTGTAAATGTGAGAATCTGTTCAGCGTTGTTTTGGCCGCCTCGCTGTGTCGAGGCGTCCAGCGTTGCAAACCGCACGGCGACCCAGCGCCGTCTCTACAGCATTCGAGTCAGCAACCCCGATCGCGCCAGTTTTGACTTGGATGCGCCGCAGCCGTATTTTTTGCAGATGATTAATGTTACAGAGAACGCTGTTCGACAGCTCCAGAGTTTGCTTTCACAGCGGGCGGAAAATTCGCGGAAAGGCCTGCGAGTGCAGGTTGTGAAAGGCGGCTGTTCAGGCCTGCATTATGAGATGGCGCTCGATGAAGGAAAAGACGGCGACACAGTGGTGGAGCGCGATGGAATGCAATTTTTTATCGACAGTGATAGCGTTCCTTACTTGCACGGCGCGACCCTGGATTTTACCGATGGTTTGACTGGCGCGGGTTTTCGGGTGGTTAATCCAAACGCGTCGCGCACCTGTGGATGCGGTTCGTCGTTTGAAACGACGCAATCAGGTTAAGACTGGAAGGCCTGGCGCACTGGACTGATGGACTATGGCTCTCACCCATACGATCCGTACGACGAGCCGTACGTCCGTCCACGCCGGCGCATCAATTATTTTGGCTGGACGGTTGCCATCTTGCTTTTGACCGGCGTCGCGCTGGCAGCGTGGCTTGGCAGTTTTTATATTTTCGATCAGCCGGAACGGCCTGACAGCTACCGGATCTTACAAAGGCTGCACAAGATTGAGCCGCCGAAGCGATTCGAGTTGACCGCTGCGCCGGCGGGCGAATTTCTAAACCCACAGCAGCTCTATGAGCAGTACGTGGGGATGGGCGCTGCCGAGCTTGCCAGGACGAACGCTGAACTGACACGCAATTACATCCGAAACTACCAGCAGGTGCGCGGCCTGGTGCCGTATGTCGTAGGCAGGTACACCATTGTCGCTACGCGGCAGCTCGGCCCCGGAGATGTGTTTACCTCCGGCATGGTGGCCCTGACGCATGCCATCGATAACGGCGAGCTGCTCATGGAACATCTCTACCCCGCCAGCCCAGAAGCTCTGCCTCTCATGAAACAGACGCTCGCTGTCGGGTTGGAAATCAAACTGGAACGCACACACGACATTTCTGCGGTGATTCACGCGGAGCGATTGGTTGATGGCCGCATCATGGTCACGGCTGTCCCGTTGCTTTACGGAAGCTATACGGTCACACGTGGTTTGGGGACTTTTCGGCTTGAGCCCCCCCTTTCTCTGAACCTGGCCGCAGGCTGGCCTTTAATTAAGTCACAGGAACGTGCTGCCATTGAACAACGCTACGCGGAGTACCGGCAAAAGACCGCAGCAGCACAAGGCGGTCCGGTCCCCATACCCGGCCTGAGCCAAAGTGCAACACCACCGCCGGCGCAGAATGAATTGGTGCGCGTCGAACAAGCCAGGCCTGTTCAAATATTTTCGCCGCCACCTGTATTGGCAAAGAACGAGAAGCTCGCCAAGGCAACGCCGGTGCCAAAAGGAAAAAAATCGTCGAAGAAACAAAAGCTCGAGTCTCCGCCGCCCGCATCGACTCCTGCGCAGCCAGTGGTCGCTCAGAAACCAAGCGCGCCAAGTCCGACACCAATTGCAATTGCGTCCGCGCGTACGCCGTCAAAGGGTCCGAACATTCCTGCTGTTACACCGGCACCACCGCCGAAAGCTCCCGGAGCTGGGACTGAACCGGCCGTAGCCCAAGCTTCGTCCATTCCAACCGCCACGCCAGTGCCCGTTCTTCCCGCCCAGCCCGCTCCAGCCGATACTTCCAACGTAGCTCTGGCCTCTAACGCGGGCGGCGGCAGTTGGAAAACATTTCCACCTGGCAAAATGCCGCTTGGCCGGCTTATCGGCACGGGCGATCTGCGAGACGTTGCTGAGCACGGGCTCGCGGGCGAACGCGTTTATTTGAGGGGACAATTCGTGGTGAATTTTTCCGACGCGAACAAAGCCGTGCTACGCCCGCGCACAAAACTAACAGACAAAGTGTTACATTTGGGCGGCGGTTCATCCATGCGCATCATTGTCGAATTTCCCGGCGGCTACACGCCGCCGCCGCAGGGCGCGATAGTAAACCGGGACGAGTTGCGGCCTTACGAGATTACCGAAGTGCGCAAACAAGAAGACGGACAGCTTAACGTTTTTGTGCGCGAAATCATGCAGCCGAACTAACCAACAAAATGGTCCGCCTTCAGGCACGCGCGTCGATGGCACCCTGTAAATTGTCGTTTCACTCGGTCCGGGATCGGAGAATCAGTTTGCCGTCGCGTACCTCAATCGTGCCGATGCCGTGAATATTCCGATAATCATCGAGATAATCTTGCAATCGCCTGGAACGATATTTCCAACGCAAAAGATCGCTCGGCACCTGCTCCCCGTTCACAACGATCCGGTTCAACTGCGGATTCTCCAATGATTCCACGCCCTTAAATTCGAGCGTGATGTCGCCGTTAAAGTAATAACCTCGGCGGCCGATAAGTTCTCCAAACGGAACACTCGTCTGGAGATGGAGCTGGTTGCCTTCGATCGATACAAAGACTTTGCCGCGCGCGTCGTGGTTAGTAGCGATCAACACATTAATGTCATCCGCGGTCAGCTCGATCTCGGCAGGTTGACCTGCGCGCGTTTGCTGCTCGAAATCCTGCCACCGTTCGCGGACGCTTTGAATTTGGTTGTCCGAAGCGGTGAATTCAGGCACGGGCACGGGGGCTTCCGCGATCGAATGCGTTTTCGCCAACCAATAAATGCCATGCACTATTGCCGAGTGCCGTTGAAACCCCCAATACATGCCAGCAACACAAGCGATCGCGAGCACGATCGCAAACACCAAAAGAATAAGACAACCTCGGGCGAAACAGCCCAATCCCTTTCTTCGCGGCGGCGCCTCAACCCAGCCATTCATGTGTTTCGGCGCTGTTGTGCCTCGATCCTCGACTGCGCATCCAGTAATTTGTCATAAAGCGCTCGCAAGCCTTCCGACAGCGTGCGCGTGCCCGCAATAATCGGCATGAAATTAGTGTCACCGCTCCAGCGTGGGACGATGTGAATGTGCAAATGGTCAGGAACACCTGCGCCCGCGCTTTCGCCAATATTCAAGCCAATGTTGAACCCTTGCGCCTTTGTCGCGGCGCGCAAAAGCGCCTGCGCATGCACCACCAAATTCCAAAGCTCGACGACTTCGTTCTCGCCGAGCGCCGAAAGCTCGCCTGTCTTGCGATACGGGACCGCCATCAAATGGCCGACCGCGTACGGATAACGGTTCATCATTAGGAAAGCATTCTTTCGCCGTGTGATGACAAAATGTGCGGCGTCATCGCTCGCTCGAGCCGCCGCTTCGAGAAAATTCCGGTCGGGCGGCTCCTTTTCGAAATACTCCACCCGCCACGGAGCCCAGAGCGTCTCCAATTCTTTCTTTGGAAATTCTTCCATCGATATCTACGATTCCGTTTTCCTGCGGGGAAGCTGCTTGCCGTGCCGTAGCCTCTTGGCGAAGGCTGGTCAGTTTCTCGCTTTAGCGAGGGTAGTTTTATCCGTCGCAAAGTCGAGCCAGCATTTCTGTATCTTCCTGTGTCTCTCCGAGCAGCGTCGAGAATGGAGCGGCTGGGGAAGCCGCGACATAGACGGGAAGACTGGAGGTTGAGCGAACGGGCAGTGAGCGAATCAAACATCGCCCGTTATGTCATCAATCAGTGTGAGCTTGCCCGGCGCTGCACGAGATCGCAAAATACAGCGGAAATGTAGTTAGCCCGCTGAAACACCATATGGAGGTAGCGTTATGCGAAGCGTTGTTATCATAGTTCTGACTGCCCACATATTCCTTCTGAGCGGCCGCCTCCTCGCCGGCGACCAGCCGGTCGCCGAAGATGAACTAACCAAACTCAAACGCGAGTATGCTGACGTTCTCGCACTTCAGGGCACATCGAAAGGCGAGATTCTGGCAATCGCCAGGATTCTGCACGCGAATCCCGAGGTCGCGATCGATCAGACAGCGGCGAGTGGCGAATATTGTTTCAACAGCGGCCACGGCACCATGGTTCACTTCGCCACCCAGCCGGGGGGCACGCCGGAAGACGTTGTGTATGAGTTCGACGCGTCCGGGCTTATCGCGGCAGGCCTGGACCCGTCGCGCCTGCAACAGCTACCCGGACGAGGCCGAATGACGCCTGGCGTGTGGTATTTCCTCCCAAAGGGACAGCAAGATCCGCATCACGGACATGCAATGGCCGGGCCGACAATAGCAATCGCTATTAACGTGAAGTGAGTCGAAGAGCGGCGCTGACAGGCGGCATTTGTTTAGCGCCGATGGCGCGGGACACTTAACTGAGCCTGGGGCAGCGCCCCAGGATTCGTAGCCCAAAAAAGGCCAGCGCTGAAGGCGCGATTCACCGCCTGCACCTTCGCTCGAACCCCCGATTGAAACGCGCTTTCAGCGCTTGTTTGCATCGCAACTGAATTCCTGGGGCGCTGCCCCAGGGCTAGCATGAAATAGCGCCTTTGGCGCTAAACGCATACAAACGGCTGCCGTCTCAGGTCAATGTGAGCACGGCTTAAGCTGTGCTTCAGTCGCTATCCGGGTCCGCTTCGCCTTCGCTCGATGGCTCTGATTGATCTTGCGCCAGCGCGTGCAAGATTTGCCGCCCAATCCCAGTGGCGTGTTGTTTGCCGCGGTTAACGAGAATAACGACGCCTAGCTTCGGCTGCGGCGCGAACCCGATATAGGTCGAGGTGTTGTTCAGTCCCCCGTTTTTGTCGAGGATCCTGAGGTTGCCGCCGCTGACGTTCTGCCAAGCGAGGCCTAGCTTCAGGTGCGCGTTCACAGTGAACACGGGCTGCTGGGCGAGCGCCATGGCATTTTCCATCGGACGATGATCGGGAAGCTCGCCCATATTCGCCGCCAGGAACGTGGCCATGTCGCGCGACGACGAATAAATCTGGCCGGCGCCGGGCCACTCGAAAACTCCCGACTCCTCACCGGGCCGGCCGATTGGCCGACCCATCGGGTTGTAACCCTGCACGGCGCGGCCAAGTAAGTCGCGCGGCAAAGGCAGTGCAGTCGAACTCATCCCGAGTGGGCCAGTTATCCGATCGTGCATCAAGGCCGCGAACCGCGTGTTAAAGCGGCGTTCGAGTGCGACGCGCATTAGGACCATGGCAGCATTGGAATAAAGATATTGTTGCCCAGGCTCATGGTTCGGCCCCGCCTTCCAGGAATTGAGGAAGCGGACAAAATCGGGCCACGTGTAGTTACCTCGATGCCAGTGCTCATATTGCTGCGGCACACGCGGCAATCCGGAGGTGTGACTGGCAAGCTGCCCCAGTGTCACCCGGCGGATATCCCCGCCTCGCTGTAACTCAGTGACGTACTTGGCGACGGGGTCGTCGAGGCTTAGTTGGCCCTGCTTAACGGCTTCCGCAAGCGATGTGGTCGCGAACACCTTGCCGACCGAGCCGAGATTGAAAATTGAGTCGGCCGTCACTCGTTCGTTCCGAGCGAGGTTAGCAAAGCCGTAGTTGAAAAACTCGGCCTTGCCATTCATTCGGACCGCGACGGCAACGCCTCCTCCCCTGCCGTTCTCGGGCAATATCGCCTGCACGTTTTGCGCAACGATCTGTTCAACGTTGACCTGCTGAGCGCCCGCGGTACCCGCAGCCATTAGAACGCCGATCACAGTCGCAATGACGATGTTTTTTACAATCATGAGCGCGACTCTTCACCGCTCAAGCAGTTTCCGCAACATCGAGCAACGGCTCGATCTCCTCGAGCCGTTTTCGGCTTGCTCAGTTCGGCCCCGCCCGGATAATGAAGAACTCATGCTTTCTTTTTATCGGGTTCCGTCTCCTGAATAACAGCCGAAATAGGCGAAACAACCTTTCGTCGAATCGTAGTTAGGTCTTGCTCAGTTCGGCCCCGCCCGGATAATGAAGAACTCATGCTTTCTTTTTATCGGGTTCCGCTCCTGAATAACAGCCGAAATAGGCGAAACAAACTTTCGTCGAATCGTAGTTAGGCCTATGCGTCGCACTTCGATCCTCCTAGCTGTTGCAAGTGTCATCGTTCCGTTTGCATGGGGGTACTTCGTAACGATGGCTCTCTACCGTGAGGCAGCCAGCAAGCATGTTTACGTCTGCGGCTTACCCGCCCTCGCGAATTTTATTCTGGCGTCGCTCGCCTGCGTCATTATGTTGGCTGCTGCTTTTATCCTCGGTCTTATTTCATACCGGCGTCTTGCTAGGCCGCGGCCATGGTCTCGACTTGTAGAGATCGCGGTTCTCGCGCTACCGTTTCTGGTTGTCGGCAGCTATGCCGCCAGTTTTTTCATCGCACCGTGAGCATTCAACCCAAAACGCCTAACCCATCGCTGGAGCCAACCACTGGCCGTTGTACTGAAAGGCTAAAGGATGAATTATGAAGGATGAGGTGAAAGCAAACCTCGCCGCCGCCAGCGGTGGCTCAGCTTTGTCTCGTTAGATCTAGTGCGGGCATATGAACCCCGAAGTTCACAAGATTATTGAGCACATGCAGAAGCTTGCGCCACCGGCACAAGTTCAAGTCTCCGATTATGACAGAGTTCACACTTATCAAATGCTCAATATGGCTCGCCTGATGGTTCTGCTGGCTGAAGAGCAGAAAAGACGTCTGCGAAATTGGAGCAGCTTACGACTCGGCTCATTTCTCAGACCGACAGGCTGATCAATTTCACAAAAGGACTTTACTGGCTCACGGCTACACTTTTAGTTCTTGGCGTTGCCCAGTTCATCGTCGCCTTTGCATTCCACCGATAGATTGAAACAACTAGATCTAACCAATCGCTCCAGCTAACCGCTGGCCGCTCTGCGGAAGGACTGAAGGCTGAATTATGAAGGATAAGTGAAAGCAAAGCTCGCTCGCGCCCCGCGTGACTCCGGTGGCTGAGCCTCGATCTGGTTAGGAGTTTGGTGTGGCCCTAGCAAATACGATGGAAGAAGAACTGTTAAAGTTGGAAGACGAATTCGCGCGAGCAGTCGCCGGCAATGACGCGGACGCACTCGATGGACTGCTTGCCAACGACTGGATTATCGTTGAGCCCGATGGAAGCATCATCGATAAGGCGCGGTTTCTAGGGGTCATCAGATCTGGCGCGTTGTCCCACGAATCGATGGAGTCCACAGATCTAAGAGTCCGTCTCTATGGAAACACCGCTGTCGTGACGGCACTGACGACCACTAAAGGGAAGTTTATGGGACAGGATTTTGCCTCCTGCGAACGGGCTACAGACATTTTTGTCAAACAAACTGACCGCTGGCAGTGCGTATTTACGCAGCTAACTCGATTCACAAAAAAGTGAAGCCGCGCCATCGGACTTTGTTTACGCTCCTGAAACAGTTGTCGATGTTGCGAAATCCCGGTTTTTCAACTGGTACGTGAGCACCTTCTCGTTAGACCTAGGCGCCACACCGCTACAAAGTGACTAACAACTCCCTCAATCCTCGGAGATTGTTCGAACAACCTCGCCAGGCACCGCCTGTGGGGCGCGCGCTCCGCATCTTGCTCGGCCTGGTGCTGACGGTTTACGTGGCGCCTGTTTTCTTCCGAGTCCCGGTGGGAGTTGCCGTGGGGCCGTTGCTGCTGGTGCTCGGGCTGGTTGGCGTTTATAGCCTAATCCACATTGTCCTAGCGCGACGAATTCTCCCCATGGGCCCACGCTTTGGGGCGGTCGTGGCAAACGGGTTGCTGGTTGCGCTGTATATTTCCGGTGCCTCCGGTTTGCCGATTGTTGGCCATGGGAAAGGTCAGCTAGCAGCAGTCACGTTCTTCGGTATCTCACTGGTAGTTGCTGGGGTGCGCGCCGCTCCCGGTTGCGAGGTGATGGCGATTCCCGGTCTCCTGTTTGGAAAACACACCCAACTAGCGTGTCTCATCTTTTCCCCGCTCGACAGGCTTGAGCGCAAGCTGCGAGGCGAACGCGATGTCTAATCAATCGACGGACCTGAGCCCGATGCGTTCCGGTGGCGATGTTGATTGATGTCACTTGTTTCGCAATGGTTTCGTGCTCGTTAAGCGCTGTGTAATCATGACGCGAGTTGTCCTCATGGTCTACGCGGCCGCGCTCCTGCCGTGTCTGGCCTGTGCCAAGCGCACCGCACCCGCGATAGTAGCGCCAGTGATTCACGAAGGCATTCGATACGTCGCGCCGAATGACGATGGTCGCCGCGCACTTATCGAGGCATGGGATGTTCAGACCAACAAGAAGCTGTGGGAATTGACAGTATTTACAAACCGCATCGATCCAACGCTGGAGGAAGATGTTCAGTGGGTTTTCATTAAGGCACTGAGCGTTGAAGACGGCGTGCTGCTGGTTACGTCCGAAAACGCCAGGAAATACCAGATTGATTTAAAGACGAAAGCTATCAAGGAGTCGGAACCTCGTCTGTCGCAAGCGTCGCAGGCGGTTGGACAACACCATGACATCCCTGAGGCTCTCAAGAGAGCCATCGCGAACGGGTTCCTCGCGAAGGACTATGATGTCTCCTTTCATGTGAATCCATTCTATCTGCATGGAGACTTCAATGGCGACGGCAAGATTGACATAGCTGTTCTAGTGAGGCAACACTCGACCGGAAAAATCGGGATTGCGATCGTTCGTGGCGCGACCAACAAGGTAACAATTCTCGGCGCAGGGACTGCCATCGGCAACGGTGGCGATGACTTCGAGTGGATGGATTCCTGGCACGTTTATTCAAAAGAGCGTGCCCGCCACGCGGCGGGTGAAACAGGCATCCCACATCTTCGCGGAGACGCGCTTCTCGTGAGTAAGAGCGAGGCAGCCAGCGCGCTGATCTACTGGAACGGCAAACGCTACGTCTGGTTCCAACAAGGCGACTAGCATGGGCGGCAAACAGGCCTGTAAGGCGAATTCAAAATTAGAAAGGGAAATTTGAGTCCGAGAGAAGCAACCGCTTTCGTGGAGCGGCACGGAGTAGTGCTCCAGGCCGGACGTGGTCCAGTGCCCAGCCTCGCAGAGGCGATTACCGGAGAACCGATTCCAGGCAGTTGGTGGGGACACGCTAAAGGCCGCGTAATTTTTCGAGCAGCGCGGGCCGTTTGCGAAAGTTCCGAGGTTTTGGTCTGCAAGTTGATTGACGGCAAAGTCACTTATGTTCATCGGCGGGTTTGGCCGGCTCTCGTTAAGCTGGCACCACGCTTTGCGAAGGAGCGGCTAGCGAAAGTTTGGGATGAACATACAAAGCGCGGTGCGCACGTATCACGACGGGTTCCCTTTCCGAAATGGGTGCCAAGTGACGTGATGAAGGAGGCGGAGACGCTGTCGACATTAGAAGCAGAGCGACTTCTATCCACAGTGTTAGCGTGGAAGGCGGATAGGAGAGGACAATTGGGTCCTAGAAAGATCATGGAACCGAGCGTTGCAACCAGTGCCGCTTTCGCCGCTACGCGCCGAGTAGCGCGACCCTCGGCGCGCAAAATGTGCGAGCCCCGACGCACCTGAACGCCGATCTCGTTAGACTTAGCGGGTAATCAAAACGTAACTTGTCCTCTGCTCTTTCTTTCTCTCACTTGATTTCAATTGAGAAAGAGTACCGCCTCGAACTTGGGAGATCAGGCCTGGCGTTTTCTCCGTTGATGCAACCAGCGCGTCGAGATTTCCCTTGTTCCATTCGACGACCGCCCGGTCCCGCTCAATGAAGCGCGTTTTCTGCAAATACAGCAGTAGCCCTTCATCTTTCGCGGAAACGATTTCGTAACGCCAGTGGTGCGCCGCCGCCTCGCGACGAACTTTTCTCCCAAAAACGGCGAGCGCATCGCGATCGTGTCGATAACCGGAGATTACTTTGGCAATCGTGTAGCCGCCGGTGACCAAGATTGCGAGGATGAGCACGACAGCGCTCCATTTATGAACGCTGGCGCGCGTTTTTTCGTTCGTTGTAGCCACCAGCCTGCTTGCCTCGCCGTAGCTTGGCGAAGGGGGGTGGCCGGTCAGATCAAAATTGTCGCTGGTCGGGGGACGGCTCACAGAGCCGTGGCTACAGGAATCGCGGCTTGCAATCTGAGCCGCGAGTAGCAAACAGAGCGGCGGAATAATCGGAAAAACTCGATCGACACGTTTTGACGGAATTAGGGACATCACGATTAATCCACCCAGGCTCCAGCACAGCAGCCAGAGGATTTCAGGCGAAATCTCATGAAACGCTGAGCGCAGCCGCCATTTTCGCGAGTGGAGATCGACGAGCGCGACGGCGATCATCAGCACGCTCCACGGAGCAAATTTGTGCAGCAGATGCGGCAAGTAAAAATAGAGCGGTTGCGGCCGATGAATCGTTTCGCCAAAACGTCCAACAAATTCACGCATCACAACCTCATCGAAAAAGCCAGACTGAAAGAAAATTCCGCCGATCACCCAGACAAGAAAGACAGCTAGCGAGGCGATCCAGGGCCACCAGCCAGGCCACGCGCTTTGTGCCGGCGCGCCCGGCGGTCGCGCCCTACCGTAGCGCCATTGAAACAGCGCGATTCCAGGTAGCAGAAACGCATAAACAATCGGGCCTTTTATCAGCATTGCGACTGTGAGCAATGCAAAGACGTAAACTTGGTCTCGCAGTCTCCACTCAGTTTCGTCTCGGATTTTTTGCCAGATCAGCACGCCGATCAGAAAAATTACGAGTGCGAGCGGCATATCTGTGCGCACGAGCGTCGCCAGGCGCGGACTCAGTAGATTCAATCCAAATGCACCCAGCGCGATTACGCCGGCGGTTAATCCATACGCGGACTCGGCAGTGCGAAACAACAGCAACGCCAAAGCAACCGCAGCGAGAAACGACGGCAGTCGCCACGCTACATCCCATGATCGGCTCAATCCATAAAGCGCGGCTGAAATCAATCCTATGAGCGGCGGCTTGGTTGCCACGTGTTCATGTGGCGTTTGCTGGTAGAACCAGCGGCCTTCCTTGATCATCTGGAAGGAAGTAAACGCCTGCTTCGCCTGGTCGTAGTCGTCGAGCTGCCACGGCAAATTGCCGATGAGAAACAAAAGAAAGCTTACGGCAGCCAGCATCCAAACGGTGCGACGGTCTTCGAGCAGGATGCTTGTCATGTCGAGCGGAGTCGAGACATCTCTCATTATTAACAGCGAGAGATTCCTCGACTAGGCTGCGTTTGGCTCGGAATGACAATAATGGCGTTGCATTCTCGCGATCGGGTCAGTCGCGCCAGAGCACGGCGCGCATGGGCGCTCCATCGCCGTCGGCGATTTTCAGAGGCAGCGCCGCGAAATTATAAATACCAGGAGCAACCTCCCCCAGATCGAGCGATTCAACGATGGCGATCCCGACCCGGGCAAGCGCGTGATGATTCTGCAGCGATTTCGAATCGATCTCATCCATCGACGGCAGGTCCAATCCCAGGAGCTTGACGCCATTTTTCTGCAGCCACGCCGGGACATCGGCTGCGATCACGGGAATTTGATTCGGAAAAACCGTTGAGTCGCTCCATCGACCGGTCTTTACGAGAAGCCGCGACGTGGCCGCGATATCTTCGGCCTGCGGCTGGAGATCTTCGGTGGTGATCAGATGTTTTTCTTTCGATTGCAAAAAACTTTGCGCGAGATCGACCACCGTTGCGCGACCGAGATAAATTTCGAGCGGCGCTTTGTCGATTGATCCACCCTTTGGGTCAAAATGGAACCGCGCATCGGCATGCGTGCCATTATGCACACTCATCGTGATGGCGCCCAGATTCACGGTCTGACCTTTCGCGATCTCTGCCGTCAATCGGTAATGAAACGGCTCGTCGCCGGGCCATTCTGCCAGATCGTTGGAAAGCATTCGTGAAATATCCCAAATCTTCATGGCGCTATCAGTTAAGTCGTTTCATTCGATCTTCCAATCTCTTCAATAATTGCTCGCGCCGCTCTCTCGCTCGCTCCGCCTTCGCCCAATTTGCCGACAAGCGCATCAAATTCAGAAATCATCCGCGCGCGCCCGTCAGCATCCTCCATCAACGACCGCAGGGCCTTAACGATAGCCTTCGGCTTTGCTCGGTACTGGATGAATTCGGGAACGACTTCTTTGTCTGCAAGCAAATTAGGCATTCCAAGATATTTCACGTTCACCACGAGTCGCGCTGCCAGGTAAGTCGGCCATGCCACCTTATAAATCAGCACAAACGGCAGCCGAAAATAAGCAGCCTCCAGCGTGGCGCTCCCTGAGGCGACGATCCCAGCCCACGCGCGCTGCATAATTGCCGCTGTCTCATCAAGTTTAATCTGAATCGCCTGCCGATGTTGCGATTGATCCAGTCCGGCAGTTGTCGGACTCATTTCGCGAGTGAGTTCCGCTGATGCGGCGGCGACTTCGAAACGCAAAGTTCGATTGTGCTTTTGAAGCTTACGCGCCGTTTCCAGCATGACCGGAAAAATTTTTCGCACTTCGCGCGAACGACTGCCGGGAAAAAGCCCGATTAAATTCGGATCGCGCTCTGTGTCGATCTTCCGGACCCGCAATCTTTCGATCGTGGGATGACCGACAAATACGGCACGCAAGCCCACTTGGTTGTAGAGGTCGGCTTCAAACGGAAAAATGCAGAGCACTAGATCGACAAAGCGCGCCATTCTTTTGATACGGCCGCGATTCCAAGCCCACACCTGCGGGCTGATGTAATAGATTATCTTTTGTCGTCGCGATTGTCTCCGCAATGCGCGGGCAAGCCGCAAATTGAAGCCAGGGTAATCGATCAGTACGACTGTGTCCGGCTTGCTCTCGAGAATTTCTTTGAGTGTTTCGCGAAATTGCTCTCGAAAATAACCATACTTCCTGAGCACTTCCCATAAACCGAGCACTGACGCGTCCCCGATCCAATTTTTGAATTGCTTGCCAGCGATCTCGTGCATTTGCGGACCACCGCGACCGATGAACGTAAGCCCGGGGTCCAACTTGCGCAGGGAGCGCATCAATGCCGCGCCATGGTTATCTGCGCTCACTTCGCCGGCGACGAAGTAGATGGTCATTCTTCTGTAGTGGCAGCCGTGCCGGCTGCAAACTCGGGCGTCATGCAGGCGAGACGCCTGCCTCTACAGTAGAATTTGCCAAATGAGTTTGTCCTATCCACCCGCTGCGATTTGCTTCGTGATTTTAACCGCCAGCTCCAATGCTGCTGTCGCTTGAGAACCGGAAACGCGCGGCTGGCGTCCCGTGCTCGCACATTCGATGAACGAAGTGAGTTGAAGTTTAAGTGGTTCTTCGTGTTCAACACTTGCTCTGTCACGCCAAATCTGTCTTCCAACGCGCCGATAGATTTCGCCGCTTTGATTCTGATAATCGAGCGAGAGATACGCGTCTTCCTGAAAAATGCGAATCTTGCGCATCCGCTCGGGACTGATGCGACTCGCGGTCACATTTGCTACGCAACCATCTTCGAAATGCAGTCGCACGTTGGCGATGTCTTCACTCCGGCTAAGCACGGGCACGCCCACGGCATCAATGCTCCACAGAGGTGAACGCACGAAGTGCAAGATGACTTCCAAGTCATGAATCATTAAATCGAGAACGACACCGATGTCGGTACCGCGTTCAGAGTAGGGTCTGAGCCTATGCGCTTCGATGAACCGCGGATGCGTCAGATGTTTTTCAAGAGCGCCCAAGATCGGGTTGAAACGTTCCACGTGCCCCACCTGCAAGATCAGGCCGTTGCGCGCGGCCAAATCCGCCAGTTCGGCAGCATGCGCGGTGTTGTCAGTAATCGGCTTTTCAACCAGCACATGTTTGTCCTTCATAAGCAGAGACTGCGCAACCGCGTAGTGCGTGTTGGTGGGCGTTGCCACGGAAGCGGCATCAACCATCCCAATGAACTCATCTAGCGACCCGGCAGGCGTCGCACGAAACTTGGTCGCGATTGTGCGGTTCGTGATAGGATCCACATCATACACTGCGGTGAACTCAGCGGAGGGAATCTCCGCATATAGCCGCGCATGATTGCTTCCGATATGACCAACCCCGACAACGCCAACGCGCAAATTTTTCATCCGTTAAAGAGCAGTCAACGCCGGAAAGATTCGTGGTCAAACCGCAGATGAGTCTCATGGGTCGCACGAGTCGTCTCAGTCCTCTTGCGATCGATCAGTATCACTTCACGCAATTAGCGCGGAACCATTCATATGTCGAAGCAACGCCGTTCCGCAACGTAATCGCCGGCTTCCAGCCGAGGGCGCGAAGCTTGGTGACATCCAAGAGCTTTCGCGGCGTGCCGTCCGGTTTGGTCGTGTCCCAGGCGAGTTCACCATTGAAACCAACTACGTCGCAGATTAATTCCGCCAGCTCGCGAATTGAAACGTCTTCGCCGCAGCCGACGTTGATGATCTCTGGAGAGTCATATTTCTCCAGCAGCAAAAGACATGCTGAAGCAAGATCGTCCACATGCAAAAATTCGCGACGCGGCTTTCCAGTTCCCCACACGATTAGCTTTTTATCCTTACGCGTTTTGGCTTCGTGCGCTTTGCGCAGGAGCGCGGGCAACACATGTGATGTCTCCAGGTCGAAATTGTCGTTCGGACCGTAAAGATTCGTCGGCATTGCCGAGATAAAATTTGCGCCGTACTCGCGATTATATGCCTGGCAAAGCTTGATCCCGGCAATCTTAGCAATCGCGTAGGCTTCATTAGTCGGCTCCAGCGGCCCGTCTAGCAATGATGTTTCGGGAATGGGTTGCGGCGCGAACTTCGGGTAAATGCAAGAGCTGCCGAGAAACAGCAGTTTGCGCACGCCGCTCTCGTAAGCTGAGCGAATGACGTTGTTCTGGATCAGTAAATTATCGAGAAGAAATTCGACTGGGAAATCGTTGTTCGCCTTGATTCCGCCGACCTTTGCGGCCGCGACGATGACTATAGTTGGTCGTTCTTCCGCAAAAAATTTCGCAACCGCAGACTCGCTTGCCAGATCAAGCTTCGATCGGTCGCGCGTCAGCAGATTCTTGAATCCTTCGGCTTCGAGCCTTCGAACGAGCGCGCTCCCGACCATTCCGCGGTGGCCGGCGAGGAAGATCTTCTCGGATTTGCTTATCATTCAGAGTGTTCTCGGAAGTAACCTAAAACCAAGAGATTCGGCCGCTGCACGCATCCGCTTGTCGGCACAGACTAGTTCAGCGGCTGCGACGGAACGAGCAGAAGCAAGATGTATCCCGTCAGCCGATCGGAGCCGCAACGGTTGCGGTCGAGAATAGCAAGTTGCAATGATGGGACGAAAGTGGCCGAGCAACTGAGGGTCGTAACTAATTAAATGGATGTGCCCTTTCTCAACCGCTTCGGAAATCCTTTGGATCAACGCGTCAGGGCCTTCGTATGATAATCCGCGGGCAACCGCTTTTGACCAGAAGGCCTTGTACAGTTCGGCGAGAGTCAGGATAGAAGTGTTGTGTGGCTCTGAACTCTCTCGCAGGATTTGCCGGTATTGCGGCGAATCGGGCTCGTCGACGTACAGCTTCACTAAAGCCGATGTGTCCCAATAGGCCATCGATTAGAACCGATCTTCGCGATCTTCAGCAATGATTTGCTCACTTCGCCGGCCGATTCGGCCAGTGCTGTATTTGCGGCGCAGCTCATCCAGTTCGGCCAACCATTTTTCTTTGTCGCGTTTTTTCGTGCGCTTGGGCAGCGCGACGAGTTTTGCGGTTTCCTTACCGTGTACGGTAATCACCACTTCCTCGCCGCGGCTGGCGCGTTTCACCATTTCGGAAAGTTTGGCTTTGGCTTCGCGAAGTGTTGTCGTCATGTAGTCACTGTAGTCACAGCAGGAGAAAGTTTCAAGCAACAAGCACTAAACCGAGCAGAATCTCCAGACTCCGATGACCTACTCCTAAATTTTCCGCTCACTGGGAGAAAACTATTGCCGAACGCCGCGAGTGAAGCCCCATTCACTGAAAACTCACGGCGCAAAAATCAAGAGCACAAACACAGCGAACAGCAACAAGTGGCTGCAGCCCTGTAAGACATTTGTCTTCCTGCTTGTAAACGTAACGATGCTCACGGCCAGGGTCAGCAGCAGCAGCGGAAGATTGCCGCCTTCCACGCCGAGTGTGACGGATCGTTTCGTGATCAGTCCGATCGTCAGCACGGCGGGAATCGTTAGTCCGATTGTCGCGAGCACCGAACCAAGCAGAATGTTTATTGAACGCTGCAGCTGATTGCCTAAGCTGGCGCGGATCGCGCCTAATCCTTCCGGAGAGAGCACCAAGGCTGCGATGATCGCGCCGCCAAATGCCTGCGGCATATCAAATTTCTCAATACTGTTATCCAACGGGATAGCAAACTTTTCCGCCAGTAAAATAACGGCAACCAGGTAAAGGAGCAGCATCGCCGCATGAAAAGCCGTTGAGCGCACCTGCAATGGATGATGAGCAGAAGTCGTCGGAATTACTACGTCCTCTGATTCCATGAAATAACGGCGGTGTCGCACGGTCTGGATGAGCAGAAAAATCCCGTAAAGTAAGAGTGACATCACAATAAGAAAGACTTCCTGTTCAGTGGAAAAATTCGGTCCGCTCTTGGAAGTGGTAAAATTGGGCAAGACCAAACCGAGCACCGCCAATGTCATGATCACATTGAGATACGAGTTTACACCCAACAGATTGTAATACTGCTCGCGATGACGTAAGCCGCCCAGCAGCAGGGAAAGCCCCACCAGGCCATTAAGCGCGATCATCACTACGGCAAAAATCGCGTCCCGCCCGAGCGTGGGATTGTTTGCGCCGTGCAACATTGCCGTGGATATCATCACCACCTCGATGCTAATTGCAGAGAGCGTCAGGATTAAGGTTCCGTAGGGTTCACCTAACTTAATCGCGAGACAGTCGGCATGGCGCACCACACAAATTGCCGACCAAAGGATAACGGCAAAAAGCCACAGAAAGACAGCGATCATCGCGATTGGGTGCGCAGCGATTTCGACGAACTGACTTCCAGTCGCAAAAAAAATCGCCGCCGTTCCCAAAGCGACTAGCAGCGGAAATTCGCTCGAGACAAGGTTTCCCGAATGTCGTGCGTTTTTCGGCTGCCGGACTCGTTGTGCCTTTACGGCCATGCGCGCGAGCATATCGAGTTCACGCGCGTCGCGCAAACCACCGACCGTCCTTCTGCACGCAAGCGCCGCTAAGTTGTAGAGCCGCTCGCCGCGGCGAGCTGCTAACATTCCGGCGGCCAACACAGCCGCCGCTACACCGAGCTATCAACGAACACTCGCGCTACTGCTTTTTTTGTGCGAGCGGCAGAAATTCTTCGCGCGCCACTTTGCCGTCCTTAACCTTGTAAACTCCTACCTCCGACATCGGCATTCGCTTTCCGGAAGCCTTCTCAGTTGCATCGAGATCGAACTGCACAACGAAGGTCTCCCCGGCCACAAATGGTCCGCCGACTTTCGCGCTGTGCACCTCGAAATTCTTCTCAAACCACTCCGTCTTACCGCGCACCTGATCAAGGCCGCGCATTTCCGCCGGCATGTTCTCCATCTCCCTGGGCTCTACGCTGACGATGTCTTTTGCATAGAGATCATTGACTGCCTGCATCCATTCGCCTTTGCGGCAATACTCCACCAGTTTCTGTGCTACTTCTTCTGTGTTCATTCTTTCTCCTTATTTTTGATTGCGAATTGTTCAACCGATTATTTCTCCGTGTGTCGCTTCTGTAGAGGCAGCCGTGTTGGCTGCAATTCACCGATTTTCGCAGGCGACACGCCTGCCACTACAACCCCGCTAGCCACCCGCGATGGCTCCAATGATCAGAAATGGTTCGGTACCTTTAGCAATTGCGTCCGGCAGCGGAGCATCCGGTGATTCATGCGATAAGTCCTCGCCACAAACAAAAAATCTAACCATTGGCCGTCGGAGTTTCGTGACATGATCGCGAATTGTCCCTCGCAGCATCGGATATTTTACCTCGAGCGCATCGAGCACCGAACGCTGACTCACAGGAGTTTTAACTTCGAGTTGGAGGTCGCCATCAACGCGAGCAAGCGTACGTAGATGAGGCGGAAGCACGACGCGTATCATGGCAGCGTTTGGACTTCAACCGAAAGCACCGCCGGTAGATCGCGCACGATGGGCTTCCAGTTGTCACCTGCATCGGCGGATGCATAAACCTGTCCGCCGATCGTTCCGAAGTAAACGCCGCACGGCTCGAGCGAATCAACTGACATCGCGTCGCGCAGCACGTTAACGTAACAATTCCGTTGCGGCAGACCTTTCGTCAGCGCTTGCCATTCATTACCGCCTGTCCGGCTGCGGTACACGCGTAACCTGCCGCTGGGCGGGTAATGCTCGGAATCGCTCTTGATCGGCACCACGTAAATCGTCTCCGGCTCGTGCGCATGAACATCGATCGGAAATCCAAAATCGGTTGGTAAATTTCCGCTGACCTCCTTCCATGAATCACCGGCATCATCGGTCCGCATGACATCCCAGTGTTTTTGCATGAATAGCGTGTTCGGTCGCGACGGGTGCAGCGCCATGCGATGCACGCAATGCCCAACTTCTGCAGTCGGATCGGGAATGTACTGCGAATGCAGCCCGCGATTGATCGGTTTCCAAGTCTTTCCGCCATCATCCGTGCGAAACGCACCTGCGGCCGAGATCGCGATGGAAATTCGCTTTGGATTGCTCGGATCGAGAAGAATCGTGTGCAAACACATCCCGCCCGCGCCCGGCTGCCATTTTGGACCAGTATCGCTGCCGCGTAGCCCGGCGAGTTCGTACCACGATTTTCCGCCGTCTGTTGATTCGAACAACGCAGCATCTTCCACGCCGGCGTAAATGTGATCGGGATCGTCAAGTGATGGTTCCAAATGCCAAACACGTTTGAATTCCCACGGATGCTGAGTGCCGTCGTACCATTGGTGCGTCGTGAGTGGTCTCCCGGTTTCAGGTGACGTATCGTAAACGAACTTGTTACTCTCGCCCTTGGGCATGCCGTCCGGACTTTTCTGCTCCTCAGCGCTGCTGCCCGGCGCGTTCCAGGTTTTGCCGCCGTCATCGGAGCGCTGGATGATTTGACCAAACCAACCACTGGTCTGCGAGGCGTAGATCCGGTCGGGGTCAACTGGCGAACCTTTCATGTGATAAATTTCCCAGCCCGCGAAATGCGGGCCGCTGACCTTCCATCGTTTACGCGCGCCATCCGACGTCAGAATGAACGCGCCCTTCTTCGTGCCAACTAAAACTCGAACTTTGCTCATGATCTAAATTTCTAACCCCGAAATCATTCGGGGATAACACGATTAATTACGAAGATGCACCATTGTTGCTAATCGCGGTCAATCAACCGTGAATATTTGTGATTCGCGCTTGAACCAGCTTCTTCACAAACCTGGCCGGCAGCGGTTTGTCCGGAGAGAAGCGAAGCGTGCCTTTGCTGGTTTGGAAATTCTTCATATCGCGCTGAAATTTTCTCAACGTCGTCGAACTCATGGGATAGAACGAGCAATGATCTGCCCATGCGCCGAACCCAACAAGCAGGCGCCCATTCAGACGAAACGCAGGAATCCCGTAACTGATGCATTCCTCCGCATTTGGCACGACGGCACGGATGGTTTGCCTAAGTTTCTCCAAGGCTTCGCGATAATCGGCCTTCACGCCCGCAAGATACTCGTCAATCGTTTTGGGTTTTGCCTTCCGTGACGTCATGGCTATCGATCAGAATCATTTCTCTCCGTAGGCAGCCTTCAATTTCTCAATGTTGATCTTCTGCATTTGAAGCATCGCTTTCATAACGCGTTCGGATTTTTCGGAATCCTTGTCGTGCAACATGTCGATCAAAACGGTCGGAACGACCTGCCACGACACACCGAATTTGTCTTTGAGCCAACCGCACTGCGATTCTTCTCCGCCATCGGCCGTGAGTTTCTCCCAGAAATAATCGACTTCCTTTTCCGTGTCGCAGCGCACAACGAACGAGATCGATTCATTAAATT
>Ga0209056_10000665_pt1 | contig 38129 bp, 38 predicted proteins | sample GraSoiAngelo_114_FD_185876 | JGI IMG/M metagenome (GOLD analysis project Ga0209056, IMG submission 185876) | Grasslands soil microbial communities from the Angelo Coastal Reserve, California, USA - 14_0903_13_40cm (SPAdes) (version 2) | ecosystem: Environmental > Terrestrial > Soil > Grasslands... | reverse complement strand
CGCGCTGTTTTCCGAAAAGAGCACCGCCGAGACGCTGTTCGCGAAGATCCGGAAATTCGAGCCCACGGTGCTGGTCAATGTGCCGACGATGGTGAATCAGATGGTGGCGCATCCCGACGCGACGCAGCAGAACTTGTCGTCGATTCGTCTCGCCACCTCCGCGGGCGAAGCGCTGCCTGTCGAATTGTACGAACGGTGGAAGCAGACATTCGGCGTGGAGCTGCTCGACGGCCTCGGCACCGCGGAGATGTGGCACATCTTCATCTCGAACAAACCGGGTGCGGTGCGGCCGGGGACGATCGGCACCGTCGTACCAGGCTTCGATGTCAGGGTACGAGACGACCTGGCGCACGACTTGCCCGACGGTGAGGTCGGCATGCTGTGGGTCCGCGGCGACTCGCGGGCGATCGGCTATTGGCAGCAGATGGAGAAGACCAAAGCCGCTTTCCGCGGCGAGTGGTACGTGTCCGGCGATCTCGTGCGGCGCGATGCGGACGGCTACTTCACCTACTGCGGTCGTGCCGACGAGCTGCTCAAGGTCGGCGGCCGGTGGCTCGCGCCGCAGGAGGTGGAAGGATGTCTGTTGCAGCATCCGCTGGTGAAGGAGGTCGCGGTCGTGGGAGTGGAAGACGCCAATGGCCTGATGAAGCCGCATGCGTTCATCGTGGCGACCGAGCAGCGTCCGGGTCTGGCCGAGGAGCTGCAGGCATTCGCCCGCGAACGGTTGGAGCCCTATAAGGCGCCGAGGGCGGTCCGCTTCCTCGACGCCCTGCCGCGCACCCATCTCGGCAAGGTGGATCGAGGCAAACTCCGGCTTCAATGAGGGCAGTGCACCGATTACTTTGTGTGCCGGGACGGGTGGCCGAGTGGCTGAAGGCGCACGCTTGGAAAGCGTGTTAACGGGCAACCGTTACGTGGGTTCGAATCCCACCCTGTCCGCCTAGTAGGACAGGTGGGTGAGCGGTTGAAACCGCCGGTCTCGAAAACCGGTATGCCCGCAAGGGTATCGAGGGTTCGAATCCCTCCCTGTCCGTCAGACGCCGAAGCCGCCGAAGGACGCCGGAAGTCGCCGGAGGACTAAGAAAGCGCCCGCTGTAATCGCCAGGTCATTGCACGAGCGCGCCGCTGTTGCACAACTAACGCATCAAAAACCGCCGGTTCCAAATATCCCAACGCACTCGCGACTTCCAGCGCATACTCCAATTCCGCCAGTGACCCCAATGAAATGCTCAGGAAGCGCTTGAATTCCTTTACGCCCTTGCGCGATGCGCCTTCAACGATGTTTACTGCTCCAGAAAATGCCGCTCGGCGAGTTTGCGAAGTCAGCCCGTACAGCTCATGCTTGGGCCACTTTTCTGTGGCACGGTACACCGTTAGGAGGAGTTGATGACATTCCTTCCATGCGATAAGTCGTTTATGAGGAGCCATACGTGAGTATGCAACGGGTTGTACGAAGTAACGGTATCGTTCGTACGCAAGGCGTGATGATTCATTGCCGTCGTTCGGCGTCCTCCGGCGTCCTCCGGTGTCTTTCGGTTTCAATAACCGCAACCGTCATGTTCGTCGCGCGGGTGTCGGCACAAAGCATCCAATACCGCTCACCCGCCGGCGTCGAGTACCGCTCGCAGCGCGACACCGGCGCCATCGCGCGCGCCGAGAGCGTGCTCGCGGCCGATCCGCGCAATGCCGACAAGCTCATTGCGCTCGGCGTCGCGCAATCGGGCGTGCGCCAGTATCGCGAAGCGATCGCCACGTTCACGCGCGGCCTGGGCATCGCGCCGAACAACGCCTTGCTGTATCGCTGGCGCGGGCACCGCTATCTCTCGACGCGGCAGTTCGATCGGGCCATGGACGATCTGACGCGGGGTGCAAAGCTCGACAGCACCATCTACGGCATCTGGTATCACCTGGGAATTGTGCGCTTCGTGCGCCGGGAGTTCGCCGGCGCAGCCGACGCCTTCACGCGCGCGCTGCCGATCGCGCCGGACTCGGCGGAGCGCGCGGGGGCAACCGACTGGCTGTGGATGTCGCTGTCTCGCGCAGGGCGCAAGGCGGATGCTCAGGCTCTGCTCGACCGCCACACCGACACGCCGAATGCGGGCAATGCTTACTCGCAACGGCTGCGGCTCTACCGCGGTCAGGTGTCACCCGATTCCGTATTCACGCCGGCCGATACCAGCGACATTCAAATCGCGACGTTGAGCTATGGAATTGGGGACTGGTACCTGGTCCAAGGCGACACCGCCAAGGCGCGGAGCTGGTTCGAGCGGTCGGTGGCCTCGGGCGGATGGCCCGCGTTCGGGTTCATCGTGTCGGAAGTCGAGCTGCGGAGCAGCCGAGCTCGCTAGATGCTCGTTCTCAGGAGCATCTTCTTCGCGCTGCTCCTTCCTGGTTCGGCCACGGTGGTGATTCCGTATTTCATACTGTCCCGTCGCGGCGTCCCACATTGGGATGCCATCGGCTTGCCGGGAGTCGTTGCGGTCGCGCTCGGTGCGACGATTCTGATCCGCTGCATTGTAGATTTTGCGCGCGTGGGGCGCGGAACCCTCGCGCCGGTGGATCCCCCGAGAGCGTTGGTGATTCGCGGGCTGTACCGGTACGTCAGAAACCCGATGTACGTCGGCGTGGTCTTGGTGCTGTTGGGGGAGGCGGCGCTCTTCCGATCGACCGACCTGCTCCTCTATAGCGCTGTATTTTTTCTCGTCGTCAATCTGTTTGTGATCCTGTATGAGGAGCCTGCATTGCGCGCGCGCTTCGGCGAGCCGTACGAGCAATACCGCCGGTCGGTCGGGCGGTGGATCCCAAGGAGAAATGCAATGAAGCGAGCAGGACTGATCGCGTTGCTCTTGATCCTGGACGCGCCGCTCCCGGCGCAAATGCCCCGGACGCTGTCGGCCAACGACCAGCGGGCGCGCGACATTTTCGAACAGCTCATCAACATCAACACCACCGGCTCGAGCGGCAGCACGACGGTCGCGGCGAATGCCATGGCCAAGCGGCTCACGGACGCGGGGTTTCCGGCCGCCGACGTGCAGGTCATCGGTCCTGCGGCGTCGAAGAACTACAACCTCGTGGCGCGGTTTCGGAGTACTGGAATGCAGAAGCCGATCCTGCTCCTCGCGCACATCGACGTCGTTGAAGCGAAGAAAGAGGACTGGTCGGTCGATCCGTTCACATTCCTGGAGCGCGAGGGGTTTTTCTACGGCCGCGGGACGATGGACGTGAAAGACGGCGCGGCCATCCTCGTCGCGACCCTCGCGCGCCTGAAACAAGAAGGCTACCGCCCCAACCGCGACCTGATCCTCGCGCTGACGACCGGCGAGGAAGGCGGCAGCGATTACAACGGCGTGCAGTGGCTGCTCGCCAATCACCGCGATTTGATCGATGCGGCCTTCGTGATCAACATGGATGCCGGCGATCCGGTGATCCTGAACGGCAAACGGCTGATGCGCTCCGTGCAGGCGAGCGAAAAGGTCTACGTGACCTTTAAGCTCGAGGTCCACAATCCCGGCGGTCACAGCTCGCTGCCCACCAACGACAACGCGATTTATCGCCTCGCGGCGGCCCTGGGTCGTCTTAGTGCCTACGAGTTCCCGGCCCAGCTGAACGAGATCACGCGCGCCTCGTTCGCCCGGTGGGGGCAGCTGCAGCAGGGGCAGCTCGCCACTGACATGGCCGCCGTCGCTGGGCCCACGCCGGACACGGCGGCGATCCGGCGACTCTCCGCCGCGAGTCCTCTATACAATGCGCAGCTGCGCACGACCTGCGTCGCGACGGAGCTCGCCGGCGGGCACGCCGAGAACGCCTTGCCGCAATCGGCGAGCGCGACGGTCAACTGCCGGATGTTGCCGGGCACGCCGTCGGACGAGGTGCAAAGCACGCTGAGTCGGGTCGTGAACGACACCACGGTCACCGTCAGCGTCGTAACGGCCGCAGTCCCGAGCCCGCCGTCGCCTCTGAAGCCGGAGATCATGGATCCAGTCGAGCGCGTCACCAAGCGGCTCTGGAACATCCCGGTCGTCCCGGTGATGGAGACCGGCGCGACCGACGGTCTGTATCTTCGGAACGCCGGCATTCCCGTGTACGGCGTGTCGGGGGTGTTCGTGGATATCAACGACATTCGCGCGCACGGCCGCGATGAGCGCATCGGGGTGCAAGACTACTACGACGGCGCGGAGTACATCTATCAATTGGTGAAGGCTGTTACATCCAGATAAGGCGGCGGCGCAGGACGGCGAAGGGCGGCGCAGGCGGCAAGAGCCGTTACCCCAGAGATTTCTTGAGCTTCCAAGTGAGGAAACGCGCCCGTTGTTGTTGCGATTCTAAGCTCGCGTACATTTCTGGCTTGACGTATTGCAGCGCGAGTGCGACCTCAAGTGCGTACTCCACTTCAGCGAGCGATCCGAGGGAAATGTCGAGAAAACGCCGGAACTCCTTCGATCCCTTGCGGGATACACCCTCGACGATATTGGCTGCAGCAGAAAATGCAGCACGACGGACTTGCGATGTGAGCCCGTATAGTTCGTGCTTTGGGAAGGACTCGGTCACTTTGTACACGGCGAGAACAAGCTTATGACATTCCTGCCACGCCACCAGTCGTTTGTGTGGTGCCATGCGTCTGAATAACGGCTCTGTTCGTAGCCATCCCATCAATTCATCGCGACGGTCATGTTTTTGCCGCCCTACGCCCCCCGCCGCCCTGCGCCGCCGTCAGTCGCGTTTTTGCCGCCCCTCGCCGCCATTCGCCGCCCTTCGCCGCCCTGTTACATGAGCGCTAACACCAGGCCGCGAGGGTTAGATGGCGTCGTCGCGGCCCAGACCCACCTGAGCCATGTCGACGGCCAGGCCGGTGAGCTGATCATCGGCGGCTACCAGCTCAAGGAGCTGGCCGGCCGCGTCAGCTTCGAGGAGGCGGCGCATCTGTTGTGGCGCGGCGCCTTGCCGTCACGTGAGGAGCTGGCGACGCTGCGGCGCGAGGTCGCGGGGTTGCGTGCTTTGCCGGAGGCCGCCATGCGGGTGGTGCGCGCCGCCGCCAAAGCGCCACCCATCGATGCGCTGCGCATGGCCTGCGCAACCTTGTCGCTCGATCTGCCGCATCCCGACGACATTTCGCCCGCCGCCGACCTGCACGCCGCCAAGCTGCTCACCGCGCGCTTTCCCACGGTCGTGGCGGCGCATGCCCGGCTGAGCGCGGGCGAGGAGCCGATCGCGCCACGGACCGACCTCCCGCTGGCCGCGAACTTCCTCTATATGGTCCACGGCAAGGAGCCCGATCCGATCGCGGCGCGCGCGATCGACACCTACTGGGTGACGGTGATCGATCATGGGATGAATGCGTCCACGTTCGCGGCACGCGTCATTGCGAGCACCCGCTCTGACATGGTCAGCGCCGTGACGGGCGCGATCGGCGCGTTGAAGGGACCGTTGCACGGCGGCGCCCCGGGGCCGGTGCTCGACATGCTCAAGGACATCCAATCGGCCGATCGCGCCGAGCCGTGGGTCCGCCAGGAGCTGGCGGCCGGACGGCGCATCATGGGGTTTGGCCACCGCGTCTACAAAGTGCGCGACCCGCGCGCCGATGTGCTGAGCGCCGTCGCCAACGAGATGGGCACCGCGGGCGGGGCGCTCGAGAACCGCAAGCTGTTCGATCTGGCGCGCGCCGCGGAGCAGACGATTCTGAAGGTGCTCGACGAGGTGAAACCGGGACGCAACCTGCGCACCAACGTCGAGTTTTTCACGGCCCTCGTCCTGCAGGCGCTGGGGCTCGAGCCGCGCTCGTTTGTCGCGACGTTTGCGTGCGGGCGCGTGGCCGGCTGGTGCGCGCATGTGATCGAGCAGCACGGTGAGGACCATCTGATCCGTCCTCAATCGGAATACATTGGGCCTCGAGGGTTGAAAATCGGCGGCGGATGAGGCGGCGGCGAGGGGGCGGCAAATGACGATGCGATTGGTCGTATTGCTTCTGCTTGTATCCGTTACATCGCTTCACGGACAGGTTGAAGACTCCGTGCGCGCGGTCGAGATGAGTCGCCGGCAGGCGCTCCTCGCGGCCGACACGGTCGCCCTCTCCCGCATGCTCGCTCCCGATTTCGTCGAGATCTCGCGGCTGGGCACGGTCCGCACCAGAGCGGACAACATTCGCGACATCGCGAGCGGCGCCCTGCATCTCACAGCGGTGACGTACGACAGCCTCACGGTGCGCGTCTACGGCGACGTGGCTGTGCTCACCGGTATCGCCGACAATACGGGCACGATGCGCGGCTTTCCGTTCAGCGGGAAGATTCGGTACACCCGGATTTTCGTGCGCCGAGACGGACGGTGGCAGGCGGTGTTGATGCAGCAAACCATGATGCAGTGATCCTCCTCTGAGCGATCGGCCACCCGCGCCGCGAAAGCGATCTCAGCTCTCCTCGCTGCTGGGGCTTGCCGTTCTTCTTCTCATCACGCAACTGCTTCGATTGCTCTGGGGAGAGACGGTGTTTCTCAGAGTGTTTATCGCTTTCGTTGGCCTCGGTCTCGTCGCCGGCGCCGTCGGGCTCGTCTTGAAGCACGTCCTATGGCGGCGAATGGCAGAGCTGGAGTCCGAGGAGCGCGACGTTTTGAGGACCGAGGAACCTGAACTCGACGAGTTCTGGGCGGATCGGCCGCGAGCGGGAGAGCGCCCCGACTGGGCCTGGCGGGTCTACCGGGTAGGTTGGGCGATCATGACGCTCGTCTATCCGCCGATCGCGACAATCTGGATTCGTACGGGACGACTTTCGGCGCATAGCGATGTCACGATCGTCGAGATCCTGGCGGCGACCGCTGGCGTTGCCACGTACGTTTTCGTTTCGCGGTGGCGAATTAGGCACTACCGCTGCCCTCGCTGTGGTGGGCCCACGGTGCGCTTGGAGGGTGAGACGCCACGCTTCAGCTGCGCGCACTGCGGCATCATCTGGAATCTCGGCAATGTGTGATGGGACCGCGGCGTGACTCACCGCGTCCTCGTCGCCGCCGAGCTCAAGAACCTCCTCGAGCCCGCGCAGCTTGTCGACCTCGACATCACCTGGATCGCTGGCGCAGAACCCACGCCCAAGGGCGACTGGGTTGCGATTGTGCCGCTTTTGTCCCGGTGGGTCGGGGGCACAGAGCTCAAGAATCTTCCACAATTGCGCATCGTCGCGAACTGCGCCGTCGGCTACAACAACGTGGACGTCGTCGCCGCTGAGATGCGCAAGGTGATGGTCACGAATACGCCCGGCGTCCTCACCGAGGCGACTGCCGACCTGACCTGGGCCCTGATCCTGGCGACCGCGCGCCGGCTGATCGAAGGCGTGGACCTCGTCCGCAGCGGCCGGTGGACGGGGTGGCACCCCGAACAATTGCTCGGGCTCGAGCTGCGGGGCCGGACGCTCGGCTTGTACGGGGCAGGGCGGATCGGCCAGGCGGTGGGGCGGCGGGCGCAGCCCTTCGGCCTCCGGATTCTCTACACGGCGCGGACAGCGAAGCCCGAGTTCGAGCGTGACACCGGGGCCACCCGCGTCGACCCGAGTCGATTGCTCGGTGACAGCGACATCGTGAGCCTCCACGTGCCGTCCACACCCGAGACCAAGGGCATGATCGATGACGAGACCTTGGCCCGCATGAAGCGGGGCGCGATTCTCATCAACACGGCGCGCGGCGACCTGATTCGCGAAGAAGCGCTCGCCCAGGCGCTCGAGCGCGGACAGCTCGGCGCCGCCGGTCTCGACGTCTACACCGACGAGCCGGCCATCCATCCCCGTCTGTTGGGGGCGCCGCGGACAGTGTTATTGCCGCATATCGGCAGCGCGACTGAGGAAACGCGCCGCAAGATGGCCGCCATCGCCGTCGCCAACGTGCAAAGCGTGCTGAGCGGCAAACCGCCGCTGACTCCGGTATATTGAGCGGTACATTGAGAACTGAGACCCGGACCCAAATCCTTGACGCCCGCGCGATGTCGCGGGCGTTGCAGCGTATGGCCGTGGAAATCGTGGAGCTGGCGCACGGTACGGACGATCTGGTGCTGATCGGCATCCAGCGCCGGGGCGTCGAGCTGGCCGAACGCATCGCCAAACTCATCGAAAAAGAAGAAGGTGCAACGGCCGCGATCCCGCGCGGCGCGCTCGACATCACCTTGTACCGCGACGATCTCGAGACCGTCGGGCCCAAGCCCGTGATCGGGGAGACGCACATTCCCGGCGATCTCACGGACAAACATGCGGTGATCGTGGACGACGTGTTGTACACCGGCCGCACCGTGCGCGCCGCGCTCGATGAGCTGGCCGATTTCGGCCGCCCCAAGCGCATCTCGCTCTGTGTGCTGGTGGACCGCGGCGGGCGCGAGCTGCCGATTCAGGCCGATATCGTAGGGAAAGCCGTGAAGACGGTGCCCGGAGAGCGTGTGGACGTGCAGGTGGAGGAGCTGGACGGCCGCGACCAGGTGGACCTGATCCGATGACCGCTTCCCCGACCCTCGGCAAGGATCTCACCGGGCTCGAGCACATGACCCCCGAGCAGATCCGGCTCATTCTCGACACCGCCGAACCGTTCAAGGAAGTCTCCGAGCGCCCGATCAAGAAGGTGCCCGCGCTGCGCGGCAAGACGATCGTCAACCTCTTCTTTGAAGCATCGACGCGCACGCGCATCTCGTTCGAATTCGCGGAGAAGCGGCTGTCGGCCGACACGGTGAACGTCGCGGCGAGCGGCTCGTCCGTATCCAAGGGCGAGACGCTGGTCGACACGGCGCGCAACCTCGAGGCGATGCGGATCGACATGGTCGTGATCCGCCATCCGTCGTCAGGCGCGGCAGAATTCCTCGGCAATCGCATCGACTCCAACGTCATCAATGCCGGCGACGGCAAGCACGAGCATCCCACCCAGGCGCTGCTCGATCTGCTGACGATCCGCGACAAGCACGGCAAGATCGAAGGCCTGAAGGTCTGTCTGGTCGGCGACGTGCTGCACTCGCGGGTCGCCCGGTCGAATCTCTGGGGCCTGACCAAGCTCGGCGCCGAGGTCGCGGTGTGTGGGCCGTGGACCCTGATGCCGCGCGGCATCGAAGATCTGGGCGTGAAGGTGTTCGGCCGGATCGAAGAGGCGATCGAGTGGGCCGACGTGCTCAACGTGCTCCGCCTGCAGCTCGAGCGCATGGAGAAAGGCTTCATCCCGAGCCTGCGCGAGTACTACCGCGTGTTTGGCGTGACGCCGGAGCGCCTCGAGCGCTCGCCCCGCGCAATCACCATCATGCATCCGGGCCCGATGAATCGCGGCGTCGAGATCGACTCACGCGTGGCCGATGGGCCGCACAGCATCATCCTCGACCAGGTGACCAACGGCGTGGCCGTCCGGATGGCGGTGCTCTACCTGCTCGCCGGCGGGCGCGCTGAGCTGGCCGATGCCGCGAAACGCGGAGGCGGCGAGTGACTCAGCCAATCCTGCTCCAGGGTGGGCACGTGATCGACCCGAGTCGCGACATGGACCAAGCCGCGGACGTGCTGATTCAGGACGGCAAGATCGCGGGCGTGGGCCGCGGGCTGGGGGCGCCCGAAGGCGCCATCGTGCGCAACGTGAAGGGCAAGGTGGTGACGCCGGGTCTCGTGGATCTGCATGTGCACCTGCGCGAGCCGGGCAACGAAGACGAAGAGACGGTGGCGAGCGGCGCGCGCGCGGCCGCGGCAGGCGGATTCACGGCCATCTGCGCGATGCCGAATACCGATCCGGTGACCGACAACCAGGCGGCCGTCGGGTTCATCGTGCGCCAATCGGGTCGGGCCGGACTCGCGCGCGTACATCCGATCGGCGCCGTGTCGATCGGCCAGAAAGGAGAACGGCTCGCGGAGTTCGGGGAGATGGTCAGCGCCGGCGCCGTGGCGGTCTCCGACGACGGCCGACCGGTCGCATCCAGTCATCTGATGCGGACCGCGCTCGAGTACGCGCGGACGTTCAGCATTCCGGTGGCGAATCATTGCGAGGATCCGATGCTCGCGGCCGGTGGCGTGATGCACGAAGGCCTCGTCGCGACGCGCCTGGGCTTGAAAGGGATCCCCGCCGCGGCCGAAGAGATCATGGTCGCGCGCGATGTGGTGCTGGCCGAATTGACGGGTGGTCACGTGCATCTGTGTCACATGTCGGCACGCGGCTCGGTCGCCATCATTCGTGACGCCAAGGAGCGCGGCATTCGCGTGACGGCCGAGGTCACGCCGCATCATCTCACGCTGACCGACTACGCCTGCGAAGAGTACGACACGCACGCGAAGATGAATCCGCCGCTGCGTGAAGCGGCCGATGTCGCGGCGCTGCGCGGCGCGCTCAAGGACGGGGTGATCGACTGCATCGCCTCCGACCACGCGCCGCATGCCTACGACGAGAAGGAAGCGGCGTTCGACGACGCGCCGTTCGGCGTCGTGGGACTCGAGACGGCGTTCGCCATCGCGCACACCGAGCTCGTCGAAGGCGGCCTGTTCACCCTGCCGCAGCTCATCCGCCGCATGAGCACCGAGCCGGCGCGCGTCTTTCATCTGTCGGGGGGCACGCTCGCGCCAGGCGCGGTTGCCGACGTCGCGGTCTTCGATCCGGCCGCGAAGTGGTCCGTCGACCCGGCGACATTTCATTCCAAGAGCCGCAACACGCCGTTTGCCGGCCGCGCACTCACGGGGCGCACCGTGCTCACCATCGTCGCAGGCACGATCGTTCACGAGCTGTGAACGCCAAGGCGGTGGCTCGGCGCATGGCGCTGTGCTGCCGGCAAATGGCAGCACAGGGATTGATCGCCGGCCGCGACGGCAATCTCTCGGTGCGTCTCGGCGCCGAACGAGTGCTCGTCACGCCGAGTGGATTGATCAAGTCGCTCGTTACCGCGGCCGATATGGTGGAAGTTGATCTCGCCGGAAACCCGCGCCGGCGCGGCGCGCGCAAGCCTACCAGCGAGTTGGACTTACACTTGCGCATCCTGCGCCATCGTCCTGACGTCCACGCCGTCGTGCACGCGCATCCCCCTGCTGCTACAGGATTTGCCGTTGCGGGCCAAGAGATTCCGGGCAATTTGTTGCCGGAGCTTATCTTCGTGGTGGGAGCGGTGCCGCTCGTCCCCTTCGGCATGCCAGGCACGCCGGAGCTGGGCGATCGCGTCGTTCCATATCTCGCAGGAGGGCGAAATCACGCGCTCCTGCTGGCGAATCACGGGGCCGTGACGATGGGGAGCACGCTCGACGAAGCGTGGATCCGGATGGAGACTCTGGAGCACGGCGCGCGCATCATCGTTGCCGCTCGGCAGATCGGGCAGCCGCAGCCTCTCAGCCTCGAAGCAATCCGCGGTTTGGTGCAGCAACGGGAGAAGGATGGCTAAGGGACCGTCGAAAAGCGCCGCCGCGATTCAGCGGCTCCTGGAAGAACGTCGCCAGTACGAGGCCTGGCTCGCGCGCATCAACGCGACCGCCGACTCGGCGCCGGAGCACGTGCGCACGCGCGTGAAGGCCGACTACGAGGCGCGGCTGCGGGCCGTCACGGAGGAATTGAAGTCGCACGCCGACGCCGCCCGCCAGCTCATCGCGCAGCGCCAGGAAAACCTGCTCGAGCTTCAGAAGAAGGAAAAGGCGGCCGCCGAGCGGCTGGCGGAAACGGAGCTGCGCCATGAAGTCGGCGAATATGACGAAGGGCAGTGGGCGCAGGTGCACAAGGACGCCCTCGCGGACCTCGGCGCCGTGCGCGACGAGCTCATGGACGTCGAGCGCGACATCACCCGGCTCGAAGAACTCGACACGCTCGTCAAGGCGAAACCCGCGGCGGCCGCGCCGCGCGGTGGAGCTCCGCCGAGACCACCGGAGAAAGCTCCGGAACGGCGGAAAACACCAACCGACGAGCTGGCCTTCCTGAAATCAGTCACGGAAGATGATCGGACACCCTCGCCACAGCGAGCGAGCGGGGCGCAGTATCAGCCCGACGATGTAGAGGACGGAACGCCGCTCGCGCCGGTCGACGAAAACGCGCCGGTCGAAAAGACGCTGCAGTGTAAAGAGTGCGGAACGATGAACGTAGCGACGGAGTGGTACTGCGAGAAATGTGGCGGGGAGTTGGCCGCGATGTGATATGGTTGGGAATCGAACCGGTTTGATGTGATGTAGGGGCGCAGCATGCTGCGCCCCTACTAACATCCGGCCGTGGCGGTTTCCGTTCCCGTTACGCCGTTGCCTTTTCGCGTAGCCGTCTCACCAATGCCGCGAGGCGCGACTTCTGCCGAGCGGCGTTGTTTTTGTGGATCAGTCCCTTGCGGGCGGCGCGGTCGAGCACGCGGGCGGCGAGCGCATACGCGGCGGCGGCGGCGTCCGCCGTCGCGGCGGCACGCACGTGCTTCAGCGCGGTGCGGAGTGACGAGCGTTGTGCTCTATTGCGAATGGTGCGCGAGCGCGCCTGGCGCATCGCTTTCTTGGCGGATTTGATCTTCGGCATGGCGCGGAAAGTAGACGGTAAGTTGCGTCGGGTCAAGACTATACATATCTTTGGCCGTCACCTACCCCGAGCAGCGCTATCTCGTTCGAGTTCCTCCTCTGGGCGCCTGTTTTGCTGTTTTCCATGGTCGCTCATGAATACGCGCACGCCGAGGCGGCCTACCGCCAGGGTGATTCCACCGCCTACATGCTTGGGCGGCTGACGTTCAATCCCGCGAAACACATTGATCCCTTCATGACCATCCTGCTCCCGATCATCACCGCTGTCGCGTCGAAGGGCCGATGGGCGTTCGGCGGGGCGAAGCCGGTGCCCGTAAATCCGCGCAACTACCGGCACTACGTGAGCGGAGACATCATCGTCTCGCTCGCCGGCATTGCGGTAAACCTGGTCCTCTTTGTCATTTTCACGGCACTCTTCGCGACGGTCGGGACCATCGCGCCGGCGTTGCCGTCCCTTACTCCGACGCTCGAGCTGGTCCAGCGGATGATGTACTACGGCCTATGGTACAATCTCGTGCTGGCGTTCTTTAACCTGATTCCGATCCCGCCGCTCGATGGCAGCCACGTGTTCTACCATCTGCTGCCGCCCGCGGCGGGGTTGCAGTACCGGCAGTTCCAGCGCTACGGCTTTCTGCCTATCATGCTGATCAGCTATATGCTGCCGGGGGTCGTACAGTTTTTCTTGTGGCCGGCGTTCCAGCTGCGCCTCGCCGCGCTGCAGGTGATCTGTCCAATCGCGCTGGGACACGGTCTCCCCCCCTACATCCTGTGTTCATGACCGGGCCAATCATGCGGGACCAGTCAGCGTTCGTCGTCGAGCTGGAGAAGTTTTCCGGCCCGCTCGATCTGCTGCTGCATCTGATCCGCGAGGACGAGGTCGACATCACCGACCTCCCGATCGCCAAGATCGCCGATCAGTTCCTGTCGGTCATCAATGAGCTGGGGCTCAATCAGGCGGCGGATTACCTGGAAATGGCGGCGCGGCTGCTGCGCATCAAGGCGCAAATGCTGCTGCCGCGCCGGCTCGGGGAGGACGAGTGGGAGGATCCACGGGCCGAGCTGGTGCGGCGGCTGCTCGAGTACCAACAGATCCGCGAGCTGGTGGACTGGCTCGGCCATGCCGCCGATGCGCGCGCCGAGCGGTATGGGCGCGGCTACGAGGCGCCGCCCCCCGATGCACCCCCGGCGCCGCTGCAGATCGATCTGAACGATCTGCTCGCGGCCGCGGAGCGCGTCATCGCGCTCATCCCCGAGCCGATGTTGCACCGTGTGGTGCCGCGCCCGCTCGACGTCGAAGGAGCCACGGCCCGCATCACGACGCTGCTGGCGGAGCGGGAGATCTTCGGTTGGCAGGACGCCGTTGGTCCGCAGGCAACGCTGGTGGACGTACTCTCGACGTTTATCGCGCTGCTCGAGCTCGCCAAGCGCAGCGCGCTCACGCTCTCGCAGTCTGAACCATTCGGCCCGATGGTGATCACGCGTGCAATCCCTCGCGAAGCTGCTTGAAGCCGCGCTGTTCGCTGCCTCGCGCCCCCTCACGCTCGAGGAGCTCGCGTCATTGGATCCAACCGCCGGCGAACATGCCGTCCGTGCCGCCCTTGCCGCCCTGCGGTTGGTGTACGCCGACGACCATGGCGTCGAGCTGGTCGAGATCGCCGAGGGGTGGCAGTTCCTGACGCGCCGCGAGTACGCCGAAACGATCGCGCGCGCGCAATTTGCGCTGCGGCCGCGGCGGCTGTCCCCGGCCGCACTCGAGACGCTCGCGATCATCGCCTATCGCCAGCCGGTCGGCCGGCTCGAAGTGGACGAGATCCGCGGCGTCGACTCGGGCGCCGTCATGGACAAGCTGGTGGAGCGCGGCCTCATCGAAGTCGTGACGCGCGGCGAAGGGCTTGGCCGCCCGCTGCTGTACGGGACCACGCCGCCGTTTCTGGAGATCCTCGGATTGAAGGACCTGGAGGACTTGCCGCGGCTCGAGGAGCTGTCGGTGGCTCTCCGGCGCCCCACGCCCGTCGACGAACCCGAATGACCCTGATGCGCCTGCAGCGCGCCCTGGCGCGCGCGGGCGTCGCATCACGCCGCAAGGCGGAAGATCTGATCCGCGCGGGCCGCGTGCGCGTCGATGGCGCGACGGCCGCGATCGGGATGAGCGTCGATCTCGACTCCCAGAAGATCACGGTGGACGGCCGCGCCGTCCGCGGCGCCGCGCGCACGACCTGGCTCGCGCTGAACAAGCCGCTCGGCTACGTGGTGAGCCGCTCCGATCCCGAGGGACGGCGCACCGTCTTCGGGCTTCTCCCCAAGGTGCCCGGTCTCACGTACGTTGGTCGGCTGGACGTGATGACGTCGGGGCTGCTGCTCCTCACGACCGATGGTGCGGCGGCCCACCGGCTCATGCACCCACGCTACGAGGTGCCGCGCACCTACTGGCTCGGGGTGCATGGTGCCGATGCCGCCGGTGTGCGCGCGGCGCTCGCGCAACGCATCGTGATCGACGGCCGGGCCGTGCGCGTCGTCGAGTCGCGCGTGCGGCCGCAGGGGAAGTCGGTCGAGATCGAGCTGACGCTGGCGGAAGGGCGGCAGCGGATCGTGCGCCGCGTCGCGGAAGCTTTGGGCCTCAAAGTCGAATGGCTGCACCGCGTGTCCTACGGCCCCGTCCGGCTCGGGAAGCTGGCCGAGGGCCATTGGCGGGAGCTCACCCGGCAGGAGATCGACGCGATCGAGCGACTCCATGGACCTCGCTGACCGGACGGTGATGCTGCTGGGTGGGAGCGGCCTCGTCGGCCACGCCGTGGCGCGGCGGGTCCTGGCGGCGACGCCCCCGCCGCGCCGCCTCGTGCTCGTCGCGCTGTTCGAGGATGAAGTGCGCGCCGCCGCGCGTGCGCTCGAGCCTTACCGCGGCGCCGTGACGATCGACGTCGAATGGGGCAACGTGTTCATGCCGGCGACGGTCGCGCGGGTCGACATCGGCACGATAATGGCGACGCCCGAGCATCGCGCGCTCGTGCTCGGCGATCTGCTCGGCGATCTCACCGACGGCGTCCTGGAGCGCAACCTCTTGTTTCGACTGTTGGTCCGCTACAAACCCGACGCGGTCGTGGATAGCATCAATACCGCGACCGCGTTTGCGTATCAGGACGTGTTTCACAGCGCGCGCACCTTGCTCGACCGCGCACACGATGGCGGGGCAGGGATCGATCGTGCGGCGATCGAGCAGCATCTGTTGCGTTTGCCGATGCCGCAGCTGATTCGGCACGCGCAGATCATCACGGAAGCGCTGCGGCGGGCCGGTACGCAGGCGTACGTGAAGATCGGGACCAGCGGCACCGGCGGGATGGGGTTCAACATTCCCTACACGCATTCGGAGGAGCGGCCCAGCGCCACGCTGTTGACGAAGTCGGCGATCGCGGGGGCGCATTCGATGCTGCTGTTTCTGCTCGGCCGGACGCCCGACGCACCGATCACCGTGGAGATCAAGCCGACCGCGACGATCGCCTGGCGTGAAGTCGCGCATGGGCCGGTGCGCCGCAAGGGCAAGCCCATCCCGCTCGTGGACTGTGAGCATCCCGTCCCGGTGAATGAAGCATTTCAACCCGGTGCGGCGCCGTGGCGTGATCTCGGCCGGCCACTCGACGGTGTGTACATCGACGTCGGTGAGAACGGCTTGTTCGCGCGCGACGAGTTCGAGACGGTCACCGCGCTGGGGCAAATGGAGTTCATAACGCCCGAGGAGGTCGCCGATTACGTCATCATGGAGCTCCAGGGACGGCCGACGGGGAAGGACATCGTCGCGGCGCTCGACGCATCGACGGCGGGCCCAACGTACCGGGCGGGCCTGTTGCGCCGGAACGCGGTGAGCCGCCTGCGGGCCCTCGAAGCGGACCATGGCGCCCGTGGTGTGGCGTACGAAATGCTGGGCCCGCCCCGCCTGACCAAACTCTTGTACGAGGCCTACTTATGCGGCCGGCTGCGTCCCAGCGTCCGTGCTCTGGCGGGGAGCCGGCCGGCGGAGCTCGCCGCCGCCGCGCAGCGACTCCTGGAAGCCGACGCGGCATTACGGCAGCACATTATCTCAGTGGGATTGCCGATCGTCTTGCCCGACGGCAAGCGCGTGTTTCGTGGCAGCACGGTTGTCGTGCCGCCAGGTCCCGGCGACCCGCTCCAGGTGGCGCCGCGCGGCTGGGTGGATCTCCGGCCGGAGCACTTTGGCATCTGGGTCACGCGCGCGGGCGAAATGGTGCGCCAGGGCGAGGCGCGCGCGGCCGGGCCACAAGGATCGGGCAGCGACATGGACTGGAACGCGATCGATCCAGATGAACGGATCGAGCCGTCGCGGTTCGCCACGTGGGTCTTTACGGTCGAAGACAAAGGAACGCGGATCAAACGGTGATGATGGCGATCGACACTGGAGCAGTGGACCGTGCGCTGGGCGCGATCGGCACGACATTCCGCTTGACGCGGCTCTATCCGCCGTCGCATCCAGCGGTGCTGGAAGCGATGCGCCAGATCACCGCGTCGCTGCCGGCGCTCGCCGCGCTCGGGACGGTAGAATGGAAGATTGGCGCGACGGGTTTGCACTGGCACGGGCAGCACCTGCTGCCGCGCAACACGCAGGTCGCCGAGCTCGCGGGCCTGTTGTTCGCGCGCGGCATTCGCGCCATTCAGGTCAATCCCGGCGTCACGCCGGAGCAGTGGCTCGGTTTGTTCGGCGTCGCCATGGGCAACGTCGCGCCCGATGACGCGGTCCTGGGCCGCATCACCGTGCTCCTGGGCCGCCGCGCGAGCCAGCGGCTATCGGCATCGCGCGCCCTTGGCGAAGTGCCGCCGGCAACGGAGCCTATCGCCGCCGCCTCGCCGCCCGGTGTCGCTGAAGCGCCGTCGCCGTCGCCGCCGCCGCCGCCCCCCCCGTCCCCCCCGCCCCCGCCCCCGCCTCCCGGACCGGGACCAGTAGCGTGGAGCCCAACCGCAACGGTTGGACCCAGTCGCGCGAGTGGTGCGTTCCGGCCGGATGCGCTGCCGCCCGACGTCGAGGCACGCCGAGCCGTCTTAGCGTTGCAAGCCGCGTCGCGACCGGAAGATCAGCGCACGATTATCGAGAAACTGCGCAAGCTCACACCGGACGTGATCGCGTTGCGCGATATTGGCGCGGTGGCGGAGGTCGTTGCGGGGCTCGATCGCTCCCTCGGCAAGATTCAAGATCCCGAGATTCAGGAGGCGATCGGCGAGGTCGCGGGAGCGCTTGCGGACGACGCTATAGTGGAGCGTATGGTGGCGCGGCTCGGCGCGACTCGCGTACCGCCCGCCGAGCGCGCCCATCTGGTGAGCGCGGTCGGCGCGTTGGGGGCGGTCTCGGCGGGACACGTGGTGGACGCGTATCTCCACGCACTGCCGGAGCTGCGCGAAGCCTATCGCGCCGCGATGCGGGCAGCCGGTGAGCGAACCGTGGAGCTGCTGCTGAGTCGGATCGAGAGCAAGGTTCCCGAGGTCGTCGCGGCGGCGGCAGAGTTTCTGGGTTTGAGCGGCAGTCCGGAGGTTGCCCAGTCGTTGATCCGCCTCACGCATCACGCCGATGAGCGCGTGCGCGAAGCGGCGTTGCTCGGCCTCGCGGAGCTGGGCGGGCGGGAGATCGGGCGCCCCGCGATGCCCGCGCTCAAGGACGAATCGGTGCTGGTGCGGACGGCGGCGGCCCGCGCGGTCGCCGCGGCGGGGGACGCGGGGGCGACGACCGTGCTGGTGCGGCGGCTGGAGCAGGAGAAAGACGAAGGGGTATTGGCTGCGTTGCTCAAAGCCATCGGCCAGCTCGGCGCCACAGAGGCGTTGGAGATACTGGCGAAGTTTGCGGAGCCGGGTGGCAAACCCCGGCGCACACCGTTCGTGCGCGCGGCGGCAATCGAGGGATTGGCGCGACTGGACCGAATGGAGGCGAAAGCGTTGCTCGAACTCTACGCACGAGACAAAGAGCCGACGGTGAAGCGCGCGGCGGAAGCGTCACTGCGATGACGACCCGGGCAGCCAAGACGAGCGACGCGGCGCTGGCGCAGAGCATTACCCGCGAGGTGGCGAAGCGCATCGTCGGTCAGGAGGTCATGGTCGAGCGGCTGCTGATCGGCTTGCTCACCGGGGGTCACATCCTGCTCGAGGGCGTGCCGGGACTCGCCAAGACCCTCGCCGTTCGGACCGTCGCCGAGTGCCTGCGGATCAGCTTTTCGCGGATCCAGTTCACGCCTGACTTGCTGCCCGCCGACGTGATCGGGACGATGGTCTTCGACCAGCGTTCGCAGGAGTTCTATCCGAAGAAGGGGCCGCTGTTCGCGAACCTGGTCCTCGCCGACGAAATCAACCGCGCGCCCGCCAAGGTGCAGTCGGCGCTGCTCGAAGCGATGCAGGAGAAGCAGGTGACGATCGGCGGCGAGACCTTCTTTCTCGGCGAGCCGTTCCTCGTGCTCGCGACGCAAAACCCGATCGAGCACGAAGGCACCTATCCCCTCCCGGAGGCGCAGCTCGACCGCTTCATGCTGAAGGTGCGCGTCGGCTATCCGTCGCGCGACGCGGAGAAGGAGATCGTGGGACGGATGGCGTCGGGCCGGCCCATCGATGTGCAGCGGGTCGCCGAGGCGGATGACATCCTGGCCGCGCGCAGCGCGATTGCCGAGCTGTTCATGGATCAGAAGGTCGTCGACTACATCGTGGACGCGGTGCGCGCGACCCGCGAGCCGCAGGCGATCGGCTTGCCGGAGCTCAAGCCGCTGATCGCCTTCGGCGCCTCGCCGCGCGCCTCGATCTACCTCGCCCAGGCCGCGCGCGCGCACGCGTATCTCCGCGGCCGGGCGTTCGTGGTTCCGGAGGACGTGAAGGCGATGGCGTTCGACGTGCTCCGCCACCGCGTGCTGCTGACCTTCGAGGCCGAGGCCGAGGATATGACCGCCGATCAGGTGATCGCGCGCATCCTGGAGGCCGTGGGAGTGCCGTGACATTCGAAGGCAAGGATCGTCGGCGCGGCACGAGCTCCCCGGTCCGGGCGCGCCGGCGGGGCGTGACCGCGGAGGTGCTCCGGCACGTCAAGGGGATCGAGCTCCGCGCCCGCAGCCTGGTCAATACGCTGTTCACCGGCGAGTACCGGTCGGTTTTCCGCGGGCAGGGCATCGAGTTCGCCGAGGTCCGCGCCTATCAGCAGGGCGATGACTTCCGGGCCATCGACTGGAACGTCTCGGCGCGGATGGGCCATCCCTTCGTCAAGACGTTCATGGAAGAGCGTGAGCTCACACTGCTCCTCATCGTAGATCAATCCGGATCGCTGCATTTCGGTCGCCCCTATACCAAAGCCGGTCTGGCGGTGGAAGTCGCCGCCGTGTTGGCACTCGCCGCCGCGCGACACAACGACCGCGTCGGTGCGCTGCTCTTCGCCGACGCTCCGGAGTACGTGGTGCGACCCGCGAAGGGCCGCGCCCACGCGCTCCGCGTCATCCGCGACCTCGTGGCGTTCGCGCCCCGCGGCCGCGGCACCAACCTCGGCGGAGCGCTGACCTATGCCGCGAAGCTGCTGCGGCACCGCGCCATCGTCGTCGTCCTCTCGGATTTCCGGGCCGCAGATTGGGAGGACCCGCTCAACCAACTCGCCGCGCGCCACGAAGTCGTCGCGATCACGATCGACGATCCGCGGGAATACGATCTCCCGGATGCCGGGTGGGTCGAGCTCGAAGACGCGGAGACGGGGCAGCGTCTCCTCGTGGATACGAGCCACGCGCCCACGCGTACGCGCATCCGTGTCGCCGCCGAGCGGATGCAGCAGGAGCGCAGCCGCAAGCTCGTGCAGGCCGGCGTGGATCGCGTGGCGCTGCTCACGACGGTGCCGTACGGCGTGCCGCTGCGCCGCGCCTTCGCCGAGCGAGCCCGCCGGCTGAGTCGATGATCGCGCCGGCGCTGTTCGTGCTCGTCGTCCAGGCGAACGGTTGGATCGCCGCGCCGAGTCGGCCGACGGTCGGCGACACCATTCAACTCGAGCGCACCGTCACGGCGCCGCCCGGATGGCGCATCCGAGCCGGCCGGCTCGCGTCGGCGACGGTGGCCGAGCCCCTGGGCGACGCGGTCGTGGTGGCATCGTCCGGCAATTGGGTCGTGCGCTACGCGGTCGTCGCCTGGACGCCGGGCGAGATCACCCTGGACATGCCGCCGCTCTGGCGACTCGGTCCTGATGGCACGGCGGATTCCCTCGCGGGCGGCACGGCGACCTTCCACGTCGCGAGCGTCATCCCCGACAGCGTGCGGGCGCCCGCGCCACAGCCCTCCCTGGGGCCGCTGCGGCTCGATCGATCGAGTCCGATTCCGGTGATTGCTGCCCTGCTCCTGGCGGGTGGCACGCTGCTGCTCCTCATCGCGTGGCGGCGGCGGGGACCGCGCGTCGTGGCCGCCGGCGCCGGCCTGGCGGTGGACCCCGAGGTTGCGGACGCGCGCTGGCTCGCCGCCGGAGAGCCGAAAGCGGTCGCCGCGCGCGCGGCGCAGCGGCTGCGGCGCGCGGTCGCGCATGCCGTCCCCGATGCGCATGAGGCGCTGAGCACGGAGGAATGTCTGGCGGCGCTCGAGCGCGCCCGGCCGGACGCGCCGCTCCGCGACTTGCGTGAGCTTCTCGTGGCACTCGATCAGGTGGCGTTTGCGACGGCGCACGGCGTGGAAGTCGCGCCGCTCGCGGCGCGGGCGCGCGCCCTCGCGCGCGAGCTGCACGGCAACGGAGCGCGGCGATGAGCTTCGCGCGTCCCGTGCTGCTGGTGCTGCTGGTCGCGCTGCCCTTGTGGTGGTGGTGGCGGCGGCAGCGGCTGGCGGGTCTCGCCGGAGCGCCGATGAGCGACGTACGCCCCGCGATGGGACCGGCGGAGCGCCTCTGGATCGCGCGGCTCCCCGTCACGCTGCGCTCGGTCTGTCTCGCCGCCTGGATCATCGCCGCCGCGGGGCTGCGGCTGGGGTCGGCGCGCGCCGAGCTGCGCAGCGAGGGCATCTCGATCGTGCTGACGCTGGATATCTCGAGCAGCATGCTGGCGGAAGACTTCTCGCCCGCAAACCGGCTCGATGTGGCGCGCCGCACGGCCACGGAATTCGTCCGCGCGCGCTCTTCCGATCGCATCGGGCTCGTCGCGTTCGCGGGGCAAGCGCTGACCCAGGTGCCGATCACCACCGACTACGAGGTGCTCGAAGAGGCGATCCGGCAGGTGCGCGTAGGCATCCTGGAGGATGGCACGGCGATCGGCACCGCGATCGCCACCAGCGCCAACCGGCTGCGCCGTGCTCCCGGCAAGAGCAAGGTCGTGGTGCTGTTGACGGACGGCGTGAACAACAAGGGCATCGTGGATCCCCGCACCGCGGCGCAGGCCGCGGCCGCGTTCGGGATCAAGATCTACACGATCGGCGTCGGGAGTCAGGGTGAGGCGCCCGTGCCCACGGGGCGTGGACCGCTCGGCCTGCGGTACGAGACGATGCCGGTGCAGATCGACGAACAGCTGCTCAGCGAGGTCGCTCGCACGACGGGCGGGCGCTACTTCCGCGCGACGGACGCCACATCGTTGTCGAACATCTTCAGCGAGATCAACCGGCTCGAGAAGACGCCGGTGCAACATCTCGTCTATCATCGTTTCGAGGAGGCGTATCGCTGGCCGCTCGGGATCGGGCTGCTCGCGCTCGCGCTGGAACTGGTCCTCGCGGGGACGTTCGCGGTGCGCGTGCCGTGATCACCTTCGACGCGCCGATCGTCGTCCTGCTCGCGCCGATCGTGGGCGCGGCCGTCTGGGCGGCGGCGGCGTGGGCACGGCGCTCGCGGGTGCGGCGGGCGGCCGCCTGGTCGGAGGCCACGGCCAACATTGCGCGCCGCGCCGGGAAGCTCGGCGCGCCCGCATTGGGTCTCGCCGCCGCGCTCGCGGCCGTGGCGCTGTCCGGGCCGCGGTGGGGTGAGGAGCGCATCGTCACCGAAACGCGCGGACTGAATCTGGTCCTCGCCATCGATATCTCGCGCTCGATGCTGGCGGAAGATGCGAAGCCCAGCCGGCTGGGGCGCGCGCTGCGCGAAGCCCGGCGCCTGGTACAGGATCTCGACGGGGACCGGCTGGGCCTCTCCGCCTTCGCCGGCACGAGCTACATCCTCTCGCCGCTGTCCGTGGATGGCTCGGCGCTGACGCTGTATCTCGACGCACTCGACCCCGACATCGCTTCCGAAGGCGGCACGTCGCTGGCGCCGGCGCTGGCCCAGGGGATCGACCTGCTGCACGCGAGTCCTGAGATTGCCGATCGCGTGCTCGTCGTGTTCACCGACGGCGAGGCCCACGATTCGCTGGAGCAGGCCGTGCAGGAGGCGCGGCGCCTGGCGGCACTCGGGATTCACCTGATCCTCGTCGCCGAGGGTGGACGCCAGCCGACCAAGATTCCCGTGCGGGACGACCGCGGCACCTTCGTGTCGTGGCAACAGGACGAATCGGGGAATCCCATCCTGACCAGCCGGCGTGAGGATGTGCTCGGCGCCGTCGCGGATGCCGCGCAGGGGACGATTGTCGCAGCCGAGTTGCCGGACCAGGCCGGCGCCGTCCGCGATCTCGTGGCGTCGTACAAGCGCGCGACCGCGACCGAGAGCCGCACGCAGCACGGCCGTCCCCGTGCGTGGATTCCGCTGCTGCTCGGTGCACTCGTCCTGGGAGCCCAGACGTTGACGAGGCGCACCGCGGCGCTGATCGGCGTGCTTCTGTTCCTCGCCCCGCCCCTCGCCGGCCAAGTGCAGCGGCCGCGCTCCAGCGCCGAGAAAGCCTGGGACCGGGGGGATGTGCGCGGCGCTGCGGCCGATTACCTCGCAGAGTTGAAAGCGCACGAGGATGATGACACCGCGTGGTACAACACGGGAACCGCGGCGATGGCCGCCGGTGACCCCGCACTCGCGCGGTCGTCACTGGCGCGCGCGGCAGCCTCACTCGATCCCGACCTGCGGTTTCGCGCGCTCTACAACCTCGGCTTGCTGGCGTTGCTGCAGGCGAAGGCGGACAGCACCAATCGCGAGGCGCATCTCGCCGATGCGGCGCGCGCGTATCGAGAGGCGCTGCTGCTGCAGCCGCATGACAAACCCGCGAAGTGGAATCTCGAGCTGGTGAACCGCATGCGTGGGGGCGGGGGCCAGGCGAACAAGCCGAATCCTCCGCCTCCGCCATCCCCTGGCGCCGGCGGGGGAGGGGGGGGCGGCGGACAGCAGCAGCAGCAACCGCAGGGGGGCGGCGGGATGAGTGAGTCGCAGGCGGATCAGGTCTTGAACTCCATCGGCCAGGAGGAGCTCCGCACGCGCCGCGATCGCACGGGACGCACGCGCCGCGCCGCACCGCCCGGGGTGAAGGACTGGTGACCGGCCTCCTCCCCGTTCTCACGGCATTGATGGTGATGCAAGGCGCCGAGGTGACAGCCGGCGTCGATCGCACGTCCTTGCGGGTCGGCGAAGAGCTGACGTTGACGATCCGGGCGCGCAGCCGCGCGGCCGATCCCGTCGAGATCATGCTGCCGTCATTGACCGGGTTCGCGATCGTAGGCTCCCGCGATATGACGGAGGTCGCCATCGGCGGCGCGTCTGGGTCGGAGCGCACGACGGTGCGCGAGCTGCAGCTGCGCGCGCAGCAGCCGGGCGCGCTGCTGATCGGTCCGGTGCGCGCGCGGCAGGGCGTGAGCGTCGTCGCGACCGAGCCGATTCTCGTCACCGTCGATAGCGCGGCTGACCGCACGACCACGACGCTGAGCCCGCTAGCCCGCTCGCTGCTCGAGAGCACGCCCCCGCCGGTGTCGCGGCGCTCCGACCGCGTCGCGCTCACCATGCTCGTGGCCAGCGACACGGTGTACACCGGCGAGCAGGTCGACCTCATCGCCGCCGCGTGGATCCCCCGCGAGCTCGGCGAGCGTATGCGACGGCCGCCGCTGTTGACGCTGGTGACGCCGGAAGGGGCGTGGGCCTATCCCGCCACCACGTCGTCCGGCGTAGCGCTCTCGCGGCAGGTCGGCGGCCGGTGGATGGATCTGTTCATCGCACACGAAGTCGTGTTTCCCCTGACGGCCGGCCGTCTCGTCATCCCGCCGGCATCTGTTGAGTACGCGCTGCCGGTCTCGTTCTCGTTCTTCAGTCGCGAGGAGCGCTACACCCTGCGCAGCGACTCGATCGCGATTACGGTATTGCCGCTGCCGCCACCGGCCAATGCCACGAATGTCGTCGGGGAGGGACTCCGTCTCGACCTGCAAATCGATCCGGCCACGTCGCGCGTGGGCGAGCCGGTCGAGGCGTCGGTCACGATCAGCGGCATCGGCAACGTGTCGTTATGGCCCGAGCCGGCCCTCAAGTGGCCCACGGGGTTTCGGGTGTATCCCGCGCAGACTGAAGTGCGTGTCGCGACGGACGCGGGGCGGATCGCCGGCAGCAAGACCTTCCATTACCTCGCGGTGCCCGATTCCTCCGGGAACTTCGTCCTGCCGGAGGTCCGCTACCCCTACTTCCATGCGACGGCCGGCCGCTATGAAACCGCCACCGCGCCGCCACGCGCGCTCGCCGTCGCGCCCGGCGCCGAGCCGCGGGCCGCGCGCATCCTCCCGCCGCTGCTGCCGGCGCGCGGCGAGCTGGCGGCCGACGGCCTGAGCCGCCGGCTGGGGTGGCAAGGGTGGCTCGCCCTGCTGCTGGTGCCGCCGTTGATTGCCTGGCTCGCGCGACATCGGTGGCGTCGCGCGCCCGCCACGGCCGCGGTCGCCGCCGACCCCCGGCTCACCCCGCTCGGTCGTCTGGAGCGAGAGTTCCTGGCGGTGCTCGCGAGCTATGTCTCGGATCCGTTCGCGCGTGATGGGGACGGGCTCGCCCAGGCGTTGCGCGCCGCCGGCGTGGACAGCGCCGTCGCCGACCACGTCAAGCGGTTGCGCGACCGGCTGCGCGCCGCGCGCTACGGACCACGCGGACTGGGCGATGCGGCGGAGCTGGCCGAGGAGATCGAGCAAGTGCTGCGCGTGTTGGGGGCAGAGGGATCCATCGGGGCGCGACGCCCGCATGCGATCGTGACCGTGTTGCTGCTCTTGCTCGTGCCGTTGACCGCCGTCGCGCAGACGCCGAGTGCCGAAGCGTTGTTCGAGGCAGGGGCGCTGCGGGCGGCGGCCGATTCATTCGCCGCGCGTGCCGCCCGCGAGCCGCGCGACCCGGCCCATTGGTACAACCTCGGCGCGACGCTGTATCGCGCCGGCGCCGATGGCAAAGCGACGGCGGCGTGGATCCGCGCGGCCCGCCTGGCGCCGCGCGATCCGGCGATCCGGCGCGCCCTGCGGCTGTTGCCCGCGCCCGACCCGGTGACGGAGCAGCTGTTGCGTGTCGGCTGGGCCACACCGGCGGAATGGGGACTCGTCGCCGCTGGGGGTTGGCTCGTGGTGTGGCTCCTGGTGGCAGCCGGGAGTCGCCGCCGCGTCGGGATCGCCCTGTTCGGCGCTGTCGCCCTCGGGGCGTCCGTCGTGGGCGGGATCGAGTGGCGGCGCCGCGACCAGGCGATCGCGGTCGCGATCGCGGACGGAGTCCCGGTGCGCGCCGCGCCGTACGGCGGCGCGAGCGCGGCGGCCAGCGTGCCGGCAGGCGGGGCACTGCTCGTCGGCCGGCGCTATGGTCCGTGGGTCGAAGTGCATCGCACCGATGGGATCCACGGCTGGGTGCTCGGCGAGGAGATCGCCGGATTGTGAGTGTGCTCGCGCGTCCGCGGGTCCAAGTCCTGGCCGCCAATGTCGCCGATCAGATCGCGGCCGGTGAGGTCGTCGAACGGCCGGCGTCGGTCGTCAAGGAGCTGGTCGAGAACGCCCTCGACGCCGGCGCCCGCGCGATCCGCGTCGAGCTGGAGGACGGCGGGAAGACGCTGATTCGCGTGAGCGACGATGGTTCGGGGATGGATCGCGACGACGCGCAGCTCGCGCTCCAGCGGCACGCGACGAGCAAGATTCGCACGGCGACCGACTTGATCGGTGTGGCGACCTTCGGATTTCGCGGTGAAGCGCTGCCCGCCATCGCTTCGGTCTCGCGCTTCGAGCTGGAAACCTGCGGCGAAGGGGAAGACGGCACGCGGCTGCGGGTCACCGGCGGGAAGCTGGACGCGGTCGAGGACTCGGTGCGCCAGCGCGGGACCACCATCACGGTGCGCGGGTTGTTCTACAACACGCCGGCCCGCCGCAAATTCCTCCGCGCTACGGCGACCGAGACGCGTGCCGCCGTGGAGGCGATCACGGTGCTCGCGCTAACGCGTCCGGATGTCGTGTTTTCGTTGACGAGCGACAGTCGCGTGTTGCTCGATTGTCCGCCGGCGGCGCGACTCATCGACCGCGCGCACGCCCTGTGGGGCGGCGAGCTGGCCGACACGCTGCTCGCGGTGTCGCATCGCGCGGGACCGTTGGAGGTGACCGGGCTTGTGCAGCGCCCGGCCCAAGCCCGTCCCGCCGGCCGCAAGGGGTATGTGTTCGTGCGCGGCAGACCGATTCGCGACCCGTTCATTCTCCGAGCTGCCGAGGCTGGCTATCGCTCGACGATAGCCCCCGGCGACCGGCCGTCGCTGCTCTTGTTCTTGGATCTGCCGGGGGACGCCGTGGACGTCAACGTGCACCCGGCGAAACTCGAGGCGCGGTTCCGGGACAAGTTTTTTGTCGAGAAGGTGGTTGAGGAGGCTGTGCGTGGTGCGTTGGCGCCGCTCGAGGCATCGGCAAGCTTCGCTGTGCCAGGGCAGGTTTCAGGTGCCTGGTTTCAGGGGCAAACCGGGTTTGGCACGACGCCCGCTGGAGTCCCGCTCGAGCTCTTTCATGCCGGTGCCCTGACACCTGACACCAGGCACCTATCACCGCCACTGCTGCAAGTATTTGAGACGTACATCCTATTCCAAACCGACCAGGGCGTCGCCATCGTCGACCAGCACTCCGCCCACGAGCGCGTGTTGTACGAGGACGTGATCCGCCAGCTCTCGGGCGATGGCGCGCCTGCGCAGCGGCTGTTGCTGCCGCTCACGCTCGACTTCGCACCGGCGGAGCTCGACGCGATCGAAGCGCATCGTGAGTTGCTCACCCGCATCGGCTACGAGATCGAGCCGTTCTCGGGCCGGAGCATTGTGGTGCACACGGCGCCGAACCCGCATCCGCGCTTCGAAGCCGCGCGCTGCCTCCAGGAGCTGGTCGCCGATCTCGCCGGGGGGCGCTTTGGGGGTTGGCAGAATCGCCTGGAACGGTTCGCCGCCACCTACGCCTGCCGCGCGGCCATCAAGGCGGGCCAGACGCTCGACGCGGGTGAGATGCGCGAGCTGATCGTGCGGCTGCTCACGGCGTCGCTGCCGGCGCACGACGTGCATGGAAGGCCTTCCATGGTGCAGCTCCCCAAAGAGGAACTGGAACGCAGGTTTGGTCGGTCCTGACTCCCGACTCCTGACTCCTGTCGTTGTCGGCCCCACCGGCGTCGGCAAAACCGCCGTCGCCGTCGCGCTCGCCGCGCTCACACCCCTCACCGTCATCTCTGCCGATGCCCGGCAGGTCTATCGCAATCTGGATGTCGGCACGGCGAAGCCCGATCCCGAGACCCTCGCCCGAGTCCCACATCGGGGTCTGGATCTCGTCGATCCCGGGGAGCGTTACAGCGCAGGCCGCTTTGCGCGCGACGCCGCGGCGTGGATCGCGGAAGCGCGCGCCGCGCAGCGCCAGCCGATTGTGGTGGGGGGCACCGGCCTCTACATCCGCGTGTTAGCCGAGGGGTTGTTTCGAGAGCCGCCGTTCGATCCGGCGCGGCGCGAGCACCTGCGGCAGTGGTCGGAGTCGCTCGAGGGCGGCGAGCTCGCGCGCTGGGCGGGCCGGCTCGACCCGCAGTTCCTTGGCGGCGGCCGCCAGCGCGCGGCCCGGGCGGTCGAGGTCGCGTTGTTGACCGGACACGCGCTCTCGTGGTGGCAGCGCGAGGCGCGCGAGGGCGGAACGCTGCGCCCCTGGTACATTCAGCTGACCGTCCCGCGTGAGGTGCTGCATCGCCGCCTGGCGGCTCGCGTCGATCAAATGCTGGGGGGCGGACTCGTCGCCGAAGTACAGCGGCAGCTGGACGCAGGCGTCGCGCCGGACGCGCCTGGGCTCGATGGGATCGGGTATCGGGAGGTCGTGAGCATGCTGCAAGGCCATTTGCCGGACGCCGCACTGCGCGATGCGATTCTCGTGTCGACGCGACGCTACGCGAAGCGACAGGACACGTGGTTTCGGAATCAACTGCGTTCTCAGTCGTCGGTCGTCGGTCATCAGGTCGAGCCGGTTTGGCTTCTCGACGCTTCGCGCTCACCGGAAGCATTGGCCAGTGAAATTGTCGAACGTTGGAAACAGATGACTGACAACCGATGACCGAATACTGATATGAGAATCGGCATCACCTGCTATCCAACCTACGGTGGCTCGGGCGCCGTCGCGACCGAGCTCGGTCTCGAGCTCGCGCGCCGCGGCCACGACATTCATTTCATCTCGTACGCCAGCCCGTTCCGCCTCCGCGGCTTTGCCGAGCGCGTGACGTTCCATGAGGTCACGCAGCTCGAGTATCCCCTGTTCGAGCAGTCTTCCCCGTACGCCCTCGCGCTCGCCGTCAAGCAGCACGAAGTCGCCAAACGCGAGCAGCTCGATCTCATGCACGCGCATTACGCGATTCCGCACGCGGCCACCGCATGGCTCGCGAAGCAAATGCTGAGGGACGAAGGGTTGGACCTGAAGATCGTCACGACGCTGCACGGCACCGACATCACGCTGGTCGGTCAGGATCCCTCCTACTATACGCTCACCAAGTTCTCCATCGAGCAGTCCGACGCGGTGACGGCCGTTTCCTCCTATCTGCGCGACGAGACGTATCGCGCCTTCGGGTGCGGGCAGTGCGATTTGCGCGTCATCCCGAACTTCATCTCGACGACCGACTATCACCCGCCCACGGACGACACGGACCGCAAGAAGCTCGCGCCGAAAGGCCATCGCGTGCTCGTGCACGTCTCCAACTTCCGGCCGGTGAAACGCGTCGGCGACGTCATCCAGGTCTTCGCGAGCGTGCGCAAGAAGATTCCGGCTACCCTCGTGCTCGTCGGGGACGGTCCGGATCGCGATGCCGCCGAGCAGCAGGTCGATGGCCTCGGGCTGCGCAAGGATGTCCGGTTTCTGGGCAAAGTCGAGAACGTGGGAGACGTGCTGCGTGGCGCCGATCTGTTTCTCCTGCCGTCGGCGACGGAGTCCTTCGGACTGGCCGCGCTCGAAGCAATGGCGTGCGCGGTCCCGGTCATCGCGAGCGCCGCGGGCGGCATTCCCGAAGTGGTCGAGGACGGCAAGACCGGCTTCCTCGCCCCCCCGGGCGATGTCGCGACGATGGCCGACCGCGCGCTGCGCGTGCTCGAGCACCCCGACGAGCACGCACGACTCCGGCAGCACGCCGCCCAGCGCGCCCTCGAGTTCTCCGCCGACAAGGTGGTGCCGCGCTACGAATCGCTGTATCAGGAGGTGCTCAGCTAGTGGCGGCCGTGCTGCGGCTGATCCGTGCACCGAATCTGCTGATCGCCGCCGCGGGCGTGCTGGCGGGCGGCTGGATTGCGCTGAGCCGGATCGCGTTTCCGAAGGAGCTCGTCTTCGGCGCGCTCTCGGGGCTCGCGCTCGGTGCCGTCGGCAACACGTGGAATGACATCCGCGACATCGCGGCGGATCGCGTCAATCGCCCTGGAACGAGGCCCCTGGCGGCAGGGCTAGTCACGCGTGGTGTCGCAGACCTCATCGTATTCGACGGTTCGTTGCTCGGACTGGTGCTGGCAGCGTTGGCGAGCGGGTGGCTATTGCTTGCCGCCCTTGCCGCCCTTGCCGTCATGCTGACCTACTCGCCACTGCTCAAGCCGCGGCCGTTGCTCGGCAACGTGGCCGTGGCGATCGTGGCGGGGTCGCCGCCATTCTACGGCGCGCTCGCCGTTGGCCTGCCCGCGGCTGGCGTCGTCCCGTGGGTGCTGGCGGCGTGGCTGCATCTGGTCCGCGAAGTGGTGAAGGATGTCGAGGATGAGCCGGGCGACCGGGCCATCGGACGCCGCACCTTGCCGATCGCCGTCGGCCGGCGGCCCGCCCTGGTCGTGGCGGCGGGCGTCGGACTGCTGTTCGTCCCCGCCAGTCTCCTGTTGCCGCGGAACGCCGGGTACGGCGGCGCGTACTTTGTGATCGCGTTGGCGGCACAAATGGCCGTGCTCCTCTCTGCCACGTGGCTGCTGCTGGGCAAGGTCGAGCGAGTGAGTGCGCTGCTCAAAGGCGCGATGGTAATCGGACTGGCCGCGCTGGTCGCGGGAAAGGTCGCATGACTCTCTGGCAAGGCATTTTGCTCGGATTGGTGCAGGGACTGACCGAGTTTCTTCCGGTCTCGAGCTCCGGACACCTTCGCGTGCTCGAGGTGGTGACCGGTGTGCGGACCCCCGGCGTCTTCGTCGAGGTCACACTTCACGTTGCAACCCTCGCCGCGGTACTGGTCGTGTACGGCCGCCGGCTCGTGGAGTTGCTGGGAGGTGCGATCCGCGGCCAGCCCGGCGAGCTGCGCATGGTCGGCCTGCTCGCGATCGCGACTGTGCCCGCCGGCGTCGTTGGCGGCCTGTTCCATCATAAGGTCGAGGAGGCAGCGACATCGCTCGTGTTCATCGGCGTTGCGTTCATCGTGACTGGTTTCTTGAACTGGTCCACGCGGGGCCGCGCGGGCACCAGGCGCGACCCTGGACTGGCTGGAGCGGCTGGCATCGGTGCCGCGCAAGCGGTCGCGGCCGTCGTGCGCGGCATCTCCCGGTCGGGCTCGACGGTGTGCGTGGGATTGTGGACCGGACTCGATCCCGTGGCCGCGGCTGAGTTCAGCTTTCTCCTCGCGATTCCGGTGATCGGCGGGGCGGCGATCCTCGAAGGCAGGCACGCGGCTGTGAATATCGCCGCAGTCGGTGCCGTTCCCCTCGCGGTCAGTTTTGTGATCGCTTTCGCGGCCGGTTTGTGGAGCATCCGGTTCCTCGTCGCGCTACTCAAGCGCGGCCGCTTCTATGAATTTGCGACGTACAATTGGGCAATCGGCGTGCTCACCATCGCCTACGCGCTGTGGCACGGCTAGCGATCGACGACATTCCCGCGGCGGCGCTGGCCCGCCGCTGGGGCGTGCCGCAATGCGGCGTCTTCCGCACTCTCACCTCCAGCCTCGATGCCATTCACGACCTGGGCGCGCAGGGGGCGCCGTCCGGAACGGTGGTCCTCGCCGAGGAGCAAACGGCGGGGCGGGGGCGCGACGGCCGCACGTGGCGCTCGCCGCCGGGCGGCGTGTGGCTCGGCATGTTGCTGCGGCCCCCGCCGCCCCTTCCCGCGGCCGGCGTCCTGTCGCTCCGCGTCGGCTTGGTCCTCGCCGATGTCGTCGAGGCGACGCTCGGGGTGCGCCCCACGTCGCTGTCCGGACCGCGGGCCGGACTGAAATGGCCGAATGACGTGCTCGTGGACGATCGGAAAGTGGCGGGGATTCTGTGCGAGAGCCGGTGGCAGGGCGACACGCTGCAGTGGCTCGGCGTCGGGATCGGCGTCAACGTGGCGAACGACATCCCGGTCGAGCTGACGGAACGCGCGGTGGCGCTGCGCGAGCTGCGGCCGGTGGTGCGCCGCATCGATGTGCTCGACCTGCTCGTGCCGGCACTGCTCCGCCTCGCCGCCCACGGCGGCCAGCTCACCGAGTTCGAGTGCGCCGCGTTCGCGCGACGCGACTGGCTGCGGGGCCGGCAGATCCGTGCGCCGCTCGCCGGACGCGCCGCGGGGATTCGTCCCGACGGCGCGCTGCTGGTCGATACCGGCGCGGGGACGACGATGGTGCAGGGCGGCCACGTCGAGCTATCTTAGCCGCCCCATGCTCCTCGCGTTCGACATCGGCAACACCGAGACGACGGTCGGGCTGTTCGCAGGTGACCGGCTCGAGGCGCACTGGCGCCTGCACTCGACGCCGCACCGCACGCCGGACGAGTGGGCCGCAGCGTTCACGGCGCACCTGACGCAGGCGGGGCATTCGACGCAAGAGATTCGCGCGGCGATCGTCGCCTCCGTTGCCCCCCCCGTGACGGAGAGTCTGTGCGACGGGATCGAGGCCGCGACGACGCGCGAGCCGCTGCGCGTGGACGCGCGTTCCAAGCTCCCCATGGTGCTCGATGTCGACGAGCCGCTCACCGTCGGCGCCGATCGCATCGTCAACACCCTGGCAGCGGCGGCGCTGTTCAAGAAAGACACGATTGTCGTGGACTTCGGCACCGCGACGACATTCGACTGCATCAGCGTCGAAGGAAAAGACGGCCCGCATTTCATCGGCGGCGTGATCATGCCCGGCGTGCGCACCGCCTCGGACGAGCTGGTACGCAAGACGGCGAAGCTCCCGGCCACCGAGCTGCTCCCCCCGACGCACGCGATCGGCCGCCGCACCGAGGATTGCATTCGCGTCGGCGTGCTGTGGGGCACGGCCGACGCCGTGGACGGGTTGGTGCGTCGCATCATGGCGGAGTGGCCATCCCGCAATCGCCCGATGGTCGTGGCGACCGGCGGGCTCGCCGGCCTCGTCGCGCCGCTGTGTCAGGAGATCGAGTCGGTTCACCCCGACCTGACCCTCGTCGGTCTGCGGATCGCGGCGGCGGCACTCGGCCTCAAGTGGTAACCGACGCGCGCACGCTGAACGCGTGGCGACGCTGGGGGTATCGGCTCCTCCCCGGCGACCTCTACTCGTACATCCTCCACATGCGCCCCGCCGAGTGGCCGATCATGGCGGGCCACACACTGCTCGGCTATGTGCTCGCGGTGGGACTGCGCGGCGCGGCGAGTGGCCAGCACCTGCGTGCGGCGCTGCTCGCGCTCGTGATCTGGGTCGTGTTCCTGAACGGCGGCACGCTCGCGATCAACAGCGTGTTCGATAAGGACGAAGGGGACATCGGGTACCTCAACGCCCCGCCCGCGCTGCCGCGCTATCTGCTCCATTTCAGTCTCGTACTGTTATTCGGCGGGCAGGCGCTGGCCTTCCTCCTCCCGTTCGGTTTTCGGATCGCCTACGTGATCTGTTTCGTGCTGTCGATCCTCTACTCGGTGCCGCCGTTTCGGTTCAAAGCGGTCGCCGGTGTGGATTGGGTCATCAACATGTGGGGGTTCGGCACGCTCACGCCGTACGCGGCATGGGCCGCTACCGGCCGCGCGCTCGACCTCGGTCACGGATTGGTCTTGCTCGCGTTCTGTCCCCTGTTCGCCGGGCTCTATCCGCTCACCCAGCTGTATCAGTTCGATGAGGACCGGCGGCGTGGCGACCGTACGCTCGCGCTGATCTTGGGCATGCGGGTCAGTCTGGTGGTCGCAACGATATCCACGCTGGTCGCGTTCGGCATCTTCGCATGCGCCATCGGCACCCTGCACGTGACGGCAAAAAGCTGGGCGCTGCTGGTGCCCCTCGCGGCGTGGTTGGTGGTGTTGTTGCCCTGGCTGGCGAGTCACGCAGCGTGGAGTCCGCGGCAACACCAGCGCGGCATGTACCGCGCTCTTGCCGCGTGGGCGCTCACGGACCTTGCCGTCTTGTTCGTGTTTGCCTCGTAATGTGCGGCGTTTAGATTAGCAGAAACGGCTTTGTCCACCCCTCGTAGAGGAGATACATGACTTCCGCGACAGTCGATCGCTCCGAATTCCGGCATGTGCTCCTCAGTGGAACCATCGTCGGTGCTGCGACCGCGGTTGCCGTCATCCTCTTTCTGCTCGTCTCCCGCCTGTTGCCGGCAGGGCTCAGCACCTCGGTGCTGTTGATGATCATCGTGCTGGCCGGTGGGGTAGGGGCGGCATTCTTGCCGGGCTTCTTCGCGGCTTCCCGGACGACGCAAGGCGTGGCGAGCGCGGCGGCGATGGGTCTGTGGGGCACGATCGTGTTCATGGCGATCGACATCATCCTGCTCCGACCGTTGCGCGCATATCCCTGGACGTGGGATGCCGTCGGAGGCGGCAGCACCTGGTGGTACCTCCCCATCTGGTGGATGCTGGGGACACTCCTCGCCTGGATGGGCGCGATCGTGACCGCCGGCCGAGCCGCGCGGGGCGGCGACCCGTCGATCCGGGCCTTGGCCATTCCCGCGATCGGTGGCGGTCTCGGTGTGGGATTGGGCTTGGGACTCGGGGGCCTGCTGTTCATGCCGGTCGCCGCGGGCGCAGGGTTTGCAGTCACGCTGGTCATCTTCGCGTTGATTGTGCTCGCGCGCCGAGGGTAACGAACCGTGCCGAGATGGATGGCCCATTTGCTCGTGGTGGTGGGGTGGTTGCTGACCCCGGCTTGGGCGTGGGCGGCATCGCACGTCGGTTTGTGGCTGGGCGCGCTCGTCGCGCTGCGGTTCGAGAGTCCTGTGGTCATGCTCGCGATCGCCGGAGCCGGCGCACTGGTGTGCGGCTTTGCGGTGCTCTGGACCTGGGTGCGTTTCATGCGCCATCTGCCGCATCTGCTGTCGCATCACATGGCACCCCGCGCCTCCGAGGAGCACGCCGCGATTGCGGCCGCGGATTGAGCTCTTCCTTCTAATCGCCGGAGTTTCCGCTCTTCCCGCGCAGGGGCGAGATGTCGATCTGCGCTACGGCCGCTGGTATCAGGGCAATCGCTCGAAGAGCTACGAGCTGCGGACCGACGCCCCGCTTGGGGACGGGATGTTCTCGCTCGGACTCGCCGCCCAACTGCTGATCCACGACAGCCTCGGCCGTCACCACGCGTTTTATGGAGCGGGGTGGCAGCTTCACGCGCTGCGCCACCGCTCTCCGCTGGGGCCGTACGGGATCGCCGGCGTCTCGTTGGGCATCTCCACCGATACGACGTCGCAGGAGCTCGCCGTGCTCTGGACCTTGGGTGTCGGAGCGGAATGGCGTCCCATCCCCTGGGCGGCGGTTGGCGTCGAAACGGTGTATCGGCTGCAAGACGTCGGCCCGCGCGGCTTCTGGCGGCCCGCTCCGAATTCCCGCGATGGGATCGCCGCGTCGATCGGCGTCTCGCTGACCGTCGGGACGGCGATGGACCGCCGTTGGGCGAGCCGGAGCGGGGCGCGAAACACTCCACCTCCGCAACCGCCGAGCGTGATCACCGGCAACGCCGCCGACATCGTGCGCACGGCGCTGGATGCGCTCGGCACGCCGTATCTGTGGGGCGGAACGGCTGCGAACGGGTTCGACTGCTCCGGCCTCGTGCAGTGGTCCTACAGCCAGCACGGGATCCGGCTGCCGCGGATGAGCCGCGATCAGGCGCGGTCTGGAAGCGAAGTCCCACCCGTCATAGAGGCGCTCCAGCCGGGTGACATTCTCCTGTTCTCCGCGCAACCGGCCGGTGGGGTGACGCACGTGGGGATGTACGTCGGCGAGCAGAAGTTTATCCACAGCTCGAATACCGGCGTCAAATTGTCGCGACTCGAGGTGCAGGATCCCGAGGGCTCCTGGTGGGTGGCGCGGTGGGTGGGGGCGCGTCGGGTGGTTCAATGACGCCATGGCGCTGCGGCGTCGTGACGTCCGTGCTGACGCTCGCCTGCGCGTCCTCTCAGATTCCCCAAGCCCTGCACGGCTACGCCGTCGTCGTCGAGGAAAAGGATCAACAAAGCGTCGAGCTTGCCCGCGCACTGCGGGAGCAAGGCATTAAGGTGCGGCCGCAGGTGCGAGGTGGCAGCGGACCGACGGCGGCGCTCATCTACTTCACCTTTCGATATCCCTCGGCCGGGGAGGCAACCTGGTTCCACCTCCGCCTCGCGGACACGCGCTCGGGGGTGATCGTTCGGGCCAGCACGATCCAGCTCGATTCGCTGACCGCGACGCCACGGGCTCGCGCCCGAGCGGCAGTACGCGCGTTAATGGCCGGAGACTCGGCGTTTTCCAGCCCTTGACACCCCCCTGAGGTGTGGTGAGATTCCCCGCGTCGTCCATTAGCACTCACCATCGACGAGTGCTAACAGCTAATCAATTCAAAGAGTTACGGAGGTTCAGAGAATCATGGCAACGGCGACCAAGGCGAAGTACAAGGTCTATCCGTTGGCGGATCGCGTTGCGATCCGTCCGATGGAGGAGACCGAGACGATGAAGGGTGGGCTGTACATCCCCGACACCGCGAAAGAGAAGCCGATCCAGGGCGAAGTCATCGCCGTGGGACCGGGGCGGCGGGAGAAGGGTGAGGCGGTCCCGATGGAGCTGAAGGTTGGGGATCGCGTGGTCTACGGGAAGTACAGCGGCACGCAGATCGAGTTGGACAACGAAGAGATCATCCTGATCAAGGAAGCCGACGTCATCGCGAAGCTCGCGTAAGCAGCCCCTACGGAGGAAGCACAGACATGGCAGCCAAGTTTCTGGAGTTCAGCACTGAGGCCCGGGCGCGTCTGAAGCGCGGCGTGGACCAGTTGGCCGATGCAGTGAAGGTGACGCTCGGCCCCAAGGGCCGGAATGTCGTCATCGACAAGAAGTTCGGCAGCCCGACCGTGACCAAGGACGGCGTGACGGTCGCGAAGGAAGTCGAGCTCGAGGACGAGATCGAGAACATGGGCGCCCAGATGGTGAAGGAAGTGGCGACCAAGACGTCCGATCTCGCGGGCGACGGCACCACCACGGCGACCGTATTGGCCCAGGCAATATATCGGGAAGGCCTGAAATCCGTGACCGCCGGCGCCAACCCGATGGCATTGAAGCGCGGCATCGAGAGCGCCGTCGAGACCGTCGTCGCCGAGCTGAAGAAGATTTCGGTGCCGACCTCGGGCCGGAAGGACATCAAGCAGGTCGCCACGATTTCCGCCAACGGCGACGCTGAGATCGGCGACAAGATCGCCGACGCGATGGACAAGGTCGGTAAGGACGGCGTGATCACGGTCGAGGAAGCCAAGAGCCTCGAGACCACGCTGGAGACGGTAGACGGCATGCAGTTCGACCGCGGCTACCTCTCGCCTTACTTCATTACTGATCCTGAAAAGATGGAGTGCACGATCGAGGATGCGTACATCCTCATCTACGACAAAAAAATCTCGACGATGAAGGACCTCCTGCCCGTGCTCGAGAAGGTGGCACAGTCAGGCCGGCCCATGCTGATCGTGGCCGAGGACGTCGAGGGTGAGGCGCTGGCGACGCTCGTCGTCAACAAGCTCCGCGGCACGCTGAAGGTCTGCGCCGTCAAGGCGCCGGGCTTCGGTGACCGTCGCAAAGAGATGCTGCGCGACATCGCCATTCTCACCGGCGGCCAGGTGATTTCGGAAGAGCTCGGCCTGAAGCTCGAGAACACGACGCTCAATGATCTCGGCCGCGCCAAGCGCGTCATCGTGGACAAGGACAACACCACGCTCGTCGACGGCAAGGGCAAGGACGATCAGATCGAAGGCCGTAAGTCGGAGATCAAGGCCCAGATCGAGAAGTCCACGTCCGATTACGACAAGGAAAAGCTGCAGGAGCGGCTGGCGAAGCTCGCCGGCGGCGTGGCCGTGCTCAACGTCGGCGCGGCGACCGAGACCGAGATGAAGGAGAAGAAGGCTCGTGTCGAGGACGCGCTGCATGCAACCCGCGCGGCGGTCGAAGAGGGCATCGTGCCGGGCGGCGGCGTGGCGCTGCTGTGGTGTCAGAAGTCGCTGGATAAGACCAAGGGTCACGATGACGATGAGAAGACCGGCATCGAGATCGTGCGCCGGGCCCTCGAGGAGCCGA
>Ga0209056_10000663_pt1 | contig 38170 bp, 32 predicted proteins | sample GraSoiAngelo_114_FD_185876 | JGI IMG/M metagenome (GOLD analysis project Ga0209056, IMG submission 185876) | Grasslands soil microbial communities from the Angelo Coastal Reserve, California, USA - 14_0903_13_40cm (SPAdes) (version 2) | ecosystem: Environmental > Terrestrial > Soil > Grasslands... | reverse complement strand
ACGCGTCCCTTTCTGCGCGAATGCTGATGTGCAGCAGATCAGCAGAATGACGATAGCTAAGCGGCGCATGGGCTCTAACGAGAAAGAGATAAGCCACCCAACACCTTCAGAATTAACGTGCGCATCAATCGAAAGCTAACAACAAAGTGCTGGGTTGGCTTCATCAGCTGGTTAGATGATTGGGTATCATCGCTCAATGAAGGACATGAGGCCAGTGCCTGGTGGCGTCGGGTGCACAGATTGGTCAGGCACAATTATTTGATCTCATGGGACAATGTTTCTTTTAGCGAAGTCCCTTCGGAATACTTGATGTCGCTGATTCGCCATCCACTTGGAGTGTTCGTGAGCGTGGCGAAAAATCATGTTATGCAGAGTAGTCATGCTCTAATTGGGCCTAACTATCGTGTCTCTTAACGGTTATTCCTTGGGACGTTCCGAGACGTTAAAGAAATTCCATTCCCACGTCTTGCCGTTATCTGGTGAAAAGGCCTGACCCCACACAGGGCGTTCTTTGTTCCGCGCATCCCAACGAAAGACGACCAGGATGGGTTTGCCGTTGAGCGTATCTTTGCCAAAAAAATGGCCGACGCCGTTTGCATCGAACGAACCGACGACGGGAGGATCGATCTTTCCCGTGTTGCTCGCGATCCAGTAGAGACTCCAAAGTCGCGTCTTCGGGTCAAATAATCGCAAGGTAAGACCTTCGAAAAGTTTGCCTCCCATTCCGGGAAACTGCGTGGTCGAGTATGTATCCATGTCCGCCGCACCGTTGAGAATCTTTGTATTCACATCCGAGGAATCGAACTCCGTCCAGTCGCGGCAATTGGCCACCCTTTTATCCAGGTGTCGATTGTGCATTTTCCATTTCCCAACCAGGAAATCAAAGTCGTTAGGCGAGGAATTTGGCGAAGCGGTGATCTTGAGCTCGCCCTGCGCGTCGAATTCCACTTTGGGTATCGGGATACTTTCCTCCACCGTCAGCTCTTTATTTTGCGCCGAAGCTAAATGAGAAAGAACCAAGACCAGACTGATGATCAGGCACTTTCTAGGAAGGAAAGTGTGTCGCATCGCTCAACCTAAAGATAAGACTCGGGCCGTAGCAAATAGCCGTCTTCACCGTGGCCGCGTGTTCACCATTTAACGTTCCGCTCGTGCGTTTTTACTTTGTCGAGCCGCCGCTCTCTGTGTTCTGAAAAGCAGTGATTAGCCACTTCCCGTTAGTTTTGACCATCGTCATCGTGGTGATTTCTTTCAGAACCGGAACGGCCTCTCCAGCGGGACGACTCCGATCGGTCATGTCCCATGTAGCATCTACAAGTGCAACATCGGGTGTTGAAAAACGAACTTCTACACCGGTAAGAGTCCGAACGGCGGTCTTTAATCTGTTCTGAAACAGTTCCGCCTGCCGCTGTACAATCTCCTGCACCCCTTTCCAGTGGACACCGGCGACGTTTACGTAGTCACAGTCTTCACTGAAGAGACGACCGAAGGCGGCCGTGTCATGGCCGTTCCAAGCAATTGCGTATTCGGCGAGAACGTTGCGCACAGCACTTTCATCGTCGTTTTCGTAGTTCGTGCCGCTGTAATAGCTGCCGTAGTAACTCCCAAAAGGGTAGTCATATTGGTAACCATAGCCGGATGACCCATAGCCATAGTTACCATACTCATATCCGTAGCCGGGGTAGAAGGGGGGATACGAATACTCAGAATATCCGTCGGGTTCGTATGGGTAGTAGTCCCAGTTCCAGCCCCACCAAGGACCCCACCACCATGGAGAAGCGAAGTTGCCGATAAAAATGATTTCGTTGAAATGCTTGAAGCGACGAAACTGATTATCTCGATTAAAGTCTCCATCGTTGAAACGGTTAAAGCGTCGACGGCCCAAGGCTGAATTGCTCATTCGCGCGCGGTACATTGGCATCCGTCCCATCGCACCTGGCATCGGAGCGCGGTGCATCGGCATTCGGGCAATCGAACGTGGCGTCAAAGCGCCGCGCATTCCCACCCGGGACATCGAATTACGCTGCCCCCTCACCTGCGCCGTCGCAATCGAGGCTGCGAAAACGCATGCTAACGCGCAAGCAAGGAGAACGAATTTTCTCCAGTTCATAGCGTTACAAGGTTTCTAAAGATTGAAACCCCCGGGATTCGAAAGTTGCGGCACAAGGTAAAAGGTAGCGACCGCGTTACCGTTAGTCTCTCTGAAACAACCACACCTGGCGATGACAATCATTTGCGGCCTGCCCAGTTTACCGGTCGAGATTTGCGTGCACAGGGGATTTTCATTAACGAGTGCAGGCGCCGCTCCCTTGCCCCGGCAAGCTGCGGTCGCGCCTAGCCTTTCTGCGCCGCTTCTTTCTTTTGATGGCGTTTTACGAGCGTGATCTGTTTGATGCGCGCCGAATCGGATGGGCTCCAGGTGGCGACTTCGGGGTCGTCTTTAAACGCGTTGTGGACAAGCCGCCGCTCATAGGAATTCATCGGTTCAAGCTGAAGTGAACGGCCGGTGATGCGTACGCGCTCCGCCAGTTCTCGCACCCGTTGCACTATCCGATCTTCGCGCATGGAACGGTAGTGTTCGCAATCGACGATAACTTTTTCAGCGTCTTGGTCCCTGGCTTGCAGCAACCGGTTAAGCAAAAACTGAATGGCCTCGAGCGTCTCGCCGTTGCGTCCAATGAGACGCCGGCTTTCCTCGGTATAAATCTGCAGCGTCGGGTTCCCACCTTCGTTCATTGTTTCCTCGATTTGCACGACGAATCCCAGGTAACCGAGCATCGTGTCGAGGAGATCTTTCGGGGTCATCATCGCTTTCGTTGGGGCGCAACTTTTTCGAGCGTCGGCACGGGTTGTCGTTTGTTTTGATAAAACTGCAAAATGCTGAAGAGATTTTGTGCAGTGTAATATAATGCCAGAGCCGCGGCAAAATTGTAGCAGATAAATAGAAAGATCAGCGGCATGAACATGGCGATTCGTCGCTGTGTGGGGTCGCCCGTCTTTGGCGTCATCGCCATGAGCCAAATCTGCGTTGCAGCCATGCACAGTGGAATGATGTTGACCGGCCAACCAAGCACCGGCAGATGCGCTACAGTGTCCGGCTGCGAAAGATCTTTTACCCAGAGAAATCTCGCGTTCCGCAATTCCACCGCCTGGCCGAGCATTTTGAACAGGCCGAAGAAGATTGGGATTTGAATCATCATCGGCAAACAGCCGCCCACAGGATTGATTCCATACTGTTTGTAAAGCTTCATCACCTCCTGGTTCATCCGCGTCGGATCGTCTTTGTATTTTTCCCGTAGCTCCTGCATTTTCGGCGAAAGCGCAGCCATCTGGCGCATGGAGCGGTTGGCCTTGTTTTGAATTGGCCAAAGCGTGAGTTTGATGATGGTGGTGAGAGCGAGAATGGCGAGGCCGTAGTCATGCAGCCAGCTATTCAGCAGGTTCATGAAGTTGAGGAGAAACTGGCACACGATCTTGAACATCCCGAAATCCATGACCTCAGCTTCGTTGTGCGGAAGTTGCGCGAGACTGTGGTAAAGCTTCGGACCGGCGTAGATCTCAAAACGCGCACTGTATGTTTGTCCGGGCTGCAACTGAAATCCCGGCATCCCAAGTGCCCCCTCGATACCGAGCAGCTTTTGGTCCGGCGCGCGCTCGATATCGAAATGCCGGCCCCACACACCGGTTGCCTTAGCGGTGAGCGGCGCCATTAACGTAGTGAAGAATTGGTTGCTCACCGCAACCCATTCCGCGCCGCCAAGTGTCTGCTCAAAATACGGACGCGCAGCGCGCTGTCCCAGCCCAAGAATACCGCCGCTGCTTCCGAACCAACCGACATCAATCCCTTTCGCTCTGCCGTCGATGCACCAGACCAGACGCGTGAATGACGGATAATCTTTGGGATGAATCGGGGCTGCGGAACCGAGCGCCACAAAATATCCGCCGTTTTGATACGGCTTGTCGCTGCGGTTCTCCAGATCAACGTTCATTTCGATCACATAGTTGTCTTTTTCCTCTGAAGATTTTTGAAATTGGAATTTCTTTCGAATCCTAAGTTGCTCATCCGTCGTGCGCTCAAATTGCACAACTGAATCGGACACAGCAGATGGAGTAAACTCGGCGAGCGCCGGCGTGGCCGGTTGCTCGATGATTGCACCGATTGGTGTGGTCTGATTTGAATTCAGGACGACGCGCTGATCTTTCTCGGCTATCTGCCTCAGCAGGACCGCTTCCTTAATTCCTCCTCCGCGATTCGTCAGATGCAGCTCGAGGTCTGAATTGCGCAAGGTTTCCAGCTTCTCGGCAAAGCTCGGAGCTGGCTCGTGAGCGCCGGGCGTGGCTTCAACAACGGGCGTTGTTGACGGCGAAGGGCCAAAGATTGTAGGAGCCGCAGAGGGAGAAACTTGCGTCGGCGTAGCACCGGCTGGAGCTGGTCTGTGAGCCATCTGTTTTGCCAGATAGACTTCCCACACGACGAGCCCAATCACGCAAAGAGCAACGACAATCCAGGCAGTTCGATCCATAAATTTGGTTTTGCACGATCAGACGCGGCGGAGGTCAGCCAGTGCGCCATCGGACGGATTCGCCGGGGCGAACCTGGCTGAGTCGGCAGGCTGGCAGCATGCCAGCCGAGTCAGGCTAGCAGCCTCACTTGTGCCAGTCCGGCGCGGCGGCACCGGATCATATCCAGATCCGCCCCACGGTTGGCACCTGGCAAGGCGCTTAAATCCAAGCCAACTTCCGGAAAAAACGCCATGCACCTCAACCGCTTCCAAAAAGTATGACGAACAACTCGGCGTGAATCGGCAGCCCGAATTAGGGCCACACAGCAGCCGGAGCAAGGGCGAGAGCGTACACTGATAAACGCGAATAAAAAAACGAACCAACCGGACCATCAGAGCAGGATAGAAGCGCGCCTTGCCAGACGCAACACTTCATGTTCCAGCTCATGATAGCTCGCGTTAACAGCATCGCGTTTGGCGACTAGCACAATCCAAAAGCCGTTTCGCAAATCATGCTGGTGACGACGCACAATTTCTCGCAGACGGCGCCTGACACGGTTACGAACAACCGCGCCTCCAATGCGACGCGAAGCGATGAGGCCGACGCGGCACGGCACGGAACTCTCCACTGGCGCAAAATTGAGCATTAGGAGTTTGCCGCCTCGCGTAGAGCCGCTGTGTTTTACGTGATCAAACTCTGCGGGGTGCGTCAGGCGCCGATGTTTTGGAAAAGAGAACGAACTTGCCCGTGTCATGGGATATGGTCATTTGGCACCAGGGACGTACAAGCGGAGGTCTTCTCCCGGAACTCCGGAATAAGACTTCGCAAAAAAAGAAGTACGCTGCAGAAGTTATGAGCTTGGCGGCGGTGTCCCAGTTGGCGTCGCTGCCGCTGGAGATTGGCTTCTCGTAGCAGGATTTTGGTCTGCAGCGGCTGCGGCCGCCGCGGCTTCAGGCCCCGCGGTTGGGGCTGGAGTAGTCGCCGGCTGAGTTGTCTCGGTCTTTTGCTCGCACGCCGCGAGGAGTGCAGCACTGGCCAGAACACAGATGTATTTTTTCATAGTGCTAATTAGAAGCGGCACATTCCTGTAATTGAATATAGCGAGCAAGGCGGTTTTTCGCGGCGTTGGAATGTATTTTTCGCCGCGACCGCTAGATAGCCGTTCGTTAGAGTGGAGCCTCGTATTTGAGGCCATGCGCCTCCGCTACCGCCTGGCAAGTAAGCCGTCCATCGCGAGTGTTGATGCCGCCGATCAGCGCCGGTTGTTTTTTGCATGCGCCCTCGAGTCCGAAGTCAGCGAGCAACTCCACATAACGATACGTTACATTGGTGAGAGCCTGTGTCGCGGTGCGTGCGTACGCTGCGGGCATATTCGCCACGCAATAATGCGTAACTCCTTCCTCAACATAAACCGGATCGAGATGCGTGGTTGGTCTCGATGTCTCCGCGCAGCCGCCCTGGTCGATTGAAATATCAACCAGCACACTGCCGCGCTTCATTTGCCGCAGCATCGCGCGCGTGATTAGTTTCGGGGCCTTTGCTCCGGGCAGAAGCACAGCGCCGATCAGCAAATCGCAATCCGGCATCAGGTCGTTCAAATTCGCTTCGTTTGAATAGAGGGTGTGCAAATTCTCCATCGCCACATCGAGGAATCGCAAACGCTCAACATCAATATCGAGTATCGTGGCATCCGCGCCGAGACCTTTCGCCATGCGCAGTGCGTTCACGCCTGAAGTTCCGCCACCAACTATAACCACGCGTCCTGGCAAAACCCCAGGCACGCCGCCCAGCAATACCCCGCTGCCGCCATTGTATTTGGCCAGAAAATTGGCGCCCATCACCACCGACATGCGACCAGCGATCTCACTCATCGGTTCCAACAACGGCAAACGGTGGTCGACCTGAATCGTCTCGTAGGCCACCGCTGTGACGCCCGATTTGAGCAACGCCTCAGTGAGAGGCTTACTCGCGGCAAGATGCAAGTACGTGAAAAGGATTTGCCCCTTACGCAGCAGCGAAAACTCCGCTTCCAGAGGTTCCTTGACTTTCACAATCATGTCGGCGCGCGCGAATACCTCTTTCGCTTGATCGACAATTTCCGCCCCGGCGTTGGCGTACTCTTCGTCCGGATAGCCAGAGCCTATGCCGGCATTCTTTTCCACCAACACCGAATGACTGCCGCGAGTGAGCTGCTTCGCGGCCGATGGCAGCAGCCCGACGCGTTGCTCCTGTTCCTTAATTTCTTTGGGGACGCCTATGATCATTTGCGGAGAGTGAGACGTGATTCGTGGGAAGTGATTAGTGATTAGTGAGAAGTAGGAATCAAGCCAAATCAGTTTTCACTTCTCACGTTTCACCTCTCACGTCTCGTCAATTCAGCGACGGATCGTCCGGCGCCGCGGCGAGCATCTTGTACCACGGCCCCAAGCCGCGCATGATGTCGAACCAGAGGTTTGGGAGCCGGTCGAGTTTAAGCAACGAAGGTTTGGCTTTTTGAAGCAGCCACGCTTTCTGCTTCAGCTCACTTTCAAGCTGGCCTGCTCCCCAGCCCGCATAACCCACGAACGCACAAAGTGTGACCAGGTTTTTTTCGCCGGGGGCGGCGCTGGCTTTTTCCAAAGCGATGTTGTGACTAAATTTAACTCCGTCGCCCTTTTTCCATTCGAACGCCGCAAACATTAATTGATTCTTGCCAACCGGGCCACCGAGGAACACAGGCACGTCGGCGAGCCCTGTGGGTGGTGTGTCGGTCACCAGATCGGCCACTTGTCTGTCGAGCGGGCGATTGATGATTACGCCCAGGGCCCCGTCGTTTGGGTCATGCTCGGAAACAAAGAGCACGGTCCGCCGGAAATTCGGATCGAGCATATTCGGGTGAGCAACCAGCAACGAGCCCGCAAAACTTCGCGAGAAAGGTTCGCCACCCAAATCACGCATCCTGAAACTAGAAACCGCTGCGTGCGCTTGTGCAACCTTATCTCGCTCGCCTATTTGCGCGGCGACGCTTTACTTCGTTCGGGCTTGATATAATTTCGTTAAAGCTCCGTCGTGTTTTTGCCCATTGTCGTGGGCCTGCAATCGCGCGAAATTTTTTAATAAAAAAATTGTTGCGACCAGCCTGAAGCTCGTTTAGTAGCCTCAAAGTTTTCGAAGATTGTTCTGGGGGGAACAGCCGCCCTTCACGCCCATCGGGTGTGGGGGGCGGTACTTTTTTGGTGACAAACGTCTGCCTCTTTCCTCTTGCTCGTGATCATGCTCTTGCTCGATTAGCGCCTGAAAGAATCGCTCAACGCACAACGTCCAACGTCCAATGTTGAAGTCAGCAAATTCGGGTCGCGTCACGTGGCCAACTGCGTTGACGCTCGTGGCGCTCATCGTCGCAACGATGGTCATCGTGATTTTTGTGCGCCTCGAGACCTGGCCTGCGCGCACGGCGCGGGAAAGCACGGCCGAACTCGAACGGTTGGGGAAGGATCTGCGCGCGGCTTTCATCGACATCGCAAACCTGCAGCCGCGCATCACCATCAATAACCGCGTCTACATGGAACAAACGAAGCCAGTGAGCGAATTGGCGATCATGTCCCGACGGATCGAAGTTGAACATGAGTTCCTCCACACCTGGGTGGGCAGCTCCAAACGCGTAAAACTGCATGGAACGTTCGTTGCGAAAGCCGGCTTCGATCTGCAGCAGGACCTCTCAATCGATATTCGTCCCAAAGAAATAATTATTCAGCTTCCGCACGCTCAAATTTTGGGTGTCGATCAGGAACACGTAGACGTCCTCGCGTTCGAAAACGGTTTGTGGAACCGAATCTCCGGACAGGATCTTCAAGACGAATTGTCGATGCTTCCTCAGCTTGCCCGAAAACGAGCAGCAGAAGCCGGGATGCCTGCCGAAGCCGAGCGCACATTGCAGCGACAACTTGAGGAAAGAATTCATCCGCCGCAGCCACTGCATTTGATCTTCAGGAACGCTGAAAAACGTGAATAGTGATCGCTGAACAATGACCGCAGCCTGATCAACGCAAGCGTTTATGATCACGGATCAGTTTTAACCTCCTGCAAGCGATGCCGCGAAAAAATCATCTGATGCTCGTGATCTTGCTCGCACTGCTCCTGACGCTCGTAATAATTGTGTTTGCGCCGTTCGCCGTTTCAAATGGCGTCCGTTTCTGGATTTGGTGGAGAGCCCGGCAAGAGGGCTTTGTTGTCAGCGTCGAGGGGATTGACGCGCCATTTCTAAGTCCGCTTGTAATTCACGAAATTCACTTGAAGAGCACGCGCGATAATGCGCTGCGTATCGAAGTAACCGCCACAGACGCGAAGGTTGCTCTGAATTTGAAACATCTGCTCCTGCACATGCGCGGGCGCCTCATTCGCAATCTTTCAATTGAACAATTTCGTGTAGAACTGCGCCGCAGTACTCCGAATGTGCAAGCCCTGACGCGGCAGGGCTGGGCGACCCTGCAGCGACTGCTTCCCGAGAGTCTGAACATTGCTAAAGCAGAAGTGCGCGTTGAGAACGGCCCGAATTTGATTCTGTTGCGAGGCGGCTCTCTTTCTGCGAGTGCAAGCGAGCCCGGCCGGTTCAGCGCTGCCGAAATCATGATTGCATCGCCGTGGTTGCATCAAACCTTTTCGCAATTGCGCGGCGCAACTCACTGGGAAGCCAATCGCCTGACGCTCGGAGGACTCACGTTGAGCCGCGGTCTCGATCTGCAATCCGCCGCAGCGGACTTGTCGCGCCTGGGCAAGCAACGCGTGGGGTTGCAGTTCGATCTCGACGCATTCGGCGGCAAAATTCGTGGAAATGTTTCACACGAGTGGCGGTCTCAACATTCCAACTGGAAGATTGCCGGCGGCGCCAGCGACATCTCTCTGGCGCAAACGTCAGACGCGTTCGGGTTCGCCGACCGCGTGGACGGTTTGATTCACGCCGCCAACTTCACCTTTCGTGGAAATCTCGCCGAGCCGGACCGCGTAACTGCGTCGCTTTGGAGCGAACTGACCGGGCCTACCTGGCGCACTCGCACGGCCGAAGCAATCATGCTCGGCGCTGCGGTATACAATCGTAAAATTCAGCTCCAACAACTCTATATTCGACAGAAAACCAATCAGTTTACTTTAAGCGGCGAGGCAGCATTCCCTACGACTTCATCCGGTTGGCTAAGCCCGGACTTTCGCGGCAACATTTCTGCGTCCATCAATCAGCTTGGCGACTTTGCGGCTTTGTTTGGCGCAAATCCTGACGATTTTGCGGGGAAGATCAGCGTCGAGGGAGCAATGGACACCCGCGATCGCAAGGTTGGAGGACGTCTATCGGTTGAAGGCGCGTCTCTCACATTTTTTCAAATGGGTGTCGACAGTCTCACAGCAGAGCTGAATCTGAAAGCGACCGAGTTGGAGGTTGAACAGTTGGAGATTACGCGCAAGAACGATTCGCTCACCGGCCAAGGCAAAATCGAGATGTCGCACGAGAACAACTACTCGGGAACTCTCGATGCTCGAGCCGATAACCTGCTTGATTATTTGTCCCGCTTTCGTGGATCTGCCGGTAAGAAGCCAAACCCAATCCCCATAGATCTTCACGCGACCATCGATTCCAGCAACTGGGATGCGCACGGCGTAATCCGTGTGCCGGATTCGAGCCCGATTAGTTTTACCGCAAATTTTCCATTGCGCATCGGAACAGACTGGAACGCCTTCCAATCATCTCCGGTGAATATTACGGTCGATTTTCCGTGGATCCTTTTGGGAAAGGGGCCTCAGCTATTTCACCCCGGAATTTTCCAGGACGGCATTCTGAGCGGAAACATTTCTCTCTCCGAGACATTGCAATGTCCCCGCATTATTGGCGACATGCAGCTTGTGAATGGAAAATTATCAGGCGACGGCTGGCCTTCTTTTAATGTTACGGAAGCGAGCAGTCGGATTAGTTTTACCGGTAATCACGCAGCAGTGGAGTTTTTGAATGTAGCGACCAAGGACGCGGACCTTTTGCTGCGTGGCGAAATTGACTTTGAGACTGTCAATGACGTGAAGATCAAAATGAGCGGAGCAACACCCCTATTCGATCTCACGGCGCAACAGATTGATTGCGTGAGCAAAATCAATATTACACCGGCCACGTTGACCCTCGCACCTGCCGTAGCGGAGTTCGAGTTTCGTGGTGGCGTCTTTCAATCCGGCTGGACCGTCACTCTGCAGGAAACCAACGGCCTCGAGTCGTTAGCCATGTTAGATCCTGACGGCGGCGGCCGAGAGTTTTCGCTCTGCCTCGGTACCTCCGAGGAAAAAACGTTACTACTCGGCGCGCTTCCGCGGGCTACGCCAGGCGACGAAACGCGCGCGAAACCCCGAGACAAGCGAAGATAGCAGCCTCAGAATCAGCGTATCTTCCCAAAAGACGTCACCAGCCAGCGGGAAAGCTTTTCCTTCAGCACCGGCGTAAGATTCACCCGAAACTCAGAACCCGCATCCAGGCGCAACGAATTGCCATTTGCCCGATCGAACAACAATTCGACTGGCTGCTGGCCCGGTGAGCTCGCCAGAATCTCGTGCACCTGACGTAGCTCATCGCCTGTCGTAGCGGTAGAAAATTGCAGCATAACAGCCGATTCCTGGGATACGTCCGCGGATATTTCATTTGCGCCATTGCCTTTCTCGGGTGCGAGCAATCTGATTTCCATAGCCGTAGCGCGAAGGGCTTCGTCGCGTTTGTCCAGCGTTCCTTTTATTTCAACAACGCGTCCCACAACGAGCGCATCCGAGACCTTCAAATAAACCTCATTCCACACGACTACCTCCAGGGTGTTCGTTAGGTCTTCGAGCCAGATAACCGCGAATGGTTTGCCATCCTTTCTCGTGAATTTCTTTTCGACCTCGACGATCGCGCCAGCGATCTTGAACGACGCGCGATCGTTGAGCTCGCCCAACGAAGCGATCGAGCGATAATTTTTTGCTGCGAAGACGTCCGCGTATGCGTCCAGCGGATGGCCGCTCACATAAAAACCAAGAAGCTCTTTCTCGTAGGAAAGTTTTTCGTGCTCGCTCCAGCGGCTGGCGGCCCTCTTTCTCGACGTACTGGAAGCAGTTGTTTCGTCAAACAGTGCAACCTGACCAGCCAGCCGGTCTCTCTGTGCCGCAACGGACGCGCTCACAGCATCGTCAATGCAGCTGAATAGTTCGGCGCGATCTCTGCCAGCAAAATCAAAAGCGCCGGCCTTGATCAGGCTTTCCAGCATCTTCCGACTAGCAATGCGCGAGTCCAGCCGGGTGCAGAAGTCCTCCAGGGAAATGAAATCGCCTCGCTGCTCGCGTTCGCGAATTACAGCTTCCATGGCGGTTTCGCCAACGTGCTTGATCCCCGCGAGGCCGTACCGAATGGCGCTGTAGCCGGGATCGGTGATCCCGGTCTCTGGTTCCCGCTTCGAGCGACCGGCATCACAGATACCAGCTACAGTCTCCGGCATGAATTTCAGGCCGCTTTTGTTGATGTCCGGCGGCAAAATGGAAACGCCCATCCGCTTGCATTCGCCGACGAAGACGGAAATTTTTTCCGTGTTATTGATTTCATTGCTGAGCAGACCGGCCATGAATTCCACGGGATAATGGGCTTTCAGATAGGCGGTTTGATAACTGATCACGCCGTAGGCCGCACTGTGACTCTTGTTGAATCCGTAACCTGCAAATTTCTCCAGCAAATCGAAAATCGCGTTCGCTTTTTTCTCCGGAATCTTGTTCGTGCGCGCGCAGCCTTCGATGAAATTTTTTCTCTCCTTCGCCATCTTCTCCTTATCCTTTTTGCCCATCGCGCGCCGGAGAAGATCGCCTTGCGCGAGTGAGTAGCCCGCGAGTTTGCTCGCAGCAGCCATCACCTGTTCCTGATAAATCATCACGCCGTACGTATCGGCGCAGATATCCTCCAACAACGGATGCAGATATTTAATCGGCGTGATCCCCTTTTTGGCCTTGACGTATTCGGGGATGAGTTCCATCGGGCCCGGCCGATAAAGCGCGATCAAGGCAATGATGTCGTCGAGTTTTTTCACGTCCAATTGCTTCGACAAACTCGTCATTCCGCCAGATTCCATTTGGAAAAGGCCAATCGTTTCGCCGCGGTTGTAAAGCGCGAACGCAGCAGTGTCGTCGAGTGGAATATGCTTCAGTGAAAAATTTGGCTCTCGTTTACGAATAAGCGCCACCGTCTCTTCGATGACAGTCAGCGTTTTCAAGCCGAGGAAATCCATTTTGAGCAGGCCAAGATCATTGAGTGGCCCCATGGGATACTGGCTGATCACGTCATTGCCTTTCACATCCCGACAAAGCGGGATGTAATCAGACAAATCGCGATCCGCGATCACAACGCCGGCAGCGTGCACGCCGGCATTGCGCGACAAGCCTTCGAGAACTTTCGCGTAATCAAAAAGCTGTCGGGTCGGCGGCTCAGTCGTGACGGCTCGCCTTAGCTCCGGATTCTTTTCCACCGCTAAATCGAGCGTGATGTTCAATTCATTTGGAATCATCTTCGCGATACGATCGGCATCGCGATAACTCCATCCCATCACTCGCCCAACGTCGCGCACCACGCTTTTCGCTTTCAGTTTTCCAAAAGTGATGATCTGCGCGACACGCCGTTCGCCGTACTTTTGCCGCACGTATTCGAGCACTTCGCCGCGACGAGCTTCGCAAAAATCAATATCGATATCTGGCGGCGAAACACGGTCCGGATTCAAAAAGCGCTCGAAAATGAGGCCGTACTGGAGCGGATCGATGTCGGTGATTCCCAAAACGTAGGCAACCATCGAACCCGCAGCCGAACCACGCCCGGGACCAACGGGAATGTCTTTCTCTTTGGCAAAATGAATGAAGTCCCAAACAATGAGCAGATAACTGACGAACCCCGTTTTTTCCAAAACGCCGAGCTCGTAATCGAGCCGTCGAATTAGCTCATCATCGCTCGCCGCGCGTTCACCATAACGCTGGCGCAACCCATCGTAACAAAGCTCGCGCAAATAACCCTCGCGCGTTTTGTCACTCGGTACCGGATACTCCGGATACTTGGACCGCCCAAATTCAAGATCGACACTACAGCGTTCACCAATTCCAAGCGTGTTCTCAATTGCCTGCGGAAAATCGCGGAACACCTCGCGCATTTCTTCGGTTGATTTGAAGTAAAGCTCCGGCACATAGCGCATCCGGGTTTCATCCTGCACCATCTTGCCTGTGCCGATGCAAAGCATTACATCGTGCGCCTGGTGATCGCTCCGACGCAGAAAATGCACATCGTTTGCCGCAACCAAACCGATTCCGAGGTCCCTCGCGATCTTTGGCAATACGCTGTTGCACTTGCGCTGCTCCTCAATTCCGTGGTCGTGCAGTTCGATGAAAAAGTTTTGTGCGCCGAAAATGTCCCGATATTGGGCGGCACTCTGTTTGGCCTTCTCAATGTTGTTTGCCTGAATAGCGCTGTTGACCTCGCCCGCGAGACAGCCGCTGAGTCCAATCAAACCGGACGAGCGCGCCGCGAGCAGCTCTTTATCGATCCGCGGCGCGTAATGAAATCCATCCAGATGCCCTGCTGTCACCAGCTTGACGAGGTTTCGATAGCCGGTGTCGTTTTCGGCTAAAAGAGTGATGTGATATGCTGCATCGCGGCGCGAGGCCGGCCGATCCTTGTGCGATCCGGGGGCGATGTACGCCTCGCAACCAATAATCGGTTTCACCCCGGCGCGTTGTGCTTCCTGATAGAATTCAATCGCGCCGAACAAATTACCGTGGTCCGTGATCGCAACGGCAGGCATTTTGAATTCAGCTGCTTTTTTCATGAGCTCTTTCATCCGGATACTCCCATCCAGTAGCGAATACTCAGTGTGCAGATGGAGATGAACGAAAGAATCGCGCGGCATCAGTTTTTCAGTATAAGCGCCAAAAACATTTGGCAAATTTGCCAAGCATTTGACCCGTCATTCCGAGGCCGGGTTAGAAATTCTGCCGCACCTTCTCGAGCTTTCTCACCTCTCCCCTTGCCCAAGGGGAGAGGCGACCAGCCGGATCGTATTTCTTATCCGGCCTAATGTAATCGACAGTCAACGGGCGCCCCCGCGTCTTCGACAAAAAATTCGTGATTGCATTCGCGTCGCGGCATTGCTAAGAGAGCGCGTGCTGCCGTTAGCGTTGAATTGTAGAGCGCCACGCGGCGCTGAGTTTACTTCGAAATGAAAAAACTGGAAGCCATCATTAAACCGTTCAAGCTCGAAGAGGTGAAAGAAGCGCTGGCCGAGCTTGGCATCGAAGGGATGACTGTCACCGAGGTCAAGGGTTTTGGTCGGCAAAAGGGACACACCGAAATCTACCGAGGGAGCGAGTACACGGTGGATTTTCTCCCGAAAGTAAAAGTCGAAGTGGTGATGGCGGACGATATGGTCGAACGGGCGGTTAATGTCGTAGTCGCCGCAGCAAAAACGGGCAAGATCGGCGATGGAAAAGTGTTCGTGCTTCCGGTAGAACATGCAGTGCGCATCCGAACGGAAGAGATCGGCGAAAAAGCAGTGTGACGGCGCCGGCGCGCCACTCGTTGAACCGTTGAAGCTTTAAAGCGTTGAAGCGGTTCGACAATTCGACGATGTAACGTTTTAACAATTTAGTTTTTAACGCTTCAACCCTTCAATCAAAATTATGGCCAAAGACAAAACTCCATCTGACGTCAGTAAAATTATCAAAGACAACGAGGTGAAGCTCGTGGATTTCAAGTTCACCGATCTGCCCGGCACATGGCAGCATTTCACCACCACGCTGAGTGAATATAGCGAAGATATTTTTACCGAAGGGCTCGGCTTCGACGGTTCCAGCATTCGTGGCTGGAAAGTCATTAATGCCTCCGACATGCTCGTGATCCCGGATTCCGCGACGGCGTGGATCGACATTTTCAACGCCGAACCAACTCTTTCGCTCATCTGCACGATTGTCGATCCAATCACACGCGAACCGTACGATCGCGACCCGCGTGGCCTCGCCGAAAAAGCCGAAGCTTATTTGATGAGTACCGGCATTGCAGATACCGCATTTTTCGGACCGGAAGCCGAATTTTTCATTTTCGACGATGTGCGATTTGCAAATAGCGGGAACGCGTCGTCGTACATTATCGACAGCGCCGAGGGACATTGGAACAGCGGGCGCGAAGAATTTCCAAATCTTGGGTACAAAATTCGTCCGAAAGAAGGTTATTTCCCGGTTCCGCCGATGGACACGCTGCAGGACATCCGCAACGAAATGGCGCTCGCGATCGAGAAAGCCGGCATTCCCGTGGACAAACAACATCACGAAGTCGCCACGGCCGGGCAGGCAGAGATCGACATCCGCTTCGCGCCGCTGAAGCAGATGGGCGACTCGATGCAGTACTACAAGTACATCATTCGCAACGTCGCGAGAAAGCATAATAAAACGGCAACGTTCATGCCAAAACCGCTCTTCGGTGACAACGGTTCCGGCATGCACACCCACATCTCGCTTTGGAAAGATGGCAAGCCGTTGTTCGCCGGAAACGGTTATGCCGGGTTGAGTGAAATGGCGCTGTTTTTCATCGGCGGAATCTTGAAACACGCGTCCGCGCTCACCTGCTTTTGCAATCCAACGACGAACAGTTTCAAGCGCCTCGTGCCGGGATTCGAGGCGCCGGTGAACCTCGCCTACTCGGCGCGCAATCGTTCCGCCGCGGTCCGTATTCCGACTTATTCAGCCAGTCCAAAGGCAAAGCGGCTCGAGTTTCGCACCCCAGATGCCTCGGCGAATCCATACATCGCGTTCTCCGCGATGCTTCTGGCTGGTCTCGACGGAATACAAAACCGGATCGATCCAGGCGATCCGCTCGACAAGAATCTCTACGAACTTCCGCCGGAAGAACTCGCGCAGGTCGCCAGCGTTCCCGATTCACTCCGCGGCGCGATCGAAGCGCTCCAAGCCGATCATTCCTTCCTGTTGCGCGGCGACGTCTTCAACGAAGACTTCATTGCCAACTGGGTCGACATGAAACAAAAAGAATACGATGCGCTGCGCCTAAGACCTCATCCGTACGAGTTTGCGATGTACTACGACGTTTGATGGTAGGATGCGACCGTCCGGCGCGGCGAAGAATAGACTTGCCACAATGAGTTCGCGCGACGTGGGCAAGCGCCTTGCCTACTTCATGACGGTGGCGGCGCTCGTGTCGCTAGCATTCGCGCAGGCACAAACGACTGCGCCGGCTGTACCAGCATCGATACGTCCATTGTTCGATCGCGCATTGGCTTACTACAGACAGGGTGATGCGGACAGCGCAATTAAAGTTTTCGACGAAGTCATTCGTCTGCAACCGACATTCGCCCGAGCATACATACTCCGGGGCAGTGCTTACGCGCTGAGGAGCGAACACGAGAAAGCGTTGGCAGACTTCAACCGAGCGATCCAAATCGATTCACGAAACGCTGCGGCATATTGTGATCGAGCAGATCTCGAACAGCATTCCCTTGGGCGGCCACAAGACGCGCTAGCAGATTATGATCGGGCGATCCGCTTAGCACCCAAGTTCCAAAGAGCGTACTTTAATCGAGCCATTTGCTTTCTCGAGCGGCACGACTACAACCGCGCGATTGCCGATTTTACGCGATCTATTCAACTAGTGCCAAATGATCTGAGTGCGTACGGTTCGCGAGCGTACGCGTACGCAAAACAGGGCGATCGGACGCGCGCACTTGCGGATGCGAAGGTCGCAATAAAGCTTAAGCCCTCGCAGATACCGCTGGCGCGGGTAACAGATCTCGGGCTGCGCGCAAAAACCTATCAAATACTGGGCCAACCTAAACTCGCATTGCGTGATTTTCGAGAGGCCATTCGAATCATACCGAGTCGTGGAATAGCCTATGAGGACCTCGCGTGGTTCCTCGCAACTTGCCCCCAAGAAGGGTTCCGAAATGGCGCTGAAGCAGTTTCCGCTGCAACGAAGGCCTGTGAACTATCGCACTCCAAGCGTTCCGGATGTTACGACACTCTCGCTGCCGCGTACGCTGAAGCCGGCGACTTTGATCAGGCGGTCAAATATGAGAAACAGTCACTCAAAGATTCTTCGCTAGCGCCCAAGGAGCGCGAAGAATGCGAGAAACGCCTCGCTCTTTTTCAGCAGCGGAAACCATTCCGTGATGAATTTTAATCCGTCAGGCATTTCACTTTCGACTTGATCAAACGAACAAGTCTTCTCATAAATCCGGCATGAAAACATCACTCGCATCTTGTTTGGTCGTAATCACTTTGCTTGGGACAAACCGGCTTGGCCAAGCCGCTGACCCGGCTCATCCGGATCAACCGCTTGTCGCTCCAGCTGAGGCGCTCTCGCGACTAAAGGAAGGCAATGCACGTTTCACCGCTGGAAATCCGCAGCATCCGCATGAGTCGGCAGATGAAAGAAAGCGCATGGCGACGGACAGCTATGAAAATGCCGGCGCGATTCCCCTTGGCATGACTAGCGAGCAGGCCGCCAAACGACGCGCAGAACTGGCGAACAGTCAGCACCCGTTTGCGATCATCCTCAGTTGTTCCGATTCGCGTGTGCCGCCCGAAATCGTCTTCGATGAAGGCCTTGGAGATCTATTCATTGTTCGAGTAGCGGGCAACGTGCTCAACGATGAAGGCCTGGGAAGCATCGAGTATGGGGTCGAGGTTTTGGGTGCGCGCCTGATTGTGGTGCTCGGCCATTCGAGTTGCGGTGCCGTCGACGCCGCGATGAAGACCGTCGCTGCCAAAGGCAAAGCGCCGGGGCATATTCAGTCACTGGTGAAGGCCATCAAGCCCGTGGTCGATTCGACGCCCAAAGCTGATCTGGAAACGATGACCAAGGCCAATGCGAAACACGTTGTGGACGCTCTGCGCTCATCGACGCCAATTCTAAAGGCTAGAGTTGATTCCGGTGAAGTACAGGTGATCGGCGGCTATTACACGTTGGATACTGGCGCTGTTACTTTTCTCGAGGGCAAGTAAGAGGTTCGCTTAAGAGAACAGCTTGAGTTTGGGGAAATTCCAAGAGCACCTTGGTTTCGCTTGTGTGTACTTGCATCTTATGATCGTGACTCATTCAAAGCGGAGGAGGAGACCGTGCGGAACCTGAGCAGACGGACATGAACAAAAATCTTACTTCTGCCCAACAACGTCTGAGTGAACTGTGGGAAGAACATATGCGCTACGAGTTTTCCACACGGAACACTGAGGGCACACTCGCCACAATGGTTGAAGACGCTTACGTCAATCACGTTCCAGTTCTGACAGGTGGTGTCGGCCGGGACCAATTACGCGAATTCTATTCTAAACGCTTCATTCCACAGATGCCGCCGGATACGGAAATGACGCCGGTGTCGCGAACGATCGGCGACGACCAAATCGTGGACGAGATGGTTTTTAAGTTTACGCATACAATACCGATGGATTGGATGCTGCCTGGCATCGCCCCGACCGGAAAACGCGTGGAGGTACCGCTGGTTGCTATCGTTCGATTTAGAGGGGGCAAGCTGGCTTACGAGCACATTTACTGGGACCAGGCATCTGTGTTGGTCCAGATCGGATTGATCGATCCGGCGAAGCTGCCGGTAGCGGGTGTTGAAAGCGCGCGCAAGGTTCTGGATTCCGGTTTGCCAGCGAACGCGCTGATGCGCCGTGCTGATCTAAACCAGTAGTTGTTTAACCGGCCATGAACTGTTAAACATATCAAGAGCGGCGTATGTCAGCACAACCAAGTCAGCCCTCTCTCTACGATCGACTCGGTGGAATTTACAGCATCGCCTGTGTCGTTGACGATCTCATTGACCGCGTCATGACTGACCCGCGGCTGAACGCCAACCCAGCCGTGAACGAAGCCCACCATAAAGTCCCGCCACCTGGCTTCAAATATCTCGTTACTGAGATGGTGGGCTGGGCGAGCGGCGGACCGCAGAAATATACTGGGCGCGCGATGCGCGAGTCTCACGAGCACCTGAACATCACGCCCAAAGAATGGGAGGCGTTCATGGATGACTTTCAACAAACACTCGACAAGTTCAGTGTACCCGCGGCCGAGCAGGAGGAGTTGAAGGCAATCGTCAACAGCACCTACGGCGACATCGTGATTGGCAAATCGTAATAAACGAAAATTTCCAGAAATCTAAGACATGAGCGTCATTGGGAAGGTGGATAGCCTCTGGCGTTACCCGGTCAAGAGCATGCGGGGCGAAGAGTTGGACGAAGCTTTTGCAGGTTTCTCAGGAATTTATGGCGATCGACTCTTTGCCTTCAGAAGTTCGGCGAGTCCAAAGGGATTCCCATACCTGACCGCTCGCGAGCAGAACCGACTTCTGCAATATCGTCCGCACTTCCGTTATCCCGACAAATCGGCGCGTCCCATCAATTTGACTGAAGCCGAGAGCATGGGCGCGAATCCCGTCTCGGCCGATCCTTCTGAGTTAATGGTCGATGTTGAAACTCCGGCTGGAAAGACGCTCGCGATTGATGATCTGGCGCTGATCGAGATGCTTCGGACCGATATCGACCAAAAACATCAGCTTACTTTAATGCGATCCGAGCGCGCCCTGACCGATTGTCGTCCCGTCTCGATTTTTAGCGTGCAATCGGCGAACCAATTGGCTGAAGAGACGGGCATGCCAATGGATAGACGCAGGTTCCGAGCAAACGTTTATGTGGACTTGGGATCTGCGAACGGGTTCGCGGAAAACGAATTTGTTGGGCGATCATTGCGAATCGGATCAAAGGTGGTTGTCACAATTCTGGAACGCGATGCGCGTTGCGTGATGATCACGCTCGATCCCGATACCGGCGAAAAAACGCCAGCGATATTAAAGAAAGTAGCGCAAGCTCACGAAGGCATGGCGGGCGTTTACGGTGCGGTTATTGTAGAAGGCATGCTGCACAAAGGCGATCCGGTAGAAGTGTTAGACTAGCGGACACCGGTTATCGCGGCGACGCAGATGTAACGCTGCGCCCGTTATTTTCTTTCGTGCGTGAAGCAGTTCGGAGATCAACCTCAATAGAGGTACGGCTTGGAAAGCGGAAAGGCGTTCTTAATCAGTTCCACTCGCGGCTTTGCATCGTCCGCGATTACGACTTCCACCACGTCGAACCGGAAAAAGATGTCGGGGTTATCGAGCATGCGCATCCACGCCAGCGCACCTCGCGAAATTCGCTTGCGTTTTTCCCGATCCACAGCTTCCACGGGACGGCCGAAATCTTCGCCGCCGCGCGTTTTCACTTCGACAAAGACCAGTGTGTCATTGTCACGACAGACAACGTCTATCTCGCCACCGGTGCGGCCACGGAAATTGCGTAACAGGATCTTGTAACCGCTACGCTTCAGGTAACGGCACGCTAACTTCTCTCCGCGTACGCCGCGCCGAAGATGGCTGGATTTGGACAAGTTCCTCCAACGCGAGAAGTGGTTGCGCCACCGGTTCGAAAGATCGGCGATGGATCGGACAAGGGCCGAATTCATGGAGCTTCAGCAGATGCAGTTCGGTTCCGTAACCTTTGTGTTGATCGAAGCAATACTGCGGAAAGTGAGCGCAAAAGTCACGCATCATCCGGTCGCGCGTGACCTTGGCGATTACGCTGGCGGCGGCAATGCTCAAGCTGATGCAATCGCCTTCGATGATCGCCGTCTGCGGAAGCGGAAAAGGAATCACCGGCAGGCCATCGATCAAAACGTGATCCGGTGGCTCAATCAGGGCTTCAACCGCCAGGCGCATGGCGCGGTGACTCGCGCGCAAAATGTTGATCCGATCTATCTCAACCGAATCAACAATGCCGACAGTCCATCGAACTTGGGGATCAGAGATGAGTTCGGAATAGATTTGTTCGCGCAGTTCCGGCGCAAGTTGTTTGGAATCGTTCAGCCTACGATGCCGGAATTTTTCAGGAAGAACCACTGCAGCCGCGACGACTGGACCCGCTAATGCGCCGCGACCGGCTTCGTCAATCCCGGCGATGTGCGCGACTCCGATCGCGCGGAGCTTTTTCTCATAACGGAATCCGCAGCGTCGGTACATCCGCGCAAATCATTGGCAGATTTGCGCGAGTGACAAGTGACATGTGATCAGGCCGGAAAAAATTGTAGGGCGTTTGACTGGCTCACTCCCGCTCCCTCGGTCGTGCGACCTGCCCGTCCATGTCGCTCGGCTCCCGCCGGCTCCGTTCTGTGAACCCCGAATGCTTTCGAGGCTGACCGCGTAAAGCTTCGCACGGTCGGTGCGCCGACGCCCTACAACAACCGTCACTCTCTGACCGCTGTCGCTTCTTTGCCTTTGCGAGTACGGAGATAATTCAGTTTCGCGCGGCGGACGCGGCCTTGCTGCTCCACTTCTACCTTTGCGATCCTCGGCGAATGCAGCGGGAAGACGCGCTCGACGCCCTCGCCGTACGAGATGCGGCGCACTGTAAACGTTTCGTTGAGTCCGCGGCCTTTACGGCCAATTACCACGCCAGCAAATATCTGAATTCGTTCCTTGTCTCCTTCCACGACGCGCGTGTGAACGCGTACGGTATCGCCGACGGAAAACGGTGTTAGATCGCCTTTTTGCTGTTCTTTATCGATGATGTCGATGACTTGGTTCATACATAACCTCCGCCGCCGTTGGCGGGCCGACATTTTCGAATAGGCAAGGTCAATTTGCAAACGGGAAGGCCTATTTAGTGATTGCAATCGCCAAAGCAAGCGGGATGCTAAATCGTTAAATTGGACTATCTTCGGGCCTCACACGCGCCCGTAGCTCAACTGGATAGAGCGTTGGCCTCCGGAGCCAAAGGTTGTGGGTTCGACCCCCGCCGGGCGTATGTTATTTGGCGGTTTAGCGAATCAATGATTTAGCGATTGAAAATCATTAAATCACTAAATTGTTCAATCTTATCAACCCAGCGCTTCGATGCGATTCAACAAATCCTTTTTGCTCGCAACTCCGGTGACTTGGTCGCGCAGTTGACCATTCTTGAAAAAAAGCAGAGCCGGAATCGCGCGAATGTTGTATTTGAGCGAGAGAGACTGGTTTTCGTCCACGTTAACTTTCGCCACCTTAACCGAGCCGGCTTTTTCGCGTGCAATCTCGTCCAACACAGGCGCGATCATTTTGCAGGGGCCGCACCATTCAGCCCAAAAATCGACGACCACCGGCTTATCGTGGTGCGTCACTTCGCGGTCAAAATTGGATTCATCGAGCTTAATAACAGTAGAGTTTTCCATGGCTTAAGAAAAATAAGTCCAAATCTGAATAATCAAAATCATTGCCGAAAGCCCGAGCAGAATCCACCAGAGCAGCATTGGTTTTTTTCCTGCAGACGCAACAGCGGCTGAAAAATTCTGCGGAGCAACGTAAGGCATCTCGATTCGCGGCTCAGGATTTTTTGTCTCACCGGCTGACGGAAACGGATCCGGTGCAGGCGGCACGCGCGCCGTCTCCTTTTTCAATCCAGAAGCAGGCGAATCCGGTGAGGCCACGACCGACGCGGACAACGGCGTCGAAGATAGCGGTGATTTGCCCATGTGTTCACGAACAGGCAATTGGCTTCGCACTGTTTCGCGCGACTTTGAATCTGGCGATGTCCCTGCGGTCGGAAGCGGCAAGTCAACGTGAACGCTCTCGTCGTTTGGTTCGTTTAGGCCCGCCATGAAGCGAAATGCAGATAAGTTATGAATTTAAATTGATCAGAAATCATGGGGTTGTCACTGGCTAAGTTCATAGCGAGAAAAATCTTGTAACATCCGCTTCCTCTCGGCCGTTCATTAACTCGACAGGCGAGACGCCCGCCTTCCCCACAGACAAAATGTCTGTGCTACGCCAGCAAATCGTAGCCGCGCGTGCCAGTGATCCTGCGCCAAATGAATTCGCCTACAGGCGCAGCTTTTGATAACACCACGCGTGCATCGACGTCCGGAGCATCGCCCTCGCTTCGGGCGAAATGTGGCTGATCGACTAGTAATTTCAGTTCCATTCCTACTCTCTCGCGAGCAATGTCCTGCGCAATCTGCTGCTGCACGGACATTGCGTCACGGAAACGTGCGTTCTTGATTCTTGCAGGAATTTGTCCGGGCATTTTCGCAGCGCGGGAGCCCTCTTCCTGCGAATATTTGAATATCCCCAATCGTTCGAATTGACTCTGCTGAATGAAATCGAGAAGGCTTGCGAATTCCCCATCCGTTTCTCCTGGAAATCCGACAATGAAAGTAGTGCGCAAGGTCACGCCGGGAATTCCAGCACGCAGTTTGTGAATTAGGTTCTCGATGTGCGCGCGCGATGTTTCCCGCCGCATTCGCCGCAACACTGATTCGTCGATATGCTGCAGAGGGATATCGATATAGCGCGCGACCTTGTCGCATCCAGCGATTGTCTCAATCAGTTCATCACTCCAATGCGCCGGATGCGTGTAAAGGAGGCGCACCCAGAATTCCCCTTCAATCTTTTGAATCTCGCGAAGGAGCGCGGCGAGCGTCGGCCCGTGCGTCGAATCAACCGGCTGACGCGGACCTGCTTTCAGCTGCCACAAATCCATTCCGTAATACGTCGTGTCCTGGCTGATCAAGTTGATCTCTCGCACCCCTTCACTGACGAGTCCGCGAATTTCCTCCAGAACAGATTGCGGAGGACGACTGCGATGTTTTCCCCGCATTTGCGGGATCACGCAAAAACTGCACGGGTGATTGCAGCCCTCTGCGATCTTTAGATAAGCAAAATGCGCGGGCGTAAGCCTGAAGCGCGGTGTGTCGTAATCCGGAATGTAGGTGGGCCGCGTATTCGCGAAGCCGATATCGAGATCGCCGTTTTTGGAATCGACGCCCAACTCCGAACGTCCAATTTCCAACGTCCAACTGTCTGTCTTCGGTGTTGGGCGTCGGGCGTTGAGCGTTGGGCGTTTTCCTAAAATTTTCTCCACAATTTTTCCAAGCTCACTGACCTGATCGAGCCCGACAAACGCGTCTACCTCTGGCATTTCTCGGCGCAGTTCTCTCGCGAATCGCTGCGACATGCAGCCGCTTACAATCAGCTTTTGGTCGGCTCGTCTGTTCAACCTCCGTTGCTGATGCGCTTCCAGAATCGCTTCGATTGATTCTTCTTTCGCTGAATCAATGAACGCGCACGTGTTAATGACCAGGACATCGGCGTCTTCTGGACGGGATGTGATTTCCATCCCGCGTTGCAAGACACTTCCCAGCATTATCTCCGCATCGACAAGATTTTTCGCGCAACCGAGGCTAATCATGCCGATCTTCGGCTTGCTGAGGAACTCCAGTGCGTTCGCAGTTTTCATTTGCATCTACAAGTCATGGTACACAAACGTCGCTGACATGCTGAGCGAAGCAAAACATCTCTGATTTGTCTTCGGCAAGAGGGTCGGCCCCAAAAAACTGATCCGCGATTCTTCGCTTCGCTCAGAATGACAGACCGCTAATTAACGGTCACGTCCGCGTCGCCCTTTTCCAGCGCCTTTCCATTTTTCGTGATGTCCACAGCCTCACGATCAAGAACGCGAATTGCAATGTGCTTGCCGCGAAATTCAACCGGCCCATCAGTTGGCGACACCCATCGTTCGAAGGCCGGGTTGCCCTTCTCATCTCCCACAGTTACCCGCACGTAGGTCCTTTTTAGCGGACGAATAGCGACCTGATTTTGTTCTCCCGATGCTGCCGGGGAAGGGTTCGCTGTCTCTTGTGCTTTGGCCACATCTTGCTTGGTCACAGGCCTCGCTCGACGCACCTCCGGCGCATTCGGCATTACGCCAGCCGCCGCGACGGGATTGGGCGCAATCGTCGGCGCGGCCGGTGCCGCTGGCGCTACTGATGGACCACCGGCAACACTGCTTGGTGATGTTCCAGCGGGTGCAGGCGTAGTCGCTTTAGAAGCTAGCGCTGGCGAGACACTCGGTGACGTCTGTGTGGTGGATTGCGTTGGCGCCGGCGCGAGCCGCTGCACATTGAGAACCAATTTCATTAGCAAAAATCCAACCACCAACACCACAACGCCGACAATGAGTGGCATCGGCGAAATCCGATTGCTGCGAGCGACAGCCGGACGGCGCGGAACAACTGGCGCACTTACTGGCTTCTCGGGGCGATTTTCCTGGAGATATGAGTAACCATCGACCGTTACGCTCTCGGAATCTTCGAACGCATCGAGGTACGGCGTGACATCGACATCCAGGAACTTCCCGTAGATAAGGAGGAAGCCTTTTGCATAGGCCAGGCTCGGAAATTGAGAAAAATCGTCCGCCTCAATCTCCGCGAGCCGAGCGGGGCGGATCTTTGTCATACGCGCTGCTTCATCGAGCGTAAGATTTCTGGCGCGCCGCGCTTCCTGAAATTTTTTACCGAGTCCTTCTATCGTCATTGGCGCGAAAAATACCGGCTAAACGGCAGCATCGAGATCGACCAGAATCTCGCGCGGTTTGGCGCCTTCGCCGGGACCCAAAATACCGCGCTGTTCCAGAATATCAACGATGCGCGCGGCGCGGGTGTAACCGAGCCGGAGCCGCCGCTGAAGCAATGAAGTGGAAGCGCGTTTTTCCTGTCGAATGATCTCAAGGCATTTCTCCACGAGCTCTTCGTCTTCGCTGGTCACTTCTTCTTCCGGCGCTGCTGTGGATTGAAGCTTCTCATGCATCGCCGAGTCAAAAGCGGGAGGGCTTTGTGCCGAAATGAATTCCACGAGGCGATGAATTTCATCGTCCGTTACGAGCACGCCTTGCGCACGAATGAGCCGCGACGCGCTTGGCGGCAGATAAAGCATGTCGCCCTGCCCGAGCAAGCGATCGGCCCCGTTTTCATCGAGAATGACGCGACTGTCGATCTTTGACGCAACTTGGAATGCAATCCGGCACGGAATATTTGCCTTGATAACGCCCGTGATCACATCCGCGCGCGGCGTTTGCGTGGCGACGACCAGATGAATCCCGGCTGCGCGCGCCATTTGCGTGATGCGCGCGATCGCCGTCTCGACGTCTGCCGGCGCGGTCTGCATCAGATCGGCCAACTCATCGATGATGACGACGATATACGGAATTTTGTCGGGAATTTTTTCTTCTGCTGTAGCCGGCATCGTTGATGCCGACCCACGTGCATCCCTTTCTTCATCCCGGCCGAGGTCATCGATCCGGGCTACAGGCTTTTTCTTCGGTCGCGCGTTGAAGCCTACAATGTTTCGCACGCCCACGCGGGCAAACATTTTGTAGCGACCTTCCATCTCGTCGATCAGCGAACGCAAGGCGAACAGCACTTTTTTCGGATCAGTGACGATTGGGAGGGCGAGATGCGGCAGCGAACTATAGGCCTGTAATTCGACCATCTTCGGATCGATGATTACAAACCGCAATTCTTCAGGCGTGAAGCGAAAGAGCATACTGGCGATCAGCGCATTGATACAAACGCTCTTCCCACTGCCAGTGGTGCCGGCCACCAGTAGATGCGGCATCTGCGCCAAATCAGTAATGATTCGCTTGCCGTAAACATCTTTGCCGAGTGCGAGCGGAATTTTCGCGTGCGCTTTCGCCTCCTCCCAATCCGGTGATTGCAGGAGGTCGCGGAGTTTTACAGTCGCTTTTCGAGTATTCGCCAGCTCGATGCCGACCGTGTCCTTACCGGGGATGGGCGCGAGAATGTTTATCCGCTCGGCGCGCGTCGCGCGGGCCAGGTCTCGCTCCAAGCTCACAATCTTGTCCACGCGCACGCCTTTCGCCGGATAAACTTCGTAGCGCGTGATCGTCGGGCCTTTCGTGATGTCGCCGGGCGCTACTGCGATGCCAAACTGCGCCAGTGTATCAATCAGGATTTGCCGCACCTCCTCCAATTCAGACGGATCGGTGGCCGCGCGAGCGTCGAAACTGTGTTCATCGAGCAGCTCCAGCCCGGGCAACACATAATTTTCCCAAGTCGAAGTCGCGCTTTCTACGCTTGAATCCGCCTTCGGTCGGTCCTCTCGCGCGCGCAATTCCGCAAGGGACGGTTTTTTGCCAACCGGTGTCACGTGCTCACTCGGTAATGCAGTTGTATCAACCACCTTCGGCGTCGGCAGGTTCGCAAGTTCCTCTAGCGAAATACTCGTGCCCACCGGTTCAGGCACAGGCATGCCCTTTTTCTTAAGCTGCTTTTCAAGCGCTCGCCGTTGTTTGGCGAGCTGCCTCCCACTAATTTCCAGTTTTTCCTTGAGATCCAGTTTCCGAAGCTTCCGCTGCAATTGCCATTCGCGCAGCCTTGTAGCGGCCCGCTGTGTGGCGCCGACTGTCTCGCGAACAAGATGGATCGGGCGCAGCCCTGTAACCAAAATCAGCGTGGTGGCATAGATTCCCAGCACGAGCAGTACGGAGCCGACGGGCCCGAGAGCGGCGCGAAGCAACCCGCGGTGTTCATCAGCCAGGCGATAGCCGATCAGGCCGCCTGACCCTTGGATGTCCACCGGTACCTTTAGCCCAAGCAAATGGCTGATGTCCCACAATTGATCGAGACATGCACCAGAGACGATAAACAAAACAATCCACGGGATTCGCGGCGTCACACGCAAGCGAGGATAAAACAATTTCGCCGCACCGAACCCGAGTAGAACTGCTGCGAGCAACAGCGACGCGAAAACGCCGATGCATTGATAGCAGATTCCCGCCACAATCGCGCCCACCGGCCCAATGAAATTTTGCGCCGGATGATTCGACGGCGAGATGTGGCTAAACCAGATCCATGACGGCACATCCTTTGGCGTGTAGGAAATCAGCGCAAAAAACAGCAACGTGCCGACAAAAAGGAGAATGAGAGCGAAGACTTCGCTCCAAGCGCTCTGTTTATCTGTGCGGGCCACCGCGTGTGATAGTAATCCCGCGACGGCGTCTTTCAATCACAAGTAGCTTTCATCCTTGCACGCGGCACCAGAGACTGATAACTGTGCCAGCGCATCATGGCTTCTTTCGTCCGCCAAGGCGTCATTGCTGTTTCCCTCGGGATGCTCCTGTTTTGCATATCCTGCGAAAAACATTCGCTCGGCCAGATGCCGGAGGTACAAAGGGAACAAAGTGATCCGGCAAAGCGAGTCTGGTCCGAAAAAAGCGAAACGGATTCTGACAAATCGGTAGCCTCACCGACTCCAGCGGAGGCTGGTCAGCACAAAGCTCGTTAGGCAAAGGAGATTACATGGCCAAACACAACTATCTCACCTCGCCTCCAAACCTCACGGGCATGCCGCCAGGCGTACCGTACATCATCGGTAACGAAGCGGCCGAGCGCTTCTCTTATTACGGCATGAAATCGGTCCTGACCGTATTCATGGCACACTACATTTTGAATCAGTCGGGTGTGCTCGCGCCGATGAATGAGAATCAGGCGTACATGTATTCGCATTATTTCGTGATGGGCGTTTACGCTCTCCCGGTCCTTGGCGCGATCCTCGCCGACGGTTTGCTCGGCAAGTATCGGACCATTCTGTCGCTCTCCATCGTCTACTGCCTGGGCAATCTCACTCTTGCTTGCATGGCGACTTCGTGGGGGATCGGAATCGGACAACGGACGATGCTCGTCATAGGATTGAGTTTAATTTGTCTCGGTGCCGGTGGCATCAAGCCGTGCGTGTCGGCCAACGTCGGCGATCAGTTTGGCGAATCGAACAAGCATCTGCTCTCGAAAATGTTTGGCTGGTTCTATTTTTCGATCAACGCCGGCTCTTTTATTTCCTCGATTCTGTGTCCATGGCTGCTCGCGAATCCGAAGTACGGAGCCGGCTGGGCGTTTGGAATTCCCGGAATCGCGATGATGATCGCCACTCTCTTCTTCTGGGGCGGGCGCAACAAGATGGTCCACGTGCCGCCAGCCGGCCTCGGTTACTTAAAAGAAACTTTCAGCAAGGAAGGTCTTCTCACGCTCGGTCGCATTGCAATGGTGTATGTTTTCATTTTAGTTTTTTGGGCGCTCTGGGGAATGAGCAACGGAGTCGAGTGGACATTGCAGGCCGAGAAAATGGATCTGCATTGGATGGGCATGAATCTGATCGCCGCCCAAGTTCAGACAGCAAATCCGATCCTGATTTTACTTTTCATTCCGTTGGTTAATTACGTGATCTATCCAGCCATCGACAAAGTTTTTCCGCTTACGCCGCTCCGTAAAATCGGAATAGGCCTTTTTATCACCGCTCTATCTTTTGTTGTGATCGTTTGGATCCAGGGTCAGATCGACGCCGGCTTAAAACCGAGCATCAACTGGCAACTCCTTGCCTACGTCATTCTCACGCTCGGAGAAGCAATGGTCTCGATCACAGGTCTGGAATTTTCTTACACGCAGTCGCCAAATTCGATGAAGAGCTCAGTCATGGCTCTGTGGCTCCTTACGGTCGCCTCGGGCGAAGGCTTCGTCGGCCTCGTCAATAAATGGATCTTAGGCGCAGGCGGCGCTCACAAAGTCAGCGCCTATCAGTACTTTACCTTTTTCACCTGGTTAATGTTTGGGGCTGCGGTCGTCTTCGTAATCGTGGCCTCCTTTTACAAGGGTCGCACTTACCTGCAAACGCAGGAGCTTACTCCGGACGAAATCGCCACCGAGCCGATTCTTCACGGCGGCACGCCGAGTTGAGTTCGGATGAGAGTCGTCATCGCAGCCGGGCTCGTATTGTCGTTGGCGATGCTGAACGCAGCGGCGACTACGCAGGATGACGCATTTCAGAAAATTGCGCACGATTACGTCGAGCAATATTTGCGGGCCAATCCTGAAGATGCGACCGAGCTCGGTGATCATCGGTTTGATGGCCGGTTGACCGATTATTCGCCTGAAGCGCGGGCAAAAGATCTCTCAACCCAAAAAGAATTTCGCGACAAGCTCAACACCATCGACGCACCGCAGCTCACCGGTGCGAACAACATCGATTTTCGAATTCTAAAGGAGAACATCGATTACGAAATCTTCCGGGCGGAAGAGTTGAAAGAACCAGAGTGGAATCCGCTCGTTTACATGCAGAGTTCGGCCAACAGCCTTTACCTCTTGGTCGCGCGCAATTTTGCGCCGGCGGAAAAACGCGTTCCAAACTTGCGGCAGCGCATGGAGAAAATTCCGGGCGTGATCGCTCAGGCTAAGGCGAACCTGCAGCACCCGCCGCGCGTGCATACCGAAACAGCGATTGAGCAAACGCAAGGCGCAATCAGTTTGGTGCGAGACGGACTCGCGGCGCTGCTCGACCAGGCACCGCAGATGAAAAACGAATTGGCGCCGTTGCAGGAAAAAACGGCAGCTGCGCTAGCCGATTACAAAAAATGGCTCCAGAACGATCTGCTGCCGCGCTCTGACGGTAATTTTCGCCTCGGCGCAGAGAAGTTTCGCAAGAAACTGCGCTTCGCGCTCGCGTCGGACATGCCGATGGAAGAAATCATGAAGCGCGCTCAAACGGATTTGCAACAAACGCAAACTGCGATTTATGAGACCGCGTTACCCCTTTACAAAAAATATCTTCCCAATGCAGACGCCGCAACGCTTGCAGATAAACATAAGGTCACGGCGGCAGTACTCGACAAACTTGCGGAGCAACATCCCGACGACGCCACTGTGGTGGGTTACGCCCAAAAAGTTCTCGCGGAAGCCACTGATTTCGTAAAACAGCACAATTTAGTCACCGTGCCAACGGTTCCGCTCGACGTGATTGCGATGCCCGAATTCAAGCGCGGCGTCGCTATCGCGTATTGTGATTCGCTCGGCCCGCTCGACAAAAACGGCAAAACATTTTTCGCCGTCGCGCCGACACCGAAGGACTGGTCAAAAGAGCGAAAGGAATCGTTCTTCCGCGAATATAACAATTACATGATTCGCGATTTGACCGTGCACGAGGCGATGCCGGGCCATTACCTGCAGCTCGCGCACGCTAACGAATTCCATGCGCCGACGTTGGTCCGCGCGATCTTTCGAAGCGGCACATTCATCGAGGGCTGGGCGGTTTATTGCGAGCAAATGATGGCGGAACAGGGTTATGGCGGTCCGGAGGTCAAGATGCAGCAGTTGAAAATGCGATTGCGCGCCATCGCTAACGCCATTCTCGATCAAAGTATTCACGCCGGGAATATGACCCAGCAGCAGGCAATGGACTTGATGACGAAAGAAGCTTTCCAACAGGAAGGCGAAGCAGTGGCCAAATGGAAACGCGCGCGGCTTACGTCCGCGCAGCTTTCCACTTATTTTGTTGGCGCGACTGAGCATCTCGATCTTCGCGCCGCCGACCAGAACAAGCTAGGCAAGGATTTCGATCTAAAGAAATACAACGACCGGGTGATTTCCTACGGCAGCCCAGCAGTAAAATACGTCCGCGAGCTGATGGGATTGTAGGGGGCTTCTGTGAACCCCGAATACTTTCGCGGCTGACACAGGCGCCCTGCAATGGAACTGGATTCAGCGAGAGAATCGGCAAGTTCATCCTCCTTACTGTGATTCGGTCCACACGCCTTTGTGTCGAGACCGAACCGCAATGGGCACTAGTGTCGAAGGGCATTCGACATTGTGGAAGTTTTCGGGCTAGAATTTAGCCTGGCATGCGAAAGTTTGTCTTCAGCAAGCCGCAGTCAGCGGATGTGGCCAAACCGGCGTCCGGCGATTTTAGCCATACGTCGCCATTCCGGCGTCAAGCAGAGAAGGTTGACTCTGTTCGTAATGGAATTTTTATTGGTCTGGCAATTGTGCTGGTCGTCTTTCTCATAAGCATGATCGCGGTGCTGATGATGCATGCGCCAAGCCTTTGAGCTGTTGCGGAGTAGAGAGATCTCAAAGGCTAATGACGAAGCACGAATGTCAAATGCCGAAACAAACCCGAATGACGAAACTTGAAATGGTGAGCATTTGGTAACGAAAATTTTGGTCATTTGACCTTCGTCATTCTTTCGTCATTCGTCATTCGGATTTCGTCATTGCTTCGATATGACAAAGACACAAAAGCGTCTTCTTCTTTTCGATATTGATGGCACTTTGATTCATTCCGGAGGCGCGGGTGTGCAAGCACTCATACGTGCGTTCAAAGAGCGTTTCGGCATCGACGATGATGTTAGCGACATCGAAATCGCCGGTATGACCGATTCCGGTATCGTCGTGAGCATTCTAAACAAGCACAAGATACCCCCAACTCACGAAAACGTGAGCGCGTTCCTGGACAGCTATGTGCATTTTCTCTCGCTGGAGCTGCCGCGGCGGAAAGGCAAACTGCTCCCGGGCGTGCTCCAGTTGCTCGAAAAACTGAAGTCGCGGCCGCATCTGGTGCTCGCGCTTTTGACTGGGAACGTTTCGCGCGGAGCGCGTTTAAAGCTTGAGCATTACGGCGTCTGGCACTTTTTTGAATTTGGCGCGTTTGCCGACGATCATCGGGACCGCAACCAGCTTGGGCGATTCGCTCGTGCCCGCGCAAAAGAAAAACACGGCCGCGAGTTTGCCGCATCCGAGATCGACGTCATTGGCGATACGCCGCGCGATATTGCTTGCGGCAGGGCGCTCGGTGCGCGCACAATTGCGGTGGCCACGGGTAGATGGAGCCGTGATGAGCTTGCGAAACATCAGCCCGATTTTCTGATTGATGATCTCTCAGATGTGAAAACCATTATTGATACGCTCGGATGGTGAGCCATTGACGAATGAACGGTTGAATGAAGAAAAAACCTTCCTCGTCTAGTGCAAAGCCGGTTCAAGACCGCTCGAATGTGTTGCCGCTCAAGGGCGAAATCGATCTCCACGTCTCACCGTCTGTCACGGCGTCGCTCAATGAGATGATCGACAAAAAGCCGAAACGTCTGGTGGTTGATCTTTCCAGCGTGACTTACATCGATAGCGCTGGTTTGGCGGCGTTAATTCAAGCAATGCAAAAGGTCGAAGCGTACGGCGGAAAATTTCTCCTGGCTGGATTGCAGGAAACCGTGCGCTCGATTTTCGAAATCTCGCGGCTCGATCAGGTGTTTCAAATCTTTCCAGCCACGGATGCCGCGCTGAGGGAATGATTCGATCCAGATTCCGCTGAGGACATCCTCCTTCGCCAAGGCTCCGGCGGACAAGTCGGATACTACAGCGCAAAGCGCGTTAAGATATCGAGCGTTTGCTCGACATTCTTCGAAATGTCGAAATGCGACGCGTGTTCGACGTTCGCCGCGCGCGCTGCAATGCGCCGCGACGTGTCAGACCAGAACCGAATCGCGTCGCGCAAACCAACTAGATTGCCGGCATGGTCGATAATTGATCCGTGGACGCCGTCCTCGATAATTTCACTGAAGCCGTTGGAACGCGTCGTGATTACAGGTAATCCGCAAGCGAGCGCTTCGAGGCAGGCATTGGAAAATGGATCGTAAATCGTTGGCAGAATGAAGATGTCCGCAGCCGCGTAGACGCAGGCAAGATCCGTGACTTCGCCGAGAAACCGGACCTGTTCGTCGCGCCAAAATCGCAGACGTCTCGTCTTGTAGAATTTTTCATTTCCGCGACCGGCAACCAGCAGACGCAGTTTTCGATTTTTGCACAGTGCCATCGCTTGGATTGCGAAAATTAAGCCTTTGCGCTCCCAGCCAGAGCCCGCAAACAGCAGCGCAATTTGATCCGGCTTCAAATTCAAATCCTCGCGTGCTTGTTTGCGCCGTTCGGGCTCAAATCGAAATTTATCGAGCGGAAGGCCGTTGCGAACGACGTCGATCTTGTCTGCGGGATATCGATAAAGATCGCCTATCTCGTCCTTGACCATTTGTGAACCAACGATCACTCGCGCGGCTTTGTGACTGGCCAACAGGGATTCCTCCAGCTGCAACAGATCGCGATGCTTGCGATTGATAGCCCGGACAAATTGCTTCAGCGGGAGTTCAAACTTTCGCCTGCGCAACAACCAGGCGCGATGGACACCGTCACCGGCACGATACACATCGCAGCTCCAAACACGCTCAAGGCTGAATAAAACATCGCAGGACAGCTGCGCCCGGATTTGCTTCAGCTCATTCGCAAATCCAATGGCCGACCCTGCGCGCATGCGCGTGATCGATCCAAAAGGCCATTCATGGTCTGGCCAATCCTCCGTGGCGATAAGTTGGGCATCGTGCCCTGCGGCGGTGACTCCATGCGCGAGTCGCTTCAAGTACGCTTCGGCACCGCCAGTCGGAGAATAGCCGCGCCTAACAAAAGCGATGCTGAGATTTTTCGCCATGCTTCTTAAACCCACCTTGTCACTTCGAGCTGAGTAAATCGCAACTCCGACTCCAAATGACGAATGACCAATGACGAAGGACGAAAGAAACCCGAATGACAAAGTCCCAAACAGCGTTGATGCCGTGGCGCGGCTTTCGTGCTTCGTGCTTCGTCATTCATTCGGCATTCGTCATTCTTGCTTCGTCATTGGCTAACCTTCTGTTCGTGAAAAATGAGAGTTACCTCCAGTGGCTCGCCGCGAAACAAGGCGCCCCTTTACTTGCTGCACGTTCGCCAGAATACTTGTAACCCGATGCCGGGTGAAACCTTAAACGCTCCTGCACCGGTGCGTCCTGTCGCGCCCCTGACGCGTAATTTGCCGAGGAGCCTGCTTTACTCGATTTTTGCCCGCATCGGCGGCTCCGGCTTGGACACCGACGCATTTGAAACCCTGCGCGCGTCGTATCGCGGAGGATTCCTCGGAAAAGCCATCGCCTACGATAACCGGCAAAAGGAAATTCCCGCTTCACTGATCCATTCCCTGCGATGGCATCCGGTGCGTCTTATCTCGTTTTTGGATCGGCCCTATTACTACGGAGCGAAAAAAAAATATCTCGACTGGATAACGTCCCGGCATTTGGCGACGGGCCGCTACGATTTGTTTCATAGTTGGTCTGGCGATTGTTTACGCACCCTACAAATAGCAAGACGAAACCACATCCCTTCCGTCTTGGAGATCCCGACGTGGCATCGCGACGGCGGCAAAGAAAAAATTGTGCAGTCAAGAGTCGGCGCGTCGCCAGGCGAGACTGCCGCTTTTCCGAAGTGGAAGGCAAGGTTGTTGCTCCACCGAAAGCGTTTCATAAAAGAGTACGAACTCGCTGATCTCCTGCTCGTATTATCGGAGAAGGCGGCCAAAACTTTCCGAGTACGCGGTTTCCCGGGTGAAAAACTCTTTTACCTGCCTCGAGGTGTGGATATCGAAAGGTTCAAACCCGGAAAACGGCCAGAGAAATTTCGTGCTGTTTTCGCCGGCGCTTTGATCAAGCGAAAGGGTATTCAACATCTGCTCGACGCATGGCATCGCCTCAATCTGCGGGATGCCGAGCTGTGGCTAGTTGGCTTCGTGCATGAGGAGGCTAAACCGTATCTGAAGCAATTCTGGCGTGATAACATTCGCGTCGTAGGATTTGTGCCGGACCCGGAGAATTATCTCAGCCAGGGCACAGTGCATGTTTTTCCCTCGCAATGGGAGGGCAGCGCCAAGGTCACATACGAAGCGGCGGCCTGCGCGTTGCCTCAAATCACCACGCGCGAAGCGGGCGATGTTGTCCGCGATGGCATCGAAGGCATCATCGTGAAGCCGGCAGATATCAGCGCCATCGAAGCGGCGCTCGAGCATTTGTACCAACATCCTGAAATCGCTCAGGAAATGGGCGCTGCAGCGAGACGTCGCGTAGTCGAGAATTTTACATGGGACCATTTTCGAACACGATTGCTCGACGCGTACGAAACTGCGATGCGAATGGCGCAATGATTGTCCAACGACCGGCGATCTTCAGGTCGCCCTGTGGCGGCTGGAAAGCGTCAGCCTTTACGAGCCCGTGAAAATTCTCCTCCTGCAACTCAAGCGAATTGGCGATCTGATTTTGACTACACCTGCCATCGCAGCTTTACGTCAAGGTTTTCCACAAGCCCAACTCACGCTTGTTGTTTCGCAGGAATCTGCCAACTTGCTGCCGGCGATATCCAACATCGAGCGCATTCTGATCGCCCGACGCAATCTGCGCGACCTTGCGCTCTTTTCTTCCGTCGCAACGAGGAGATTTGATTATTGCATCGACTTCACACGAAATGATCGCTCTGCTTCTCTGGCGTTGTTGTCTCGCGCACGCAGACGCGTAGTGTCCTATCGCGTGCGCGAACAGTCGAAGACGCGGAGCCACGCTTACACAGACTTCGTGCGCGTTCGTATGCGGGACATGCATACGATCGACTACAACCTAGCTTTACTCGAGCCACTCCGCGCAAGCCATGCTCCAACCGCACCGCATCTGGATCTGCCGCAGATCGCATATGAAAAAGCCGACGCGCTTCGCCGCAGTTGGAAGGTCGTGAGGCCGTACATAATTTTGCATCCCGGCTCGGCGCGTCAGGAGAAACTTTGGGAGCCAGGGCGATGGGCAGAGGTGATTGACTACTTTGACCAAAACAATGGCTGTGATTTTGTTCTGACAAGTGGGCCATCCCGTGACGAGCAAACGCATATCGCGGCAATTAAGAACAAGGCGCAACAAAGCATCACCGATCTCTCTGGAAAAACAGATCTCCTTACGCTCGCAGCGTTGATTAGCGGTGCGCGACTTCTTGTGACAGTCGATTCCGCATCGGTGCATCTCGCTGCTGCGACATGTACACCGCAAGTGATCTTGTTCGGGCCAACCAACCCATTCCATTGGCGACCAAGGGAAAGTCCAGCTGTCATTTTACAAGGAAAATCGGGCACGCCGGTAACGGAGTTTTCGCCAGTGCAGCCGCGCGTCCCGATGAGTCAAATCTCGACGGAAGCGGTCATCGGTGCTATGGATTCGCTGCTGGCCACTCATTTGGCAACGGAACCTTCATGAGCCGGGGAAAAACTACAAAGAAGAGACTCTCATTCTGGCAGACTCTCAAGGCAGCGTCCGGCCCGTACCGGCGGCTCTACAGCTACGTTAGGCCATATAAGGGGCGCTTTATCCTTGGTTTGCTGTTGGGTTTTGCGTACGGCGGAGTCAATTCGCTTTTGCCGTTGGCCACCGCCCGGGTCACGAGCACCATCTTCCACGGGGCTGCTCCTAATCCAATGGCCTTGCGCTCCAATCTTGGAGTTTTGGATACAGGTCCGAAAGTCAACTCGATTGTTCTTATCTGCCTGGCCATTCCTGCAATCATGGCTCTGCGCAGCTTGTGCTCTTATGGGAACACCTATTGCATGCAGTGGGTGAGCAACAAGGTCGTGACCGACCTTCGAGCGCAGCTATTCAACAAAATGGTGCGCCTTTCGATGGACTTCTTTAACCGGATGCGCTCAGGCTTATTGATCTCGCGCATTACCAACGAGACCCGCGTAGTGCAAATGGCTCTGACGGCGGTCAGCAGCGATATTTTCAAGCAACCAGTCACGATTGTGGGCGCGATCGGCGTTCTGCTCCTGATGGATTGGAAATTCACTGTGATCACGCTGATTCTCTTCCCGACCTGTTTGTTGCCGCTACGCTATTATGGGCGTCGCGCTCGAAAGGCTATGCGAGGTCAGTTTGAAGGCATGGGCGAAATGGTAGTAACGATGCAGGAAACGTTCGCTGGTATTCGAGTGATCAAGTCCTTTGCGCGCGAAGCGCATCAAGAAAAAGCATTCAAGCGCAGCAATCAACTGCAGTTCTCTCAGATGATGCGCATCATCAGGGCGATGGAGGCCACCGGGCCGCTGGTCGAAATTATCGCTGCCATCGGGGTAGGCCTGGCCTTGCTTTATGTTTACGCGGC